>OGOE01000338.1_pt1 | contig 52146 bp, 46 predicted proteins | sample 1552611 | NCBI WGS metagenome assembly OGOE01 (sample SAMEA2580129, study PRJEB22360) | human gut metagenome | biome: human gut; feature: human-associated habitat; material: faeces | place: Denmark | collected 2008/2010
CACGCCGCCAGCGTTCATCCTGAGCCAGGATCAAACTCTCATGTTAAAAAGTTTTGTCCTGCCAGAATTAAATCTGGCTTTTAATCAGAAACAATGTCCTGATTTACTGTTTTAAGGTTGCTTCTTTATAGAAGCGTTCTTGAATTATTCTCAAAATCTTTCAAGGTTTTTCACTGTTCAGTTATCAATGTTCGTTGTTGTTATTTCCAACAGCTTGTATATTTTATCATGTTTACAAGTCATTGTCAACAACTTTTTTATTTTTCTTTGTTGTCGTTCTTTCGCGGCAACTCTGATATCTTATCACGTCTGTCGCTTTTTGTCAACAACTTTTTTCTCGGCAATTTATTCTGTCGGAGCTCAATATCACTTGGCTTTATCCGATCAGAACTGCTCTGCACGAGTCAGCTTTGTTATAATACCACCCAGCTCGAATTTTGTCAATCAGAAATTACAAATTAAATTATATTCAGACAATTTATGTTGTATTCTAAAATTGTTATATCATGCTTTTTATTTTTCACACAATACAAGAAATTCATATAACATAGCCTATGCCTGAATTGCATCCAGTGCCTCCCTGACATTTGCCACCCCGATCAGCTTCATTGCATACTTCTTCCCTACAGAAGGAAGGGATACTTTTGGCAGAATGCATACTTCAAAACCAAGTTTGGCTGCCTCTGCCACACGTTGTTCTGCCATGCTTACACCACGCACTTCCCCGCTTAATCCCACCTCGCCAAAACAGATGGTCTTCTCATCAATCGTCAGATCCAGTTTGCTTGACATAATGGCAAGCACAATTCCCAGATCAATTGCCGGTTCATTCATACGGATTCCGCCCGCGATATTTACATAAGCATCACAATCCGACAACTGCATTCCAATACGTTTTTCCAAAACTGCCATCAGCAGATTCACGCGGTTAAAGTCCGTTCCGGTCGCAGTTCTCCTCGGATTGTTGAAATAGCTGTGACAGATCAGCGCCTGAATTTCCAAAAGAATCGGACGGGTACCCTCGATGGAACATGCCACGACAGAACCGGAAGCATCCTTTGGTTTGCCGCTGAGCATATACTCGGACGGATTCTCCACCTCAACCAGTCCCTCTGTGCGCATCTCAAAAACACCGATCTCGTTCGTGGAGCCAAAACGGTTCTTCACGCCACGCAGAATCCGGTAGCTTTCATGACGGTCTCCTTCAAAATAAAGAACCGTATCCACCATATGTTCCAGTACACGTGGACCTGCCACGACCCCTTCCTTTGTCACATGCCCGACAATAAAGATCGAGATATCCATTCCTTTTGCGATCTGCATAAGAACACCCGTAGACTCACGCACCTGTGACACGCTGCCAGGCGCCGAGGAAACGTTTTCGTTATACATGGTCTGGATACTGTCGATCACCACAATCTGTGGCTTATTCCGTTCAATTACCGTGCGTATGGTGTCCAGACTGGTCTCACACAACAGTTCCAGATGATCACTGAACGTGCCAATCCGCTCTGCACGCAGTTTGATCTGCTGCAGGGACTCTTCCCCGGACACATACAGTACCGAAAGATTCTGCCCGGACAGATTCCGGCAGACTTGTAATAAAAGCGTTGATTTACCGATTCCCGGATCTCCTCCAACCAGAACGAGGGAGCCTTTTACAACTCCCCCGCCCAATACACGATCCAGCTCCGGCATGGATGTGGAAATCCGCTCCTCATCCGATGTCTTTATTGCAGAAAGCGGAACAGGTTTCGCTTCTGTCGCTGGTTTTATTTTTCCGGAAGTACTGAGTGCTTTCCGGTCCACCAGTTCCTCTACGAACGTGTTCCACTCTCTGCATGCCGGACACTGGCCCATCCATTTGGATGATTCATATCCGCAATTCTGGCAAAAAAACGCACTGGTTTTTGCTTTTGCCATATATTATCTCTTTTCTACGCGGATTGCTACCGCATCTGCTCCTTCTAATTCTACGCTCAGGCTTAATTTGCCTCCAAGATTGGTCTTCATTGTTCCTGCAGACTTGCCATCGATATCAATCTCGTACTCTGTCTCTTCTGCCAGCTCCAATGTGATCTGTGCATCTTCCGGTCCCTCTACCGTAAAGCTGACAGTATTCTCATCCTCTGTAAAATTGGTGACAGCTGTACCCGGTACAGATTCATATACAAACAGTCCGTTACGCTCCAGCTTTGTAATCTCCTTGAACGTTTTTACTTTGTATTTATCTCCATGAAATTCGTAGTTATCAAGCTTTGCTTTCGCTCCCAGAGTGTAATCGCCGAAACTAAGGGTTCCGTTTCCTTCCGTACGAATTAATTCACTGATTGCAGCCATGATTTTTCCTCCTGTGTGGTTGATTATTTGGTTCTTAAATTATATCACTTTTTATCTTTTGATACAATGATTTCCTTGTTCTTCGTCGTCACGATCACACGGTCTTTCGCATGGATTTCTCCACGGATCAGTGCGTCTGCCAAACGGTCTTCCACCTCATCCTGCAGTTTTCTGCGCAGAGGTCTCGCACCGTATTTGCGGTCATACGCTTTTTCAACAATAGATTCCTTTGCAGCTTCCCGTACCACCAGATCAATCTGCATCTGTTCCTTACAGCGTTTCTGCAAATCGCGCACCATAATGCTGATGATTTTTTTCATATCGTCTTTGTTCAGCGCACGGAATACAATTGTCTCATCAATACGGTTTAAAAACTCCGGTTTAAAAATCCGCTTCACTTCTTCCATCACGCTGGCTTTCATCCGCTCGTGATCCTGCTTTTCATCTTCTTTTGCACCAAAGCCAAGCTTCTTCGGCTCGATGATCGACTGTGCGCCCGCATTACTGGTCATGATGATAATGGTATTCTTGAAATCTACTTTGCGTCCCTGGGAATCTGTAATATGCCCGTCATCCAGCACCTGAAGTAAGATGTTAAACACATCCGGATGGGCTTTTTCAATTTCATCAAACAAAATCACAGAAAACGGATTTCTGCGGACTTTTTCAGAAAGCTGGCCCCCATCCTCATGGCCCACATATCCTGGCGGGGAGCCAATCATTTTAGATACACTGTGCTTTTCCATATACTCCGACATATCTACCCGGATCATGGATTCCTCGTTGCCAAACACAGCCTCTGCCAGTGCTTTGGAAACTTCCGTCTTTCCGACACCGGTTGGTCCCAAAAACAGGAACGAACCGATCGGACGCTTCGGGTCTTTGAGTCCCACGCGACCACGGCGGACAGCCTTGGAAACTGCAGATACCGCTTCTTCCTGTCCAATCACGCGCTTGTGCAGTGTTTCTTCCAGTTTCTGCAGACGGGATGCCTCGCTTTCTGTCAGACGGCTGACCGGAATCTTTGTCCATCCAGCCACCACATCGGCAATCTCATTTTCGCCCACCACCGGAACTTTGTTTTTGGATACGCGGCGGTTCTTTTTTTCGAGTTTTTCCCTGGATGCCTGCAGGTTCTCCCGTGTCTCTTTCCATGTGCGGGCTTTCTCTATATCTCCCTCCTGCAGCGCATGTTCCATATCCAGTTCCGTCTGATGTATCTCACGGTTTAACTGCATCATCTCATCCGATCCATGCATCATTCCAAGCCGTGCTTTTGCAGCTGCCTCATCCATCAGATCAATCGCCTTATCCGGCAGGAAACGATCATTGACATAACGGGCAGATAAACGCACGGATGCTTCCACTCCCTCATCCGTAATCTGCACATGATGATGCTTTTCATACAGCTTTCGCAGCCCTTTTAAAATCTCAATGGATTCTTCCTCTGTCGGTTCCTCCACCTGTACCGGCTGGAACCGCCGCTCGAGTGCTGCGTCTTTTTCAATATACTTGCGATACTCTTCGATCGTGGTTGCACCGATCACCTGCACATCTCCGCGTGCAAGTGCCGGTTTTAAAATATTGGACGCATCCAGTGCACCTTCTGCTCCACCTGCGCCAATAATCGTGTGCAGTTCATCAATAAACAGCAGCACGTTCCCAGCCGTTTCTACTTCGTTTATCACTTTTTTAATACGGTCTTCAAATTCCCCGCGGTATTTGGATTTTGCAACGAGTCCGGACATGTCCAGAGATACCAGACGTTTATCTGCCACAATATCTGGTACGTTTCCGTTTACCAGACTCTGTGCAATTCCTTCCACGATCGCTGTCTTACCGACACCCGGCTCTCCGATCAGACACGGATTATTTTTGCCTCTGCGGCACAGGATCTGGATCACCCTTTCGGTTTCTTTTTCCCTGCCAATTACCGGGTCTAACCGTCCGGCCCGCGCCATGGCTGTCAGATCGCGGGAATACTGATCGAGCGTAGGGGTAAGGGTTGCCCCGTCATTTTTTCCACGCTGGATTTCTTCCCGGTACTGTGCCGGGTCCTCTCCCATCGCAGCAAGAATATCCACAAAAAGTTTCTGTGGGTTGGCTCCCATTGTATTTAAAAGCCGGGAAGCTGCACAATCCCCCTCTTTTATGATGGCAAGGAGCAGGTGTTCGGTTCCGATCCGTTCACTGTCAAAACGGTCTGCCATCTCCCTGGCACGATCCAGCACCATCTGGGTACGCGGAGAATATCCGTCACGGTCTGCCACCGTCACCTCCTCACCTGCCGCAACCAGTTCATCAATCAGCTTAAGCAGCGCTTCCAGTTCCACATTATTGGCTGTCAGTACTTCTGCTGCTACACCGGTTCCTTCCTTGAGCAGCCCCGCCAGAATATGTTCGGTTCCGACATAGTTGCAGCCGGACGAACGGGAAAGGCGGTTCGCATAATTCAGAGCTTTTTTCGCCTTATCTGTATATGGAATCAAAATTTATACCTCCTGTTACAATTCTACAAATCAATAAATTCGATATCGTCATCGGTATCTTTTTTGGTTGTTTTCTTCTTTCTTCCGAGCATGGAGCTTCGAACTTCTTCTGCCAGTTCTTTCTGCAGCATGATATCTTCATCATCTGCATCCCGGTAATGGTCCTTTCGCTTCTCCCGCTCTTTTTCCCTGTCATCGGTATCTTCTTCCGGATCATCCAGGTCATCCTCCAGATTATCGTCCAGATCATCCTCAATACCCTCTAACAGTTTATGCATAAATCCGCCTTTTTTGCGGAATGTTTCCTTTCCGTAACGCTTGGATATCCCGGTGTCATCCGGATCATCCGTTTCATACAGTTTTTCATCGTCCGGATCATCGTAATCCTCATCGTCATCATCATCATCGTCATAAAAATCATCATAAGGATCGTCATCATCTTTTTTTCTTTTGACGATCAGAACCACTATGATAATCAGAAGAATCAGTACAACCACAACGAACGCACAGAGAATCAGCCGCATCTGGCTTTCCGTACTCTGGAACAGGCCCGTTTCTCCTTCCTGGGTAGAAGCTTCTGCAGATGTTGTCTCTTCCCCTATGGTATGCTTATACTGGTTATAGTTCATACATACAAACGGATAAATTTCTTCCGGATCATCCAGATCCAGCATATACAAAGCACCGTTTTGTCCGTTTTCATCCACCAGATACAAAAGTCTCAGCGGTGTGTCTATTCCGTCTTTGCGCATGCACGGATACTGATTTTCCCACAAAGTCACTGTATCTTTGACAAAGCCATCCAAAACATAGCGATCCGGAATACTGTCTGTCAGATAGAGATTTGTTTCGTCAATCGTAAAATACTGCTGCCCGTCTGCCGGAGCCTGTGTCTCTCCTTTTTGCTGTGTATCCTGTGATTCCTGCTGCGCAGCTCCTCTGGTCACCTGAATGGTATAGGTCTTTTTCACACCATTTTCCGCCTGCACGACGATCTGTACTTTATTTACACCGGTTTTCAGTTTGTCTGCCCCACTGACCGAGATCACAGATGCCTTAGCATCATTTGGCTGTGCGCTGACTGCCAGCGATGTCACCTGATCTCCCACTTTTGCCTGATATTCGGTAACTTTCGACTGAAATTCCGGAGAAAGGGTTCCTTCGGAAATCGTCAGGGATGCCAGCGTATTGTCTTTTGATTTGTCATCTGCTGCCGCTGCCGAATTTTCAACAGCTACAGATACACTTGCACCTCCCACATCCACACGGTCCCCTTCCTGATTGCCCGCAGATGGTGCGGATGCGGCAAAACTTGCAGTTCCCGCCGCATCTGCTTTAAATTTAACAGTTCCGCTTGCACGTTTGTTTCCGGAACCGTAACTTCCCAGAGTCATAGAAACCGTGCCTGCATTTACACTGGTTTCCGCTGTTGCTGACTGATAAGTAAAAAGATCTTTGGAATATGTCAGATTTACCGTTCCCGTCACCCCTGCCGGAAGTGTCACTGTCACTGCCAGAGTATCTCCTATTTTCACGGATCTGGCGCTTAAAGCAATGATCATGCTCTCCGCCTGTGCATGCACATCCGGTGTCATGATACAACTGATCAGAAATACCAGTGCCAGTACCACTCCCAGTATCCGTTTTCCTTTTGCTTTGCTTTTTTGTCTCATATGTTCTGCCTTTCTTTTACTGCTGAATGGTGATCTTCCCCTGAAGATGTTTGTTCAGATATACCAGATCAAGCACATTGACCCCGTCTTTTTTGCGGTTTGTATCTGCGGCCTTAAGATAACATCCGGTAAGCTTTTGGGTACCATTCAGATGCCTGTTCAAACGGTTCAGATCTGTTTTGTTGATCTTTCCATCTCCGTTTACATCTCCATAAATCACAAGCGTATAGGAAGAAACTTTCTTGTTTTTGCTGTCATACACCTGCAGAACATTGCCGGTTGAAACGATTCCGGTAACACTCTTTTTGGATGCACTGAACAGTTTGACCGTTCCCGCGGTCACTTTAAATTTTTTCAAAAATGTTGCCGCCTTTGTTCCCGGCGCAATCCCCGTAACCATTTTGTTTTTCAACTGATATGTTTTCGAAGTCACGGAAGTCTTCTCGGTCTCTGCCGCTGCACCAGCTTTCTTTACAATGGTAAGCGTATAGGTTTTGGATGCTCCGCTCTCCGATTTGCAGGTAACTTTACACGTATTGGTTCCCGTCTGAAGTTTTTTGGTACCGGTTCCCGTCACAGAAGATTTCGCAGCTACCGGTGATGCACTTATGGTAACGGTGGAAACTTTGCTGTCCACGACGAGGGAATACGAAGTCGTGTCTCCGCGAAATACCGGTGTCAGTGTCTGTCCGGTTACGCTGAGCGATTTCAGATAGTTATTCGGATTTCCACTGGCTGTAAATGTCACTGCAGATGCCGGCATACCGGAATAAACCGGAATACGGAATACAAATGCCTGCTGCTTGTCCGCATACCCCTGTCCAAGCTTTCTGCCCTCGTTGTAAGCAGCCGCAAGGTTTGCCATATACTGGTGGCTGTACAGATTCTTCTGATTCACTACATTAAACTTCTGGAAATACAACGTATCCTGGCCCACGCCAATGTAGTTTTTCGCCAGAATTTTCGCTCCTCCTTCGAGTGCTGCATAACGGGTATTCCATCCCGCTTTTTTTGCATATGCCAGTCCGTTTTTGATAACCAGTGTGGAGGTAATGCCTGCTGCTCCCACATTAAAATAGTTATAGTATCCCTCATATCCGCTGTAAGTTCCAGAAATCAGTGAACTGGTTCCTTTCAGTCCCTGCTCCTGGCGCACTCTCGATGCAAGATGATACGGGCTGACCCCGGTTTCCTCACCGATATCCATAAATGCCTGCGCATAATCCAGCGCAGATCCATCGCTGTCCTCAACCGTATTCTCCATAAAGGTTCCTTTCAGAATAGAAGAAACTCCCTGCTTGGTCTGCACCTTGCTGAAACTTAAACTTTCAAATTGAAAAATATCGGTCTCATTGAGAAAATTCCGCGGATCTAAATAATAGGCGATATAGTCTGCATCAGCACCGACCCACGAAGATCCGTCATAGACCGTCCACACATTGGTGGTCCAGTCATATGCACCGTCTGCGGTGGATTTGGTTGCGTCATTTCCGGTCTTCGGAACAAGATTGACTCCGTTTACGCTCTCTTTGCTGACCACGGTATTCCAATCAAGCCCGGTCTTAACCGCCTGAAACTGCCACTGCGGATATGCTGTGTGAAGCGCGGAAAGTGCACGGATGTAACTATCCGGAAATCCTGCCGCACGCAGCTGCACGGCATAACTACTGGCTGCTGCATCTGTACGCACACTAACTCCGGCAAGTGTTCCTGTTATAAGAATTGCCCCACAAAGCAGGGCACTCAAAAAGCGTTTTATCTTTCGCATATTCTTCCTCACCTGTTATGATCTGACTGCGCGGCATCCCAAATGCAGTGCAGTCTTTCTGTATCATTATATAGAAAAAGCATATCTGCGTCAATTCTGTGCGTTGTTCTTTTTGTTCCGGGTACAGTTACTCTCCTTTATGATATAATGCGGACGTCTTTTGACTTCCATATAGGTTTTTGCAATATACTGTCCCATAATTCCCATACAAAACAGCTGGATTCCGCCAATGCATGTCACGATACATACCAGCGACGGCCAGCCGGCAACCGGATCCCCGAATACCAATGCGCGTACGATTTCCGCGATGATTGCAATAAAAGAAACCACGGTGAGCACCAGCCCCAGATACGAGGAAATCTTCAGCGGAACATCCGAAAAATTGATAATCCCATCAAACGAATAACGCACAAGTTTCCAGAAACTCCACTTGGTTTCTCCCGCAGACCGTTCTACATTTTGAAATTCCAGCCATTTGGTATCATATCCGACCCAGGCAAAGATTCCCTTGGAAAACCGGTTGTATTCGCTGACGGAAAGAATGGAATCTACCATTGCACGGTTCATCAGACGGTAATCCCTTGCCCCATCTGCAATCTCAATGTGGGAAAGTTTCCGCATAACTTTATAAAACATGCGTGCAAAAAACGAACGGATCTTCGGCTCTCCCTGCCGGTTCACCCGCCGGGTTGCCACATTGTCACAGTCTCCGGCTTCTAACATCGCAGCCATCTGTGGCAAAAGAGTGGGCGGATCCTGCAGATCCGCATCCATCGTCGTCACATAATCCCCCTTTGCATAGGACAATCCTGCCAGCAGCGCCGCTTCTTTTCCAAAATTGCGGGAAAAAGAAAGATAGTGCACGCGCTCATCTTCTGCTGCAAGTTCCCGGATCTTTTGCAGTGTTGCATCCTTCGATCCGTCATTGACAAATAAATATTCAAAATCATAATCGCCCATTTCCCGTGTCACGCGGTTTAATTCCCGGTACAAAATCTGCAGAGATTCCTGCTCATTGTACATCGGTACGACGATGCTGATGCATTTTTTCCCCATATTTCCCCCTTATCTTATATCTTATCCACATACTAAACAGGAATAACAGAAGCGCAGCTATGCTGATGGCAGCTCCGATCTGTACGCCCGGTGTGGTATAACGCAGCTCGATCTTATGCGTTCCTTCTTTTAAGTGTACACCAATGAGTGCATCCGCGAAAGGCTTTATTTTCGTCTTTTTACCGTCTACATACAGACTCCAGCCCTCATCTGCCGGCACTGACAGAATCAGTCTTCCCGCCTGCCTGACATCGATACTTCCAACGATCCTGCGATCTGTCATTTTTTCGAGTGACATGGTCTGTTCGCTGAGCGTCTCATACGCAGTGCACATGGCCTTGAAATTCAGGCGGTACACATGGTATTCGATCGTTTCTGCATTGAGATTGGTAATATGGACCTTTGTTCCGGCTTTGCACTCTCCCAGATCCAGCAGATAGCGGTGGGTGGTCTTTCCATACTGCTGCGTCCATCCGTCATCTCTTGATACTGTCAGGGAATCCGCATTGCAGGTCACATAATCCGCATAATAATATCCATCCTCGGAAATATCAATTGTCGTATCCCCGGCTGCCTGCGACTGTGTACAGGTTGCCGGATAAAGCATGTCTCCTTTTGCTCCCAGCTGCTGTGCCAGGGAATTCAGGGAACCGATCCTATCAAGCATGGAAGATTCCCAGCCTTTTATTGCCTTCTCGCTCATCATATAGCCAAGTGGCAGGCAGTAGTTATTCCGATAAAGATAATTTCCATTGCTGCTTCCCACAAGTGTCCGCAGTGGACTTTCATCCACCGGATTAGAGGAAAGCATATACTTCACCGAAAACATGGCTGACGGAAGCGGGGAAGCACCATTGTAACAGTAGAAATTTTTTCCGCCCTCCATATACAGGCTCTGGAAGAGATGGCTGACATCCAGATTCATCAGGGAGGAAAATATGGTTGCCGAACGGTATCCGTACAGGCTGTCATCGTTTTTGGTTTTCCGCCCACTGTCCTCCACCCGGTAAAATCCATCATTTCCGTTATCCTCTTTTGCCTGTTGCAGCAGATCTTCGTAGTACCCCTGTTTATCCGTATATGCCACGCGGCTGGTAACGCCAAGCCCGGTTACCGCCATATTGACTGCCAGTTCTGCAATGGCAACACAAAAGGCAACTTCCCGCAGGGCTATCCGCATTTTCTTCGGGGCAATTTTAAGCAAAAGAAGCAGGATTCCATAAACTAGGATAAACAGCATGGTAATAACTACAGCCATGTACTCCGTCACCAGTTCATCCCCGTAATATCCGGAGAGAACCATCAGTGTCAGTGCTGCAAGCACTGCTATGATGATATGCCAGCGTCTGGTTCCTTTCCATTTGCGGATCGTTGCAAATCCCATGACCAGAAGCACAAAAATGTAAAGGAATGACTGTCTGCCCGGCAACGCCTGCGGAAAATGCATACCATGCCAGATATAATCCAGCTGATTATCCGCAAAGCTCACAAGGAAAAAGACAAGCATCAGCATACGCGGAACTTTTTCCTTCCAGGAGATTCTGCGGTTCAGCACATACAGCCATACCAGTACCAGGGTAAATGCTCCGGCATACAGATTCGGCCAGTGATCATTTCCCGTATAACTTGTAGTGACGGCCGCCGCACGCCCCAGCTCCGCAATAACAGAAAAATACCACTCCAGCGTTTTCGGAAAGCTGTCTTCAGCAGACCCGGAAGCAGAAAGCACGGCGATCTCCGGCAATAGCAGTACCATCGAGACAGACCCTGCCAGCAGAGAATACCATGCAAACCGTAAAAATGCTTTCAGTTTTCCTCCTTTCTGCGTAAAAAAGAGAAGAATAAAATAAAACACCAGAAAGATACAGATCATGATGGAAATGTAATAATTTGCAAACACCGACAATGCAAGTGTCACAAAATACAGTCCCGGTTTCTGCTCCCGTACCAGTTTTTCCAGTCCCACCATGATCAGAGGAAAAAGAAGGATGCAGTCCATCCACATGATATCCCAGCTGTAGGCTGCCACAAATCCGGACAATGCATATGCCGTAGAAAATACAAGTGCCGGAATCACCTGATTTTTATGGAGTTTTGAGTCTTTTCCAATCAGATGAAAATGATATTTTAAGAATAAGAAAAAAGTCAGTCCGCACAGGGCAATCTTTGCCAGCACCAGTATCGTCATAAACTCGATCACATAATGTTTCGGGCAGAGCACGATCAGAAAATTAAGCGGACTCGCCAGATAATAGGCATACAGGGAAACAAAATCCGATCCCAGTCCCAGATTCCAGGAATACTGCAGACTTCCGCCGGTTCTTAATTTATGAAGAAACTCTGTAAAAAACGGACAGTACTGATGATACATATCGATATGCAGAATACAGTTATCCCCGAAAGGATATACCCCGTTTCCGATACAGATGACCACACAGATTATAAATGGCATAAGAAATGCCATCACATAAGGAAATGACCGGTGCGACACCATCCGCGAAATCATTTTTTTCATGTTCTTACTCATCCTTTTCCTTGTTTTTTTCAAACAACTGATAATACTGAAGCTTCTTGTAAGTCTGAAGCTGTTTTTCATCGGCTCCGATCCCTTTTGTCTGCCCCGCTGCAGAGATCACCGGGTAAGTTTTGCTCAGACTTAAGAGGTAATTCTGGTATGCATTCGTTGGCACTCCTGCTGCGGTAAGTACCTGCGCCGCAAGATAATTCAGACTCGTATTTTTATCTTTCGCTCCCTCGATCCCATAATTACTCCACACCAGATAAGGTACGAGATAACGTTTTTGTGTCTCTGCCTGTGCCCCGTTTTCCACGACAGAAGCCACTGTATCATTCGGCTGATGATCCCCGAAAAATACGATGATCGTCCTGTCATCCACTTTGGAAAAATAATCAATCAGATTTTCGAGTGCCTGATCGGTCTTGTGGATCAGTGTCAGGTACTGATTGAGCGGTTCGCTGGCATACTGTGACTGGATATCATTCGTCAGATTCATATAGGTATCGGTATATCCGCCATGATTCTGCATCGTCACATTGAAAATAAAGGCCGGTTTGCCGGAGGCTTTGTTTTTCTCATAAGTTTCTATAATATGCTCCATATCCGATGCATCGCTGATATAATTGCGCACATAGGAGACATCCCTGTAATCTTCCATAAAATCCAGATTGTCAAATCCAAGCAGAGGATACACTTTATCCCGGTTCCATCCGCTGGCCTGATACGGATGCTGTGCATAGGTCGCATATCCTAAGGATTTCAGATAACCTGCTAAAGACGGTGTCCTGCTCTTGATGTACTGCTGATACGGAATACTTCCGTTCGGAAGGAATGCCATCGTATTGCCTGTCAGAAATTCAAATTCCGAATCCGCAGTGTTTCCCCCACACACAGATGTCTGGACATATCCCGTGACCGTGTTTTTCTCCCCCTGCTGCATCCGGTGCATAAACGGCATGTAATCCTCATTGGTTTCTAACGGTCCCAGCACTTTTAAATCCGAAAATGCCTCATCCATGATGACAATGATGTTGGGCAGATCCTGTGTGTCGGTTTCTGTTGTTTTAGTTTCGTATTTCGCCAGCGTCTCTTTTGCTTCATCCGCATCGTATCCTGCCGGACGCTCCACTGCCACATAGGCAAGATCCATGGCAAAGGTCACCGCCATGCCGTTTACTTTTGTCATATATGCCGGTGTGAACAGAAACGGATACAGATAATGTTTTGTCTGAAACGATTCCTGCTGCAGGGCATTGACAAATGTACACAATACCAGTCCCACCAGTGCGATACTCCCCAGCCTTATTTTCCAGGAAAAACGCGGACCTTTTTTAAAAAGGCGGGTCAGCACAAATAATGCAATAAAAACAAGTGTAACAATCACCATGCGCCGGTCCGGTGTAAAATCATAGTTTCCAGCCACACTGGCTGCTGTTCCGGCCGAAAACAGATCCCACGGAACAAACGGTGTGGAACGGAATTTCATCACATAATGATTGGTAATTCCAAACGCCACAGCAAGTCCGTACAGCACTCTGGACGCAAAACACATTCTTCCGGTCAGAAAATATAACATCCATCCGATCAGCTCAAACAAAAAAATATTAAAAAGCTGTGCTTCCACACGCACTTCCGCAAATGGATTGTGTTCATAACATTCCATCAGGTAAAAAGCTAACACCGGAACCACGGCATACCAAAACAGCCATATGCCCTTCTGTTTCCACCCTTCTGTCCGTTTTTGTGTGTTGTTTTTCTCCCTTTTTGTCTGCTTACGTGCGACTGTCTGCTCCATGTTTCCTAACATAAAAATGAGTATGGCTCCTTCCATTCCTTCCATTTCCATCGCTTTTCATACGATTTTATCTGAATAGAATTTTACCACACTCATTCTGCTTTTAAAACGCATTTCACATTTTTATCATAATTTCATTCTAGTAATTGGATAACACCAGATGCTCCCGGTATGCACGATCCATACCATCGATCACGCGGCGTGCCTGCCCGTATCTGCGTGGATTGATGGTGATCACCCAGAGGGTATCTGCCCCCTGGTAGATTTCCCTCTTGAAAAAAGGAATCTTTTTACTGTTCTTTGTAAATGGAATGTGCTGTTCAAGCAGTGCCTCCGCCGTATGTGTACTCACTCTGGAATTGGTGGTACGGCACAGTTCCACGTCGTTATCCTTATAATTTCCAAGTTTCATCGTCATGCTTTTTGCATCTTCCTCCTCACGTGACTTTTACCTCAATCTCCCTGCCAAGTCCTCCTGCAACTTTTTCCAGAAAGTCCAGACTCGGATTATATCTCCCGCTCTCCAGACGGGAAATATTTGACTTTCTGGTACCGACTTTTTCTGCGAGCCGTTCCTGTGTCATCCCCTGCTCCTTTCGCACCTGCCGAAGCTGAGCTGCAATTTCCTGTCTGGCGTGATTATGTTCCTGCATATCCGCCCCCTTACACCTTTATAAATCGTGCTCATGTATTCTAAAGTTATCATATATGATAACTTCTGTCAATGAACCAAAAGTCCTATTCCCGAAATCATAAAAAGGCTTGCAAATGCGTCTTTCATATGTTAATATAATATTTGTTCGCGCCGGCATGTCGGAATTGGCAGACGAGGCAGACTCAAAATCTGTTGATGGCAACATCGTGTGGGTTCAAGTCCCACTGCCGGCATATAAAAGACCTCAGGTTTCCAATCGGAAATCTGAGGTCTTTCTTTTTGCGGCACATCGTTTTCTTAAACCAACAGAGGACGCATCCCGTTCCCCCGGGATTGCGTCCTCCATTATTTTACCTGTACATCCTAACTCTTTTATTTTGTAATCCTGATATCATCAAAACAGTCAAATGTTGCAAAGTAATCTTCCGGTGTCTCTGCACGGCGGATCATCTTCACGCTTCCGTCTTCTTTGAGCAGTAATTCTGCAGAACGAAGACGTCCATTGTAATTATATCCCATGGAAAATCCATGTGCTCCGGTATCGTGGATCACAAGATAATCTCCCATGTCGATCTCTGGCAGTTTCCGGTCAACCGCGAACTTATCGCAGTTCTCGCAAAGACTTCCTGTCACATCATACACGTGATCGCATGGTGCATTTTCTTTTCCAAGAACCGTAATGTGATGATATGCCCCGTAAATTGCCGGACGCATCAGGTTTGCTGCACATGCATCCACACCAATATACTCTTTGTAGATATGTTTCTCATGGATGGCCTTCGTCACAAGGCATCCGTAAGGTCCGAGCATGAAACGTCCCATCTCGGTGTAAATGGATACATCCCCAAGCCCTGCAGGAACTAAGATCTCATCGAACTTTTTGTGCACGCCTTCTCCGATGACAGCGATATCATTCGGCTCCTTGTCCGGTGTATAAGGGATTCCCACACCACCGGAGAGATTTACGAATCTGATATCACATCCGGTCTTTTCCTTTAATTCCACGATCAGTTCAAACAGTTCTCCTGCAAGCTTCGGATAGTATTCGTTTGTGACGGTATTGCTGGCAAGAAATGCATGGACACCGAAATGCTTTGCTCCCTTATCCTTTAAAATCTTAAACGCTTCGATGAGCTGATCCTTTGTCATGCCGTATTTGGAATCTCCAGGGTTGTCCATGATTCCGTTGCTCAGTTCAAATACTCCACCCGGATTGTAACGGCAGCTGATGGTCTCCGGAATATGACCGATCGTTTCTTCTAAGAAATCAATATGGGTGAAATCATCCAGATTGATGATTGCTCCAAGTTCATCCGCATAAGCAAATTCCTCTGCCGGCGTATCATTTGAAGAAAACATAATATGCTTTCCGTCAAATCCACAGGACTTTGCAAGCATCAGTTCTGTGTAAGAGGAACAGTCACATCCCATATCATATTCCTGTAAAATTTTTAAAATATATGGGTTTGGGGTTGCTTTCACTGCAAAATACTCGCGGAATCCCGGATTCCATGCAAAAGCTTCCTTTACTTTTTTTGCATTCTCACGAATGCCTTTTTCATCATATAAATGAAACGGTGTCGGGTATGTTTTAACGATCTCCTCCACCTGACTCTTTGTTACAAACGGCTTTTTCTCCATAATCTGGCTCCTTTATCTACACTTTTTCGTCTGATGTTATGCTACAACAACTCTTTTACAAATTCAAGCAATTTTCGCCTTTTCCTTTTATTTTTCCACAGATTATGATATGATATGCATGATCGAATGTTAGATTAAGCGAACGAAAGATGAGGAACATCATGGGTGTAACAGTTTTACCTTATATTGATCAGACACAGACAGCCAGGCTGCAGGAAGCAGCTTCTGCCAATATACAGACACCGAAAAATACGGATGAAGCCGTCACCACATTTAAGGAATGTCTGGCTTCCGCTGAGCGCAGCGTACAGGCCATGGCAGTGGACGCACTGCTTGCCGCCAGCAACAGTGGTGCCGTTTCCCTGGATACGGTACAGCAGATCCTTGGATTTACCCCGCAGACCGATGCACCGGTTGATACGTCTCCGGTCACGGATACCCCGGCAATTTCCAGTTCTTCTGCAACAAATAGTACCACCTCCTCCGGCAGTGTTTCTTCTCCGGAGAACCTCGAAGAATATTTCAAAGAAGCTTCTGAAACATACGGTGTGGATATCAACCTGCTCAAAGCCATTGCCAGGCAGGAATCCAATTTCAATCCATCCGCAACCAGCTCTGCCGGTGCCATGGGTGTCATGCAGCTGATGCCGTCCACCGCAAAAGGACTTGGTGTCACAAATGCATACGATGCACAGCAAAATATTATGGGTGGTGCCAAACTGATGGCGCAGAACTTAAAGAAATACAACGGAGATGTTTCCCTTGCGCTTGCCGCATACAATGCCGGTGGTGGAAATGTCGACAAGTACGGTGGTATTCCACCGTTTAAGGAAACACAGAATTATGTCAAAAAAGTGCTTGGTTATTATCAGAATTCCAACGCTTAATTTCTAAAAAGAACCCGTGAAGATGAACAGTCTGCTGTTCATCTTCACGGGTTTTTTACTGTCTAAAGAAAATTTGATTATAATTTGAATCTGGAAAGAAGATCTCCAAGACTTGTTCCGGCCGTTTCATTTGAGCTGTACTCGATTGCCTCTGCCTCTTCTTCCTCCTGCGGCTTTTCCATAATATCTTCCAGCGCTTTCATGCTCAGGCTGACTTTTCCATCGTTGGTATTTAAAATCTTCGCCTTTACTTTCTGTCCCTCTTTTAAAACTTCATGAACGGAAGAGATCCGCTTCTGGCTGATCTGTGAAATATGAACCAGACCGCTGATGCCATTCCCGATATTGATGAATGCTCCGTATGGCATAATGGATTCTACGGTTCCCTCTACCACAGATCCAGGCACAAGCATGGCAATCCGGTGATTTCTTTCGTCCTCGCGCTCCTGTCTTGCCACAACTTTTCCGGACAATACCAGTTTATTCTTCTCAGGATCTACGGTAATCACAACGACACGCACATCTTTTCCGATCCATGCATCCGTGTCTTCCACATAATCTGCGGACAACTGGGATGCCGGAATGAATGCACGGATTCCTTCTAAGAATGCAACCACACCACTCGGCACACTCTCTTTGATCCGGACAGTCACAACCGTCTGCTGCTCCATCATCTCCCGGAGTTTATCCCAGGCAAGCACTTCGTTTGCTTCCTTTTTCGACAATTCGATGTTTCCGTGTCCGTCATCTGTACGCACAACCGTTGCCTCGATGATGTCTCCCGGCTGTAATTCTTCCTTCGCATGAAAATCCGGATCATTGCTCAGATTTTCAATTTTGATAATTCCCGGTGCATAATAATTCAGGTCAAGTGTCACTTCTTCATCGGTTACTGCTACCACAGCTCCACTGACAATATCTCCTTCGTTAATCGTGCGGAAAGAACGTTCCAGCTCCTTTTCATAATCCTTCATTGATTCCATCTGAAAAACCTCCTTTAAAATATCTGAAAAATTGCAAAACGGCAGAACCCCAAAGGATTCCACCGTTTTATGAAGCGAGCTGATGACGGGAATTGAACCCGTGACCCCTTCCTTACCAAGGAAGTGCTCTACCTCTGAGCCACATCAGCATCTCGTTGACCGCGTCAACTCCTACATCATACATGGTATTTTCTAAATTGTCAAGAATTTTTTAATTATTTTATCAAATTACAGTTCCCAGCGTGTTGCCGTTTTCCCCTGATGTGATCCGCAATGATTACAGCCTGGAAAACATGCCCCTATGGGTCAGGGCTGTAATCATGCAATCATTTGCACCGCAGTGCAAAGCCTGACAGTATAACGCGTGGTTATCAGACAATTTTTAAATTTCAATTACATATCTCTCATATGCATTGATCACTTTGGTATCTCCGATGAAATCCTCCCGCGGAATATCCCTTCCATAATTCATATGCATATGTCCATGTACAAAATATTTCGGATGGTATTTGTTAATCACACGATAAAATGCATCAAACCCTTTATGGCAAAGATCTTCCCCATCATGCATACCGCCTGCCGGGGCATGTGTCACCAAAATATCAATGCCCCCTTTTCGGCGTATTTTCCAGAAAAGTCTCCGGATGCGGCGTTCCATCTGCACTTCCGTATACTGGTTCACCCCTGGTTTATAACGGTAAGATCCTCCCAGTCCGAGAATCCTTATCCCATGAAACATATACACGGTATCTTCAATACAGATACATCCCTCCGGTGGCTTTCTTTCGTACTTATCATCATGGTTTCCATGCACATACAATACCGGAACTGCAATCATCGTTGCGATAAATGACAGATAATCTGCTTTCAGGTCACCACAGGAAATTACCAGGTCAATATCCGCATAGTCTTCTTTTCGAAAGAAATCCCAGATTTTCTGAGATTCTTCATCTGCTATTACTAGTATCTTCATTATTTCATTTTTTCCTCTACACCTTTTATCTGGACAACCGGACGTGCCTCTGCACGTAATTCTCCCATTGTCGGTATCTCCCCAATGACATTATCTGTCAGCCAGTCCATCTCCATGATGGCTTCCGGTTTCATGGCTTTATCCTTCTTGTTTTTGAGTGTCCCGTCCTGTGCACGGATTTCTCCGTAAAACGGCACAATATCTCCCTTTTTAATATCACTCTTTAAGTGATCCACCAGACGCTTGACCCCGGTCGGTACATTCTTCGAACAGATCAGGTCAATCACACCCGCAGACATTCCCCACCAGTAGTTGAGTGCCCTGCCCTCAGAATTTTCTTCCGACTGGTAAGATCCCGCAAGAATACTCTGGATCATTTTTTCATAGAATACACCCCAGTTCCAAAGTGGCATCACCAGATTCAGTTTCCTTCCATCCTCCGAACATTCATACAGCCCAAACTGCCTGCCCGGATCGCGCGGTGTAATCATATCCTGATCCGATACCACCTGAATATTGTTGTCCTTTAAGAACCGTTCCCTGTCATAATTTTCACTGGTGGACCATGCAAGATAAATCCTTGCCCGTGGATTGGTAAAACTTGCTCCCAGCGCAAAGGCATTAATATTTGCGATCATTCCGTATATCGGGTAATCTGCAATATATGCAATCCTGTCATTTTCTGCCAGTGCACCCGCAATCATTCCCGAAAGGAATTTTGCTTCATACATCCGGGCATAGTACGTGCGGATATACTTATGTGAAGTATTCAGACTGCAGTTTAAAATCTTTACATCCGGATGATCCACAGCCACTTTCAGACTGTCTTTCATCATCTGCGGTGCCACCTCAAATATGATATCTGCCCCCTGACGGATCACGTCATTCAGCACCTGCTCCGTGCGTTCCTCCGTCACATCATTGACACAGATGGTCTTCATCTGATCCGGGAACGTCTCTTCCAGATAATTGCGCCCAAGGTCATGCGCATAAATCCAGTCGGATGTATCCGGTGATTTTGGATACAGGAATGCCACGGTAAATTTCTTTGCTGACGATGGCATAAAGTAACTGAAGATGTTTCTTCCCTTACGCTCTTCTGCCGCCAGCGGATCCATGACCAGACCAACACTCTGTTTCTCTGTGAGCATGACAAACTCATTCCAGCATTTCACAATATTTAAACTCAGCTCATCATCCGACATGCCAAGAACCGTATTGTAACCGTATACATTGATAAATGCAGTCAGCGCATCCCCCACCCGGATCGGAAGCTTGCGCCCTCCGCGGAACTCATATGCCTTTGTGAAATGATTGACCAGACTGTTAAATTCCATTCGGGTATCCGCATCCCATATGGCAGTGGATCCCATCAGTGCAAGCAGTTTATCCACCATACCGATTTTGGAAAATTCGATATTGTTCAATCCCGAAATCTGATTAAACTTCATATATTCATAATATAATTTTACGTCCTCATCCTCGGAATACTTTGGAATCTTACGTGTCACGTTGGCGACAATGGAATCTGCCTTAAAATACTTCAGTACACTGACACGCTTGTTTCCCTCCACCACATAATAACGGTTCATATATTCATAAGCAACAATCGGATCCCGGATACCTTCGTTTACCTGTGCATCGGACAGCGCAATCCATTTGCATGCAAACTCTGTATCCGCATCGAGGATCGGCATAAAATTGGCTGCAAAAGAATACGTTCTCCCTTTCGTCGCCGTACCAACCACAAAATCCAATGGTATCTGCATCAGCCCCATATTCTGTTCCGTCTGGATATTTTCTCTGGATAAAATATCATCCAGAACCGGCAGATAGGGAAAGCGCCCCTGCGAAACGCATGCCTTATATTCTTTTTTTCCAAGTTTGAGTGCTTCCTGATATTCGTTATCTCCCATTTTTTCTCCTTTCTACGGTTATTCCATGTTTTTGTTATTCCAATTTTACCACATCTGTGTTATGATACCAATGAAAAGTGAAAAAAAGCAAAGATTTTCTTTCTTTATGTGCTAAAATTTGCTATAATCAAATGTAGTAATAGGTACTATGGAGGAAATTCTATGGAGAATATCACGAAAGAACAGGCTGATATCATCGGTGAAGTTGCAAATATCTGTACAGGTACTGCGGCTACCGCCCTCAGTATGATCATCAACCGTTCAACAAACATTACCACTCCGCTTGTAGAAGTACTGGACAAAGAAAACACGCTGGAAAGTGACAACCATATTCTGGTCAAGGTTCCATACACAAGCGGCTTAGACGGGACAAATCTTATGGTACTGGATGTTCAGGATGCGCTGGTCATTGCAAGTCTTATGATGGGCGGTGACGGTCGTAATCTTTCCAATCTGCAGCTCGATGATCTCACGTTATCAGCAATTGCAGAAGCCATGAACCAGATGTGTGGATCCATTGCCACATCTATGGCGTCACTGTTATCCAGGCCGACAGATATTGGATTTCCGCTTATCAATTCAAAGGATCGCAAGACTTTCGAGATTCCGGATGAACTATGTAATGGAACAGATATCGTCAAGGTCACTTTTCGCCTGACCGTGGAAGACCTGATCGATAGCGAGCTGATACAGTTATACCCTATCAGCATAGTAAAACAGATTTTAAAACAGGAGGATATATAAATGGCAAAGATATTAATCGTTGATGATGCAGCATTCATGCGAATGATGCTCAAGGACATTCTGACAAAGGGCGGATTTGAGATCGCTGGTGAAGCAGCAGACGGTGTAGAGGCCGTTGCAAAGTATAACGAGTTGAAACCAGATCTGGTTACTCTTGACATCACGATGCCAAACAAAGACGGTATTCAGGCACTCAAGGAGATCAAAGCAGCTGATCCAAACGCTACATGCGTTATGTGTTCTGCAATGGGACAGCAGTCCATGGTTATTGAGGCAATCCAGTCCGGTGCAAAGGATTTCATTGTTAAGCCATTTCAGGCAGACCGTGTATTAGAGTCCATCCGAAAAGTATTAGGATAAATCTTATCATATTAAAAAAGGAGCACCATATATGGATGCTCCTTTTCTATTTCTTGTTTTTGCAATCATCTATTCTTATTTTCTGACAAAATACAGTTCTTTTACAATTGCCGGAGTTGCTGCAGGGCATCATTTTTCAAAATACAGATGCCGTGTTCCTGTATGAATGCTTTCCGCTCCGCTCCGACAAGAATATCCTGTGCATATTCATCCGTCAGATTCGAGAGTCTCCTTAAACTGCCCTCTTCCATACCGGAAAATGTAAGGATCAGCATATAGCGATCCTCGTATTTATAAAGCTGACCCGTAGGCAGATCCGGTGGCATAATGTTTTTTGCATAACGGAGCAGCCTATCAAAATCCGCAAACACAATCGTGGCATAAACAGGAACCTGATCCGGATTCCCCTCGTTTTGCCGTGCTTCATTAATCTGTGCCCACTTCTGCTGTGGAATTGCATTCATCAGTCCATTGACAATATCTTTCAGATGCTCCATCATTTCATCCGATCCCGGATGCTCCGAAAACGTAAGTGCCAGCGTATGGTCTGACATAAAATCAGCACGCACTGTCTTGATGCCCAGTTCAAATTTTGTCTCAAAACTCTGTTCTGCCATATCAAAAATCTGGTTCATAAATTCCTGCGTCCGCTCTCCATTGCTCATAATTTCCTCAATGGTGTATCCCAGATCCTGAATTTCCTGTTCTGATATTACACAACGAATGGTATGTTTTCCAATTTTTGAAAACTTCATACGCTCACCCTCTTTCCTCCAGATGATTCATCTGCCTGATCTTTTGACGTATTCTCTGTAATGCATTGTCGACAGATTTCGGGCTTTTCTTCATCAGCCCTGCGATCTGCATATAGTTATTTCCGTCCAGATAAAATTGCAACACCTGTTTTTCCATCGGACTTAACCGGCTGTTCACCCGGTTCCACAAATCCCTGGACACTTCCTGTTCGATCACCAGCTGCTCCGGGCTGCTGGTAAACCCAATACTGCCTTCTGCCCCCTGCTCAAAAAAAGATAAATAGGAATTCAAAGGCTGATGCTTTTTTCTGTTGGATGCCTCTATTGCAGAATACAGCTGACGGTGAATACACAACCCTGCAAAATGAAAAAAACTGCTGTCTTTGTCCAGACAAAAATCCCGGATGGCCTTAAACAATCCAATCATGCCTTCCTGAATCAGATCATCGGTTTCTCCTCCGATCAGATACATGGCATTGGCATATTTGCGGACAAGCGGCTTATATTTTTCGAGAATATAGTCCGTGATCTCTGTTTCTCCCTGCCGGAGTCTTTCAATCAATTCCTCATCCGTACAAGCATCATACTTCATTCTTTTCTTATCCCTTCTTCATCCTCTGACGCACAATCTCATACGAGAGAACTCCTGCAGCCACCGATGCATTTAAGGAATCAATATCTCCCTTCATTGGAATGGAAGCCACCATATCACAGTTTTTCTTTACGAGTGGACTGACTCCATCTCCCTCATTTCCGATCACCAGACCGATCGGTCCGGTCAGATCCATATCGTACATTAAGGTTCCATCCATATCCGCACACACAAACCACATACCGCGGTCTTTGAGTTCTTTCATGGTATTGGAGATATTTGTCACTTTTGCTACCGGTACATAATTAACCGCACCTGCCGATGTACGTGCGACGGTCGGTGTCAGTCCTACGGCACGGCGTTTTGGAATGATTACACCATGTGCCCCTGCCTGATTGGCGGTACGGATAATTGCCCCCAGATTATGTGGATCTTCGATTCCGTCTAAAATCAGGATAAACGGTGGTTCTCCTTTTTTTTCTGCAAGTGCCAGAATATCTTCCACCCTGGCATAATCATATGCTGCACTGACAGCAATCACACCCTGGTGCTTTCCTGTCTCGGAAATCTGATCGAGGCGTTCTTTTGTCACATAATTGACGATTGTATCGTGCTTTCTTGCCTCTCTGGTAATGGATCTGACCGGTCCATCCTGACAGCCGTCCAGAACATATAATTTATCGATTGTCCTGCCAGAACGAAATGCCTCAAGGACAGCGTTGCGTCCTTCAATATGATTTTCTTTCATTCCGGTAAATGTTTTCTTTTCGTCTTCCATAATTTTTTACCTTATAAACGCAGATGCAGACCATCTGCTGCTTCCTTAATCAATGAAACCAGCCGGTCGAACCGGTCCGTCAGATACAGATATCCCACCAGTGCCTCCAGCCCCGTTGCCTTACGGTAATCTGCCATCGTTGCATTTTTTGCCATGGTTGCCGACTTGGCATTGCGTCCTCTGCGATAGATGTCCGCTTCTTCCTCCGTAAGCATCGGTTCAAGATATTGTATGATAACTGCCTGCGTATGTGCTTTTACAATCTGACTCGTCCGGTGATGCAGCTGGTTGGGACGGGTATTTCCCTTGCCCACAACAACCGACCGGATCACCAGATCAAAAACACCATCCCCGATATAAGCCAGTGTCAGTGGGGAATAGGTCCGGATATCGACATCCGGAACCTCAAATTTTTTCTTGATGTATGCGTCAATTCCTTCACTCATGCATTGCGCTCCCATACGACACCTTCGCGGGTATCTTTGATGGTGATGCCCCGTGCAAGAAGCTCGTCGCGGATTGCATCTGCACGGGCAAAATCTTTCTCTTTCTTTGCCCCGGCACGCTCCGCAATCTTTTCATTGATGAACTGTTCCAGTTCTGCATCCACGCTCGTTCCCGCGTCCAGTCTCTCCTTACCTGCGGTTGTCAGATTCAATGCCAGCACCTGGTCAAAATCATTCAGCAGTGCCAGCTTTGTCTTTTCACTGATATCTGCCTTTACCACGTCATAGACGATGGTCAGTGCCATGGAAGTATTCAGATCATCACGGATTGCATCTGCAAACTTTTTACGGAATGCTTCAAATGCTTCCTGATCCATCTCTCCCTCATCTTTGAAGGTGGCAATCTTTTTTACTAATTTTTCATATGCACTCTCTACGTTGTCCAGATTATCATAAGAAAATACGAGTGGCTTACGATAATGAGACTGCAGACAGAACATACGGTATGCCAGAGGATCGTACCCTTTGCCCTCCAATAGAGATACCGTCAGGAAATCGCCCTTGGACTTACTCATTTTTCCGGTCTGGTCATTCAGGTGGTTTACATGAAACCAGTACGGGCACCATTTGTGTCCCAGATAGCTTTCGGACTGTGCAATCTCGTTTGTATGGTGTGGAAAAATATTATCTACTCCGCCACAGTGAATATCCATATACTCCCCCAGATGTTTGATTCCGATGCAGGAGCACTCAATATGCCATCCCGGATATCCAACACCCCATGGGCTGTCCCACTTCAATGCCTGATCCTCGAATTTGGATTTTGTAAACCAGAGAACAAAATCGTTTTTATTCCGTTTATTTTCATCTTCCTCCACATCGTCACGCACGCCGACCTGCAGCTGCTCCTTTTCGACTGCGGAAGAAAATACAAAATAATCCTCCAGTCTGCTGGTATCAAAATAAACATTTCCACCGGCCTGATAAGCATATCCCTTTTTAAGAAGTACCTCGATCATGTGAATAAATTCCGGAATGCAATGGGTTGCAGGTTCTACCACATCCGCTTTTTTGATATTTAATTTCCGGCAGTCCTCAAAAAATGCATCTGCATAAAATTTTGCCACTTCCATAACGGTCTTGTGCTCACGCTTAGCACCTTTTAACATTTTGTCTTCCCCCGTATCCGCATCGGAAGAAAGGTGTCCCACGTCCGTGATATTCATGACGCGCTTTACATCATACCCCACATAGGAAAGTCCACGCACAAGAATATCCTCCATGATATAGGTACGCAGATTCCCGATATGCGCAAAATGATAAACGGTCGGTCCACAGGTATACATTTTGATTTTGCCATCTTCGTGCGGTATCACTGTCTCAATCTTTCTTGTCAGTGTATTGTAAAAGCGAAATTGATTCTCCATTGTGTCTGTCCTTCCATCTGTTTCTTCTTATATATTTTAAGTGTACAATATTTTCCGGCAAAAGTCACGTCTTATCTATGATCTGCTGCACCCGGGACATCCTGCACATTTACTCCCGCCCCCGACAACCATACTGCTCTCATAAAATCCGTTCAACATACAGATTGCCTGTGACGAAATTCCTTCTTCCGTTCCGGTAAACCCAAGTCCTTCCTCGGTCGTTGCCTTGATATTGATCTGCTCTTTTACAATGCCAAGGGTCTTTGCAATATTCTCCTCCATCTGCGCAATATACGGACGCAGCTTTGGCTTCTGTGCAATCACTGTCGCATCAATATTTTCTACCACATAACCATTCTTTTCCAGTAAAAGACGCACATGTTCGAGCAGTTTCATGCTGGAAATTCCCTTATACTGCGGATCGGTATCCGGAAAATGTTTTCCGATATCCCCGAGTGCTGCAGCACCAAGCAGTGCATCCATGATTGCATGCACAAGCACATCCGCATCCGAATGTCCGAGCAGTCCCAGTGTATGCGGAATCTCCACACCTCCGAGAATCAGTGGCCGTCCCTCCACCAGTTTGTGTACATCATAACCCATTCCTACACGCATTTTTCTTCTCCTGTCTTTTTATGATGTTGCTGATTCCAGTTCCCCCTGCAAACAGCTTCCTTATAAATTCTAATGATGATATGCCACCAGGCAAAGCCTGATGACCTTCACAGGCTTCAAGCCTGTTTTATTATAACACAAATTCGGGGGCTGTATCAAACAGTCCCCGAACGAAGTATCACATCAGTTTTCAACTATGCAAGTGCTGCTGTAATGATTGCCATGGAATATACTTCTGATGCATTACATCCACGGGACAGATCATTGATTGGCGCATTCAGACCTAACAAAATCGGACCGTAAGCTTCGAAATTACCAAGTCTCTGTGCAATCTTGTATCCGATATTTCCGGCATTGATATCCGGGAAAATAAAGGTATTTGCATGTCCGGCAACGGAAGAATCCGGGCACTTTGTTCTTGCAACTCTTGGTGATACCGCTGCATCAAACTGTAATTCTCCCTCGATTGGAAGATCCGGGTATTTCTCACGTGCCTTATGTGCTGCATTGCGCATCTTATCTACATCCTCGCCCTTTCCGGAACCAAGTGTAGAGTAGCTTAAAAATGCAACCTTCGGATCTACACCGAAAATTCTTGCACAGGCAGCTGACTCACCGGCGATCTCTACAAGTTCATCCTCGGTCGGATGGATGTTGATCGCACAGTCAGACATTGCAAGGACCTCGTTCTCACCTGTCGCAGACGGACGAACCAGAATAAAGCAGGAAGATACGATGCTGTTGCCAGGTTTTGTCTTAATCAGCTGAAGTGCCGGACGAACGGTATCTGCCGTAGAGTATGTAGCTCCGCCAAGCAGTGCATCCGCAATGCCCATCTTTACAAGCATAGTACCAAAGTAGTTTGCCTGGGAAAGAATGCCTCTTGCCTGCTCCGGTGTTACTCCCTTGCTCTTTCTTAATTCACAGAACAGATCTACCATCTCATCCATACGATCAAATTTCTTTGGATCAACGATCTCTGCCCCACGGATATTAAATCCGCTCTCCTCTGCTGCCTTTTCAATTTCATCCGGATCGCCTACAAGGATTGGATGTAAAAAGTTGCTTGCAAGCAGACGGGAAGATGCCTCAAGAATACGAGGATCGCTTCCTTCTGTGAATACAATTTTCTTTGGGCTTTTCTTTAATACTTCAATCAGTTGTCCAAAACCAAACATAATAAATCTCCTTTATCTATACTTAATTTTATTATTAGCTACCACTAATTGTATACTCGTTATTCATGAAATTCAATGCATTTACGTGTTCTAAAATGAGAACATTTTGCATAAAAAGAGACCCCATGCTGATTCTCCATGGGGTCTCCTGTAAAATGAAGGATTTATCACAAATGACGTTTTTACTGAATTTTCTACTGAATTGCCTTAAATGCCTCATCCAGATCCTCAATGATATCATCGATATTTTCTGTACCGATAGAAAGACGGATCGTGTTTGGCTTGATTCCCTGATCTAAAAGTTCTGCCTCATTGCACTCGGAATGTGTGGTGCTTGCCGGATGAATGGCAAGGGACTTCACATCTGCTACGTTTGCAAGCAGTGAGAACAGTTCCAGGTTGTCAATGAATTCCTGTGCTTTTTCTGCACCACCCTTGATCTCAAATGTAAAGATAGAACCGCCGCCATTTGGAAAATACTTCTTGTAGAGTGCCTGCTGCTCCGGGTCTTTGGAAATGGACGGATGATTTACTTTTTCCACCTGCGGCTGGTTCTCTAAGTATTTAACAACCTTTAATGCATTCTCCACATGACGCTCTACGCGAAGGGAAAGCGTCTCTAATCCCTGCAGGAAGATAAATGCGTGTACCGGAGAAATGGTAGCACCTGTGTCACGCAGTAAAATTGCACGGATATAAGTAGCAAATGCTGCCGGTGCGCAGTCTTTTGCAAAGCTTACCCCATGGTAAGATACGTTTGGCTCTACCAGCCATGGCCACTTGCTGCTCTGTGTCCAGTCAAATTTTCCGCTGTCGATGATCACACCACCAATGGTAGTTCCGTGTCCACCGATGAACTTTGTAGCAGAATGTACCACAATATCTGCGCCGTGCTCAATCGGGCGGACCAGATACGGAGTCGCGAATGTATTGTCAACAATCAGCGGAATTCCATGCTTGTGTGCAATTCCTGCGATCTTTTCAATATCAACCACTTCAGAGTTTGGATTTCCAAGTGTCTCTATCTCGATGGCTTTGGTGTTATCCTTAATTGCAGCTTCAATCTCTTCATAGTTGAACGGATCTACAAATGTTGCCTCAATGCCATAATCCGGAAGCGTATGTGCCAGAAGGTTGTAGGTACCACCGTAGATATTCTTTGCAGCTACAATGTGATCCCCTGCATGCGCAACTGCCTGAAATGCATAAGTTAATGCGGCTGCTCCCGAACCTACCGCAAGTGCCGCAACACCGCCTTCAAGTGCTGCAATTCTCTGCTCGAAGATATCCTCTGTCGGATTGGTCAGACGTCCGTAAATATTTCCGGCATCCTTTAATCCGAAACGGTCAGCAGCATGCTGGCAGTTGTGGAATACATAAGAAGAAGTCAGATAAATCGGAACGGCTCTTGCATCGGTAACCGGGTCTGCCTGCTCCTGTCCTACGTGTAACTGTAATGTTTCAAATTTTAAATTTCTGTCTGCGTAATGTTTTTTGCTCATTTTAATACTCTCCTTTTTCTGCTATTTTTGGAATCACATTTACCTGATCCGGTAAAGTGTGGGGTTTTCGTTTGAACTGGTTATATCATACCACAGAGGTAGGAAAAGTGTTAGTCTTTTATTTTTATAGCTGGTTATAAGTTTTGCTTATAGCCGATACTTCTACAGTACTTTTTGTCATTTTATCAAAAATTCAGAAGCTGGAGAATGCGCTCACTCCCCTGTTCATCCCGGTTATCAATGACAAAATCGCAGATCTCCCGATTCCGTTTCTCCGCATCCAGCGACAACAGACGAAGGGTTTTCTCCCCGACAGGGAAATCCGACTGCACAATATCTGCAATCATGTCTTCTTTATCTTTTGCCACATAGATAATTGCGGTCGGAAAATGCCGCTTCATGGCAATTGCGCCACACATATCCAGGGACATGACGGCATACTTGCCATCGTCAAGCACCGCCTGGATATCTTCCTTTTTTGTTCCGTAATGCACCCCGGCGTACATGGTGCGTTCAAAGAAATCCTGCTGTGCAAACTGTTCTTTTGTCAGATAATGATGCTTGCTGCTTTTCTTGGTGCAATAGGTTTTCGGATTGACAAAGCTGTCCTCCTGACATAATGTTTTGGTCAATGCGTCTTTTCCGGAACCGGACGGTCCTACCAGTGCCAGAACCGATGGATTTTTTATTTCCATCGTGCGCGTCTGCGAGGCATGGATGATCTGCCTGACCAGAGAAACAAATTCACTCATCTGATTCACGGACAGGAGTCCTGTCATCTTCCAGTTCCACGGCTTACGCATCAGTACCGGATACGTGGCCGGTGTCTCAAGTACATTATGAATGGCATCATCCAGGATGATATCAAACTGCACCAGATTCTTGGCATTGCCCAGAATAATATTCTCCGGCGGGAATTCCGGAAATGCTGTAAGAATCTGTTTTGCACGGATTCCCATAAATGCCGGTGCTACCGCAGTGATAAAATAAACATCCGCAATTTCCATCAGGCGGTACACAGCTTTTTTGTTTTTCTCCGGAACCTGCTGGCGTGCATAGAGTTCTTCGTCCTCGTAAAATTCCCTGATAATACCTGTACGTCCACGGTTTTCCCAGGTATCAATCTCCTCAAGCCGAAGCGGCGGATCGATATGATATTTTTCATTTGCCATGGCAATTGCGATACTGTTAAACGGTGCTGTTACATCATCCCAGTCCAGTCCGATCTTCGGTCTTAACATCCACCCGTGCCCCCTTCTTTGTTTCTAAATCTGCCGATTTACTCCTCGACAGAAACCAGTTCAATGGTAAAATTCAGCTCTTTTCCTGCCATCTCGTGGTTTGCATCAAATGTGATGGTAGTATCATCCTTTGATACTACTTTTACCGGGAATGGCTGTCCGGCTGCATTCTGCAGATAAACCTGCTGTCCGGCTTCGAGTTCTTCCGCTCCCGGAAGCTGTGCCAGTTCCACTGTAAAAATGGCGTCCGGATCTGCCTGTCCGTATGCTTCCTCCGGCATCAGGTGAACCTCTATCGTCTGTCCGACCTCCATGCTGGCAACTGCTGCATCAAATCCTTTGATCATCATCCCTGCACCGCATACAAATTCCAATGGCTCTCCTCTGTCATAAGAGGAATCAAACTGTGTTCCATCGTTAAATGTGCCGCGATAATGTGTTCTGCATTTCTTTCCAACATTCTTTCCTTCAATGGTAGTGCTTTTTATATTTTCCATATCAATTCTCCTGTTCAGGTTTTTATAATATAACAAAAAGCTTGTGATCCATGACCACAAGCCTGTATAGTAGCGAGGGAGAGACTCGAACTCTCAACCTCCCGGGTATGAACCGGACGCTCTAGCCAGTTGAGCCACCTCGCCATATTTAGTTCCATCAGTTTTTCTGATGAATGGGACCTACAGGGCTCGAACCTGTGACCCTCTGCTTGTAAGGCAGATGCTCTCCCAGCTGAGCTAAGATCCCATTTCGTGTTGGCCGCTCTCGCAACCGACTTCGTTAGTATATCGTACGAGAACAGATATGTCAACACTTTTTTTGAATTTTTGTATTTTTTGTATTTGTTGTAACTATTCCAAACAAATTTCCATGCAGGATTGTCCCACACATGCTATGCAAGCAGCCGCTCTACCAGGCGCACACACTCCGCGGCATCCTTTGAATACCCATCGGCTCCGATCTCATCTGCAAAACTCTGTGTGATGCAGGCTCCTCCAATGATCACCTTGCTCTTGCAGCCTTTCTCCTTACAAAGCTCCACAACATCCTGCATACGCATCATCGTGGTAGTCATCAGCGCGGACAGCCCGATAATCGCAGCATTTTCACGAATCGCGGTATCCACGATATCTTCACACGGCACATCTTTTCCCATATCAATCACGTTGTAGCCATAATTTTTCAGCATCAGTACGACAAGATTTTTTCCGATATCATGGATATCCCCCTCTACCGTTGCAATGACAAGCGTCGGCATCTCCTGTCCATCGTTCTTCTTCTCCAGCATCGGCTCGAGATAATCAATGGCAAGTTTCATGGTATTTGCACTGGCAATCAGCTGCGGCAGGAAATATTTTTTCTGTTCAAAAAATTCCCCGACTTTATTGATGGCTGCAATCAGCTGGTCATTGATGATCTCCTCCGGCTTTGCGCCGTCTGCAATTGCCTTTTTCACTTCATCTATAATGCTTCCTTTATTTCCTTTTAAAACCGCTGTCGTAACAGGATCTGCTTTTTCTTCCACAGATGCCGTGCCACCCGCAGCACCTTCTTTTTTCACAACAACCGTCTCATATTTTGCCTTTTCCTCTGCCAGTTTATTCATACGCTCGATGTAGCGGATGTCACTGTCCGGACGGTGCAGCAGCATGTCCGAAGCAAATGCGGCATTCATCAAAAGTTCCTGCGACGGATTGGCAATCGCCATGGTAAGCCCCCGGCAGATGGCCATGGTAAGAAATGCCGTATTGACAAAACTCCGCTCCGGCAGGCCAAACGAAATATTCGACAGACCACAGATCGTCGGAAGCTTCCTGATATCCTTACAATAAGAGATGGTATCATAACATTCTTTCGCAGCCTCTGGATTGGCTCCGATTGTGGCAACCAGCCCATCCACGACAATATCCTCGTGTGCCATTCCCAGCTCCATGGCACGGTCATATACGGTATCGATAATCTCATGCTTTTCTTTGGCATCCTTTGGCAGTCCCTCATCGGAAAGCGGAAGCAGGACAAACATAGCCCCGTACTTTTTTGCCAGCGGAAGCATATGCTCGATTTTTTCTGTCTCAAGGGAAACGGAGTTGATCAGTGCTCTTCCCGGATAGACACGCAGTGCCTCTTCCATAACATCAATATGGCTGGTATCGAGGCAAAGCGGACAATCTACCGTCGCCGCAACTTCATAGATCACCTGCTTCATCATTTCTTTTTCGTCAATGCCGTTCATTCCCATATTGATGTCAAGGATGGCTGCCCCGTTTTCCTCCTGCGCCATTGCCATCTCACGCACAAGATCCAGTTTTCCTTCGCGCAGCTGGGCCTGCAATTTTTTCTTTCCGGTCGGATTGATCCGTTCCCCGACCACCAGGAAATTGCCATCCAGACCAACTTCTACATTTTTGCGCTCAGACGCAAGAATCCTGCGATGCGATGCAAGCGGCCTGTGAAGTTCCATCCCCCGCGTTGCATCCGAAAGTGCCTTGATATGCTTTTCCGTTGTACCGCAGCATCCACCTACAATGGCTGCTCCCGCTTTTACCAGCGCCACACCTGCCCCGGCAAATTCTTCCGGTGTCATGCGGTACACCGTTTTCTTTCCCTCGAGTTCCGGGAGTCCGGCGTTTGGCTTTGCGATGAGCGGAATCGTAGCATATTCTGCCATCTTTTCCACCAGAGGTACCATCTCCATCGGACCGGTAGAACAGTTTACACCGATCGCATCCACACCCAGAGACTGCAATACGACCACAGCCGTCTCCGGAGGTGTTCCAAATAATGTCCGTCCGTCTTCGTTGTAGGTAAGTGTCACCATGATTGGAAGATCACAGACTTCCCGGATCGCAATCACTGCCGCACGACATTCCTGCAGACTCATCATGGTTTCTACCACAAACAGGTCCACCCCTGCTTTTGCCAGCACCGATGCCTGCTCCTTGTATACGTCCACCAGTTCTTCAAACAACAGCTCTCCCATCGGAAACAGCTGCTGGCCGGTCATCGTCATGTCACCTGCAACCAGTGCCTGATCGCCCACCGCCTGCCGGGAAAGTGCTACCAGCTGCGTGTTGATTTCTTCCAGCCTCTCCTGCAGACCATATTCTTCCAGTTTGATCCGGTTTCCGGTAAACGTGGAGGCATATACGATATGGCTGCCGGCTTCTACATACCGCCTCTGCAGATCGAGCAGTACCTGCGGATTTTCCAGCACCCAGCTTTCCGGACACACTCCAATCGGCATACCTGCCTCCATCAGATTCGTTCCCGTTGCACCATCTAAAATAACCGGACCATGTTCCCTGATAAATCCGGCAAATTCTGTCTTTGTCATTTTGCATTCCTCACTTGCAGTTTCGTTTCGTTCTATTTATAATAATACCGCAGATTATTTCTACGTCATGCGTAACAATATCATACCTTATCACAGAAAAAAAAGAAAGTGAGAATCTATCATGAAAGACATAAAATTAGTTGCACTGGATCTCGACGGTACGCTGTTTGACAACAGCAGCCGCATCAGTGAACGCAATCTTACGGCAATCCGCAGCATTACAGACAAAGGCATCCATGTCGTAATCTCCACCGGCCGCCCATTTGAGGGAATCCCGTTTGACCAGATCAAAGGCACCGGGATCAACTATGCCATCACCGCAAACGGCAGCGGAATCTATGAGATTTCCACCGGAAAATGCCTGTATGAAAATGCCATGGATGAAGAGCTGGTCACCCCGATTTTAAACTTCCTTCTCACACGTGATATCCATATGGATGCATTTATCGGCGGAAAAGGCTACACCCCGATCCAGTGCGTAGAAACAGCACAAAAACTGACCGTGCCTTCTTCGATCAAAAACTATATTATCACCACACGCACACGGCTGGACAATATCCTGCAGTTTATCCATGAAAATCAGTTAAAGGTCCAGAAAATGACTCTGAATTTCTATCCAGCAGCCGATGGAACACTCATTGACCGCGAAACCGTCCGCAAATTTCTCGTGTCCAATCCGTCAATTACTACCGTCTGCGGCGGATACAACAACCTGGAATTCACGCGTGCAGATGCAAACAAGGGCGTTGGCTTACGAAAACTTGCCGAAATTCTCGGTGTCAATCCGGATGCCACCATGGCAATCGGTGACACCGAAAATGATCTTGCCATCATTGAGGCTGCCGGTATCGGTGTGGCAATGGGAAATGCCACTGATGCCGTCAAAGCCCGGGCAGATTACGTCACCACAACGAATACCAAGGACGGGGTGGCAGCGGCCATCGAACATTTTATCCTGTAATTTCACTCACCGCGCAACAACCCGATATTTTTCTTTAAAGATGCAATGACTGCATCAACCTGCCGGCGGTCGGTCTCCCTTCCCATGGTAAAACGTACACTGCCTGGTGCATAATTTTTTGGTACGTGTATGGCTTCAATCACATGGGAGATCCGTGTCTGTCCGGTATTGCACGCAGATCCTGCGGAAGCACAGATTCCGTCTTCTTCGAGAAGTACCAGAAGGGACGTCGCATCAATCCCCTCAAAACTGAAATTCACATTTCCCGGCAGGCGCTTATGCGGATGCCCATTTAACCTTCCCTGCGGAATCTCCCGTAATACCCGTTCCACAAAATAATTACGCAGCCGCACAATCCGCGGACGCACGACCTGCATCTCTTCCACTGCAATTTCAAGTGCCTTTGCCATCCCCACAATTCCTGCCACATTCTCGGTTCCTGCCCGTTTGCCGTTTTCCTGACTGCCTCCGTGAATATACGACGGCAGATCCCGATCTTTTCTCACAAACAAAAAGCCAACCCCTTTCGGACCGTGGAATTTATGTGCACTTGCACTCAGATAATCCACCGGAAGCTGGTTCATGGAAAGCGGAATCTGCCCGATGGCCTGCACCGCATCGGTGTGAAATAATGTTCCCGTCCCCCGCAGCATGGATGCAACCGCATCCAGCGGTTCGATCGTTCCAATCTCGTTATTTCCCGTCATAACGGAAACCAATGTGGTATCTTCCCGCAATACCTCCCGCAACTGTGCCAGATCAATCACTCCGTATGCATCGACATCCAGATAAGTCAGTTCATATCCCAGTTTCTCCAGATATTCACATGAGCGCAGCACCGCATGATGTTCGATTTTACTTGTGATCACATGTTTCCCTTTTTCCTTTTTCTCCGCCGCCACATTTTTGATTACCCAGTTATCCGATTCGCTCCCCCCGGATGTAAAAAAAATCTCCTCCGGCTTTGCACGGATCAGCATGGCAATCTGTTCTCTTGCCCCTTCTAATGCCTCCCGTGTGCGGCGCCCCATTTCGTAAGATGTGGAGGCGTTTCCATATTCTTCCATGAGATACGGCTCCATAGCCTTGCGCACCTGCGGAAGCATTTCGGTTGTGGCCGCATGATCCATATAGATTTTACAGCTCATATTCTGCACCATCCCCTCATACAATAGTTATCAAGTTTTCCATTTGGAGTTCCCATTGAACATTTCCCGATTCCTAAAAAATCCTCTGATTACCGGCACCCTTCTGATGACGGCTTCCGGTATTGCCAGCCGTATCATCGGCTTCTTCTATAGGATATTCCTGGCACAGACAATTGGTGCAGAAGCGCTCGGAATCTATCAGCTGATTGCACCCGTTTTTGCAATGTGTTTCGCCCTGACTGCCTCCTCCATCCAGACATCCATTTCCAAATTTGTCGGCGATGCCTGCGGCAAAAACGCAGGAACATCGCAGGGAGAAATAACTGCACGCGGATATCTGCTGCTCGGTCTGGTCATCTCCTGCACAGCCTCTGTAATCGTCGGTATTTTTCTTTACACACAGGCAGACTGGATCGCCCTGCATTTTCTCGGAGAGCTCCGCTGCGCTCCCCTCCTTTCACTCCTTAGCTTTTCCATGCTTCCCTGCTGCATCCACGCCTGTATCAACGGTTATTACTATGGAAAAAAGCGGGCAGGAATTCCCTCGTTCTGTCAGCTGGTGGAACAGCTTGCACGCGTGGGAAGTGTATGGCTGATCTATCAGTACACGCTGGAAAAAGGCATGGAGCTGACGGCGTTCCACGCGGTTGCCGGTCTTGTGGCCGGGGAATGTTCCGGTCTTATCACCAGTCTGATTGCCATGTCTTTGGAAAAACGGCTTCCCGGACACTCCTACCACACCCTTTCCGGTCAGTGGAAAACGATGGGCAAACTGTTTGCTTCCATGGCGGTTCCGCTTACCATCAACCGGGTGACGACAGCTCTTTTCAACAGCCTGGAGAATCTTCTGATCCCGCAAAAACTTCAGGCATTTGGTTACAGTGCTTCAGATGCCCTGAGTATTTTTGGTATCCTGACCGGTATGACCATGTCCATCATTCTGTTTCCCAGTGTACTGACCAATTCCTTTTCCGTCCTTTTACTTCCGGCTGTCTCGGAAGCCCACAGTGCACACAACCACGCACAGATTGCGCGAGCGATAAAAAAAGCAATCCTGTACGGACTGCTTCTTGGCTTTGTTTTTACGATTCTGTTTCTGGTTTTCGGTGACCGGATGGGCGAAGTTCTGTTTCACAATACGCTGGCCGGCAATTTTATCTGCCAGCTCTCCTGGCTGTGTCCCCTGCTATATGTCACCAGTCTGCTGAACAGTATTCTGCACGGACTCGGCAATGCCCGGCAGGTTTTATTTGTCACACTGCTGGCATGCATGATCAGGATCTGCATGATCCTGTTTCTCGTCCCGCAGTACGGCATTGATGCATATCTGTGGGGGATGCTGCTGTCCTATGTATTTGCTGCGATTGCAGACATTCTTTTGCTTATGCCTTATTCCCGTGCCGGATGATTCCGCACTTTTTGATCTTCCGCGGACAGAAGAAACGCCAGAACCAGCGTTTCTATTCTGTCCACGTTCATCTCTTCCATGTCATATAATAAAATTTAGGTCTGTTTTCCTATTGCACATATCTCAGGTAAATATTCAGATACTGAAATTTCTGAAATCACCGGACTTTCCATGGAGCAGATTCAGGATATAAAAAGATCCGCAATATATCGCACTTTCTGCAATATATTGCGGATTCATTTTTTATCTCCATCAGCTTCAATCCACATATTGAAATCAAATATCATTTTCTGGCATTTCTTAATAATTCAAATAACTCTGGTAAATTTGTTCCTATACTTCCCATCTTTGATTCATCCGTCTGATCACTTCCTATAAGCTCATCTATATCCCCACACAACTCTTTTGCCTGCTTAATTGCATAATCAATCTTTGGCAAATAATATTTTTGAAACACTTTATCACTAATAGATTTTGAGTGCCCTGCAATGTCTGATACACACTTACTCGTATATGTATGTTTTTCAGAAACTCCATTATTCACTTTTATACATTCCAATTGTTCTTTTGACAAAGATTTAATATCAACCAAATGCAACAACAGCCAAAATTCAAATAATGGTGTAGTAATATATATTTTATAGTCTTTTTTCATACATTCCTGAACTATTTTTTTCATTTGCAATACCGTGTGGGATTTATAATCTCTGTCAAGTACTATGCCGAATACATCATCCTCTCCCTTAAACTCTCTCAAATAATCATTATAGGCAACATCATAGCCTGCCTCTTCTAATATGGCTTCAAATATTTTTACCTTTTCATCTTTCATATCCAATTCCGCTTTTAAATAACGATTGATAAACTCTTCTGAGTATTCTTTCGGAATAACTTTTCTCAAGCGTTTAGGCAATACATCATTTTTCCTGATTACTAAATACTCCTCCAATAATTCCAATACATCCTGCGGGGCAGATAAATTATCACGTTTTGCCCGTTGCAGCGGATGAATATGAACTGATGCCTTTATGCCAAGTTTATTTCTATACTTTTCAATATATTCAAAGTATTGCCTCTCCGTTTTATTTCCCTCAACAGATAAAAAAACAATTCTTAAAGGTGATTCATTTACTTCATCATCCATTCGTGAAAACATGGTTGATGCCTTAAGTCTAAACGCATTTGCCATTTTATTCCTCCTCTTCTTCCCACGGATCTATTCCAAAATTTGGAACCGATCCATATCTTCCGAGAAGGTAATCCTTTGCAACTGAATGATCAAACCGCTCTTTAAATTTATTTAATGAATATATTTCAGAACTATGGTCCTCCTGTCTTTCAACAAACCATATTTCATCCTGTCTCAATAAATTCAAATTCATTACGTTGGAGTCATGTAAAGTAACAATAAGCTGTGTTGCAGCTCCCATTGTCTTCTCAAAAAATTTTTGAATAAACTCAATGGTCAATTTCGTATGAAAACTTCTGTCCAATTCATCAACCAGAATAATAAAATTCTGGTTCCCTTTTTTATACAACGGAAGTAAATCAAACAGGCGTCTGGTTCCATCTGATTCATCCATTAATTCAAACAAGTCATCTGGATTACCATGATTCATCGTTAACTGTGCCGCAGTAATATCTCCATGTTCATTTTTTGAAAAACTAAAGCGTCTTCCCATTATCGTAAGTTCAACAGAGGAAACATACTTCGACTCGTCTTCCTTATTAAAAGCTTCTAAAATATCATTTTTAATATTTTTTCTTACTTCTTCTGGCAAAAATCCAAGTATTTCATCCATTGATTTTTCTTTTCCATTTAATGAATCGATTCCCGTATCAAAATACTTTAATAATTTTCCCATTGACTCTAATGTATCACTCATCATAAACTGACGAAAATCATTGAATTTTGTTTGTGGAAAAATAATAATCAGCGAATCAAACCATTTCTTCACATCAAAAAATGGAATAAAATCCTCCATTTCACTTAGTCTATGACTTACAATTTCAGATAAAAATGATTTTTCATCCGATACATCCTCAGAGTATATTTCAAATCGTTGTCTGTTTTCATTATTTGAAAATTTAATATCTGTTGTTACTTTGCCCTTTTCATTTCTTTCAAAAACAACCTTTTCTTTCTCTCCATCAATGATATATAACCATTCTGAAACAAATTTTGCCTCCAAATATGAAATTGCAAAGCCATACGAATAGAAATGTCCATTACTCCAGATATCGTACTGAAAAACTCCAGGTCTCTGCAAGGATTTACTATCTATCCTAAAGTTACGGTTTACGATCCTTCCTGAATTTATTTCATTTAAAGCTACATTTCTTCCAAAATTGATTGCCTTAATCAAATTACTTTTTCCTGCCGCATTCGCTCCAAACAAAACACCTGCTTTTAAAAGACGCTTACCATTTACCGATACAATCTGCTCTTTGTGTCTGGTATGTTTCCCCGCTGCCATAGAAAACACCTGCCTTTTATTAAAAGAGCGATAGTTTTCCACAGAAAATCTTACTAACATATTACACCTCCAAGAGTTTGCTATATTTGTATTTTAATCACATATTACTATATATTATGCAGTATTTCAATGTATTTTTCTATGTTATATGTGATTTTTTCACTTTTATTTCTTGTTTTGATATAGAATTTAGTCATAAACACGATCTAAAAAACAAGTACCAGTAATCTTCCCGGTACTTGTCTTTTGAAATAACTTATTCTTTTACTTTATTTTACCGTAACTTTGATCTTCTTATACGCTCCATTGTTTGCCAGCACATAAACCGTACAGCTTCCTGCACCCTTTGCCGTGATCACACCGTCACTGCTCACCTTTGCCACTTTGGCATTGCTTGTGTAATAACGGCATTCTGCGGCATGCTGTAACTGCGCCTTTTTGCTGTTCTCCAGCTTTGTCTGTGCCTTGATTGTAAATGTCTTGTTTTTATTTAATACAACGTTTGTTTTATTTACAGAAATGGACTTTGCGTTGGTCTGCTTACTGTCAAGCGTTGCGACATGCAGGACGTTTGACTTTGCAGTGTAAACCTTTTTGCCATCGACCATCTTGTAAGCGGCAACAAAATATTTGTATTCCTTGCCGTTTGTCAGCTTCTTCTGTGCTGCAGTCAGCTTACCATTCTTCACAGTTGCAAGCTTCTTGTAGTTCTTTCCGCCGTCGCAGTAAGACCAGTATACGTCATAGCCGTCAGCATCCTTTGCTTTCAGCCAGTTTAATGTAACCTGGTTCTTTCCAGCTTTGCCCTGTGCCAGTAAAATCGGAAGTTTCAACTTTGCGATCTGGCTGCCGGTCAGCTTCGACTGGTCTGTGACTGTGCTTGTATTGTCGTTTGGTTTCTGCTCATTTTTCTTTACAAATACTGCGGAAATGGTATGTGCTTCTGTCACATTGGTAAATGTGTAGCTTGATACTGCGCCTACGCTCTTTCCGTCTACCAGTACATCCTTGATTTCGTAACCTTCTGCCGGAGTGATTGTATAGGTTACGGTGTCACCCTTTGAGATCTCGCCGGATTTGCTTGCTGTAATAGTTCCGCCTTCTGTGGATGCCGGTGTTGTGATCTTAAATGTTGTATTTACTGTCGTGCTGCCGGAACTGCTTCCAGTGCTGCTGCTTCCAGAACCACTGCCCTTTGCTGTATCTTTATATGCGATTGCATAAGTTGAGAATTTATCTGTCTCAAAAGAAAATTCTCCGGTAGTTTTATTGAATGTTCCGCCAATTTTCTCAGCCGTACCATTGTGTAAACGGATGATGCTGTATGTTCTGTCCACACTCTGGTCATTTGTTATCAATTCGGTTGGAATCTTGATGGTAAGTTTCATGCTGATTCCAGGCTCAGCTACTTTTTCCGCACTCTGTCCCTCGATCTGCTTAAAAAGGCTTGCATCAAAGTAAGTAAGTTCCGTACCTGATCCCATAAAGTCTTTTGCTTTCTCATTGATTGCCGTCTGATCTTCCACTGAGATTGTACTTAAGTCAACTTTATCAAGTTGCATCCATACTTTGGCATCCTTACCACTTTCGATCAGCTGTTTTTCTGCATCTGTAAAGATACCAGTCGCACCAAGTAATTCTTCTTTGCTATTTGTAAGCGAAGCATCCTTGATCGGTGAATCCTCATCTGCTTTAGTTTCCGAATTCAGATTACCACTTCCTGAACTGCCAGAGTCAGAACCATCGATATAATTTGCCCAATCACTCCATTTTTCTTTGTAGGTATCTACTGTGCCAGCCGGTACTTTGATTCCTTTTTCACCGTTTGTCACAAACCACGTCTCGCCAAATGCACTACCACCAATACTTGCAGGATTGGTACCTTCTACTTTTACCTCTTTTAATGTTCCTATACCATAAAATGCATCTGCTCCAATCTCCGTAACACTTGCCGGAATTGTAATACTTTCCAATGCACATCTTACAAATGCCGCTGTTCCAATGCTTGTAACACCTGTCGCAATTGTAACGTCTGTCAATACATCACAGTTTGCAAATGACATCTCACCTATTGTTTTAACAGTCTCTGGAATGATTACTGATTTTAATGAGCCATACTTGAAAAATACATAATCCGGAATTTGTGTAACTCCACTCTGTATCTCGATGGATGTCACTTTGTTGGATTTTTCACTGCAGTCATTTTTCCATGCCGTCATACCATCATCACTTTGGATAACAAGTTTTCCTGTACTTTCATCAAATGTGTAGCCCTTTTCTTCCGGTGTGGATGGACTTGCGTTATTCCTGTTATATTCGATTTCAGCCGGAGTACCCAGTTTCAGAAATATAGCAATATCGGTTCCCTGAACTATACCATTCTCTTCTCCGGATGCTAATGCAAAAACACCAGAAAGGTTACTTTTTACAATATCAGATACATTTTCTCCATTTTTATCTGTAAATGCATATCCTTTATTTGCTTCAATATATGCATAGCAATAATATGTAGCGTTCTCAGAAATTTCATAGCTTGGATCAAAATAAAATAATGGTGTTATATGATCATATTCTGCACACGCATCATAATATTGTTGAGATAAATATCCATTACTCACATCCTCTTCCGTTGCTTTCACTGCCCAGTAATACCGAATGTCAGAGCCAACCTTGGATGAACTAACGCCAACTGCGTCCTCTGGTATTTCCGGCATATCTTCTGCATATTCTCCAATTTCACTTCCAACTGTTAACTCAGGCACTTTTGACCAGTCTACATTTACATCTAATTCTGTAATTGTTTTACCTGCTTTGAGATCAGCAGGAGCAATACTACTATTACTCTCATTCTCTGGAACTTTTAAATCTTTATATTCATCTTTCTCAGAAGATGCAATTGTTCCGTAAAAACTTCCACGAAAACAATACCAATATTTATCAGTCTTAAACGTAGTCGCACCGTCATTATAGGTATCTGATAGTGTAAAAATCTCTCCTTTGCTTACAGGCGCCCCATAACTTTTAAATCTTAACTCCTTATCATATGAACTACCCTTCATAAGATAGCCATTGGATACAGCCCCCTCAAGCGCATAAAAATACAAATTTCTTCAGGTAACATCCACATAAATTTTTGTGCCTACCGGGAATGCTTTTCCTTCACCAAAATACAGTTCAGAGTATAGATAATCCCAGTCTGTTCCCCTTCCTGCCGGCTCTTCTGCCGCCTTTACTTCCATAACACCCACAGTTCCAAAACTGCTAAACACTGTGGTAAATGCCATGATCGTACGGACAAGTTTACTTGTTTTTCTTTCTTTTTTCATTGTCATCCTCCTTATATTTATGTTTTCTTATTTGTTCTACCAGATTTCCATGTGCTTCCCATACCGTAGATTCTCAAGTTCCTTTAAAACTTTCTTCCTCGAACAATCTCCCGTGAGATATCCGCTGACATGCATATTCATCAGTTCCTGTTCAAAACGGGGTTCCCTTGCCATCGGAATGAGATTCAGGTGTGGATATTCCTTTTTCAGCCGCTTTGCCAGAAAAAATCCATGTCCAAACCTGTCTTCCATACTGATAAATGCAGCCTCAATGCGATTTTCCTGTACATGCAGGTATGCCTTTTGTGCATCATCAAAACTTTTCACTTTGTGTGTACATTCTTTCCGTTGTATACACTGTTCAACTGTCCACACCAGCAGAAAGCGTCTTTTCCAGTCTTCTTCGTAGATCAGAATACACATTGCATCACCTCATTTCGCTTTCGCACACTTTATCTGGTACTTTAGTTTTATTATACAGAGGCAATGTTGCCTAAACGTTGCTTTTTGCATGGTATTTTTAATTTTTTTAAAAATTTTGGAGAATTCCATATAAAAAAGATCCGCAATATAGCAGGCACCTCACCTGATATACTGCGGATTTTCTATTCTTATTCACTTGTAATCCGATTAAATTCTCCCCAACTGTACTGCGACATATATTCCCCATTATATGCCCGGATGCCTTCCGGCTTATCATCCAGAAAGTCATAATAATCACAGCAGATTTTTCCCGGATCGATGGCATATTTTCCCCATGCCTCAATAAATGCATCCTTCACGCCTGCTTTCTTTAATGTCGTCACCAGATCCCTTTTAATTTTCGATAAATACGAGCGGGTATTTGTGTCTGATATCATCTCATTCTCCCACAAAACACTCCGCAGTTCTCCCGATGTGACGCTGCTTCCCCTGCGGTCGATCAGGTATGCAAGCATTTCTTTTGTCTTAGCCTTTTCAAATTCCAGAATTTTGCCATTCACAAAAACTTCAAAATTTCCAAAACACCTCGCCGTCAAAACTTTCGTATTTTTTCGGGGGGGGGGTGACAGGGTGCTTTAAATCTTCCAGTTCAATCAGAATCTTTTCTTTCGTGGCCGGTTTTGTGACATAGCCGCTCATACGAAGTTCAATTGCCTGTGCCATGTACTTGTCATACCCGGTCACAAAAACAATATTGACTTTCGGATACCACACCTTTAACTGCTTTGCCACTTCTATCCCGGTCATGGTACCCATCTCCACATCTAAAAAAGCGACATCAACCGGATGTCCTTTCGCATATTCCAATACTTCTTCCGGTTCCTGAAACGATACAACTTCTTCCTCCGGTTTCGCCGCCCGGATTGCTTTTTCCAGGCTCTGCAATGCAAGAGCTTCATCATCTGCTGCTATGATTTTCATCTTTTTGTATCCCCTCCTGTTATTTTTGCGGCAACATAATCTCAACCCGGGTACCTTCTCCCGGTGTACTGTTTATCACAAGTCTTCCATCACACATATTCATCAAACGTGTCCTCACATTTTGAATTCCTACATGCTCCCTGTCATCCTCTGCCGGCTGGTTCACATCAAATCCAGCTCCGTCATCCCTTATTACAATCCGGACCATATCCAGTTCCCGCTCGGTGTGAATCCAGATGGTTCCTCCATCTTTTTTCTTACAAAGACCATGTTTTACGGCATTCTCTACCATGGGCTGCAGCGTCAGGGATGGGATCAGGAACTCTTCCTCTTTAATATCATAAACCACGTTGACACGCGCGCCAAAACGTTTTTTCTCGATGGCAAGGTAACATTTTACATGGTTTAGTTCCCTCTCAAACGGTACCGGTCCCTTTATTGACAGAGAATCCAGATTTCCCCGCAGATACTCTGCAAATTCCTCAACCGTTTCCTCTGCCTGTCCCGGATCTGACTCACACATCTGCTGAATACTGGTAAGTGTATTGTAAATAAAATGCGGAGTGATCTGCGATATCATAATGGAGACCCGTAAATCTGCCGCTTCTTTTTCTTTTCTCGCAAGGTTCTGATTCTGTTCCACCATCGAAACCACAAATAAAAAGATCATGGAAATGCTGATGGCAATGTTCACGAGTGAAATTCCATAATAAAACGTCTGAAAAACCATTGCAAAAAGTGGCAGCGCCATATAGGAGGTTAACGCTGCAAACAACTGTCTGCTGATCTTTTTTCTGGCATGAAACACCAATGAGAAATCTATGATCATCCCAAGAATCGGTAAAATCATGGAAAGCGGATGCAAAAAATTTCTGTGATAATAATTATCTGCATCAAAATAGTAGTAATAATGCAAAAACTGGGATACAACAACCAGCAGCATTCCTGCGACTGCAATTCCGTAAACCATCCGGATGCGATAAACCGGAACTTTTTTCTCCCGGCGAAACAGGCATAGACACAGATACCGGTGGTAAACCAGCAGCAAACTGTCACTTAAGAAAAACACCAGAAAATTACTGATTCTCACGATAAAATAAGCGGTTGTGCCAGATGTTCCACGAAATTCCCATGCAAACGCATCACTCAATAATAAAAGCGAACTGTTTAACAATAACGCCAGTAACAATTTTCTTTTTTCCCGGTCAAAATTCTTGCTCATAAACATACACAAGGCTGCAATCAGGGAAAATATGCATCCCCACAGCAGCAATGCGACATGTAATGATGTACGATCAAACATTTTTTCTCCTTCGCTCCATACATTTTTATACAATCAGACATATGAAAAAAGCCAGAACCGGCATCTTATCTGCCGGAACTGGCGTTTCTTTATCAAAACTTTTCCATTATATGATATACGGTGCGATTATACACGGGACAGATACTCACCTGTTCTGGTATCAATCTTGATCTTGTCTCCCTGCTCTACGAACAGAGGAACGTTTACGTTTGCACCTGTCTCAACAGTAGCAGGCTTGGTAGCACCTGTAGCGGTATCTCCCTTGAATCCCGGCTCTGTCTCTGTAATCTCAAGCTCTACGAAAAGAGGTGGCTCTACTGCAAATACATTGCCCTTGTGAGAACAGATCTTAACCATCTCGTTCTCCTTAACAAACTTCAGTGCATCACCGACACTGTCCTTTGTCAGGTCAATCTGGTCATAAGTCTCTACATCCATGAAATGATAGAAATCATCATCGGAATACAGATACTGCATGTCCTTACGATCAATGTGAGCAGTCGGACACTTCTCTGTCGGACGGAATGTCTTCTCTACTACACCACCACTGACGATATTTTTTAATTTTGTTCTAACGAATGCTGCACCCTTACCTGGCTTTACATGCTGAAATTCGATAATCTGATAAATGTTACCTTCAAGCTCGATGGTAACACCATTTCTGAAATCTCCTGCTGAAATCATTCGATCTTCCTCCTTAAATTACGAGTATAAAGTCTCTCGACTTACAATTTTACTATAAAATGGAATACTTTTCAAGTATTTTATTTGTTCCGTTTTTCGATGTCAGCAAACATAGCCACACGTGTCGCATGACGTCCACCAAGAAATTCCGCATTTAAATAAGCCTTCACAATATCTTTTGCCAGCTCCACTCCGACAATTCTTGCACCAAACGCGATGATATTTGCATCGTTGTGCTCTTTTACCAGATGTGCGGTTGTCACATCCGAACAGACAGCTGCACGCACTCCGTTTACTTTATTGGCAGCAATGGAAATTCCGACACCCGTTCCGCAGATCAAAACTGCACAATCCACTTCTCCGTCAGCCACTGCACGTCCTACTTTTTCTCCGATCTCCGGATAATTACAGCTTTCTGCGGTATCCACCCCATAATTTACAACCTCATGTCCCATGCTCTCAATAAATTCTTTGATCTGCATTTTCAGTTCTACAGCTGCATGGTCATTTCCAATCCCGACTTTCATCACAACTCTCCTTTTCGTTTTTTGCACTTCTTTTATCTTACTGCTTCAACGAACTTTCGTCAAATAGAAAACGGCCAGCTGTGTACGGTCACGCAAAGAAAATTTTTCTAAAATTGTGCTGATATAGTTCCGGACGGTCCCTTCACTCAAAAATAATTCCTCTGCAATCTCCCGGTTGCTCTTTCCCGTTCCAACCAGAGCGATAATTTCCTGTTCCTTTTCCCCGATGTCATACTGGCTGTAATCAAACTCATTTTTCGGTTGCATCAGTACCGGAAGTTTGCTTACGATCTCTCCGCCGAAAACGCTCTGCCCCTGCTGCACCGCAAACAGAGCCGGAAGAATTCCCTCAAAATCCTGCTTTAAAATATAGCCTTTTGCACCCAGATCCAGAGCTTTTATAATGTAGGCATCATCCGAAAAAGTCGTCAGAAACAGGATTTTTGCCTGCGGATCAATCTGTAAAATTTCCTCTGCCGCTTCAAGCCCGCTCACCGGTTTCATCTGGATATCCATCAGAAGAACATCCGGACGCTCTTTTTGATAGAGCAAAACCGCATCGGTTCCGTCCGTTCCGGTTCCCACCACTGTTACGCGCGCATCCGATTCAAGGATTGTCTTTAACGACAGCGCAACCAGCTGATCATCATCTACAATTACAACGTTCATATCTGCTCCTTTTCTCATTGTTTCGTTTTCGGTACGGAAAGTAAAATCCGAAATCCGTGCTCCGCAAAAAAGTGAATTGTGCCGCCAAGTGCCTGCACGCGGTCTTTCATATTGGCAAGTCCGATCCCGCCTTCGTCCTGTCCATCTTTCTTTGGAAGGCTTGCATGGGTTCCGTTGTCCTCAACCGACATCTGGTAAAACCCCGGATGCTCGCAGACAAAAACCGTAACTTTGTCCGCATCACTGTGTCGCACAACATTGGCAAACGCTTCCTTTGTGATCGCAAGAAAGCAGTACTTGACACTCCGCGGTACGTCCTGCGTCATATCATAATGAATGTCAATGGCATAATTTTTTTCGAATTCCTTGCAGATATCAAACAGCGCCTGTTTTAAATCCAGCGATTCATTGTGCAGATCATGCACGCTTTCACGGATGCTGTTCATCGCCTCCCCGAGCGTGTCATTGATCTGCATGAGCTGCCCGTGCAGCGGTTCCTCCCTGTGGATTGTCTGCAGCGCCCCCATCTGTAAAATTGCACGGGAAAGCATATGTCCGACATTGTCATGGATTTCCCGTGCAATCCGGTTCCGCTCCTGCAGCGTGGCAAGGTGGATCTCATAATCCTGTTTTTCCATCAGCTCCTGCTGGCGCTTCTGCATGACAAGCCGAAGCTCGGTCGAACTGTCTTTTAAATGAATGTATGCTTCCTTCTGCTGCAGGTGCCGCCGCATACGGTATGCCAAAAGTCCGGCAATTACCAGTAGAAATACAAACCATTCCGGCTGCGGTCCCACACGTTTCCCCCCACGGACCAGCACAGATGCCGCAAGCAGCCCGATGCCCGCTGTCCCGGCAAAAAAGATACGGCTGCGCTCCAGAAGAAGCCACACACAGTCATAACAAACCAGCGGCAGAAAGCACATAAGCCCCGGCAGAAAACAGCAGCCCCCCGTCAGTATGGCAGAAAGCACGAGCCGGACGTTACCACTTTCCACATAATTGGAAAATGCAACGTATATCAGCGCAAGCAAAGCTGCAAGGACCGGACGCACCCAGCCTTTTGTCCCCGCCAGAAGAAACAGACCTGCCACGTACAGAATCCCGTGATCAATCAAACGTTCCATTTTTCTTCCTCTCTTTTTGTTCCATGATATCCAGTATAAAGAACTTTATGACAAATGTCATCTTCTTTTCCTGACATCCTGCACTTTTGTTTTTCCCACGCATCGGCTATGCTGAAGTTATAAAAAAGAAACTTACGGGAGGAAATCTATGGAAACGGTTGTAAAAATCGAAAATCTGGTCAAGCGCTACAAAGAACTGCTCGCACTTGACCATTTAAACTTAACCATACAAAAAGGAGAAATTTTCGGACTGTTAGGCCCGAACGGCTCCGGCAAAACCACCACAATCAACTGTCTGCTCTCGCTTTTGTCCTACGACAAGGGCACAATCGAAATCTTCGGCCAGCCGATGCGCCCGGACAATTATGACGTAAAACGCCAGATCGGTGTTGTCATGCAAAATGTGGCCGTGTTTGAGGAACTGACGGTAAAGGAAAACATCGACTGCTTCTGCAGTCTGTATGTAAACGATGCCAATACCCGAAAGCAATATGTGGAGGATGCCATAGCTTTTGTCGGTCTCGAGGACTTTACCGGATTTTATCCGAAAAAACTCTCCGGCGGACTGCTGCGCCGCTTAAATATTGCCTGCGGCATTGCACACAAACCGAAACTGATCATTCTCGATGAGCCTACGGTGGCCGTCGATCCGCAGAGCCGGAACAAAATCTTAGAGGGAATCGTGGAATTAAACCGCGCCGGTGCAACCGTCATCTATACATCCCACTATATGGAAGAAGTCGAGCAGATCTGCACGCGGATCGCAATCATGGACAAAGGTCAAAACATTGCCCTCGGAACGAAGGAAGAGCTGATCAGACTCATCAAAAAAAGTGAGATCATCACGGTGGAACTTCTTGATCTGCCCGAAGAAGACCTTTCCCATATCCGCACCCTGCCGCATGTGTATCAGGCAGACTATAAGGACCACACCCTTACGGTGCTGTGTGACGGCGGCAGACACAATCTGATGCGGCTGCTCGGTTACTTACAGGAAAAAGACCGCTCAATCGGTCATGTCTACTCGCAGCTTCCGACGTTAAACGATGTCTTTTTAGAGATCACCGGAAAAGCACTGCGGGATTAGGAGGAAACCATGCGATCTGTTTTTAAATATTCTCTTTTGCGGCTGGTACGAAACAAAGCCAATCTGTTCTGGATTTTAGTCTTTCCGATCGTGCTTGCCTGCCTGTTTAAAGTTGCATTTTCCAATATCACGGAAAGTGAGAGTTTCCACACGATTCCCGTGGCGGTTGTCTCGGATGAAAGCATAAATGCCAAAGCCTTTTGTGCCATGACAGATGCACTCTCCACGGATGAGAACGATGCAATGCTTGCAGTCACTTACTGCAGGGACAAAAAAGCAAAAAAACTGCTCAAAGAAAAAAAGGTGGACGGCATTTTTTATGCGAAAGACACCGTGACACTCAGCGTCAATGCCGACGCTTCGGATTCCTCAATCAACCAGAGTATCTTACAGGTTCTGCTGACGCAGTTTTATGTCAACCGGGATCTGGTGTTAAAAAGCATGAACGATCACCCGGAAAACATAAAAAATCTGACCACCTCTTTATCCGAAACCATAAGTCCTCGCAAAGAAGTCTCCCTCACAAGTGCTGACACCGATACCTACGATCAGTATTTTTACAACCTGATCGCCATGGCATGTCTGTACACTGCGCTTGGCGGAATCCGGCTTGCCATCGAAAATGCCGCAAACCTTACGTCACTTGCGGCAAGAAAAACAATCTCTCCCACGCGGAAATTTACGGCAATCGCCGGGGAGCTGGCTGCCTACATTTTGTTTGAATCCATCCTAAATATCCTGGCATTTTTGTCCATTGTAAAAGTGCTCGGCATCCATATGGCACAGCGGCCGCTTCTTTCCCTGCTGACAATTGTCATCAGCAGCGCCTGCAGCATCTCCTTTGGCATGTTCTTAGGATGCATCGGTCCGAAATCCAAGGGTGGAAAAACAACCATTATGTTTGTGATCGTCATGCCGTGCTGTTTTCTAAGTGGACTGATGATGGGAACGATGCGCATGGTTGTGGAAAAACATGCTCCGTTTATCAACCGGATCAACCCTGCCGCCCTGATTTCCGACTGTTTTTATACACTGAATAACTATGACAACCTGCAGCGTTTTGCCACAGATCTTCTCACACTGTCTGTTATGGCAGTACTTTTCTTTGGCATTTCCTGTCTGGTCACAAGGAGGAAAACCTATGCAAGTCTGTAAGGCATTTGCCCGCGTGGCAAAAAAGAATCTGTCCAACACGTTTATTTATTTTATTGTTTTTGTTGTCCTGCTCATTGCGATGAGTGCAAACGCCTCCTCCTCGAACGGGAAACAGTTTCAGGTATCCGCGGTCAATCTGTGCATCTTTGACAACGATAACTCCGAAGCAAGCAAAGCATTAACCGCCTATCTGTCTGCGCTTCATCATATCGTACCGCTTGCAGCCGCCGACCGGGATAAGCTGCAGGATAACATGTACTACTACCAGATCGACTATGTACTTACGATTCCTGCCGGTTTTGAGGATAATTTGAATACGGAGAAAACCAGTGCTTTTTTAGAAACCAGTAAACGAAAAGACAGTTGCAGCGGCTACTTCGTGGATCAGCAGATCGACAGTTATGTACGTGCGCTTTCGCTGTATGTAAAAAACGGTGTCCCTGTTTCGGATGCAATCACTTATACACAAAAGTCCTTTGATGCCGTACCGGAAGTAACATCCGTTTCTTTTACCGGCACGGAAAAAAGCAACAATTCCGGTATGTACTATTTCTTCCAGTATTTTCCGTATGTCATTCTGATGATGCTTTTGGAGGGACTTTCCCCGGTACTTATGGCTTTCCGCAAACCGCTCATGAAAGCGCGGATCTCCTGCGGTGCCCTGCCACTGTCCCGCGTCAGTTTACAGCTTGGACTCGGGTGCCTTATTTATGTATTTTTGTGGTGGATTGGATTTCTTGGAATTGCAACTATCATGTATGGTCCTTCAAAGCTCTTTTCGCAGAGTGGCTGGCTGTGTATCTTAAACAGTGGTGTCTATCTGCTGATTGCGACTGCGATCGCATTGCTTCTCGGTGCATTTCCGATGGATTTTAATATGATCAATATGATTGCCAATATCCTCGGACTCGGCATGAGTTTCTTATGTGGCATCTTTGTTCCACAGTCATTTTTAGGGGAAAAGGTATTATCCGTCGGACGGTTTCTGCCAGCCTACTGGTATGTTCGGATCACCAATATGTTCGGATCGTATGCCAATGATGTGTTCTCGGCACGGACCTACTGGATGTGCATTGGTATCCAGCTTCTGTTTTTCGTGACACTTTTTGCGGTCTATCTGTGTGTCGACCGGCAGAAAAGCCATCTGAAATTAATAGGGTAGAGGGAGAATAATTATCTCGCCCCTCCCATTGAACCGTACGTACGG
>OGOE01000343.1_pt1 | contig 51471 bp, 44 predicted proteins | sample 1552611 | NCBI WGS metagenome assembly OGOE01 (sample SAMEA2580129, study PRJEB22360) | human gut metagenome | biome: human gut; feature: human-associated habitat; material: faeces | place: Denmark | collected 2008/2010
TGTTATTTCTATTTTACCACAGTTCTTTCGATTTTTACAGACTTTTTTTCATAGGGTCCCCACAGCACCAAGTAACGAGTAGCTTGTGGAGGGAAATGAAGATTGTTTACTCTTGGATTTTGACAGGTATTTTTGCTTTTGATTCTCTTGCTTTTAGTGAGGTGTTTGAAACAATATCCCTTATTTGCAGCGTTGAAAAACGCTGTAAACGCTATTCCTTACAGATGTCTGATATTTGTTTAGGTTAGTGCATATGGGGTTCCACCTTCAAACTCCTGAGGTTTATCCGCTTTGGGAATATCCGGTGAAGATGAAGAAAAGCAGCAACATTTCTGTCACTGCTCTTCACCGTTTTATTCCGCAGCCTGCGTCGGGTCGCTCCTCAGCGTTGCCTTATTGGCTGCATTTTTAGTATGGTCAGAATTTTGGCGATTATTGCGTTTACACGGTTATTTTTTCATACCCTTTTCTGCGGTTGATTGTTTTTACAGAGTTTTTTTCGCAGAGCCTTCCACCGCTTGACATCCGGTTAATTTTTACTGCAATTATTTATTTTTTCTCAGCCACAAAGCGTTATATGTTGAAACATTTACATTATTCGTAGGACTTTTTTAGATCATCAAAAGTGATGCTTCTGGAAATATCCTGAATCTGAACCACACTATTAAGGATATTAAAGAAGAAATCAGAAATATTCTCTACCGTAAGTTCATCAGATTTGCCGCCATCCGCCTTAGTCAATGAGTAAGCCTTAAGGATCTGACTATTCAATGCCCCTGCTCCAATAAGGAAATGATTTTCAAGTTTTTCAAAATCAATAACATCAGCTACAAGAACTCTTCCTGAAATAGAGCAACTATTTACTGTTATAGTGGCACCGTTTTCATCTACCAATACAGTTCGCTGAGTATCACTTTCAAGATTGATTTTTATCTTACCGGTATTTTCTGCTTCTTTATCACCCTTAAACAATGCCCCAAGATGTGCAAGTGACAAATTATAAAGTTCGGTCCGAGGAAGATATGTCAGTGGTTCAACAGAAAATGCGGCAGGATACAGCATATAATTAACCCCAGCAAGCTCCACACTTGGCGCATTAAATGTACCAAAAATACAACTTGATATAATTTCGCTTTTTGAGGCGAAAACGCCTCCCAAAATTACACAGTTTTCAAGATAAACCTCAGATGCGAATATACTTCCGCCTATGTAACAATTCTTTAGTTTTACTATCGGGGCGTTAACATCGGATCCGAAAATCACTCTTCCTGATGTAACAAACGCAGCAATACTTACTGCACTTGCAACAGCTTTATCAAACTTAACATTTCCGGAAATTGTGCTTGCAATATGAAGTTCTTTATTGGCATATACCGCCCCCTGTATTTCAACCTTTCCATCTTCAATATCAATATTATTGCCAAATGTGCTGCCTTCCACAATGGTGTTCCCTTGGATCTTAATATTGCGGTTAAGATCTTTTGAACCTCGAGGGAGAATGCTTGTTTTCACAAGATTATTATTAAGGACGATTTCAGCATCGCCTATTCGTAATTCCTTTAATTCTTCCATTTTTTCACCTGCATTCTTATTATTGATCGCTGTTGATTCATTGATCAACCCAAATTATATTTGCTTTAGACTAAATTTGCCATTTTGCCATAACCTGAGCATTTCCGAGTAAACACGTTCATCATGAATATCTGTATTATCACGATTTATAAATTCTGCTTCGACCATACTTGAAAAAGCCTGATCAATAAGCTTCATATCTTCTTCGCATATTGCTTTTTCATTTGAATCACATCTTGAATTTACATATGAACGCACTGATGATACTATCTGCTCCGTGCATCCATTGTCAGAAACATAAAACTTGGCATCCATTCTCTTGCTTACAATATCTTCTGAGATAAGATATGCAACAGGAATATACACAATTTTCTCTTCTTCAACCCCTGTGCTCCATAATGTATCTTTCATCATATGCCGATAGTGCAAATTATTATGCAGTGAATCTGACATAGCCTCCAATACCTTGGAAACCTTGTGACGTATGCGTGCTATAATGATACTTCCATTGATCTGACGTTCTGAATCAATGCTACCTGCAGTACCGGCCCCCATAGAAAGATAAGGTTTATAAATAATATTGCCTCTTATTTTATCACTTAATAAGAATGCAGGTCTGTCAATTTCTTTTATCCTTTTCGCAAGATCTGAATCAAGGTCTCTGAAAATTGAGCCATAATGAGCACTAAGTCTTTCGATATCCTCTTCCATTCTTATATGCTTATCTTTGGTGTCATTGGAAAGCTCCATCAGAAGTGCAATCTTTGCCTGAAGCTGACTATTATTTTCTGATTTTTTCATTGCAATATCATTGTTTATTAGATTATAAAAGCCATTTATCAGACTCTGAGATATTTTTTCGGCGTTTTGTGCTATTGCAGCGCAATTTGCTGCATTCATAGTCGCTACAGATGCGGTAAGACCATCAACGTTAACTTCAGCATTATGAACACTGTTGTCAAAAGGACTCGTTTCTACAGTAATACTGACATTTACGGGAACGGTCTCAGTAAAACTTACAGTTTTGCTTCCACCATACTGACTGGCAGGATAACTAACAGTCTTTGTACCGCTAACAGTAATAGACGATGAATATGATCTGGTGTAACTCATCAGCATCCACCTCTTTCAAATAATTCCATCATTACTTTTGATACCCTGGTATCCATAGACGACGTTGATGCTAAATTGCAGAATTCCTTTTTTATTTCCTGCTTTTCATTTTCAGAAATTTCAGCAGAAATAATGTCTTCCATACGATTAAGGATGTCCAGACCGACAATATTTTTTACGGGTTCTGAAAGATATTCCGGAAAATATAACTGCATAACATAAGAATCACTCAAAAGCATACTTTGTTCAGAAGAGTAAACAACAGGGATAAATGTCTCAAACTCCTTTTCTACACTCTTTTTCTCCATAAGAGCATCCATCAAAGACACATAGTCAATGTTCTCACTGATTTTATTTCCAAGAAATTTCAATGCCTTACTTGTTTTGGTTTTAATTCGTGCAGATACTATTTTTTGCTCAGCGGCATTTACTTCATCAGATACGATCATTGTTTCGGGAACATCTCTCAAGAACTTGCTGAAAACAACCTTTTCCCTCGTATCTGCCAATTTCATTGCAGCTGTATCAAGCTGAGCAATACGATTTTCAAGCGAAATATCAAGTCCATGAAAGAGCTTATAATATTCACGCTTTAATCGGTGAAAATCATTGTCCATACGGCTCTGAGATTTCCCCAATGCTTTTGCATACTCCATAAGAAGAGCAAGTTTAGCATTCATTTCTGTAAAATATGTAGCAAGTTTCATGCTTATTTGAGAGCGAATCAGATTATAAAAACCGCTATCAACATTTTCACATACTTTTTTTGCAGCCTCTTTCTCCGAATGAATAACCGCAGTCTGCATTGCAACAACTGCCGCCGTGGTTGCTTTGACGTGATTGGAAACCTTGTTTACCGAATCCGCCATTGGTTTTGTATCAACAACAAAATCAAAGTTTGCCATTAGCTTACCTCCCCATCAGACCAACTGCGGCTGTTTCTCACCGGATTCATGCTCAGAATTTTCTATTTCTTCTTCTACCTGATCTAAAAGGTTTATTTGAATATAATCGTTAACTTCGGGATCGACAGATGGCTCAGGTGGAAGCTCTGCATGGTTTGCAACATATGGACTTATGCCAACAAGCTTTTTATGCCTATAATCGAGGTTATGAATATTAGAAAATGCTACGGCCGTTTCATGTGGCACCCTATCTCTCAATGATCCTTCATAGTATTCAATATGAGAGAACTCACGAGTGCTCAGCTCAATACTTTCCTGAATTCGATCCATAAATTCACTGAATTCTTCCTGCTGCTGATTGCACTGCGCTGCCTGTGCTTCAAAACCTGCAATCATTTCAGCTTGTGAATCAACTTCCTTAACTTCTCCGTCTTCAAGTTTTCCGCTTTGCTTAATTGTTCCGCTGGTATCTGTAAGAGATTTGTACATATTATAGGCATTCATATAATCTGCATAAGTCTCACGCATATGTGTTATAAGTTCATCTGCAGTTTTACGGTTATCTCTGAAATAATTGCCTGTTTCTGATGCCCATCTTTCAAGATACATTCGTTTCTGGTCTTCAATATTATTATAAATCTTAAGCCTTTCTATTCTTGTTTCTTCCATGAGTGCCGCTATAACCGGCATAAATATCTCCTCATCTATCTGATGCATACCGAAAGGCATAGATGTCCTTGAGCCATCTTCTGCGACCCAGTTCTTCGAAAATAACTCATATTTTACAACAGAACTTGCTTTCATAGAAAATGGTGAATAATCATTTACCGCTGTCCTGTAATCAAAATCAGCTTCTCTGATTTTTTCGATTTCTTCAGCTTCCAGACTGGGGGAGTACTGTGTATAACCCGATTTAAGCACAGTATTGAATATTGATGACGTATATTCAGCAAGCTTAGCCGATCCAGATATTTTGGTCTGAGTGAAAAGCTGTACCGATTCTGCAAGCTTCTGCATAAGATGCTTCATATATTCAGTGCTGTCCGTATCATCGGAATTTTTGATCTGATCTTTTAACGCATTCAGAGATGCAAATTTCTTTAATTTATCCTCAAATGATACATCGAACACCTTTACAACAGGATGTCCGTTTGTATCATCTGTAGAAAAATCCCTTATGTAGTTTGCAGTAGCACTCTTAGGCGGAACTACAGGGATATTTACAGAGACATCATCATTATCCCCCAAGAGGAAACTAATATTTCTTACCTGACGATCAATATTGCCCATATAATCATTAAGTGTAATTGATTGCACTGATGTTGAATATTCAGCTGTGTTCACTGATTCCGTCTGATTGTTTTCTTCAACCAACGGGATCGAGTCAAGTGTTTCGGTAAGATTCTGAACAGACTCCTGAAATTCATCAGGCTGTCTCAGAACTGTAAGCTTAAACCCGGTATCACCGGTTACGCCAGTATGATCAAGAATAAAGCTGCGATCCTCAAAAGGCACCCTTGTTGCAACCGGTACATATACAACACCAATTTTATCCACCTTATAATCACGACGGATATTCTTATACCTATCATCTGATTCCGTAAGTTCTTTTTCATAATATACTGCATTCTTTTTGCAGTTAATATTGTCAACAAGAAATTTTACACCAACTGCTGCGCACACTGCAGCCAATACCAAACCGACCCAGACTTCAATAAGTGAAAGCAGAAGCATAAGCGGTGTTGCAGAAAATAAAACAATAAAAAGGATCTTTGAACTTCTGATTTTTTTGGCATTAGCATCTTGTCCCGCTAAAAGATCCGCCTTGTTCTGCTCTTCTTTTATTTCAGCAGATACTATTGCCTCTGCCGCAGTTTTATAATAATCAAAAAGTATTTTCGCCTGATCCTGATAAATATTGGAAGAACCCTCAAAAATTTTTCCCGTCATACCCATTAACCTTTCTTAATATATATTTTTCCTTTGTTTGTATAAGAGATCAAATTCTTTCAGCTTTGCCTCAAGCAATTCATATGCCCCGTTGCCACCTGCTCTAAAACAACCTGAAGAAAGTATGGAATCAATAACAGTCAGCATTTGGGATTCAAGCTCTTGCGCCTCCGATGAGCTGCTGGGAGACAAATACCGCATATCCTCATCTATCTTTTTGATTGCTTTTACCATATCGCTACTCATGTTGCCTAGATTATCATCAAAAGAAGAAAGCATTTGTGCCTTACTTCTAAGCTCTGATATTAAGGCTTTCTTTACATCTTCACTCTCTTCCACATCAATAATGTTATCAGAGGCTACCCTTGCAAGGAAAATATAAACCAGAAATACAAATAATGCCGCAAGCTCAATAGTTATTGCAAGTGTCAGCGTAATTGATCTCAGTGCAAAAACAATGTCTGCTACAGATATTACTGCATATATAATCATTCCCTTGTAATACACCATACCGCTTGCTATCATATGTGTATTTTTCGCATAAAATCTGCCCAAAATAATCGGAAACATTGCTGCCGCATATAGTAACTCAACCGTAATAAACGAGAATATATATACCCCTGTTTTAGCCATGATTAAGTCTTTCAGAAGTACAGCAGCAAGTGCTATTACTATGAACCCAAGCAGAAAAATTACAATCTTTATAATCGAATAATCATTTTTTTTCATAATGTTGCCCTCAAAATCAAAGCTTATTTCCGCAGGTAGGACAGAAACTCAATCCGGGCTTAACAGGAGTGTGGCATCTTCCGCAGACATCTCCACAGCAATCATCTGCCGCAAGCATTGCCCCACATGTCACACATCTTGTTGCTTTGGGTGAATTATCAGCCCCACAGGAAGGACATGGATTATATTTGTTTCCGCAATAAGGACAAAATGCAGATTCAACAGGAAATTTCCTGCTGCAATTTGAGCAAAACACTTCTTTGCGAACATGACTACGTGATGGCACACCGTCAAAGTTCTGATTACCGACCTGATATTGATTATTTGCAGGAGTTTGCATCATAGCTCCTGCCATATTATTTCCTGTTAATGCTCCGGTCATCATCGCAACACCAAGTATTCCCATGGAAGAATTGCTGTTTACTGCATTGTTTGCAACTGAAAAGGATTGCTTTTGCTGCCAAGTATATCCGGCAATCGCCTGTGCCGAACGATCAGACAATGCTTCGGATATTTTTCTGCCTTCTTCCGTAGAAGTATCGAGATTGACATCCGTTATGTAAAACCCTTCGAGTCTAAATCCATATTCTTCCCAGAACTCCGCCATAGGATGCCTGATGAAAGAAGAAAGATTATCCAGGTACGATGCAATCTGGTTTATTCCTATTCGATTAGCATTCATAAAAGCCATTATTGACGAATTTGTTTTTGCAATCATAGCACCTTTGAAATGATCTGTAAGCTCTGCAGCAGTAAACGATCTCATAGATCCTACAAGTTTTACAAGAAAGCGCTCGGCATCGACTACCTTAAGCCCATATCGTCCCTTGGCAATAAGCGGCATCATCTGACCGTAATCAGGATCCATGTATCTCATTGTTGTTGTTATCCAATCAATATTGAGAGGAGCCATTTTGTTTACAAACCATACTTCTGCATAAAAAGGATTCTTTCCTCCGAATGGTATTCCGAACAAATTACGCAGCAAAGGAAGATTTTCTGTTGACAAGCTGTGCCTACCGGGGCCAAATTTACCTATGATCTGTCCTTTTGAAAAGAACACTGCCTCTTGCGATTCACGCACTATAAGTTGGGTACCGGTACTTAAATTATCTTTTGGAAACCGATAAGCAAACTCTCTGTTATCCTGAGGTGACCATTCTACAACATCAATAAGAGCCATATATTTTCCTCCTATATCTAAGCCAAAGCAAAACTATACACATTACAAATACGAATAATCGCAAATAAATTGCGAGTTATTTCATCGTATATCTACAATTTTCATTCTTATTATACCACATTTCGCAGTATATTTATTTGTTATTTGTGTCTAAATAGATAATTTTTTACTCATTGCCCCCCAGCCATAATAAAAATCTTCGACCTGCAAAACAACATCACTGCTGTAAATTTATTTTTCACGAAACACATCAAAAACAGACTTTCTAAAATCTATATCAAAAAAATCCCTGGCAGCATCGAGGTCCATAGTAAGCGTTCTTGAGGTTATCTGGGCATTCAGGCTTGGGGGAAGTTCCTGACGTATATGTTCCAACACATATGTATTTTCATTATCAGGAATACGATATTCAAGAACTCCCTTCTTCTTATATACAGTAAATGCGCTCTGTTCATATTTCCATCTCGTGCGTATTTTTTGAATTGCATTTCGTCCCACAGCTTTATTACCGAAATAGTCATTGAATTCGCATTTATACATATATGTAGGCAGATTTTCTTCAAATACTTCTTTGGCAATTTCTATAATGACCCCAGAGGATTCTGCAAAGATATCGGGAAGATAGCTATCATCTGAACTTTTTATCTGTGAAACCATACGTTCAACCCTGTCCATCATGCGTCTAACATATTCACAGTAAAAAGCATTCCCCATCTCACTCATACAACCTGATATCCTCTTGTAATTTGCCCTACCCTTATCCTTATCAAGGCACGAATCAATGTGACATACAAAAACCCGTTTAGAAATATCACTTTTTATTGACGAAATCTCATTTGTGGTAATTGCAACTGATGGATAGAACACGAGATGTTCCTTAATGCCCCATTCATCATACTTTACAATGTTGCTGATATGGTTTCTGTATTGTGTTTGGCTAAGGTCATCTATCACTATCGGCAATCCTTCACAGACTTGTTTTAATTCATCAATAGTTGTGCTGGTAAAATCACTGCTTTTATTTACAGGAATCCTTTTACCGCACATCATTTTTGTAAGCAGATTGATAAATTCAGTCTTCCCCCCATTGCTTTCCCCATAAAGTATCGCATATACAGGGAACTGCTTTATATCCTGCCCGTTCTGACTGGACACAATGCGCAGATATGGCATAAATGGAGAGACAAGATACCAATTTGCAAACAAAAAATATGTACGTAGATTTTTTTCCACATCACCTGAAAAAGTCTCAAAACCACCCATATACTCAAGAAAACATTTCATATCATTTTTCACACGTTCTCTTTCGGGATACAAGCTGCATTCATTGTCATTAAAGGTCATACGCCTGCACTCAACATCAATATGAAGTTTAGGCGTTTTCTTTTGTTCTGCTTTTTTCGAGTCACGATTTTCCTTATATCGTCTTTTCATTTTAGAAAATTCAGACGGAATCAGTACGGTTTTCCCATACTTATCTCTTTTGGGCACAATCGGTTTTATGTCCTTAGATATATTTGCAGCATCTGCAGCAATAACATATTCAGGGTCGTCAGATCCTTCAAGCTCCACAATCTTTCTCGTATTTATTGTACCTGCGATCGGTACAATATCCATCATGTCTTCAATAGCAGCATCCGGATCTATTATTATACGTGCAAAAGCTGAATGTATAACGTTGTCTGCACACTCCTCCTTAAACTGCTCGTATCTTTCACGATAATGTTCATAGGCCGATTCATTATCCATAAAAGAAATATTTTCCCTTTGAATCCCATTAAAAGCAGAATACGAAAAATTTGCTGAGCCTTCAATAACACGCACCCTTCCGTCATCAGCCTTAAGAATATAAATTTTCTCATGTGATCTTATATCCCGAGAAACCATTAGCTTTAAAGTTTCATTATCCAGTCTCCCTGATATCATCTTTGCAGACTTGTGTTTAGCTACAAATTTTAGTTTTGAGAACTGAGCGCTGATTAGCATTGCAACATCATCTTCAAGAACATTTTCATTGCCAAAAACTATTTCTGCATATCTAAAATTTGGAAGCACACTTCCAATAAAATCAATGCTTGATGAATATGTAATTGCATACATTTCATCAAATCCATCAAACAAATCTTTCCAATTCATCTGATGTGTTCTCTTAAACTCTGCTTCCACAACAATGAGATTCCTTGAAAGCTCACAATTTTCAGTGAGATCAAAAATGCTAAGTTCTTGCATACATTCTTTTTTGTTCATTATACCACATCTCCTTAAAACACTATGCCGATACTATCGCTTACAAATTTCTATGTTGAATTATACCACATGACATGTGTCAAAATCCGCCCAGTAAATATCAAACACTGTATAAGCAAATAGTACTTTCAGCATTTATATCACACACCACCTCGCTATATGCTGTGCCCGCAGCATATCTGCATATAGCAAAAAAGCACCATGATACATGAATGTGCCGCAGCCACATCATATATCAAAGTGCTTTTGTGATATAAATGCTGATTTTTCAATATCTGACAAATTTCTCATCAGATAAACATCGTGAGGAAATGAGGAAGTGTAACTTTTACTCCGTTTTCTCCGATATTTCCGCTTACAAGTTTATATGCAACAGTCGGTGAAAAGCTTTCAATAAACGAGTTCAGTGACTTGGTGGCAGTATTGCCCGCCTTAACCTCTATGGGTACCACCTCACCATTTTTCTCAATGACAAACTCCAGCTCAGAGTTATCATCGGGCTTATAATAATGAAGTGTGTAGCCATTCTTTATCAGTGTTTCCGCTACAAAATTCTCATATATTCCACCCTTGGCAAAACCTTTCAGATCGCCATTGAGCAGAGCCTGTTTTGTAGCAAAACCGAACAGAGCCAGCAACAGTCCCGTATCATTTATATAAAGCTTAAATTCATTATCCTTTTCATATGCGTTCAGAGGAAGCATCGGTGTTGTCGTATTGCAGCAGATGTATGCCATATTTGCATCATGCAGCCACTGGATACTGTCTCCGAATTTTCTTGCTGTTGCCTTACTTTCAACTTCAGAATACTTGAATTTCTTGTTTTCCTTGGCAAGCTGCCTGGGAATACTGTCATAACACTTTCTTACCTTGACCTTCTCCGCTCCCCTTGCGTGCTGAGAAATATCGTCGGCATAGGAAGCCAGTATCTTATCCTGTATCTCCTGAACCTTGCCAAAATCCTGATACTCTTTAAAGTTGGCCACCACTTCGGGCATACCTCCTACAACAAGGTATTCCCGCAGTATAGACTCAAATTTCTGATTGGTTTCAGGCGGTATTTTCTCCTTAGAATCGAAGAAACTTCTCAGGTAATCTATTGTATCAGCGCCATATCCATATGCCCACAGGAACTCCTCAAAATCAAGAGAATACATCATCACAGACTTTTCGTAGCCAACAGGGACAGACTCCACCTCTTCAACCTCACGGTCATCGTCCTGACCGTATGCAAGTCCCAACAGAGAACCTGATGCAATAACATCATATCTGCCGTCCTCAGCAAGAAATTTCAGTGCTGTTCTTGCGTTGGAACATTTCTGTATCTCGTCAAGGAAAATGAGCGTTTTCCCGGGGATAAGCTTTATTCCCGGGATATTGGCTGTTATACGCTTATATATTTCATTGGCAGACTTGTCTCCCTCAAAGATCACTTTAAGGCTGCTCTGCTTGTGAAAATTTATCTCGACAAAGCTCTCATATTCCGCTTTTCCAAACATTCTTACAAGATATGTCTTTCCGACCTGCCTTGCACCTTTTATCAGCAGGCACTCCTTGCCTTTTGTTTTTTTCCAGTTAAGAAGATAGTTGTACATTTTCCTTTTAAGCATAATCGTCACCTCAATTCTTTATTTATTGTAGCATATTATATGCTTCAAGTCAAGCTTTATACATTAAATAGGCTATTTGAAAATTTAAATTATGCAGATTTTAGAATATTTAATATATTTGATTTTGCATATTTTAAGGGGATATTATTTAGAATTATTGCATATTTTCCGGCTGTTTATTCTTTTCTGTTTTCCAGCAACCTGCTTATCTTCTCATAGGCGGGAGAAATGTGCTCAACTGTTAAATGAGATACTTTTTCTTCTGTTCTTTTACTGAGCCCTGTCAGTTCAAGCAGTTCACTCCATGTGGATACATTCAGATACCTTGCCACTGTAAGCCACGTGGGACTGTCCTTATCACGTTTGGCGTTATAGTCTTTGGCAGATGATGGGTATATCCTGTTAAACTGCTCCGTAAAATCAGCTACCCACTCTTCTCTGCTTTTGAATGTATATCTTCCGGAGCTCCTGCGTATGCTCGTTGGATAATAGATATTAAGAAAAGCACTTGCCTTCATATCAAAAAGCTTTTTTATGGTCACAGCCTTGGGCATATTCGGCTCGGCAAGATCTGTAACTTTGGGATTTCTTCCGTGAATTTTTGCCCATTCATCAAGCGCCTGATGCACAGATTCCTTTGTCCAACAAATCGCCTTACAGTCTGATTTTATGTTCAGAAGTCTCTCAACAGCCTGCCTGTTTTCTATTGAATCCGGCAGTTGCTTTATTGCCGAAACTGCAATATCAATAGCCAGAAGTCTGCTTATGTACATGGTGAAAACCTCGTTTCTGCGCCGTTTCAACCACTGTACATCATTGGCACCGCATAAGTCGAAAACCGCACATCAAGCTCGGTGTTGAAGTTATCAATCGCCTTGATAAGACCTATGCACCCCACCTGAAAAAGGTCGTCGGGATTTTCTCCCCTGCCTGTGAACTTCTGTATCACGCTGAGCACAAGGCGAAGATTTCCTTTTATCAGCTTGTCACGGGCGCTTTTGTCACCTGCACGGTATTCTTTCAGCAGCTTCATTTTCTCCTGCTCTTTCAGCACTGTCAAAGATGATGTGTCAACTCCGCTGATATCAACTTTGTTGTAATACATATGATCCCGCCTTTGCAATGATCTGCTAAAATTATTGCCATTGCAAGGGCGGGTTATTCATTTATGGGCAGGGGGAAAATTTGGAAAGATATTGAAGCCTTTGATCACATTTCACGGCATAACCGCTCTATCCATTCACGCTTGGCGATCAGTGACTTCCACTTTTCGGGAATATCATCATAACCGTAATACAGCCCGGCGATTCCTCCTGCTATCGCCGCAACAGTATCAGTGTCACTTCCCAGATTGACCGCTTTCAGAACGCAGCTGCGGTAATCAGATGTATTTGTTGCACACCACACCGCAGCCTCCAGAGAAGACACAACGTAACCCGAGCTTTTGATATCGCTGTCAGTCAGTTTTGCAAACTCCGCCATGCTCCTCATTGATTCGTAATATGCAAGTTCCGTTAAATTTGCAGGATCAGCCTCATAAAAAGCAAAACCGCTGTTAAAGCCTTTCTGCAGCCTTTCGGAAATACTTCCGCTACCGACTACTATTTCCTTTACAAGGAAATAATATAATCCGCAGGCTATCATACTCCTCAGATGCGAATGAGTAAGAGCCGAAACAGCATGAATATTTTTTATTATCTCATTTACCGATGACCTGCCGCTGACCTCTTCATTGCAGAAATAGATACAGGCAGGAAGGATACGCATAAGAGAACCATTGCCGTTCTCATATTCTCCGCCGCAGCCGCAGGTATTGATGTTACCGCTTTTAACATAATTTGAAATAGCAGTCCGACAGGTAAAACCGATATCGAATACCTCTCCGTAAGGCGTGTAGTTTCGGTTATAAAGCCAATCTGCGAAATTCCGCATTATCGCTTCCAAATCGCAGCCATTTCTCAGAGCGTCAAGCGTGGCGAGAGCCATACTGCTGTCATCTGACCAGGTACCTGCAGGCACGTTATATGTACCATATCCGATCATATCTGTCGCAGACTCTGCTTTCATTTGTTCTCTTGAACGAAATTCATAAGGAACTCCGAGAGCATCGCCCACAACTAAGCCCATCATTCCGTCAATATAAGCATTTCTATTCATAACATCACCTCAGAACTATTATTATCACTTTTATAATAGCACATGACCTGTTCCAAAATCCGCCCAGTAAATATCCAACACTGTATAAGCAAATAATACTTTCAGCATTTAGTTTTATTTGTTCCTTCCGTATGAGAAGTACTTTGATTTTCAGTTTTACTGCTATTGGTTCCATCAGTATGTGACTTACTGTTTGACTTTGCCGTTGCTTCACTGCTTGACAGAGAATCTGACTGTGATTCTGTTTCTGTTACAGATGAATTTTCCGTATCAGCAGTAGAATCAGTTACCGACATATTCTGTCCATTTTGTACTCCTGCACTTGCCCCGACATTTATGCCAACTGTCGCAGAAGACCCCAGCGAATTATTTTCAGTATATGTGTAATTGGTCTGCCAGGAAGCATATGGTGTCATTCCTGAATAGAATTCCCCGATTTTAAGTTTGCGCTCCTCAACATCTTTGATAGGCGTAGCTAACAAAACTATGGTATATTTCTCCTTGGCAAATTTTATTATACAATATAGGTATAATTATACTCTCTGCATTGTTGATTGTCAAGGTCAGGGCAAAATAGATGTTTACGTTTCCGTGAGCCTTATGCCGATGTATTTCACCGCCCTGATATGTGTCATACTTATATAATAGTACAGATATAACAGGAGAATAAGCCAATGTCAATAGCAAAATCAAAAAAAGTCGGGGAAATGTATGGAAACGCCAATGAGCATATTGACAGAAGTACAATATGCTCATTGATCGCATTTGATATGCAAGTTTATTTGAATTAGCACAAAACATCACATATCTATATGAATTGCAACAAACAATTATATTTTAATTCAAATATTTGCTTTTTAACGAAACAAAAATCCCCCAGACAGCATTGCTGCCTGAGGGTCATGGTGCCGGTGACCGGGCTTGAACCGGTACGGGTCGCCCCGGCGGATTTTGAGTCCGCTACGTCTGCCAATTCCATCACACCGGCGTGTGGTAATGATACTTTAATATTATACCGTAATTTTTCATTTTTGTCAAGCATTTTTAACAAAGCTTTGTGCCAAACCGCTCCACTTTTACTCATATCCCCTCCCACCGCTGCATAAAATGTACTATTCAGTGCAAATCAGCACAAAGGAGGGCTTATATGCGCTTGTCACAGCGGTCAGCCGCCCGACGTGAACGTCTGGTCACGGCTGTTATATCAATATTTGCAGGGGTCGGGGCGCTGGCTCTGGCTTCCGTCTTTCTTTCATTCTTTGCCGCTTGGGGCGATATGAGCGCAGGCACGGTAAAGGCAATGTCAGGGGCTGCCCTTGCCGCAGGCTGCTTTGCCTGCTCCTTCGTATCCGCCAACCGCAGGCGCAGGAAAGGACTTCTCTCGGGGCTTATCTGCGGCGCAGCCGTGTTCTGCCTGACGCTTATAATAGGCGCATTCACCGTCCGCATATTCTCCGCAGGAGGATTTTTCTGCAAACTGCTGATAGTCCTTTCCGCATCGGCTCTGGGCGGTCTTAAAGGCGTAAATACCCGACCTGTTTTCGGTGATTAGCAATGCTTACAAAAATATTGCAAGAAAAAACTGTGAAAAATGACGAATATTGCGTTTGATATTGAAATTGCAGGAAAACTGTGATATAATTAATATAAATTATTTTTTCGGGAGGAAATTTAAGATGAAGCACATCAAAACCATCAATAAGGCTAACCTTAAGCAGACTGCTACTAAGGGCGGCTGCGGCAGATGCCAGGCTTCCTGCCAGTCTGCTTGCAAGACTTCATGTACTGTTGCTAATCAGAAGTGCGAGTGCGAGAAGTAATTTTATCCGCATAGGGTTCGGTATAGAGGATAGAGGTCTGAAATTTCCGGCCTCTGTCCTCTAACTGCTATTTAAGGGTCTGTGACCCTCAATCTTCTATCCGATGATCTGAAAGGAATTTGTAAAATGATCCATAAATACAAGCTGGGCGGTTATAATATTGTGCTCGACGTTCACAGCGGCGGCGTGCATATAGTGGACGAGCTTACATATGATATGCTCGATAATGTACACCCTCCCTTTGCCGAGGTATGTCCCGAGAATGTTATCGAGAAGCTGTCCAGATTCTATGACAGGGAAGAGATCATCTCCTGCTATGAGGAGGTAAAGGAGCTTCACAAGGAAAACATTCTGTTCTCCGAGGACGATTACGAGAAGTTTGCGAAATACTCCGTTGCCTCCCCCGTAAAGGCAATGTGCCTGCTGGTCGCTATGGACTGCAACCTGCGCTGCGAATACTGCTTTGCAGGCACAGGCGACTACTGCATGGGCAGAAATGTCATGAGCTTTGAAACAGGTAAGAAAGCACTGGATTTCCTGCTTGAAAACTCCGGCAACAGGGAAAATCTTGAAGTGGATTTCTTCGGCGGCGAGCCTCTCATGAACTGGGAAGTTGTAAAGCAGTTGGTTGAATACGGCCGCTCCAAGGAAGCTGAGTACGGCAAGAAGTTCCGCTTCACCATCACCACCAACGGCATGCTCCTGGACGACGAAAAAATGGACTTTATCAACAAGGAAATGTCCAACGTCGTTATGTCCATCGACGGCAGAAAGGAAGTCAACGACCGTGTCCGCAAGCGTGTTGACGGCACAGGCTGCTATGACAGGATAGTTGAGCGCTACAAGCGTCTTGCCGAGAAGCGCCATTACCAGAACTACTATGTAAGAGGTACTTTCACCAAGTACAATCTTGATTTCTCCAACGATGTGTTCCATCTTTATGACTTAGGCTTTGACCAGATATCCGTTGAGCCTGTTGTATGCGACCATAACGAAAAGTATGCCCTCACCGAAAAGGAGCTGCCCGCTATTTTCAGCGAATACGAAAGACTGGCGGAGCTTATGCTGATAAATGAAAAGAAGGGCAAGCACTTTAATTTCTTTCACTTTATGCTTGATCTGGATCAGGGTCCCTGCGCTATCAAGAGACTCAGAGGCTGCGGCTCGGGAAATGAGTACGTTGCCATCACCACCGAGGGCGATATTTACCCCTGCCACCAGTTTGCAGGTATAACCGAGTTCAAAATGGGCAATATCCACACAGGCGAGTTCAATATGGATATGAAGAAGCAGTTTGCTTCCGCTCACATCTACACCAAGGAAGAGTGCAAGAAGTGCTGGGCAAAGTTCTACTGCTCAGGCGGATGCAACGCAAACAACTATCTGTATGCAGGCAGCATTCTCAGCCCCTACAAGATGTCCTGCGAAATGATGAAAAAGCGTCTTGAATGTGCCATAATGATAAAGGCAGCCCACGCTGAAGAGGCTGCGGAAGAAGAATAATTAAAGGAGTATTGACCTCATGGCAAGAAAAAAGGAACCCAAAAGCACCCCGAAGGCACAGCCTAAGATAAACGCATATATCGCAGGCAGCGGCGAGGTGGTTGAGGAGAGGATAACCGACACCCTCGAAAAAAACTATATGCCCTATGCCATGAGCGTTATCGTTTCCCGTGCACTGCCCGAGATAGACGGCTTCAAGCCCTCTCACCGAAAGCTGCTTTATACCATGTATAAAATGGGTCTGCTGGAAGGCAACAAAACAAAGTCCGCAAACATAGTCGGTCAGACAATGAAGCTCAATCCCCACGGCGACGCTGCCATCTACGAAACAATGGTGCGTATGGCAAAGGGAAACGAAGCCCTTCTTCACCCGTATGTTGACAGCAAGGGAAACTTCGGCAAGGCTTATTCAAGGGATATGGCATATGCCGCTCCCCGATACACCGAGGCAAAGCTTGCTCCTATCTGCGCCGAGCTTTTCAGGGATATCGACAAAGATACGGTGGATTTTGTCCCCAACTACGACAATGAGACCGTTGAGCCTACCCTGCTGCCCGCAAGCTTTCCCTCCATTCTGGTAAATTCCAATGTGGGAATTGCGGTATCAATGGCAAGTGCGGTATGCTCCTTTAATCTTACTGAAATATGCGAAGCGACCATCGGTCTTATTAAAAATCCCGATTTCAATCTGCTTTCCGTCCTCAAGGGTCCCGATTTCCCGGGCGGCGGATATATGATATACGACGAGCCTGAGCTGGAAAAGATATACCGCACAGGCAGAGGCTCGGTGAAAATCCGCTCAAAGTACAACTTTGACCCCGATTCCAACTGCATCGAGATAACCGAGATACCTCCCACCACCACTATCGAGCAGATAAAGGATAAGATAGTTGACCTTGCCAAAACGGGCAAGATAAGAGAGATAACCTATATTCGTGACGAATCCGACCTGAACGGTCTGAAGATCGCCATAGACATCAAAAAGAACACTGACCCCGACGCTCTCATGAAAAAGCTCTACAGAATGACATCGCTGCAGGACACCTATTCCTGCAACTTTAACATTCTCGTCGGCGGATATCCCAAGGTAATGGGCGTTTATGAGATACTTACCGAGTGGACGGCGTTCAGAAAAGACTGCGTAAAACGCAGAGTTTACTTTGACCTTAACAAGAAAAAGGACAGGCTCCATCTTCTTTACGGTCTGCGGAAAATTCTCCTTGACATCGACAAGGCAATAAAGATAATCCGTGAGACAGAAGAGGAATCGGAGGTAGTTCCCAACCTGATGATAGGCTTCGGCATTGACGAAAAGCAGGCAGAATACGTTGCCGAAATAAAGCTCCGTCATCTCAACAAGGAATATATCCTGAACCGCATTTCCGACGTTGACCAGCTGGAAAAGGACATTGCCGAAATGGAAGGCATTCTTGCGGACGATAAGAAGATACTGGATATCATCATCTCCGAGCTGAAAGACGTTATCAAGAAATACGGTCAGCCCCGCCGCACTCTGTTCTGCTATCCCGACGAAAACGAGGAGGCAGAGCCTGAGGAGGATATTCCCGATTATCCCGTAAACCTCTTTATCACAAGAGGCGGATATTTCAAGAAGATAACTCCCCAGTCGCTGAGAATGTCCTCCGAGCACAAGTTCAAGGACGGCGACGAGATGGACGCTTCCTTTGAAGCCACTAACCGCACCGAACTGCTGTTCTTTACGGACAAATGCCAGGTGTATAAGTCCCGTTCCTCCGACTTTGCGGACACAAAGGCTTCGGCAATGGGTGAATATGTTCCCGTAAAGCTGGGCTTTGATGCTGACGAGAACGTTATCTCCATGATACCCACCACCGATTACACAGGCTTCCTGTTCATGATTTTTGAAAACGGCAAGGCGGCAAAGGTGCCCCTCTCCGCATTTGAGACAAAGACCAACAGAAAGAAGCTCACCAAGGCGTTCTCCGACAAGTCACGGCTCGTAAAGATGTTCTTCATCGAGGACAATGCGGATATAATGATAACCTCCGACAAGGGCAGGGCTATCATATTCAACACGGCGCTGGTGCTTCCCAAGACCACCCGTGACACTATCGGCGTTCAGGTAATGACACTGAAAACCAACGCTCATGCGGACAATGCCTGCATAGTCTCCCCCGAAAAGCTTGCAGAGCTTAAAAAGTACGTGATGAAATCCATACCCGCCGCAGGGTGCCTGGCAAAGGACATCACCGACCCCGACCAGCTTACTTTATAACATAACAGCCGTCTCCGTTTCGGAGGCGGTTTTTGTTGTCTGCCTTGACTTTAGGCTCCACATATGGTATTATAACTTAGTACAAACAAGCGGTTCCGTGAGGAGGATCATTATGAACGCCGATATTACTGCCCGGGAGCTGGGCAAGCTTGATAAAAATACATATCTTCTTATAGACATACGTGACAGCGCCGCTTTCGAGCTGGGTCACATTGACGGTGCTGTGAATATTCCCCAGAACGAGTTTGAGGAAAAGAAAAGCACTTTTCCAAAGGATAAGGACATCATCGTATGCTGCAAAAGCGGCATAATAAGCAGGGACTTTGCGGACGAGCTGTGCGACGAGGGCTATTCAGCCGCAAATCTGGCAGGCGGATATGTTCAGTGGCTTGCCGAAAAGCTTGAGCATGAAAACCGTGCGGAGGAGATAGAAAAGAGCATCCGCAAGAAGTTCCACCGCTCCATTTTCAGCAAGTTTGCAAGGGCAATAAACGAATACGAGCTTATAAAGCCCGGCGACAAAATAGCTGTCTGTATCTCAGGCGGCAAGGACTCTATGCTTATGGCAAAGCTCTTTCAGGAAATACACCGCCACGGCAAATTTCCCTTTGAGCTGGTATTTCTTGTAATGGACCCAGGCTACAGCCCCGAGAACCGTGCCATTATCGAGGGCAACGCCAAGCTCATGAATATCCCCATAACTGTTTTTGAGACTAATATTTTCAACTCCGTTTATAACGTGGAAAACAACCCCTGCTACCTCTGCGCCCGCATGAGAAGAGGCTATCTTTACAGCAAGGCTAAGGAGCTGGGCTGCAACAAAATTGCGCTGGGTCATCACTTTGACGACGTTATCGAAACTATCCTCATGGGCATGATATACGGCGGTCAGGTGCAGACCATGATGCCAAAGCTCCACAGCGACCATTTCGAGGGAATGCAGCTTATCCGCCCCATGTACCTTATCCGTGAAGAGGAGATAAAGCACTGGTGCAGATACAACGATCTGCATTTTATCCAGTGCGCCTGCCGCTTTACCGACACCTGCACTACCTGCGACCCCGATGGCCGCACCGTTTCAAAGCGCATGGAAATAAAGCGCCTCATTTCGGTGCTTGCAAAGGGCAACCCTCAGATAGAGAAAAATATCTTCCGCAGTGTGGAGAGCGTTAACCTGTCAAAAGTCATATCCTACAAGAAAGATGGGGAAATCCACAGCTTCCTGGACGGCTATGACGACTGAATAAACGCAGATTTATCCAAATTCTACAATATAGGCACTTTAAGTTGAAAGTTTTTTGTGTATCAAACTACTAAATGCCTATTGACAAAGTATGATTTATATGGTATTATAGATACATCAAATAAAACAAATCTAAAAATGAAAGGAAGCGGAGAACATGATGGCAATGATGATGTGTATGTGCTGTGAAATGAACATCGGAAAAAATGCTGTGTCCTCCGCTTTCTGTGAATAAATGCGGAAATCTGTAATTGCAGACAGGCACGGCGATGCCTGTTATTTTTTTGCTGTTTGGAGGAAACATCGTGATAGAAATAAAAAATCTCAGCAAAACCTATCAGTCCGCAGCAGGCGAGATAACTGCTCTGCGTGATATCAGCCTGACTATAAATGACGGTGAGATATTCGGCATAATCGGTCTTTCGGGCGCAGGCAAAAGTACACTTGTCCGCTGCATCAACTATCTCGAAAAGCCCACCTCGGGTCAGGTGATAGTTGACGGTCAGGATCTGGGAAAGCTTTCAAACAAGGAGCTTTTAAAGACCCGCCAGAACATAGGAATGATATTTCAGGGCTTTAACCTCTTAGCTCAGAGAAATGTTATAAAGAACATCTGCTATCCCCTTGAAATTGCGGGAGTAAAAAAAGATGCGGCTCTCAAAAGAGCGGCAGACCTGCTGGAGCTTGTAGGGCTTTCCGATAAGGCAAAAGCTTATCCCTCACAGCTTTCGGGCGGTCAGAAGCAGAGAGTTGCTATTGCAAGAGCATTGGCAGCAGAGACAAAATATCTCCTCTGCGATGAAGCCACAAGTGCTCTCGACCCCGACACCACACGTTCCATTCTGGAGCTTATGAAAAAGATAAACGAGACCATGGGCGTTACCATTGTGGTTATCACCCACGAGATGAAGGTAATAAACAGCATCTGCGACAGGGTGGCTGTTCTGGATAAAAGCCGTGTGGCTGAGCTTGGTGCGGTAAGCGAGGTTTTCGCAAATCCTCAGTCGGATATTGCAAGAAGGCTTGTTCTCCCCGAGTCAAAGACCACTGCAGAGGTAACAGGCGGAAAGAAGATACGCATTATCTTCAACGGTGAAAGCTCCACCAAACCCGTTATCGCAAACATGATCTTCGAGTGCGGCGTTCCCGTGAATATTCTTTACGCCGACACAAAGGACCTTGACGGCAAGGCATTCGGCGAAATGATAATCCAGCTTCCCGATGACAGCAAGGGCTCAGTAAGGGCTTTTGAATATCTTAAACGCAGCGGCATTGACTATGCCGAAATATAACAACCGAAAAGGAATGGTCATAAAATGAACGATCTGCTTACACAGCTCTGGGACAAGGGCATTATACAGCTTGGCGTATGGGAGACCATATACATGACCTTTATTTCCGCATTTTTCGCCTATCTTGTGGGGCTTCCCCTGGGTGTTCTCCTTTGCGTCACCGATAAGGAGGGCATTCACCCCATAGGCTGGCTCAACAAGCTTCTCGGAATACTGGTCAACGTTTTCAGAAGTATCCCCTTTGTTATCCTGATGATAGCAATGCTCCCCGCCGCAAAGCTCATAGTCGGCACCAGCCTTGGCAACAAAGCGATGATAGTTACGCTGATAATCGCAGCTATCCCCTACGTTGCAAGAATGGCTGAATCCTCCATCAAGGAGGTTGACAGCGGCGTTATCGAAGCGGCTCAGGCAATGGGAACATCTTCATTCAAGATAATCTGCAAGGTGCTTATCCCCGAAGCAAAGCCTTCACTTATAGTGGGTGCGGTCATCTCGCTGGTAACTATTCTGGGCTACTCCGCAATGGCAGGAACCATAGGCGGCGGCGGACTTGGAATGATCGCCATCACCTACGGCTATCAGCGCTTCAACAATAACATAATCTGGCTCTGCGTTCTGCTTACAGTCATCATCGTTCAGGTGATACAGGAGCTGGGTATGCTTATCGCAAGAAAGACCGATAAGCGAATAAATAAGTAAAAGGGGCAATTTTTATGGCAGGCTTATTTGAAAAGCTGTTAAGAGAGAACTTCCGTTACGGACGAATGTGTTGACGCTGTCAGTCAAAACAAGTCAGGATTTGTCCGTAATAAAAATAAATAAAGATTTTAAGGAGTTAGATCATTATGAAAAAGTTATCATCTGTTATTCTCGCACTTTCCCTCGCTGCACTTTCCCTCACAGGCTGCGGCTCTACAGGCACAGCTGACACCACCACAACCGCTGCCGACACCACTGCCGCTGCTGCAGCAGAGGATACCGCAGCTCCCGCTGATGACACAGCTGCCGATACCGAGGCTGCTGCCGATGAAACCTCCGACGGCGACAACGTTATCAGAGTAGGCGCAACCTCCACACCTCACGGCGAGATCCTCAACTTTGTAAAGGACACTCTCGCAGACGAGGGCTACACCCTTGACATCGTTATCTACGATGACTACGTTCTCCCCAACAAGGCTCTTGCAGACGGTGAGCTTGATGCAAACTACTTCCAGCACACACCTTACCTCAACAGCTTCAACGCTTCCAACGGCACTGACCTTGTAGCAGCTGCTTCTATCCACTACGAGCCTTTCGGACTTTACGGCAACGGCGTTGCAAGCGTAGCTGACGTTAAGGAAGGCGCAACAATCGTTATCCCCGCTGACGACAGCAACGAGACAAGAGCACTTCTCCTCCTCAAGCAGGAAGGCCTCATTGATCTTCCCGAGGGAGCAAATGCAACAGACGGCGTAACAACTCTCGATATCACCGATAACCACGGCTACAACATCGTTACCGTTCAGGCTGATACAGTAGCTGCTCAGTTCAACAACAGCGACGAAGGTTCTCTGGCAGTAATCAACGGCAACTATGCACTTGCAGCAGGTCTTTCCAGCTCCGATGCTCTTGCAGTTGAAGATGCTTCCGGCGATGCAGCTCAGACCTATGCAAATGTCATTGCTGTAAGAAACGGCGACGAGAACAGTGCAAAGACTCAGGCTCTCATCAAGGCACTTGAGACCGATGATGTTAAGAACTTCATCGATGAGACCTACAAGGGCGCAGTTGTTGCAATATTCTAATTGAATAATGGCTTGATAAAAGGGCTGTTGCAGAGATGCAGCAGCCTTTTTTATGCGCATTTTATGCACATTCACGCAATTCCTTTATCCTCTGTCCCATGGGCTTTCCGCCGAAAAAGATGAAGAACACCGCAGCCGCAGTCATAATGAACACGATAAGGCAGGCAAGCTCTCCGGAATGAGCCGCATGAGTGAGCCGCACTGCAGCCAGTCCTGCCATGCAGCATATCACCCCCTTGGCAAGCGGCTTTATGCAGTAGCGGAGCCAGTCGAACCGCATCTCCGACTCACGGCATACAACGATTATTCGTGCGATATTGCTTATCACGTTGCTGGCATAATAGGATATAAGCACTCCGCCAAAGCCTGCCCTGCTCACAAATATCATAACGCAGGCTATCCGCACGGCATATTCGCAGAGGGAGTTCACGGTGGAAAAATTCTGCCGCCCCATGCCCTTCAGCAGCCCCTCCAGCACAATTTCAAGGTAGATAAATGGGATAACGGGGGCAAGTATCACAAGTGAATCCCCCACCATCGCATCGGAGGGGCAAAGCACTCTGCCTGCCCATTTGCCACAGAAGAAGAACAGCGCCGCAATGAAAAAGGCATAGGTAAAGGACTTTTCAAACACACTGTCCGTCAGCCGACAAAGCCTGCACCGCCGTATCTCTTTATCCTCGCAGCGGTTCGCCAATGCTGCCTCGGGAATGATTATGCCCGAAAGGCTGGTGAGCACCGCCGACGGGAAAAACACCGCAGGCATGATGATAGCTTCAAAGCAGCCGTAGCAGCTGAGAGCCTCCTCCGTGCTTTTGCTGTATCTCAGCAGAGCCGCTGGCACAAGCAGCTCATTTGCCGTTGACATGAGCATCTGCACATATCCGCTGAGAAGAATTGGGAAAGTGCTTCTGATATATCCCTTGGGCGTGTCCGTCAGAAGAGGTGCAGAGCACAGGGGACGGACACGGAAATGCTTATATTCATCAAGATATTTTGCGCCGTAGTAGCAGAAGCTTATGAACTCTCCCCCGAGAATGCCCGCCGCTGCCACAGTGTAGAAATATTCCGTTCCGCCGAAAAGGATAAGTCCGCCGAACAGCACTGTCCATTTGGCGGCAAATTCGATAAGGTCGCCCCGCATAGGCACGCTGACCTGTCGGATACCGTGGAAATATCCCTTTATGCACGACCCTGCGGAAGCAAAGGGCAGTGAAACGGCAATGAGCCGCACCGATATGGAAAGCTGCCTGCTTTTAAGTATGGTCTCTCCAAGAAAATCTGACAGCAGAAATGCCCCCAGCCCGAAGCACAATGACAGGCACAGGGAAAAAGTAAGGGAATATCTCATAACAGTGCAGAAATTCTCATGCCCCGCTCCCCTTGCCTCCGAGACAAATCTGCCTGTGGAGGTAAGGATATTTCCGTTTGCAAGCACCATAATAAATCCGAACAGCGAAAATATCAGCGACATCAGCCCCACGGCGGAGGTGCCTGCCATATCGGAGAGTTTTACATTGAATATCATGCCCGCAGTCTGCATAGCAAGGCTGAGGAGCGTCATTTTTGCAGCGTCCTTTGCTATCTGCTTTTCTGAAATTATCTTAACGTTCATCAGCATACGGCCTTCTTTCGGACAGGTTATGATTATTTATATTTGAAGGCCGGCGGAAATATGCAGCCTTAAAGATCCGATTGACAGCCGCTTTTATAAGTGATATACTGATAATAAACCAATTACTTTGATATACGGAGATGTCCTTATGATAAATCCCATCAACATTTACAAGCACCTGAGAACTGTAGGCCGCCACAGACGTGAGGTAATGAAGAACTGCTTCCGTGCAGGTCTTTACTGGCAGGGTCTTACGCACGACCTGTCAAAATACAGCCCCGAGGAATTCTGGATAAGCTGCAAAATGTATCAGGGCACCCGCAGCCCCAACGAGGCAGAGCGTGAGCTTAAAGGCTACAGCACCGCATGGATGCACCACAAGGGCAGGAACAAGCATCACTTTGAATACTGGAACGACTACAGCCCCAAGACAAAGCGCAATGAAGCCGTTAAAATGCCGCTCATCTATGTTGCGGAGATGTTCTGCGACCGTGTGGCTGCAAGCAAGATATACATGGGCGAGAACTACACCGACGCTTCTCCGCTGGCTTATTACAGGAGGGGCAATGCCGCTCAGAGGCTCATTCACCCCGACACCGCAAAGCTCATCGAAATGCTCCTTGTAATGCTTGCCGAAGAGGGCGAGGATTACACCTTTGCTTATATCAGGCATATACTGCACAGGTGATGTTACTTTTCCACAAACTAATATGCCTGCCTTATAACACATAGCCGCCATAAAAACTCACACGTTTTTCATGGCGGCTTTTCTTTTATTTTTGTTTTATACCATAATTATTTATATTTACTTATAAAATCATGACAGCATAAATGGTATAATAAGCAATGTATGTAATTAAGGGAGGTATTTATTTGAAAAAGCTGCTTGTATATCTTAAAGATTATATCAGGGAGAGTATTTTAGGTCCGCTTTTCAAACTGCTTGAAGCGCTTTTCGAGCTGTTTGTCCCGCTGGTCATCGCTGCCATAATCGATACGGGTATCGAAAACGGCGATACAGGCTACATCATCAAAATGTGCCTGATACTTGTTCTGCTGGGATTTGTGGGTCTGGCATTCTCCATCACCGCTCAGTATTTTGCCGCAAAGGCTTCCGTTGGCTTTGTAAGCAAGATACGCCACGTACTTTTCGGTCACATTCAGTCGCTCTCGTACTCAGAGCTTGACCAGATCGGTACATCTACCCTCATCACCCGAATGACCAGCGACATGAATCAGGTGCAGAACGGCATGAACCTGGCGCTCCGCCTGCTGCTCCGCTCCCCCTTTGTGGTTTTCGGCGCAATGATAATGGCGTTCACCATCGACGTTCCCTCCGCAATGATATTTGTTTATGTCACTATTGTGCTGCTTATCGTGGTATTCGGCATAATGCTCGGCTCCATTCCCCTGTACAAGAAGGTACAGCAGAAGCTTGACGCTGTTATGACCGTCACCCGAGAAAATCTTACAGGCGTAAGAGTTATCCGTGCATTCTGCAAGGAGGACGAGGAGACCGACGATTTCATAAACAAGAACAACGAGCTTACCGCTTCACAGAAGTTTGTAGGAAAGATATCCGCTCTTATGAACCCTGTGACCTACGTTATCATCAACCTTGCCATTATCTGGCTCATTCACACAGGCGCTGTGAGTGTTAATGAAGGCATTCTTACACAGGGTGCAGTTGTGGCTCTCTACAACTATATGTCCCAGATACTTGTTGAGCTTATCAAGCTTGCAAACCTTATCATCAACATCACAAAGAGCATTGCCTGCGGAAACAGAATACAGGCTGTGCTTGACATCAAGCCCGACCTTGAAAGCGGAAACAGCTCCTGCAATGAGGGCAGCGTGGAATTTGACCATGTTAACCTGAGATACAAGAACGCAGGTGCCGACTCCCTTTCAGATATCACCTTCACCGCCGCAAAGGGCGAGACTATCGGTATCATCGGCGGCACAGGCTCGGGAAAATCCTCTCTTGTCAACCTTATCCCCCGTTTCTATGATGCAGCTTCCGGCGAGGTAAAGGTCGGCGGCGTGAACGTCAAGGATATGGACGTTGAACAGCTCCGTGAGAAGATAGGTGTTGTTCCCCAGAAGGCTGTGCTTTTCCACGGCACTATCCGTGAAAATATGCAGTGGGGCGTTACAAACGCTTCCGATGACGAGATAATGGAAGCCATAGAGGCGGCTCAGGGTCTTGATGTTATCAAGGCAAAGGGCGGTCTTGACTGCGAGATAGAGCAGGGTGGAAAGAACCTTTCGGGCGGTCAGAGACAAAGACTTACCATTGCCCGTGCGCTGGTCAAAAAGCCCGAGATCCTTATTCTGGACGACAGTGCCTCCGCACTGGACTTTGCAACAGATGCAGCTCTCAGAAAATCACTGAGAGAGCTGGATTATCACCCCACTGTATTCATCGTATCCCAGCGTACATCTTCCATTCAGCACGCTGACAGGATAATCGTTCTGGATGACGGCGCTGCTGTGGGCATAGGCACACACGACGAGCTTATGAAGAGCTGCTCCGTATATCAGGAGATCTACAACTCTCAGTTCAAAAAGGAGGCGGTATAAATGGCTGAAAAGAAAAAAGCTGACAAGGGCACATTCAAAAAGGTCATGACATACATCGGCAAGTACCGTCTGCTCATGTTTCTGTCTATTATAATGGCGGCTCTGACCGTTGCCCTTACGCTGTATGTACCCGTGCTCATAGGCGATGTTATCGACCTTATCATCGGCAAGGGTCAGGTAGATTTCAAAGGCATCGCAAAGCTGCTGAAAGAGATCGCCCTTATCGCTGCGGCAACTGCGGCTGTTCAGTGGCTCATGAACACGGTAAACAACCGCATCACCTACCACATTGTCCGTGATATGCGAAACGAAGCTTTCATGAAGATACAAAAGCTCCCACTGAGCTACCTTGATATCCACCCCGCAGGCGAGACCGTTAACCGTGTCATCGCCGATGCAGACCAGTTTGCGGACGGCCTGCTCATGGGCTTCACACAGCTTTTCACCGGCGTTGTAACTATCCTTGCCACACTGATATTCATGCTGACTATCAACTGGAAGATAACCCTCACAGTAGTTATCCTCACCCCCCTTTCCCTCTTCATTGCAAGATTTATTGCAAAAAAGACCTACGCTATGTTCCGTCTCCAGTCCGAGACCAGAGGCGAGCAGACCGCTTTCATTGATGAAATGATATCAAACCAGAAGGTAGTCCAGGCGTTCTGCCACGAGGACGAGGCAATGGAGAAGTTTGACGAGATAAACGACAGACTTCAGAAATGCTCCCTTAGAGCCACCTTCTTCTCCTCCCTCACCAACCCAACCACACGTTTTGTAAACAACGTGGTATATGCGGCAGTTGCCCTTACGGGTGCTATCGCCTGCGTAAAGACCGCAAACGCACCGGACCCGTTTACTGTAGGTATGCTGTCGGTGTTCCTCTCCTACGCAAACCAGTACACAAAGCCCTTTAACGAGATCTCGGGCGTTGTTACCGAGCTTCAGAACGCACTTGCCTGCGCTTCCCGTCTCTTTGAGCTTATTGAGGAAGAGCCTCAGATACCCGATGCTGACGATGCAAAAGTGCTGGAAAATGCAGAGGGCCGCATCACTCTTGATAATGTGGCATTCTCCTATGTGCCCGACAAAAAGCTTATCGAAGACCTGACCCTTTCCGTAGAGCCGGGTCAGAGAGTTGCCTTAGTCGGCCCCACAGGCTGCGGAAAGACTACCATCATCAACCTGCTCATGCGTTTCTATGACGTAAACGGCGGAAGCATTCAGGCAGACGGCACCGACATCAGGCACATTACCCGAAAGAGCCTGCGCCGGAACTACGGCATGGTGCTCCAGGATACATGGCTCAAATCTGGAACCATACGCAGCAACATTGTTATGGGCAAGCCTGATGCCACCGACGAGGAAGTCATTGCGGCAGCCAAGGCATCACACGCCCACAGCTTCATCAAGCGTCTGCCCAACGGCTATGATACGGTCATCGGCGAGGACGGCGGAAGCCTTTCACAGGGCCAGAAGCAGTTGCTGTGCATTACCCGAGTAATGCTCTGCCTGCCTCCCATGCTTATCCTTGACGAGGCTACCTCCTCTATCGACACCCGAACCGAGATAAAGATACAGGAAGCCTTTGCACGCCTTATGCAGGGCAGGACAAGCTTTATCGTAGCTCACCGCCTTTCCACCATTCGTGAGGCGGACATTATCCTTGTAATGCGTGACGGCCACATCATTGAAAAGGGCAATCACGAAGAGCTTCTCGCAAAGAACGGATTTTACGCAAAGCTTTACAACAGCCAGTTTGCAGTATAATATGCCAAACCGCCCCGTGAGGAAATTCCCCACGTGGCGGTTTTTTTATGTTATGATGATCATTTTCTGCTGTATCTGAAATCGCAGATATCTGCGCCCTCTGCAATAGTGCCTGTTCTCACAAGCTTCATGCCCATAATGTCCGCAAGCACAAAGTCCATTCGGCAAAGGTACTTCGCCAGCTCAGGGCAGCCCTCGTCGCTGCATATCTTGCATATACCGCACTGATGATAGTCATAGCCCAGGTCATATTCGCCGTTTCCCGGCAGGATATCCAGCATCCAGTCATTTTCATATAAGCGCTTGTGGCTGTCCTCCGACCACTTGAGACGTCCTGCCATCTTCTTTTCATCAAGGTAGCTTTCCGCATTGCCAACCGCCTTGCGGAACAGCTTTGAAGCGCAAAGGCCGTCTCTGAATATCTCGAAATTCTCCTCGGCGTCTTTTCCCGTGCTGCGGTTCATGGCAATAAAATATATGCCCATTACGTAGCTGCTGATAAGCCTTGATTTGCCTATATCCTTTGCACGGGCGGATATTTTATCATATTCCCTGATTATCTTATCTGCCGTGCTTTGAGGGAACCCACGCCGTTTCAGCTCGGCTTTTACTGCGCTGTGATAAAAATGCTTGAACATCCATGCGCTGAATGAATTATTCATTTCTATTTCTCCTTATCCCTATGTAATTTCCTGTCAGAGTTAGTATAGCACAACTGATATCAAATGTCAATAACGGCAATTTCATGCTCTTTAAGCTACCCCGTTTCATTGACATTCACCGCCCGCTGTGATATGATAATATCAATAGATCCAAAGGAGATATGCCCCATGAACAAGCAGGAAACTTACGACTTTCTTACACAAAGCGGAGTAAAATTTGAGATAACCGAGCATCAGGCTGTATATAACATGGCGGAGCTGGCGCAGATAGATAACCCTCACCCCGAATGTGATGCAAAAAACCTTTTTGTCCGTGACGATAAAAGGCGGCAGTATTATCTTATCACCGTCAAAGGAGACAAGCGTGTTGACCTGAAAGCGTTCCGCAAAGCTCAGGGCACACGCCCTCTGACCTTTGCCTCCGAAAGCGAGCTTATGGACATAATGGGTCTTATCCCGGGAGCCGTTACTCCTCTGGGACTGCTTAATGACAGCGAACTGCGTGTGATCTTCTACCTTGACAAGGACTTTTTCAAAGAGCCTTTTCTCATCGGCGTTCACCCCAATGACAACACCGCAACCGTATGGCTGAATGTCAATGACCTGGCAGATATCATCAAAAAGCACGGAAATGAGGTCATCGTCACCGAAATATCAAACGCATGAGCAATGCACAAATATCATTTGAAAAATTGTGCAGAATAACAAATCTGTATTTTTTTGACTTAAAATGAAAAATTTTCCTAATATGATTTGTATTATTATCAGAAACAAAAATTCTGAAATCATCAGAAAGAAGGTCATAATATGAGAAAACAGATAGCACTTCTGGCGGCAGCTGCCATAGCAGTGAACGCCTCTGCACCGGTCTGCTTTGCAAAGACAATAACTCCCAACGCCACCGCAGCTGCTTCGTCAAAATCGACAGCGACAGCCGACACGGAGGATAGAAGCGATATGGAAAAAGCACTTGCCACAGTAAAATCAAGAATAACTATTCCCGAAGAATACTCCAAATTTTCCTGCACCACAGGCGAAAGCAACGGATTAAAGAACTATAACTTCACATGGGAAAATCCCGATGATATAAGCGGAAACAGCTATTATGTCACCGTTACGGGCGATTTGATAACAAGCTACACAAGCCCCGACAGATACAACTACGGTCAAAAAAGAGGCTTTGCAAAAATGTCAAAGAAGGCTTTTGCCAACAAGGCTCTGAGCTGGCTTTACACTGTAAATCCCTCAATGAAAGGCTATACCGTGGCTGACGATGATATCCGCCTGAGGCTTGACAGCGACATTGTTTCCATAAGCTTTTCCAGAAAATACGGCAGCGTTGAGGTAAGAAACAACAGCGGCCGCATATATCTCAACAAATACACAGGCAATGTTCTGGGAATGGATATGAACTGGTGGCAGAACGCAAAGTTCGGCTCTTCCGCTGATGTTCTCACTCAGGAAGCTATCAAGGAGATCTACGCCAAGGAAGTCACCATAAAGCCATGGTACAGAATATCCACCGACTACGAAACAAACAAAACCACCGCAAGCATCGTCTATGAGCCTCAGAACAGCTTTATCTACAACGCTTCCACAGGCGAACATTCCACAATGAACGATGATTATCTTGCCGCTCTTGACACCGATAAATACAGTGACAGCGGCTATGATATGGCCGCCGAGGAAGAAGCGCTTGACGTGATGGAAGAGGATGATATAGAAGCCACTCCCGCAACAGGCGTAAAATTCACCGATGAGGAAAAGAAAAAGCTTGCGGATATGAGCAAGATGCTCACCTCGGATAAATTCAAGGAGCTGATGATGAAAGACAAGTACATCGGCGTCACCAAGAGCCACCTTGTCAATGATTTTAACATCGACTATAGCGAAGAAGCTCCCAGCGGCTTTGCCATCAGCTGCCGCTTTTATATCAACAACAAAAAGGAATACAGCGAGATATACGTTACCGCTGACGCTGAGTCAGGCAAGGTAATCAGCTTCAATAACTACACCCTGAACAGCAAGCAGGCGCTGGACGTTAAGAAAGCCAATTCCATTGCCGAGGAAGCCGCAAAATATTACTACGGCGACATTTTCGGCGAATACAAGGCTGACCCCGAGAACACCGCTCCCGCTGTCAAGACGGAAAACTACACCGTAACCAGCCGCAGCTTCAAGTTCTACAGATACGTAAACAACATCCAGGTATCGGGCGACTCCATTTACGTCACCGTTAATTCCGACGGCAGAGTAACAAGCATCAGCTCAAACTACACCAAGGACGTTGATTTCGGCGATGGCAAGATAGTCAACAAGCAGAAGGCTCTTGAGCTGCTGTTCGGTCAGCAGGATATGTCCCTCTATTACGACGGCTTTACCGATTATAGATCCGTGCCCCACACATATCTCATCTACAGCATGGATTCATGGAAGCTCAACGCCAGAACAGGAAAGCTCTGCGACAACAACGGAAAGCCCCTTGAAAAGGCAGCTTCTCAGGGCGAGACCTGCCCCTACACTGACCTTGACAATTCCCGGTACAAGAGCGAGATCGCCACACTTTACAACTACGGCATCAAGATACATGACAATGAAAAGTTCTCCCCCAATTCAAAAATAACCGCTGACGAGGTAAACGCTCTGCTTTCACTGATAAACGCAGGCTATTACGAAGACCCCGTTGTGGAGGAATATGCCGCAAACGGCAGCGAAAGCACTTCCGCCAAGTATCTTACACGAAAAGAGCTGGCAAGGCTGTTCGTAAAGGACATGGGCGCTGACAGATACGCCAAGATGAAGAACATCTTCAAGTCCCCCTTCAAGGACGTTTCGGACAGCAGCGCATATGTGGGCTACATCTCCATTGCCTGGGCTGCAGGCGCTGTTGACGGCAGCAAGAACGGTAATTTTGACCCCGACGGCTATGTTACCAGGGAATACGCTTACCACTGCATTTACAATTACATTCTCAACGGTCTTGACTCATAAAATTTACCGAATAACACAAAGAGGCATTTGCAAACTCCTGCAAATGCCTCATTTTTTTTCACAGCTGTTTGTGATAATAAACCTCAGATGCCGCCAGCCGTCAGGTATGCTTCTGAGGTGCGATCTGCCGTTTCTGCCGTCCCTGCGCAGCTTTACGGGTATCTGAGCGATCTTCTCCCCCGAGCGTGCGAATTTTCCTATGATCTCTGTGGCAAACTCCATGCCCGAGCAGGACAGTCCCAGCGCCAGAGCCTTTTCCCTGTCAAATCCCCTGATGCCGCAGTGAAAATCCGTCACAAAGGTATGGTATCTTATCCGCCCTGCCAGCGACAGCAAGGGCACGCCGATATATCTGTGGGAAAAGGACATAGCGCCACTTTCAATACCGCCGAAGCGATTGCCCATAACAAGCCCATAGCCCTCACGGAGCTTATGCACAAAGCCGCCAATATCGGAAAAATCGTAGCTCATATCGCAGTCGCCCATGATGATGTATTTCCCCTGCGCCGCTTTTATGCCGCCGATAAGTGCGCTGCCATAACCCTTTTCAGCCACGTTCACCACTCTTGCACCATGCTCACGGGCAATGAAAGCGGAACGGTCGCTGCTGCCGTTATCCGCCACAAGTATCTCGGCGGAGATTTTGCTTGCCGCTATGCCCTTTTTTGCCTCATCAATGCAGCTGCCGATGGTCTTTTCCTCGTTCAGGCAGGGCATAAGTATAGTAAATTCCGTCACCGCTTCACCTTCTGTCTGACCTTTTTGGTCGGTTTATTATCACGTATGCAAAGCCATACCAATGCGCAAAGCGCCATAACAGTCGCCGCCTGCGCCCTGTAGGTAAAATATTCATGAAGATACGAATGGTTGCTGAGTACGATGTATCTCAGGTACGGCACAAGTCCCAGCAAGGCTATTGTTACCGCTGCCTTTGGGGGCTTTTTGCTGCCCAAAAGCAAGCATATGCTTCCCGAAATAAGAACGGTCAGTATAAGTCCCAAGGCGATGCGTCCGCCGTCAACACGCACATCTCCGCCGAAAAGTGTGGAGATGTTTGCCAGAGGTGCGGATATTATCTGCATGGGCAGGGACATATCAGTCTCGCCGTCTATGCGCACCTCTGCCGAATGAATGGCTGAAACGAACTTGTTCTCCCCTGTCACAGCTGAAGCCGCCGCCCATTTGACAATAAAGGTCATAAGATACGCCGCTCCCCAGCAGCCGCCGCTTTTTATAACAAGAGGAAGACCATTCTCTTCAAGTCGGTCATCACTGTATCGGATGATCACCACCAGCAGCAGCGGGAGAAGTATGGACAAAGTTTCAGCCGTGAGAAAATCGAAAAACGCCGCAGCAGCTCCCCCGATAACGGAAAGCACGGTCACATAAATATCACCCTTTTTTTCAAGCAGCACATACAAAATGCACATCGCCATGGTTACGATGAACATAGGGATATACTCCAGCGACAGCCCCACATTCCACACATGGACGCAGCACAGCGACACCGCCAGAGCCGCCGCCGCAAAATACTGCCGCTTTTTCACAAGAATACCGCAGCACACCGCCGCAAGAATTATCACAGCCGCCAGACCCACGGCTTTCACCCCACGAGCGCTCATAAAAGCCATCAGCGGACGGATAAATATTACCGAGCCGTGCCAGTAGCGGGAATAATCCGTATCGGGAGCAACGCCGTTCAGTGCAGCATACAGCCCGTAGTTCACGCCCAGCTCCTCGCCGCTGTAATACTTGGTATCCAGCGAGGAATAAACAGGGTGAGAACTGTCTATGTTCCACAGAATATTCAGCAGGATAGCATCGGCGTAGTTATCGGCAACATCGCACAGCTTTCCGCTGTTTTCAAAGGAAAATGCCTCTGTATTGCCGTAATAATCGGCGCTTTCCATAAGCCCCTCATATATTTTTTCATTGGGGATAAGGGAGGTAAGCACCAGCAGCCCCCACATCACCGCTATAGCCGCAAAAAATGCCGCCAGATGAACCGTTATCTTTTTCGTCATATCATTTCTCCGATTGAGTTATAATTTCCCTTATTATAGCATATTTTTTATGGAATGTCTATAGTAATGCAACGCAAAAAGCCCCTCAGGGAGATCCCTGAGGGGCTAAACTTATGCGGTTTTCAGATTACTTGTTAAGTCTCTCTTCCAGCTTATCGAGCTGAGCGATGAGAGCAGCAGGAATGTGGCCGCCCTTGTCGGAGATGTCTTCCTTGTAGTATCTGCGCATTTCTGCGATTTCCTTCTTCCAGAGGTCCTTATCAACATAAAGGAGCTTGTCGAGGATCTCAGGTGTAACCTCGTCCTCAATACCCTCGAGGTTGATGTCACCCTTCTTGGGAAGGTAACCGATAGCAGTTTCTTCAGCGTCGATAGTGCCCTCGCAGCGCTTGATGATCCAGTCGAGAACTCTCATGTTATCGCCGAAGCCGGGCCACATGAAGTGACCTTCCTCGTCCTGCTTGAACCAGTTAACATTGAAGATCTTAGGAGCCTTGTCGCCGAGCTTCTCGCCCATTTCGAGCCAGTGTGCCCAGTAGTCACCAACATTGTAGCCGATGAAAGGCTTCATTGCCATAGGATCGTGACGGAGAACGCCGACAGCACCTACAGCAGCAGCTGTTGTCTCGGAGGAAACAGCAGAACCGATGTAAGTTCCGTGTGTCCAGTCGAAGGACTGATATACCAGAGGAGTGGTGGAAGCACGTCTGCCGCCGAAGATGATAGCGGAAACGGGAACACCGTTAGGATTGTTGAACTCAGGAGATACGCAGGGGCAGTTAACAGCAGGAGCTGTAAATCTGGAGTTGGGGTGAGCCAGCTTCTGAGGCTTGCCGTCAGCACCGATAACAGAAGTGTATTCCTTGCCGTTTACCTTAGCGCCCTTCCACTCAGTTGCATCCTCGGGAGGATTCTTGTCGAGACCTTCCCACCAAACTGTGTTATCAGCATTGTTGAGAGCAACGTTTGTGAAGATGGTGTTCTTCATTGTGGAAGCAAGTGCGTTGTAGTTGGACTTAGCGTTAGTACCGGGAGCAACGCCGAAGAAGCCGTTCTCGGGGTTGATAGCGTAAAGTCTGCCGTCAGCGCCGGGCTTCATCCAAGCGATATCATCACCAACGGTGAATACTTCGTAGCCCTTATCCTTGTAAGTCTTAGGAGGAATGAGCATTGCGAGGTTGGTCTTGCCGCAAGCAGAGGGGAATGCAGCTGTAATGTAAACAACCTTGCCGTCGGGCTTCTTAACGCCGAGGATAAGCATATGCTCAGCCATCCAGCCTTCGTTCTTGCCCTGGTAGGAAGCGATACGGAGTGCAAAGCACTTCTTGCCGAGGAGAACGTTTCCGCCGTATGCGGAGTTGATGGACCAGATAGTGTTGTCCTGAGGGAACTGAACAATGTATCTGTTCTCGGGATCAACATTAGCCTTGGAGTGGAGACCTCTTACGAAATCGTTGGAGGTATCGCCCAGGTTCTCAAAAGCCTGCTTGCCCATTCTTGTCATGATGTTCATGTTAAGAACAACGTAGATAGAGTCAGTAAGCTCAACGCCAACCTTAGCGAGAGGAGAACCGATAGGACCCATGGAGTAAGGGATAACATACATGGTTCTACCCTTCATAACGCCGTCATAAAGAGGAGTGAGCTTAGCATACATTTCCTTAGGATCCATCCAGTTGTTGGTAGGACCTGCTTCTTCCTTGGTAGGTGTGCAGATGAATGTTCTGTCCTCTACACGAGCAACGTCGTTGGGAAGAGTTCTGTGGTACAGGCAGCCGGGAAGCTTCTCCTGGTTAAGTCTGTACATCTTGTCTCTGTTGCCTTCGGGAAGGGAGCAAACCTCGTCAGTAAGAGCATCGAGCTGCTCCTTGCTGCCGTCGATCCATACAACCTTGTCAGGCTTTGTGAGAGCGACCATTTCGTCAACCCACTTGAGTACGTTAGGATTGTTTGTAAGTGACATACATCAAATCTCCTTTATAAAAATGATATTTTTAACGAGAAAAAGCAAATGAAATTTTCCGACAAGGTTCCTGCAAACATCCATACAGCCTGTCCGCACAAGCATCATCAAGAAAAATCTTTCATTCTTTTAAACACTCTTCCCTGTCAAAAAATTATTCCACGTTAATATTATACTCCATAAACCCCACGCTGTCAAGCACATTTTGCGCATATTTTTCTAAGCGTAATTTTTTACACCGCCGTTGTATATTTTTTCAAAAAAGTCATTGACATCATTCGATTTTTGTGATATAATAATCAAGTTATACGTGTAATTATGCAAATAAACACGGTCAATCCGTCATAATGCGGGTGTGGTGAAACTGGCAGACACGATAGACTTAGGATCTATTGCGCAAGCGTGCAGGTTCAAGTCCTGTCACCCGCACCATGGCGAGTGTTCTTATAGCATTTGAAAGGCTGTAAGAACACTCGCTTTTTATACAGCGAGTTCACAGGGGGCGTAGTTGACGACTACGCCTTTTCTTGTATTTACGGACACTTCCGGGATCGGCAGGGGCAGCACCGTTGGAATCTCGATCGTTCCGACGCAGTTATAGTGGATACGAAGCCGCTGCTCCCATACGCCGTCGATCTTCTCAGCATTGAACACTTCAATCTTCTCAATCAGTTCGTTCAGCATCCTGGGCGTCAGTTTTCGCGCTCTGGTGTACTTACGGACAAGACCGATGAACATATCTGTCGTCATGGAACGGCTGCTCTGCTTCTCTATCTCGGAGCGGAGCTTTTTTATTTTCTCTGCCAGTTCCTTTTGCTCGTCCTCATACCGCCGGGACATTTTTGCGAAGCGGTCATCGGAGAGCTTGCCGGAAACATTGTCCTCGTAGATGCGCTCAAAAAGGCCGTCCAATTCTTCGTCACGGGCAAGGAGCGTTTTCAGCTCTTTTTCCTTTAGCTTGCGGTCTGTCTGCTCCGCCTGCTGGGAATGACCGATCACCGCTTTTACAAACTCGTCCTCATAGAGGCTGGCGAATTTCGTTAAGCGCCGTATCTCTCCCAGCACCACTTCCTCCAGGAAGTCCACGCGGACATAGTGGGTAGAGGTGCAGGTGCCGCGGTTGCCCTTGTAGTTGGAGCAGTTGAAATACTTGATTTCCGGATTACCCTGATTGAAGTGAAAGTGAAGGTTGCTGCCGCAATCGGCGCAGACCAGCAGGCCGGAAAACATATTGTGTTCTCCGTTGTTGGTGCGGCGCTTACGGATTTTTCCACGCTTCTGCTGCACCTGCTCATACACAGCACGCTCGATGATCGCCTCATGGACGTCCTGGAACACCACCCAATTCTCACGGTCATTGTCGATTCGTTTCTTATTCTTGTAGGACTTGGAATAAGTTTTGAAATTGAGAATGTCACCACAGTATTCTTGCAGGGAGAGAATTTTGGTGATGGTAGAGCTGTTCCACTTGGTAGGCGGCTGCTGTTTGCCCTTGCCGGGGCGTTTGATGCCCTTCGTGAGCCAGTAGGCCCGCGGGGTCAGGACACCATCCTTTTCAAGCTGGGCGGCAATCTGCTCTGTTCCGAACCCCTCCAAAGTCATGCTGTAAACGCGGCGCACAACCTGGGCTGCCTCGTCATCCACGATCCAATGCTTCGGATCATTCGGGTCCTTGATGTAACCATAGGGAGGCTGGCCCATCGGCTCACCGGCATTGCCCTTGATCTTATTGCTGATGCGCCGCTTTTTGCTGATATCGCGGGCATACCACTCGTTGAACAGGTTGCGGATCGGGGCAAGCTCATTTTCGCCCTCTGCCGTGTCGATGTTATCCGAAACGGCCACCAGGCGGATATCATGGTTCGGGAAAAATTCTTCCGTCAGCCGTCCGACCTCAATGTAGTTTCGCCCCAGGCGGGAAAGGTCTTTGACAAAGACGGCGGCGGCTTTTCCCTGTTCCAACTGGCAGATCATTTCTACAAAACCAGGGCGATCCATCGTCACGCCGGAAATGCCGTCATCCAGAAAATGAACCAGATTTGTGTAACCCTTTTCCTTTGCGACTTTGGCAAGCAGTTTCTTTTGATTGCCGATGCTGTAGCTTTCGCCTTCAAGATTATCGTCACGGGAAAGCCTTTCATAAAGAAAGGCGGTCACGTCACGGGATTTTTTGTTATTCGACTGTTTCATAAGTCCTCCTTCCGTCAAGGCAGTCGAATAGCAAATATACTTGTACGAACACATTATACCGCCATTTGCTGCCTCTGTCAGCCGGGTTTGAAAGCTATTTACAGCTTTTCACTCTCGGACTTCATCAGGCGAAGGAGAACGCTGCCCAGGGTATCCGGGCTTTCTTCTTTGAAAACCGGCTCAACAACGAACGACCGATTGCCAATGTGATAGGTCGTTTTTGCATCCAGAGGATTTTTCTCTGGCCTGCTGGTCTTGCCGGGATTTGTAGCTTTATCTTGCATGATAAAATCCCCTTTCATAAAGCATAAAGATAGCAATGAAAGAGGCAAAACGGACGGCTGCTGGCACAGCTCCACGGGAGTCTAACCCCGGCCCATGCTGATGGGTGCGGCGCACAATGCTTTGTGGGCGTTCAATGCGCGAGTATCTTTGACCCTGCCCGTGTGTCATCGCCCGCAAGCTGCCACGCTTGCTTTGCGGTCTGGTGTTTCTCGCTCTCTCCAAATGGAGGTCATGGCGCACCGACCGTATGGCTCGGCACAAACAGGAATGTATCCGTTTGCCTTATACTGCGGCGCTGGCCTCCCAACGGGCTTTCTTTGTCAAGGTGCGGAACACACCATGCGGAAAGGGGAACACACGGCGGTCATCTGAATCAGGTCAGGTCAAAATCCAGAATCGCAATAATCAGCTTCGTTTCCAGCCTGCGGCGCAGATCATCGTCCACCTGAGAATGAGGACAGCCCTGAGGATCATAGCTTGTCCTTGTGGAAAGCGCCGCTATGTAGCCGGAGTAGTGACCAATCACACGGTTTACCGCGTCAGGGTCGCCCTGGACAGCGGCGGTAATGACCGGATAAGGAAGAAGATTATTCCGGGAAGCTGCGGTGTCACGCATCCGTATCACCTCCCATCAGCTCTTTCAGCAGCCGATAGGATTTCAGCCTGCGGTTGTTGATCGTCCTGCGGGCCAGGTTCATACGCTCCGCGATCTCACGGTCCGCCATTTCCAGGAACCAGTACATCAGAAGGATATCCCGGTTGTCCTGAGGCAAGGCGTTCAGCGCATCGGCCAGCAGATCGTTTTCAATCAGGATCACATCACCGCCAAGAATGAAGGTGTTGTACTCCCAGGGATAACGGTCATAGGCCGCAAGCTGCTCCATTGCGTCCTCCGGCAGTTCGCTGAAAGGGATGCTGTGCTTCTTCCTGCGGCTGATCTCTCGATAGCCATTGCAGGCCTCGCACTTCAAGACCTTTTTGCAAAAGCTGTCAAAGGCGTGCTGCTTGTGTTCGGCGTGGCGATCAGGTTTCATGTTCTCACCTCCCTTCGTGCCGGGAGGCAGTTCTTTTCTTCCCCTTTCGCCCACTACTCGTTCTGCGGAAGGCTGTTTTGGCCAGCTCTGCCGGGAAAAATCAAAATTATTTTTTCTGTCGCTCATTTGTGCGCTCCTTTCGTCCTGATCGGGTGGGTGGCCGGATCAGGCAAAGGGCGGAGCGCGGGGACAGTAGAAACATCCCCGATAACGACAAAAAGCGCCTGTCTGCAAAACGCAGACAGGCGCAGAAGAATTATAAAATCTATTTACATGATTTCTGTGTTCATACTCATAGCCGGAATAGTCCGATGGAGGGGCTACGCTTTTTTTAACTGGTGCAGATCATGGACGTTGCGAAAAAGCAAAAAGGACACGGCAATACCTCCCAGATACCGCCGTGTCCTTAAAAAAGGGCGACTTTAACACACCCCCCGTATTCTTATTTTTCGAAAAGAAAACGGCGGCTTTGATTTCGTATTAAAGCCGCCGTTTTTTATTTCGCGCAAATCTGCTGTTAGCGGCTCTGTGCGAATGATTTATAAAACTTGATGCTTTGCAAATACACGGCGAGAGATACCTGCACCAACTCCCAAAAAGAGCAGTGCTGCCGGGATTGCCCATATCGCATACAGCATCCCGTTACTCATTTGTTCCACCGACAGGAGCGAAATGGCCAGTACATGATAGATCGGAAGAAGTCCAACCAATCGGAACAATGGATTTACTTCGGTGATCGGCAGCAAAACGGGAAAAAGAAAAATTGCCATCGCCGCAACCAAAGCTACAATCTGATTTTTACTGATTGCAGATAGGAACAGTGTAATTCCCGTAACGCTAAGTGTACAGGTAAATGCCAGCAGAATTTGATATTTGAGCAGCGTACCGCAGGTGATATTAAAAGGGATAAACGCTTCCACATAGTCACTGGGGGCAAATAGAATACTGCAATCCAACCCTTCTGTTCCATAAAAAACAAAAGCAAGAAGCAGGTTAAATGCTGCAATCAGCGTGGTAGTGAGAATGGCGGTGATAATACCTGCAACCACCTTTGCAGTAGCGCATTTGGTTTTACCGTACTTGCTTGTCAATATGATATTATCAACACCTTCATACTCGCCGGAGAAAATCGGAGCAAGCATGATGATAACCGCAAGAGCAAGCGCGACAAAAACCCGCACCATGTTTCGGCTGGTGGAAAGCCAACCGTCCACATAGCCAATTTTGATTTCTTCATTGCCAAATACATCAGAAACACTTAATCCGTTCCAATTTCCCTCTTTATCAGAAAACCGTGAAAAGGCTGCCGATTGCATGGCGTTTTGATAAACATAGATTGCACTCAATCCATGTAAATCTGATGTCGGTGCAAAATCAGACATCATTTGCTGCACTTTTTCGTCTGTCAGGATTCCTTCATATTTCGCTGCAATTTCCTTGTCGATTTCTACTGCTGTTTTGCCAGTACCTTTACCGATATTTTGGTCAAACGCATATTTGTTTTGAAAGGTGGAAAAGGATAGCAAGGCAGAGAACAGGATAATTCCAATTAGGGCGATGAGCGCCAAACGCTTTGAAAACACTTTCCGCAGTTCAAAAAGAATCAGTTTTTTCATTCTTCACAGCCCCCTTTGAAATAGAACAGGTACAAATCTTCCAAAGTAGGCTGCACCCTTACTGCATTTTCCATCGGCGGACGATCTCCAATGATTCGTAAAATTGTCTGGTTTTCGCTGGTGTTTCGCAAGTTGCTTGTGTTGTAGGCAGCCGCGTATTTTTCCGCATAGGCAGTCGGAACCGTACATTCCCACACTTGGCCGTCGATTTCAGAAGTGATCTCCTGCGGATTTCCAAAGTGAATGATTTGCCCGGATTTCATCATGATGATTTCCTCCGCAATAAACTCCACATCGGAAACAATATGCGTAGACAGGATCACAATGCGGTCTTTGGAAAAGGCGCTGATCAAATTGCGGAAACGGACGCGTTCTTTCGGGTCAAGCCCCGCCGTCGGCTCGTCTAAAATCAAAATATGGGGGTCATTGAGCATGGCCTGTGCAATCCCCAAACGCTGCTTCATGCCCCCGGAAAAGGTTTTGATTTTGTGCTTACTTTCTCTCGATAAGTCTACTGCTTCCAGCAGCTCCTTTGACTTCTTCCGCGCTGCCTTCTCGTCCAATCCTTTTAGGGCAGAAACATAGAGCAGGAAGTCAAACGCTGAAAAATCCGGGTAATATCCGAAGTGCTGGGGCAAGTAGCCCAAAAGATTGCGATAGCGTTCACCCAGCCCCACAATGTTTTTCCCGTTCAGCAGAATTTTCCCGGAAGTAGGATTTTGGATATTGCAGAGCAGACGCATAAGCGTTGTTTTCCCTGCGCCATTTGCACCCAGTAAGCCGTAGACGCCATTTGTTAAGGTAATATTCAAATTGTCCACGGCGGTTTTGGAACCGAACTTTTTTGTCAGTCCGATCGTTTTTAATTCCATAAAAAGCCCCTTTCTCCATAGGGAGCAAAAAAATACTCGCCATGTGTTTTCATGGAGAGTATAGAGGGAAAATATCTACTTTTTATCTACAAGGCAGGAGATTTGAAGTAGGCGGATACCTTTGCCCCGGATGCAGTATTTTCGATCTTCAAATAGCCGTTGTGGTGTTCACAAAGCAGCTTGCAAATATACAGCCCAAGTCCAAAGTGCTCGGAATGGTTGCTTTCCTCTGTGTAATATGGACTGGTGGCTTTTTGCAGACCGTTTTTGTCAAACCCCTTTCCATCATCCGATACGGAAAGCAGCAGGCCATTGTCACGCAAGGCAAAAGAGATTGTCACCGCAGTCCGGGCATACCGAACCGCGTTGGAGATCAGGTTATTGCTGACCTGTGAAACAAAGGCCCCATCAAGGGATAACTGCGAAACAGGCATGTCATTTTGTAAAATCAATTCTTTTCCGTTTTTCGCACATACGATTTTTGCGCTGTCATACAAAGAAGATGCCACTGTCTGCAAGTCTATCAACTTGTACTCCGGCTGCGCATCTTCCATGCGCCTAAGATTGCTCATACTGCTCACATAGCTTTCCATACGGGAGATATGTTTGCCCATTATGGTGGCGGTTTCTTGTGTTTGAGGATTTTCGCTGGCTTGCAGCATTTCATTATAGCCTTTTAGTACTGTTAGAGGGGTACGCAAATCGTGAGCAAAAGCGGCGTTGAGTGCTTTTCGTTCTTCAACTTGCCGCCACATTTTAGAGAAATTGTCCGCAAGGGTTGTCCGCATGATTTCAAAGGACGCGCAAAGCTGCCCCAATTCATCGTTGTTATCATAGTCGATTGAAAAGTCCAAGTCATTGTTCGCTATTTTTTCAGAAGCAGTCCGCAGTTCCACAAGCGGCTTTTTCAGCCTGTTTCTGTAAAACAGCAGCGCAGCAGCGATAATACAGAATGCAGAATAGATAGGAGTTGCAACAATGGGAAGTTTCTCCAGTAGCGCAATGGTACGCTCGTCCTCTTTAGACATCGGGACGGGCACTGTCCCGATGTAAGCGCCGTCGCCCAACTGTTCCCCCTGTTCATTTGTCAAATAATATTTTTCGCCGGACGGGGGATAAGATGCTCTGATACCTTCGGCAGCACTACCACAGATTGAAAAAGTCGTTACGGATAGAAAGACTGCGAGTACAACAAAGGCAATTATATAGAGAACAAGGCTTTTTCGGAGAGATAAATAGTGCTTGCGGCAATTTACTTGACCCATTTGTATCCACACCCCCAAACCGTTTCAATATATATGCGGTCGGTATATGCCGCGATTTTGGATCGTATTCTGCGGATATGCTCTGCCACAACGCTGCTGTCGCCCTCGCTGTCATAACCCCAAATACGCTCATATATCCGTTCTTTATCAAAGATCTGTCCTGGATTTTGAGAAAGCAGTTCCACAATATCAAATTCCTTTTTTGCAAGACCGACACGCTTATCGCCAAAGAACAAGCAACGTTCTGAATAGTCAATCGTCAAATCACCGGAAAACTTGACTTGTGCTTCAAAATTGTGTCGTGCTTCCCGGCGCAGATGAGCGCGCACCCGCGCTTCAAGTTCCATAAGTGAAAAGGGCTTCACAATGTAATCATCGCCGCCAACAGTAAAGCCTTTTACCTTATCTGTATCTTCGATTCGAGCAGTCAGAAAAAGGATCGGGCAGGATATGTGATCGCGGATACGCTTGCAAACTTCTAACCCGTCTTTTCCGGGCATATTGATGTCAAGCAAAATAATATCCGGTTGTTTTTCCACTTGCTTTAGTGCTTCTGCACCATTGAAAGCGGGCAGGACACGAAAGCCCTTGCTTTCAAAAAAGCTGCCGAGCATAGAAACAATGTCGCTTTCATCGTCAGCGATTAAGATTTTTGCTCCCACTTTACACACCTCCTAACAATTAAGTGTAGTGCTCATTTTTCAACTATTTATCAATTATCTTACTGTCTATTCTTCTCCCGTCAACAGGCTTTTCCGCGTCTTTGGGTATCAACCAAATGCGGCTGAACTTTACCGCGCCGGGTATGCGCTCACCCTCGCAAAGTTTCTGCACCCGTCTTTCGGAAATGCCCCATTTTGCCGCCACTTCCGCACAAGATACATATTCCATACAAGCACCCGTCCTTTCTGTTCAAAACCTACCATGATATATTATATACGGTCAAACGAATAATAGCAATAGACCGAATGTGAATAATAGGAAGTATTTAAGCTAACACAATGAACTAATAAGGCATATCCTCGAAAACGAGGTGAACAGTAGAATGTAGTAGGGTGAATGGATATGTCTAAAAGAACGAAGAAAGATAAGCGGCCTGTTGCGAAAATCGACTTCAAGCCGTATGGCGCAGCAATCAAAGCCGGGCGCACAAAGCAGAAAGAATCCCGGAATAAGGCAGCTGATGCGCTGTTTATTTCGCCGCGCTATCTCGCCAACATCGAGAATAAGGGACAGCATCCCAGCGTACAGGTATTCTTAGAGCTGATGTCCCGGTATCATATCTCCGTGGATCAGATTCTTCATGGCGAAGCTATGGAGGGCAAGTCTACGGAGCGTATGCAGTTTGAAACGCTGTTGGACGAGCTGACGGATGCGGAAATCAAAATCCTTACGGCAACGGCGCAAGCGCTACTGGATGCAAGAGCAGACAGCGAGGGAGAAAATTGAATACGGTGTAAGGAACGCTATGAACAGGTAGTTCATGGCGTTTTTCTTTTGCAAAATCCGCAGATGTGGCCAAAAGGCCCCATTCAGATTGTAGTATGGGTAGCGGAAGGAATACGGGGGTACGAAGTAGTCAGCAAGCACAGCAAGTGTAGCCACACTTGCGGATTTTTCTTCTTTTCAGGTCCCTTGCCCGAAAAGAGAAAACTGCTTGTTGGGATATCCCAAACCCTTATGAGAAACGGAGGTATCCGCTATGGCGAACAGGAAACGGCCCATCGTTCTTCGCTGCCCGGTGACGGCGGAGGAACGGGCTTTGATTGAACAGAAGATGGCTCAGCTCCCCACCCAGCGGATCGGTGCCTATCTCCGCAAGATGGCGATTGACGGGTATATCATCTATACAGATACCGCAGATATCAAGGCGTTCACCAAAGAGCTTTCCGCCATCGGCCGGAACATCAATCAGATCGCCAAGCGGATCAACGCCGGAGGTCCTGCGTATCAGGCCGACATGGACGAGATACGGGAAAGGCTGGACGAGATATGGCAGTTACAAAGACACATCCTATCAAATCAACGCTGAAAGCAGCCATTGACTATATCTGCAACCCGGAAAAGACGGACGGAAAGCTGCTTGTTTCTTCCTATGGCTGTGCCGCCGAAACTGCGGATATCGAATTTGCCTGGACCCGCCGCCATGCCATCGACAAGGGAACGAACCTGGGCCGACACCTGATCCAAGCCTTTCAGCCTGGGGAGGTTACGCCGGAACAGGCCCATGAAATAGGCATGGAACTTGCAAAAGAAATCTTGGGCGGCAAGTATGAATTTGTACTTACCACCCACATAGACAAAGATCATGTTCATAACCACTTGATTTTCAATGCGGTCAGCTTTCAGGATCACAAGCACTATCACTCCAATAAGCGGAGCTATCACTTCATCCGCCGCACTTCGGACAGGCTTTGCAAAGAACACGGTCTGTCCGTCATCATCCCCGGACAGGACAAGGGCAAAAGCTATATTGAACATCAGACCACGCAAAACGGCACCAGTTATAAGGCGAAGCTGAAAGCTGCTATTGACCGGCTCCTGCCAGCCTGTTCCAGCCTGGAAGAACTGCTTCGCCGCCTGCAGAGAGAAGGCTATGAGATCAAGCGTGGCAAATATATCTCCGCCAGAGTGCCGGATCAGGAACGGTTTACCCGTCTGAAAACCTTGGGGATGGACTACACCGAAGAAGCCCTTGCCGCCCGGATTGCCGGACGCGCCAGACCTTCCCGCCAACCGAAACAGCAGAATGGAAAGATCAGTCTGCTCATTGATATCCAGAACAACATCAAGGCGCAGCAGAGTGCAGGCTATCGCCGCTGGGCGACCATCGAAAATCTGAAACGGATCGCGGATACCTCCAACTTTTTGACGGAGCATGGTATCGGCAGTTATGAAGAATTGTTGGATCGGTGCGAGGTGGCATCCGCCTCCGCTGCCCGGCTGAAAGCGGACCTTCGGGATACCGGGGCGAAAATCGACGAGCTGGCCTTGAAGATGAAGCACGTCGCCGCCTACCGCCAGCTCAAGCCAATCTATGACCGCTATAAGGCGTCCAGGGATAAGGAAAAGTTTCTGCGAGGGCATGAGAGCGAGATCATCCTTTTTGAAGCCGCCGCCAGGGAGTGTAAGCGGCTGGGTGCGGTTCCGCTGCCTGCCACAGAGCGGATGCAGGCCGAAATAGACGAGCTCAACGCAAGAAAAGCCATTCTAAAAGCTGAATTGCAGAAAGCCCAGCGGAAAGAACAGGACTATGCTGCCATGCGTCAGAATGTGGAGGATTTTCTTTCCCCGCCGCAGCCGGAGCAGGAGCGGAAAAAGAATGTGGAGCTGGAATAAATCCGTTTTCTGCGTTTTATTCTGGGCTTTTGTCAGAACATCAAATATAATAACGATATAGACATATCAAAGGAGGCGAGCCTATGACGAGAGGCGAAGCAATAAAGGATTTCTTTTGCAAGACGATCCTGCCCGTGGCGGCCGCCGCGCTGCTGTACTGCATCTTCCGGTCCGCTTGCGTGAAAACCGGTGAGCTGGACTACCTATGGTTATGGATACTCTGCGGGCTGCCGTTCGGCATCTGGCGGCTGCGCCTCTGGATCATACCAGGCGGCGGCTCCCTGGGCAGTGGGATTGCCTTGTTCGCGCTGAACTTTATTCTGGCCGGGATCATCGGCGGTTTCGTTCTGGTCTGGCGGCTGATCGTGGCGGTGTGGTATGTGCCGCTGACGGTGTGGAGATTGATAGTTGGATGACTACACTTAAAACACAAACCGGAGGGATAATACCCTCCGGTTTCTTAATCATTCCGTGTCCGCAAAAAAATCATATGCATTTTCTTTGTTAAAGTAGTAGTTTGCTATCACTCGGTTTCGTCTTTGATAGTATTCTTTTAGATATAGATTTGAAATGATTGTAACAGCATCAATAACACTTGAAAGCAGTTTAGCAATATCTTCATCTTCTATTTTAATGAGCGGGATGTCTACTCGATCTTTCCATCTTCTGAACGTAGATGTGGACTCAAAGCGCTTGTCTACTTGTCCGTTATTATGTACTATCATGTTCCGAAGGTTCACAATATCCAGTAAATCATCCCAAGTTTCAGCGTTCAAATTCTTTCGTATTTCAATTCCAAATGCCTTTTTGTAGATATCATTTGTTTTTTCAATATTCATAAAGTCGTTCCCAGTATACTTGCGAACAATTTTTTCCAAGAAGCTATCTTTTTTAGATTCACAACTTATGAAGAGTAAGGCATCAAAATAATCCCTAAATAGAACCTCGATAATAGATGCCAGTTCAATTATTTCGATTTGATAGCAGTCATACGCCAATAGCCACTTCTCTGTTTCAGGTCGATGTTCCGCAACTGCCTGAATACTAATACGATTCATTCGTTTAATACGAACAAAGCGAGCCAGATGCTTTTGTATATTTTTTAGCGTAGATGTTCGGCCACAAGAATGGCAAAAATTATATCCAGCAGTCTTAGATTCTTTCTTATCGTGAATGCATAAGGAAACTGTCCCACAATAAGGGCAACAAAGTTGGTATAGTTGAAATCTTCTGAGGTGCATATTCTTAAAAAAATCCTCAGAAGTTAATGGCTTTCGTTTGATTCTTTTGCAATAGCCAGCATAGAATGAGTAGTAAAGTTTCTTCATATAGTTCAAATGTTGATTGGAGAATTTCGCCAGAAATTCCTCGTCTACCAAGGCATACATCTCATTATCTGCTTTTTCCATAAAGCGATTCCTCTCATAGCAAACATTTTTCTCTAATCCTGACGCAAACAACCATATCCTTATATTTTATAATTATAGCAGTTATTTTTCCAATTTACAAATATCTTCATTTTGCAAAAAGAAAAAAGCGGGAGTACAGCCAATCGGATGAACCGAAAAGCTGTACTCCCGTTTTATGTGTCAGAAAGTGTTTGAAATCAAGCCTTTTTCTTCATGTACCAGCAAACAGACCGACACATGAGAAATCATAAAGGCTCCCTTTGAAAATACGGATACAGGGAATTATTTTGCGGTTTTTCCACCCCTATCTTCACATATTTTAGACCGTTTGGAACTGTAATGCGGACAAGCGACCAGACACGCCCGGAAACTCTGCTTGCAGCCGTGAACACATTTTTTACAGATATGGTTATACTGCCGCCTGCCGTTCTCACCCAGGAAGAACGCCCATTCCAGCCGCCATTTCTTGCTTCGGCTCATAGGCAGTCATGCTCCGGCACATCACGGCCGGGCTTCTTGCCCTCCGGGGGCTTGTGCTCAGCACACTCCCGTTTGGCATCCTCTAACCGCTCACGGATGGAAGGCTTCTCCGGCGTTGTCCGATCTGCGTACTCCTGGGCTTTTTCCAATTCTTCGCCGCGTCTGCCGTTGTTGATAACGCCATCGATCATCCCGTAGTCATCTTCCAGCGTCATTTCCGCCGTGCGGAGGGGATTGTCCTGTTCCGGCTGCTGCGCGAGGACAGCAAAAGCCCGTGTGCCGTTGCCCATGATGAGATATTTCCCATCGTCAGACTGATGGTGAACCCCATATCCCGCCGCCTCCATTTGTTCCCGCGTCATATTGGTCACACAAAAGCTGCCTCTGGGTGTGCTGATCCGCTCCTGCGTCGCCATCTGATCCGGCGTGGGGATCGTGACCTCCGCTGCCCGTTCCGGCTGCAAAAATTCCGGCACCTGAGAAAAGCCGAAACGGTCGCAGTAATGGGCGGTGTCCTTCCCGTCCTGATGCAGCACCACAATATCGGACACAGACAGGGAGTGTCCCTTGAAGTCTGCCGGGTGGTCGATGTTAAAGCAGGTATAGATGCTTTCCAAACTGTCCTGCTCTGTCAGCGGGGCGGTATAGACCAGTTCATAGTTCTCCGGATTTACGGAAAGCCCGTTGTTGCGGATGGCATCCAGCGGTTCAAAGCGGTAATCCCGTGTGGCGTCCCCCGGTTTCAGTTGGTAGATGGAAAAGGTATCTCTCGGAACGGCCTGCGCCTGCTCCGCAATGTCGGCGGGCGTCTGCACATAGGCGGCTATCTCCGCCGCATACTCCCGTTCTGCCTTTTCTGCAAAAGCCAGCATTTCGTCAATACGGGACTTGTCCGGATTCTCCAACGCTGCCTTGATCTCGGCGGGGTCAAAGTCCCAAAATTCCTCATAGCCCGTAGCATCCTTGAACTTTTCAATCTCCGACGGAAGATAGTCCTCCTGCGTCTGACCCAGCGCCGCCAGCTTTTCATCCAGAGCGGAAATGCGTCCGGCCATCAGATTTTCGTAAAGTTCTTCCTTTGCGGCGTGTGCCTCCGGGTGCTCCGCCGCATACTGCGGATCGTTCTGACGGAAAAACTCGTCCATGTCAAAGGCGATATCCATAGCCCACTCGGATTTTTCTTCTTCGGGAAGATCGTCCTGAAAGGTCATCACCCGGTACTCGTCGGGGATACTGCCGCGCTCACCGTCGTAATACTCATGGAAACTGTCACCCGTATCACGCACATAGCCCTGATCCGTGAAGGTGCCGTTTTCCTCCAACGCAATGTCCCGGCCGTAGGCCTCATAGTCGATGTAATTCTGCAAATGCTCTGGCACCTGCATAACCTCCAGTTCTTCGAGATAATAACGCCCCAGATCGTCATAATCCTCGATATTGGGGTAAATCTCATAACAATCCAGATTCTCGGTGAGGTTGATGATCTCCTGCAGACTGCTGGTATAGTCACCGATCTCCATAGCGGCCTGGAACTTCGCATAGTCGCTTTGATCCATTTCATCCAGCTTGGAGGCCAGATAGTTCAGCTCGTCCAGATTTTCGTATTCGCCCAGCTTGTCATAGAGGCCGTCCACATAGCAGTCATAATCCGTGATAAACCATTCCTCATAGGGATTGCCGAAGTCATCCTTCTGGCCGATCCCGATACGCTTAAACACTTCCTCCAATTCCTCGGCGGTGGTGGGAAACTTCACCCACTCGCCCACAAGCTCGCCCTCATTGTACTTCCCAAGATTGGTGATAAAGGCGGCAAAGGGATAATCCTTGTCGTGATCGTAATATGGCATATCAGCACCTCCTTACAGTTCCGGCGCAGACTTTTCCTTATGGGGCTGCGCCTTGCTTTTCTCCGCACATTCCTTCTTGCCCTGTTCCAACCGTTCCCGGATGGAGGGCTTTTTCTCCGGCTCCGCAGGGCGTTCATGCACCCACTCGTCGCCGGAAAGAG
>OGOE01000356.1_pt1 | contig 49641 bp, 27 predicted proteins | sample 1552611 | NCBI WGS metagenome assembly OGOE01 (sample SAMEA2580129, study PRJEB22360) | human gut metagenome | biome: human gut; feature: human-associated habitat; material: faeces | place: Denmark | collected 2008/2010
CTGACGCGCTCTTGCCGCCCGCCGTCGCGGTGACGGTCGCGGTGCCGGCCTTCGACCCGGCCGTGACCACGCCCGTGCCCATCACGTTCGCGACCGAGCTGTCCGAGCTCGTCCACGAGACCTTCCGGTCCGTCGCGTCGTCGGGCTTGACCGTCGCGGTCAGCTGCGCGGACGCCCCGGACTTCAGGGAGAGCTTGCCGCCGCTCACGTCATCACCGGAGATCGACACGGACGTGACCGGAACCGGATTATCGGCCACAGTAACAACGACCGAAGCCGTCTTACCGCCAGCGGTCGCTGTAATCGTTGCAGTGCCACCTTTCACAGCGGTGATTTTGCCGTCGGACACCTTAGCCACAGAACTATTCGAGCTGGTCCAAGAGACTGTCTTGTCCGTCGCGTTCGAAGGGGTCACGGTGGCCGTCAATTGCACGCTCGCGCCCGACTTCAGGCTCAGCTTGCCGTCGCTCACACCGGAACCCGAAATCGAGACCGAAGAGACCGGAACCGGCTGCGGGGTGTTGCAGTTCACCGCACTCACCGCGGCGGAAGAGCCATCCCAGCTGACCTTGCCGGAGAATTCGATGCCGGGCTGGCTGGCGCCAGGGGTCTGCGCTCCGGAACCGTTGGTGAAGATCACACGGTACTTGCCTTCGCCCAGATCCGGTACCTCGTACTTGTAGGCGCCGGCCTTCGCACAGGAATCGTCAGCGGTCAGCTGGGTCATTTCGACGCCCGGCCAGTTGCCATTGTTCTTGGATGTGGTGTCGTTGTACACGTACGCGTAGATCTTGCTCCAACCGGCAGGCTTGGTGGCGTAGATCACGTTGGCTACTTCCGGCTTCTCGCCGGTGATGGTGATAGTGATGGAGTCGGACTTTTTATTTGTACCGGCAGTGGCGGTGATCTTCACCGTTCCCGCCTTAAGACCGGAAACCTTACCCTTGGAATCGACGGTGGCAACAGAAGTGTCGGAAGAAGTCCAAGTCACGGAAGGACGCTTACCCGCCGGATCGGTTGTCACATCCGCCTTGAGCTGCACGCTCTGCGTGGAAGCGAGATCCATGGAAGTGTCGCCGGAAACCTTGATGGCAGTGACGGTCACATTCCTTGGATGGCAAGGCTCTTTGGCGTCAATGTAGCAATCCGGATCCAGACCGTTCTTCTTCATATACTCCATGCAATATTTGTCGCACGGGCTGGAAGTGCCGTCACTCGGGTCATAAGTAGGATCGCCATACTTGGTGTAAGAGTACGTGTGCTTGATGGTTTCGCCGTCTGCACCAGTGCCCTTCACCGTGACCGTCACTACTTCATCCGACTTGGCCTTGCTGCCGATTTCAATGGTGTCGCCGTCCTCGAAGGAACCGGACTGACCGTCGGAAGTGGAGTAGGTGGTGTTGGTGGACTGATAGGACCGGAGAGTGATCGTCTTAGATTCGCCCGGAATGGTGCCCTTGTTCGGATAGGCCTCGGCGGTGGAGACCTTGCCGGAACGGGTCTTATTGGAAAACGCCGCGATGGACTGGCCCTTCACCGTGCCGGAGGTAACCTTGCCGCCGGAAACGGTGATGGTGGAACCGGTCACTTCATCCGTATAGGTGCCGTTGGCCAGCTTGGTGCTAGTGCCCGCAAGGTTCTTGTCGGAAGCGTTGGCGTTGGCCACCACCATGCCGTCCTGAGCTGCGGAACCGGCATAACGCTCGACCATCAGGCAGTTGTCGTCGCCGCAGTTGGAGACGTTTGACGCTTCGCCGACCATGGCGTTGCGGAAGTGGTTGACGGCCACGACTTCCGGATTCTTCCACAGGTCGGAGCCGGCGTCGCCGAGCTTGGAGTTCTCGGTGAACGGACCGCTGCCATTACCGTAAGTGCCGACGCCACCAGTGCCATACGTGCCGCCGTCCTTGTACGGGCGGTCGAAGAACAGGCTCATGCCGTTCTTCTGCGCGGTCACACCGGCCCAGCCGTACTTGATCCATTCGTCGGAGAGCTCCTGTGGAATGTTGGCTTCGCCATTGGCGAAGTTATCGTGCGATTCCACCCAGTTCACGGACTTGTCCTCGGTCACCTTGCTGTGGGAGGTGAAGTGGCTCGCGCCGAGATTCTTGAACTGCACGGCGTTGCGCACCTCATGACCGTAGCTGGAGTCGGTGATGCCGCCGCCACGCGGAGAGCTGCTGTTGAACAGGTTGGCGTAGTCGGCTTCGCGAACGTTGGCATCTTCAAGCACTTCGCCGTACTGGTACTGTGCGCCGTTCTGCAGGATGGTGTCCCAATAGTGGGACTGCTTGCCGCCGAATACCTCATCGGAAAGCTCAATATGCTTGGCAGCGTCATACCGGAAGCCATCAGCGCCGTCGGCCACGGTCTGCACGAGCAGATCATGCATGCCTTTGGTGACGGTATCATCCTGAGTGTTCAGATCCCACAGGCCAGAAAGCTTGTGCTGGGTGCAGTCCTCTCGATTGTTGTAATCGGAGATCTGCTTGTCTTCATGGTAGTAGGCTTTGTTCTTCCACTTGCCTTCGATCACATCAAAATCGGAAGTGAAGTGGTTGGACACGGAATCGACGATGATGCGCAGGCCGTACTGGTGCGCCAGCTTGCACATTTCTTTGAACTCGTCTTCCGAACCGACCACATAGTTGCCGATGGACATGTCGGTTGGCTGGTAGACGTAGTACCAGTTGAGATACCAGTTGCCGGTGCCGAGCTTGCGGTTGTCCTTGATTTTGACGATTGGTTCGGTTTGGATGGAGGTATAACCGGCCTTGGCGATATCCGGAATGTTCTCCATGATGGTTTTGAAGGACCATTCGAAGGCGTGCAGGGTCGCGCCGTCCTTCATATCCTTCGGCAGGCCGTACTTCTGACGGGCTGCTTCGAACGTCGGATTGCCGATGGTGTCGGCGTAACTGTCACGGGTGGCGGCGTTGGCCTGCTGCGGTGCGGCCGTAGCGAGTGAAAGACCCGCGAGCAGCGTGGTGGCCGCGGCAAGGAACGCCACGGTCTTCTTGCTCAGACGAGCAAGCGTTGCTGATTGTTTCATCATCTTCCTTGATTGGATTGGTTTTGTTTAGGCAGGGCTGGGGCCCGGTTCCGTTGGAGTACGGAACCGGGCCCCAGCCGATTGTTTTCCGGGTTATTGTTTGGTTGTTGCCACGCAGTTGGGCGTCACGTCAGCGATGACCTGCCCGCCGGCGACCGCGGCCGAGTCACCGGTCGCGTAGTACCTCATGCCACCGGTGTCCCACTCCGAACCGTCCGTGAACGCCAGACGCACCTTGCCGCCCTTGGAGTCGGGCACGACTGCCTTGTACCAGCCGCCGCACGCCTTCTCCATGGCCACGGAGGAGAGCGACTCGCCACCCACGAACGTACGGTAATACAACTCCGTCTTCTTCCACGAGGAATCCGGCCTGTACCACACGGTCATGGGCTTCCCGGAAACGGCATTAGCGAACTTCCATTGCTGGTTCGCGCCGCCGTTCGACGTCCACACGTCCACGTTCGCGCCGTTCTTCGTGGACCAGCCCGCCACGTCCAGGACCATCGACTGCGACAGCGCGGACACCAGGCGGTACGACGAGCCGGACCTGACCGCGACCCACTTCTGGTTGCGGCCGCCGTTCGACGAGTACTGCAACGCGTTCGCGCCGTTCCTCGCGGAACCGCCCGCCACGTCCAGGACCTTGCCGGAGTTCGCGTTCGCGAGCGTCACGTAGCCCTTCGAGTCGTGCGACACCCTCCACTTCTGGTTCGCGCCGCCGTTCGAGCCGCCCAGCTGCACGTTGGCCCGGTCGGACTTCGACCCGCCGGCCACGTCCAGGACCATGCCGTCCTTCAACGCGGTAGACACCGTGTACGTGCCGTCCTCCAGGTCCGACGCGTGGGCCTTCGCCAAAGCGTCCAGTTGCGCGTACGGGTCCTGCGGGGCCGAGACCGTGACCTGGACTGACGCGCTCTTGCCGCCCGCCGTCGCGGTGACGGTCGCGGTGCCGGCCTTCGAGCCGGCGGTGACCACGCCCGTGCCCATCACGTTCGCGACGCTCGAGTCCGAGCTCGTCCATGTGACCTTCCGGTCCGTCGCGTTCGACGGGCTCACGGTCGCCGTCAGCTGCGCGGAGGCGCCCGACTCCAATTTGAGTTTCCCGTCCTTCACGCCGTCACCCGAGACCGAGACCGACGTGACCGGGACGGTGGTCTCGCACTCGACCGCGGCCAGGGCCGCGGAGGAGCCGTCCCACTTCACGATGCCGCCGTTGTAGTCCAGGCCCGGCTGGCGGGATCCCGGATACTGCTGGCTGCCGCCGTCGTTGAAGATCACCTTCGCGCCCTTGGCGAGGCTGTCCGGGACCACGTACTTGTACAGGTCGGTCTGCTGGCAGCCGTCGGTCGCGCTCGGGGCGGTCATCTCCACGCCCGGCCAGGCCGCGTTGTTCGCCGCGGTCGCGCCGTCGCCCGTGTACACGTACGCGTAGATCTTGCCCCAGCCCGAGGGCTTCGAAGCGTAGACGGTGTTCTTCGCGACCGGGTCAGGCGGAAGCTCACCGGTCACGGTCACGGTGATCGACGAGGTCTTGGTCCCGGACTTCGCGGTGATCGTGGCCTTGCCGGCCTTCCTCGGGGTGACCACGCCCTTCGGGCTGACGGTCGCCACGTCCTTGTCGGACGAGCTCCAGCTCACGGACGCGCCCTTCGGATCGGTCGTGGCTGTCAACTGCTTCGTGGCCACGCCATTGGACAGGTCCACGCTGTAATCCGACTGATCAATCCTCACAGACTTGGTTTCGACCGGAGGCTCTTCGCCGCCGATGTTGGCCATCTTCACGCTGAACATGTCGTCATCGGACTTCTCGAAGGAGTTATTCACCTGAGAACCGGTGTCCGGCAGATCAGCATTGTCGTTCATTGCCAGATCGTACGGCAGGGAATCCATGGCGGACAGACCGAAGGTGGCTGCCAGCTCGATGCCGATACCGTTCGAGGCAATGCGGTCAGCGGTGGTGCCGATCTCTTCCAGCGGGATGGCGATCTCGTAGTGATCATCCATCTGAGCGGAATTGTGGCCCTTCTCGTTGAAGTTGACCCACTTGGCCTTGTTCTGGTTCTCGGCCTTCATATCGCCGATGAAACGACCGTTGTTTTCACCCCAGCCACCGTCGATGCCGATGACATCCTTGCTTAGAATGCCATTGCCATAGCCGAACTTGATGTTCGACTTCTTGGTGTTGGTGGCGGCGTTAGCAGCCGGACCATACGCAGCCTTGGAGTTCAGACCGCTCTCGTCGCCCTTGTAAATCCACGGCCCGTTGGAACCGTTGGTGGAAATGGTCACCACGTTATTGAGCTTCTGCTCGCCACCCCAAGTGATGTTGGATGCCCACAGGGAACCGCCGGTCTGCAGACCGCCGTTGTTGCCGATGCAGGTGCTGTCATCCTTGGTGTCGATGGCGATGTGGAACGGCAGGTTCTGGGTCTGCCACAGGTGGCCTTGGCTCAGGGGGTAGTCGTCGCCAGTGTCGACGACATCCTGCACGTTAGTCATTTCCCACATGAGGTACAGGTTGTCGTCATCGTAGGCGCCATACAACGCATACAGATCGATCGGAACCTCATACATGGAATTCGGGCGGTACACGCGCGGGTCGTCGTTGGCGGCGCCCTGCGCGATCAGCATGGAGCTGTCCCAGTCAGCGATGCTCGCATCCTTCCCGGCGTTGAAGTTGATGGTCTTCTTGACGCCCATGCCCACCTTGTTGGTACTGTACTGCGCGGCAAGGTTCTGCTTCGGGACCTCCACCTTCTTCACGGTCACGGAAGCGCTCAGCGCCTGACCCTTCTTAACCTTCTTGCCATCCTTGGCGGCGGTGCCGGTCACCTTGACGGTAGCGGTCTCGCCGATGGAAAGAGTTTTACCAACGGAAATGACCTTTCCGTCAGTGAAGGAGCCGCTCTCGCCCTCGGTGGTGGTGTACTTCAGATTGTCGGCATCCTGCGCGCGCAACGTGACCTTGACATTGTCGGAGGAGAATTCCTTGGAAGCCGCTTCCACGGACACGTTCGGATCGGATTCGCCCTTCACGTAGAAGACGCTGACCGCGCCGCCCTTGGCGGTACCGGAAACGATCTTATGGTTGGAGACCACAAGCTGGCCGCCATTGACCTCATCCGGGTAGGTGCCATCGTCAAGTGTGGTTTCCATGCCGGAAAGGCTCTTGTCGCCACCCATGTTGGCAATGACCACACCATCGTTCTGAATGCCATCAGACGTGGAGCGCTCAATCATCAGGCAGGACTTGTCGCCGCAGTTCTGCAGGTTCTCGCCCTTGCCATCCATGGCGTTACGGAAGTGGTTGACTGCCGCGACGGACTTGTTCTTCCACATGTCGTCACCGGCGTCACCCAGCTGGGACTGCTCGGCGAACTGCGGGTTGGTGCCGCCAGAGCCCTTCGGACGGTTGAAGTACAGCGGAGCGCCGGCCCTACGGGAACCAACGACCGCCCAGCCCATCATGATCTGATAGTCGGTGAGGCCGGTGGATTCCTTGTCGCCGTTGGCGTAGTTATCGTGGGACTCAACCCAGGTGACCAGCTGGTCTTCGCTTGCGCCGCCGGTATCGATGTTCTTCACCATCTTGACGTCAAGGTTGTTCGAGCCGACAGCGGCGCGAATGGTCTTGCCGTAGTTGGAAGCGGTGTTGCCGCCGCCATCGGAGGAATTGTCGCGGAACATGTTGGCGTATGCCTTGTAGTCAAGGCCGGAATCGCCCTGCAGCACCTCGCCGTACTGGAACTGGGAGCCGTTCTTCAGAATGGTGTTCCAGTAGTTCGACTGCTTATTGTCGAAGACTTCGGTCGGCAGCTCGACGTGCTTTGCCGCATCGTAACGGAAGCCGTCAACGCCGTCCGCCACAGCGGTCTTCAGGAACTTCTGCATACGATCGGCAACAGCCTGGTTCTGCGTATTCAGATCCCACAGGCCAAGCAGGTGGCACTGCGTCACCTTGTAACGGTTGGAATAATCGTTGATCTCGCCGTTGGGGCCGTCGCAACCGGTACGCTTGTGGAAGTAGTCCTTGTTCTGCCAATCGGGGTCGATGGCGTTCCAATCGGAGGTGAAGTGGTTGGCGACCACATCCACGATCACACGCACACCATACTTATGGGCGGTGGCGGTCATTTCCTTCAGGTCAGCCTCAGTGCCGACCACGAAGTTGCCGATGGAGGTGTTTGCCGGCTGGTACACGTAGTACCAGTTCTCGGTGAACTTCTTGCCGTTGGCGGCGACTTCCTTGATCTTGCTCATAGGCTCGGTCTGCACGGAAGTGTAGCCCGCCGCGGCGATCTCAGGCATGTGCTGCGTGATGGTCTTGAACGACCACATCCATGCGTGCAGGATGGCGCCGTTCTTCATGTGCTTGGTCAGACCGTACTGGTTACGGGCCGACTCGAAAGAAGGATTTCCGATGGTGTCCTGATAGCTGTCACGATCGGCGGCAAGTGCGGTGGATGCCACACCCATACCGCCGAACAATGTGGCGACCGCCACTGTTCCCGCTGCGACCTTCTTCCAGGTCTTGACGGCGCGTGCTTTACGGGCCGCGCGTCTGCGCTCCGCACGAGTCATCAGCTCAGGCTGATCCTCATGAGGAGGCTCTTTTCTGGTGAGTGCGTTCGCCATACCCGCGAACGTATGAGTGCTAAGTCGCACCTTACCCTCCCTGCTTCCTTGCATCTTCGATATGATAACGTTTGCCATTAGCATACGTTGCGTTAAAAATACCACATTTTTCCTTTGAAAAATGAGTGATTTTTATTGAAAAATGGCGGTTAAAACGCAATTGTTTTCTGCTCTGTTGCAAACGCTGTCAGCAACAGATACACTCATACCAGCACCCCGTAGCACCCACTATCGTTGCAAATTCACATATGCAAACGTTTCAGAAAATTTTCCAACCAATACCACCTTGCAACACAAAGCATCCTCGCCTCACCCCAAGCCACCGACAGCCCAACCCCAACAATCCTGAAATTAATCTTTCAAGAGATGCTCAAAAAGGGCTTCTTTACCTCTTATGGCATGCAACATGCCAATCAAATCAAAATATCAATAATAAAAAATGGGTGAATATCACAAACACGCTCGGACTCAAAAAAAGAGTAGGGCCAAGCTATGGTGAATCAATCCATGGACCTAAAAGAATTATCAGGCAACGATTTGGGAGCGGATGGGGGCGGGGGTTACCGCACGGTGTTTGCGCATGCTTTTCAGGATTTTGCGGATCGCACCGTTCGTCTGTTCGGCGGCGACGCAGAACATGCTGAATTCGCGGCCATGCGGGTCGGCGATGTCCTTCGGCTGGGGAATTATCGGACGAATCATCGAGGACTTCTTGATCACCGACTGAAGACGTTCCTGGATGGTCAGTCCGGCAATCATATTGTTGCGAGCGCAGTAATCGCACATATTCGCGAAATCGTCAAGCAGGAACGTGTATCGTACGGCGGCTGGCGCCAACGTGACGATTTCCTTGCGCTGCTGCTTTTCGAAGCAGAGGATCAGGTCGGCTTCGTCGGCCATCTGTCGGGTCAGTCGTCGGGAACGGAAGCCGCTCGACTCAATGCCGACGCTTTGCATAAGGCGGCCGCTCGACGGATCGATCGGATGCATCGGCAAACCACGCGTGCCGGCGCTTGACACCTGCACGGTGGTGCCGTTCAGATAGTGGGTCATCAGAAGCTCGCCCATAGGGGAACGGCAAATGTTGCCCGTGCAGACGAACATGATGTGCATGCCTAAACCCCTTAACCGTTCTTCCAACGTTTCGTGTTGCGGTTTTGCGAAATCCACCATGGCTTCCGCAACCCGCCAAACGGAAATTTTAGCGCGAGGCGTTCCCCGCATGCGGCAAATCGTCCAATACGCGCAGAATCATTGCAGAAATTCGGCGCGGGCGGTGGCGGTCAGCGAATAGCGGATCGGGCGGGAGCCGTGGAACTCGAGCAAGTTCCTGTTCACCAGTTCCGCGAGCGCGGTGTTGGTCTTCCGCTCCCCCACGCCAAGCCATTCGCGCATTAGGCGGCGCGATATGGGTTTCGGAGCATCGTCGAAAAGCTCCTCCTGCAGCAGGAAGTACAGCATGTTCCGCTGCAGTTCCGTAATGCCCTGCGTTCGCGCATAATGTTCAAGCCTCTTCCGCGCGGTGTCAAGCAGGGTTTTCTTCTCGCCGAGCACAGAGATGATGTTCTTCTGGGCGGTGGCGATAAAACGGATCATCCGATATGAGAACAGCGAGACGTCAGAACAGTTCAGCGGATGCTGCGCATCATCAAACGCCTTGTAATACCGGCCTTTTGCGTCGGCGATAACCGGACTCAGGCTGATCGCCGTCGGTATGGACAGGTGCTTGCTCAGCTGCAGAGCAAGCAGGAACCGGCCCGTCCTGCCATTGCCGTCATAGAACGGGTGAATGCATTCGAAGGCGTAATGGCACATCACAGCCCGCAGCAGCGGAGGAATCGCCTCATCCGAAAGCAACGCCAGCCATTTGGTCAATTGCACTTGGATTTCCGATTCCGGCCATGCGCCTTGATGAATCTCCCGGTCAAAGCCGTCACACACAGAGACTTGCTTGGCTCTGAATACCATTCCGTCAGGCTTGTCTTCCTCCCGTAGTTCCCCAGCCATCACCTGATCGTAAATATTACGTATGTCATGCAACGTTTTCGGTAGTTCCAACGTTGCGGAATTTTCGCCGGAGAGTCCGAGAAAGAGTTTGGCAAGCTCACTCAACCGCTTGTGCGGCCCGTCCGCGACCGCCGCATCCAACGCGTCTGAGATTTCCTTGCGCGTGGTGTGCACGGCTTCTATGGAGTTCGTGCTCTGCATTTCCGCGCCGATGAGTTCCATCAGATACGCCCTGCGGGCAATCGGCGGCAATGCGGCCCACAGCGATTCGACCTGCACTTCCATGCCACGGACCGAATCCATGACGTTCAACAGTTCCCTGAACGCCACGGCGAACATCTCATGACCTTCGAATTCAATACCTGACCGGTATGTTGAATAGCCGTTGAGTCTTTTTTGGTATTCCTCCTCAGCCGCATCCTTCGGCTTGGCCGTGGATGATGACATTGCCAATGTCTGCCGTATGCTTTTGTACTCCATAACCATCATCCTTATAACCGTCATTTGTGCAGAATATGCAGGTTCGGGGTGAATATAGACTATTCCTATACCTACATAATGTCAAAAATGTCGATATAGCAGCAGGCGTGTTTGCGGCTATTGGTACGTTGAGGGGCATATGTGGGGATACGTGCGGATATGTTTGCTATGCGCAGATATGTTCAAGCGCAGATTAGGTGCGGATCAGGCGACTTCGAGGGTGGCGAGGAGTGCGCGGTGGTCGGAGCCGGGGATGTATGCGGTTTTGAGGTTGCCTACGGTCACGCCTTTGTCATGCACGATGTGGTCGATTTCGGCGATCGGCATCATGGCCGGGTACGTCATGTGCAGGCCTTCGCCCGCCTGCTGGCCGGAATCCAGAAAACGGCTGCCGAGCAGGTATCGGAAGCTGGCGTGGTCCCATGTGGAGTTGAAATCGCCCATCAGCACGTACAGATTGTCGTAATGCTGCAGTTGGGCGAGCGAGTCGAGACTACGGTTCCACAGACCTTGGTTGCGGGGGCGCGGCGAGAACGGGTGGACGGAGCCGAAGCGCACCTTGCTGCCGCCGAAATCGATCGTCGCAGCGGAAACGCTGCTTGATTCCACGGGAATGAGGTTCTGTTTGGCGTTTTCCATCGGCGCGGCGCTGTACAGCACATTCACACCGCCGTTGTCATGCCACGTTTGCTGCGCGGCCACGGAATACGGCAGATAATTGGCGATTCCGGCGCTGTTGAGCCGGTTGAGCAGATCCCATGACACTTCCTGCAGCGCGAGCACTTCCACATGCTCGTTTTTGACGATTTCGACGATCCGATTGGCGTCGGCATGCCCTTCCTTGGTGTTGAAGGTCATGATGCGGGCGTACCGGTCGGACGTGTTGGGCAAGCCGTCGGACGAGACCTGCGTGACTGCGGTGCTGGCCGCGTCGGAAATCGTTTGCTGCGGCCTGATATAACCCCAATGCCAGCCGATTTGCACGACCACGCACACCACACTGACGGTGGCGAGCAGGACGCGTCCGCCTATTGCACGGACGGCTATCGCGGTGATTGCAATAATCAAAGACAGCATGCCCAGCCACGGCATCAGCGCGACGATAAGCGGCACGTACCGTTTGCCGTCGAGATTGTTGGGCAGCATGCGCAGCAGCATGGCCAGCAGGATGACGGCGGTGGCCAGCCAGAGCACCGCGGTCAGAAGGTGTGTTGCTGCGGTACGGCGGGTCATGCCATGTTGCGCGCGGTCGAGGGGGCGGCTGGCGCATGCTTTGTCGAGCTGCGCGCCCAGATCCTCGATTTCGCTTTCGCTTGTGCGTTCGCGTTCGGCATCGTTATTGCCGCCGTTCTCACGCTCGCTTTCGCAGGTTTGCCGCATGGTTGCCTTTCATTACGTTCCCGTTCACCATACGCAACACGGCACTGGTGCGCCACCTCCTTCCCGCGAGGTTCACAGTGCTTTTACGTGCACCCGTACCGCATGCCACTATGCGGACATTTCTCTCTCATTTCCTACTGCGGGGAATGGCGGCACTTGAGCAAACCACGCTCATGACATGCCTACGGAACGGCGAAAATACGGGTATGGGCGAGTAGGTCAGGCTAGGCGGCGTGAGGGTGGACGCGATTGAGTGCGCGCTGGACGGTGTCGCGGGTGGAGCCGGCGCCGTTGCCGCGGACGCCGAAGAAGACCATGACCACCATGATGAAGCAGATGGCGGCGCTCACGCGCAACGCCCACTGGATGCCGAACACGTTCGCGGCCGCGTACATGCTCTTCGCGCCACCGATTGCGGCCCAACGCAGGGCGGTGAACATTTCCATCAGAATCACCAGCACGGGTGCGCCGATGGCACCGGCGATCTGACGGACCGTGTTCGTGACGGCCGAGCCGGCGCTCACCTCCTCGGGCTCCAGACAGTTCAGCGACCATGTGGTGATCGGCATAAGCACGAATCCCATACCGATCTGGCGCACGAACTGCCAGATGGACACCCACCAGATCCATGAGGTCATGGAAATCAGACTCATCATGATGGTGCCGAACAGCAGGGTGATCGAGCCGATCAGCGCCACCGGACGCGCGCCGAGACGGTCGAGTGCCTTGCCGCCGAAGAACTGCGCGATGCACTGGCCGAACGCGCCGGGCAGCATCACCAGGCCGCTGATCGTGGCGGAATAGCCTCGGCAATCCTGAATGTAGAGCGGCATGATCACCATGATCGAGCTGAAGGCGAAGAACGACAGCGCGGCGGTGACGGTGCCGACGGTGAAGCTTTTGTTTTTCAGCACGCTCAGGTTGAGCAGCGGAGGTTGCTTGGACGGGTCGGCCGCCTGCCGGCGAGCGCCGTGGATCTGCCGCAGCACGAACCAGACGATGCCGACCACACCGATGAGCATGGCGAGCCACACCATCGGATGCGTGAATGGATACGATTCGATGTTCGTGAAGCCGAACATGAGTCCGCCGAAGCCGAACACCGACAGGCCGACGGAGAAGAAATCGGCTTTTGCGGACGCGTCGCGCGTGCCGAAATTACGCAAGCCGAAAATCGCCAAAAACAGTGAAATCACGCCGATGACCGTCAGCGTGAGGAAGATTGATCGCCAACCGTTCAAATCGGTTTGCACACCACCCAACGTGGGGCCGATCGCGGGCGCGACGCTCATGGCCATGCCGACGGTGCCCATCGCCATGCCACGGCGCGAAAGGGGGTAAATCGAAAATACTGTGATCTGCAGGACCGGCCACATCACGCCGGTGCCGACGGCTTCCAGCAGACGGCCGATCAAAACCAGCACGAACGATGAGCCGAGCCAGGCGAACACCGAACCGAGCGTGAACACCGCCATCGACGCGATCACGATCTGACGGGTGGAGAATCGGCGGGTCAGGTAGGCGGTGAGCGGCACCATAACGCCCATGACGAGCTGGAAAATCGACGTCAGCCATTGGCCGGTCGTGACGGAAATGCCGAAATCGGACACGATGGTGGGCAGTGCGGCGCTCAACTGCAGCTGCGTGAAGTTGCCGACGAACGTGATAAAGGTGAGAATGGCGATCGATACGAACGCGGCATGCGTCAGATGGTCGTTTTGGTACGATTCCTCGCGCGTGAGCGGGCAGGATAGGCTGTGGCGATTGTTGTTGCGGTTGTTGCCGCTGTTGTTACTGCCGTTGCCGCCGTGGTTGTGGCCGCCGTCGCTGCCGTTGCTTCCGTGGACATCGCGGTTCGGACGCGGTTTTGTCTCCGGTTCCATATTCTTCAGCAATTAAACCCCTCCGTTTGCAGACTGCACAAGTCTAATACCGTGGGTAGCCGGAGCGTGCGGCAAGGGTGCGGGAAGTCTCGTATAACGGAAGTGTCGGTGCGGCGGAAATCACGCCTTTCCAAGCATCGTCAGCACGATCAGCACCACATTCAATGCGACGATCAGCGCGGCGACCGCGATATTGACGACGTGCTTGACCGGACCGTCCACGTGCTCCCCCATCAGCGTGCGGTCGTGCGTGTAACGCATCAGCGGAATAATCGCGAATGGAATGCCGACCGACAACACGACCTGGCCGACGATCAACGCTTCCGTCGGATTGTTGGCGAACCACAGCACCACCAACGCGGGTACCAGCGTCACCACACGGCACGCCCACATCGGCGCTTTGATGCGTAGCAGGCCGTGCATGATTTCGCTGCCGGCGTACGTGCCGACCGACGTGGAGCTCAGGCTCGACGCAAGCAGACCAATCGAGAAAATCGTGCCGATCACCGGGCCGAGCACATGCTGGATGGCCCGTTGCGCGCCTTCGATGGTGTCGGTGCCGGTCATGCCGTACAGCGAGTTCGCGGCGAGGATGAGCAGCGCGAGGTTGACCGAACCGGCCAGTATCAGCGCCCAGGCAACGTCGATTTTGCTGCCGTGAAGTAGCTTTTTGATGCTCGGCTTCGCTTCGCCGGGGGCGTAATGGTCGTTGACGAGCGTGGAATGCAGGTAGATGGCGTGCGGCATGACCGTGGCACCCAGCATGGACGTGGCCATAAGCACGGTATCAGTGCCTTTAAAGCGTGGAATCAAGCCGGCGACGACTTCTTTCGGATTTGGCGGGGCGATGAACAGGCCGGCGATGAAACCGAACGTGATCACCAGCAGCAGGCCGATGATGAGTTTTTCGAAAATGCGATGCGTGGCGCCTTTTTCGAAAATCAGCAGCACCGTCGACACCGCGCCGATGATGCAGCCGCCGACGAACAGCGGCAGACCGAACAGCAGTTTCAGTGAGATCGCACCGCCGATCACTTCCGCCAGATCGGTGGCGATGGCGATTACCTCGGCTTGCATGAAGAACATGAAACGGCCCGCGTCGCCAAGCCGTTCGCCCAGGATTTCCGGCAGGCTTTTGCCGGTGACGATGCCGAGTTTCGCGGACTGGTATTGGATAAGCACGCTCATGCAGTTGGCCAGTACCAGCACCCACACCAGCAGGTAGCCGTAGCGCGCGCCCGACGTGATGTTCGCCGCCACGTTGCCCGGATCCACGTACGCGACCGCCGCCACGAACGCGGGGCCGAGGATGCCGGCGAGCGCGTGGCCGTGGTGGTACGGCCGGGCGGATCGGTCATGCTGCGCAGTGATCGTCATATTCTTCGAATCCATATCGTTCTTCATATCCACGCAACGTTATAGTGCGTTTTCCGCGCAGAATTGTTACGTCTGTTACGGAAAGCTGAACAGCTGCCGAACATGCGCCGATTGTGGGGCGGACAGACCGCGATCACGGAAGCCGCTACACTGGTGCGAAGAACATTGCATTTCGACTCAAGGGGTTGTTCCATGGCTGTTTTCCACACTCCGATGATCACGCTTTCCGACGGCAATCTGATTCCGCAGATCGGCTTGGGCGTGCTGCGCATCGACGACGAGGGCGTTACCCCCGTGGTCGAGAGCGCGCTGGAAGCCGGCTATCGTCATATCGACGGCGCCGCGGGGTACAACAACGAGGCGGGCGTGGGACGCGCGCTGCAGAACGCGGGGTTCACGCAGGGTGAGAATCGCAAGAACCTGTGGGTGACGACGAAGCTGCGCGATTCGGAACAGGGGTACGATTCCGCGCGCAAGGCGTTCGACCGCCAGCTCGGCCTGCTGCAGCTCGACTACGTGGACATGTACATGCTGCATTGGCCGACGCCGTTCGACTGGCGTTCCGGTGAGACTTGGAAAGCGTTCGACGAATTCCGCGCGGAGGGTCGCGTGCGTACGCTCGGCGTGTGCAATTTCCTGCCGGAGCATCTTGAGCGGCTGCATAAGGAAACGGGCGAATACCCGGCCGTCAACCAGATCGAACTGCATCCCACGTGGCAGCAGCGCGAGGTGGTGGCGTACTGCAAGGCGCACGGCATCGCGGTCGAGGCGTATTCGCCGATGGCGCGTGGCGCGGATCTCAATGCCGGCGATGGTGTGATCGAACGCATCGCGCGGGCGCATGGCGTCACCGAAGCGCAGGTGATCCTGCGATGGCATATCGAAAACGGCACGATCATCATTCCCAAGTCGGTGTATGCGGACCGGCAGCGGCAGAATCTCGACCTGTTCGGTTTCGTGCTTGACCCGGACGAGCATGCGGCCATCGACGCGTTGGATGGGCCGACGCGTGCGGGACATGATCCGATGACGTTTACGTATGCGTGACTCGCGTTTCCGCAGGCAGCGTTTCAATGCCAACGGGCTAGCGGAACGTATTGCGATTCTGCTGGTCGTGGCGGTGGTCGCCGGCATTTCGATCGGTCTGCTCATGCCGAAGGTCAACCCGACCGTCGGCGAGATGACGGGCGAGTATGTGGCGACTGGCAGCGCGGCGGAAACATTGCAATCGTTGACAATCGACGACCAGCCCAGCCGAGCCGGGTACGACCGCGATTCATTCGGTTTCCGGCAGACCGATGACGATGGCAACGGTTGCGATGTGCGCGAGGACGTGTTGGCGCGCGATTTGACGGATGTGCGGTATATAGCGGGTTCTGGTTCTAGCTCTGATTCTGGTTCCGGGTCCGGCGCCGGCTGCAAGGTGAAGTCGGGTGTGCTGTCCGACCCGTACACCGGTACGACGATCCGGTTCACGCGCGGAGTGAAAACGTCGTCAGCGGTGCAGATCGACCATGTGGTGGCGTTGGAGAACGCGTGGCAGTCGGGTGCGAACCAGTGGGACCGTACGAAGCGGTACCGGTTCGGCAACGACATGTACAACCTGCTGGCGGTGGACGGGCCTGCCAATCAGGAGAAGGGTTCCGCGTCGGCCGCGTACTGGCTGCCGACGAACAGCGAATACCGTTGCGATTACGTGGCTCGGCAGATTGGCGTGAAAGACAAGTACGGGCTGACCGTCACCACGCAGGAAAAGCGGGCGATGCTGTCCGTACTGCATGGCTGCCCGGCGCAAAGCGTGCCGGAGCGGTGAGGCGCGTGGCAGGTGGCGGAGCGTAGGTGCGCGGTGAAGCGTAGGTGAGTGGCGGAGTCTCCCGAAATGTGTCACGATTCGAAATTTCGGCTGTTTTTTCGAATCGTGACACATTTTTCCTTCCAAAAAAGCAATACGGGGGTATAAAACGACATATTCCCAAGGAAAATGCCTCAAAAAACATACCCCCGAACCGAAAGCGATGTGTCACGATCCAAAATTTTGGCCATTTTTTCGAATCGTGACACAAAACAAGCGACACGGGCAGTACCGGAAGAGTAGGTCCAAGGCCCGCTCTGGAAAGGGCGGAGCTGGCGCACAGATAGCGTGGGCAGTGCCGGAAGAGCGGAATCAAGGCCTGCGACGGAAGCGAGGAGGGCACTCAGGGGAGGAGAAGGCATGCGGAAAGCGGGAGCACTAGGCGGCGCGAAACCAAACACGCGACACTAGGCACGGGTGGTGGCGCGGGCTATGATGCGGGATTGGGTGGTGATGAGCTCCGGTTCCAACGTACGGCTGCCGTCGATGCGGTTGATGATGCGGCTGACCGCGGTCGGCGCGATCCAGTCGAGGCAGGAATCCATGGTGGTCAGCGGCGGCTGGAAATATGCGGCTTCCTCGTTGTTGTCGAAGCCGATCACCTGCACCCGGTCGGGCACCGCGATGCCGTTCGCTGCCAAAGTGAACAGTGCGCCCAACGCAAGCTGGTCGTTGAACGCCACGATGCCATCGAAGGGGATGCCGGAGTCGACGATGCGCTGCGTCATGCGCGCGCCCGAGCCGATGGTCCAATCCTGGCCGACGTTGGGCACTAGCCGTGTGTCCAATTCGACGCCTTGGTCGGCACACGCTTCGAATATGCCTCGCATGCGCAGCTGCGCGTTGCCTTCCACGGCGTCGCGCAGCTCGAGGATATGCTCCGGATCGGTTCGCGAGCCGATCACCGCAAGATTCGTGGCACCGTGGTCGAACAGGTATTGCGCGGCGAGACGCGCCTCCTGGACGTCGTCCGGGGTGACATGGTCCGCCTTGCCATGCGTGGACCGCGCGCCCACGCAGACCAGCGGATAATCCACGTCCAGGTCCTCGGGATCGAGATCCTCGACTTCGGAGATGGACAGGATCATGCCGTCCGACACCGTGGCATTGAAGTTTCGCAACAGCGCGCGGGCACCCTGCGCGGATCCTTCCGCATACGTGATGATGTACACGGAATAGCCGTAGATGCGGGCCGCGTCGATCACCCGGTTGGCCAGTTCGGCCAAATATGGCGCGGTCAGGCTCGGCACCGCGAGCGTGATGAAGCCGGTTTTGCCGCGATTGAGATTGCGGGCCGACACGTTGACGCGGTAGCCGAGCCTGTCGATGACGTCCTGCACTTTTTCGCGTGTGGCGTCGGCCATGCGGCCGGAATGGTTGATGACGTTCGACGCGGTTTTGAGGGAGACTCCGGCCTCTTGCGCCACTTCACGCAGTGTGACGCGTTTCCTGTCAGACTTGTCCGGCTTCACTTCGGCCATATCTCCCCCTAACCGCATCCGTCATCGATATTCGACTTCCGACTTTACCGCCTTACCACGAGCACGCCGTTGCGGCGCACGGTGTACGAGCCGGGCTTTTCCTCCCGATCCGTCTGGAACAGGATGACCGGCTCGCCTTCGATGCCTTGCAATTCGACCGTCTTCTTGCCACGGGGCAGGTAGAAGTCGAAGGTGGCGTCGGCGGAGGCGCGCACGGTGTGCAGCACGTCGGCATTCTCCTGCGACGAGGCCGCGAGATATGCGCGGACCAGCTTCGTCAGATCGGCCACATCCAGGTCGCAGCCGACGAAATACGCTTCGCCGGAGCCGTACGGATTACGGGTGACCGCGGCCGTGCCGTCGAGCTCCCATTCGTCCGCTTCCTCGCCGGCGTACGTGGCAAGCACCTGCACGTGTTCGCCGGTCACGTTCACGTCGTTCTGCCACAGGCGGGTCGTGGTGCCGTCCAGCGCGGCCGAATCGTCGGCGGACGACAGTCGGATCTCGCCCGGCTCGCCTTCGGCTTCGGCGCCGAGGATGTTGAATTCCTCGCCGCGGACGCCCAGCATCGAGCGCAACAGGCCATCGCCCGCGCCCGGGTATCCGCCGAGCCAAGTGTGGAAATGCTCGTCGATCAGTCCGGTCGCGTAGCCGACCACCACGCGGCCGCCGGCGGCCGCGAAGTCGGCCAACCGCTGCGTGTCGGCGGCGCTCAGGATCAGCACGGTCGGCAGCACGACGGTCTTGTACGAGCTCCAGTCGTAGGCGAGCGGCACGATGTCGGCGCGCGAGCCCGCGTCCAGGAACGCGCGGTACCAGTCGCGCACGTCATGCCAGTGGTTGAGTTTCATGCTCGGCAGGGTCTGGGAGCGGGTGGCCCATTCCGATTCGGCGCTGAAGAGGATCGCCGTGTCGGAGTGCGCCAATTCGGTGCCCTGCACGCCGGCGTCGGCGAGCGTGTGCAGCGACGCGCCCAGCTCGCACACCTGGCGGAACAGCTTCGTGTCCTCGCCGGCGTGCGGAACCATGGCCGAATGGAACGCTTCGGCACCGAACGCGGACGCGCGCCACTGGAAGAAGTTGATGGCGTCGGCGCCCATGGCCACATGGGCCAGGGAGTCACGCACGGTCTCGCCCTTGCGCTTGCGGGTGTTAAGCGGCTTCCACTGCACCGCCGAGGTGGAGTGTTCCATGACGTACCACGGCTTGCCGAGCGCGAGCGAATCCATGAGAGCGTCGGAGCAGGCCAGCTCGTCGAGGTGGGATTCGCCCTCGTGGAAGTAGTGGTCGTTGGATACGAAGTTCACTTCCTTGGCCCAGGCGGCGTAGTCCATGCAGCACTGGTCGGTGGAGACCATGAAGTTCGTGGTGAACGGCTTGTCGGGGCAGATTTCGGCGATCGCGTCGCGTTCGGCTTTGTAGAAGTCGAGGAGCATGTCGTTGCCGAACCGTTCGAAGTCGAGCTTCTGGCCGGGGTTGACCATCGAGTCGGCGCCCATGAACCGTGGGATGAGCACTTCGTCGAAGCCGTTCATCTCCTGGCCCCAGAAGGTGGTGCCCCACGCCTGATTGAGCGCGTCGATGGTGCCGTACTTGCGGCGGCACCATGCGCGGAAGGCCTCGAGCGCGTTGTCGGAGTAGTCCTCGCGGTTGTTCCACCCGTATTCGTTGCCCATGTGCCATGCGGTCACATACGGGTTGGTGCCGTACCGTTCGGCGAGCTTGCGGCACAGGGTCAGCGCGTATTCCTTGAACACCGGGCTGGTCGGGCTCCAGGATTGGCGCGAGCCGGCGTTGACCGGATGGCCGTACTTGTCACGCGGAAGGACCTCCGGGTGGCTTTCGTACAGCCACAGCGGCGCGGTCGCCGTCGCGGAGGCCAGGTCGACCACGATGCCGGCATTGCCGAGTTTGTCGATGATGCGGTCGAGCCAGCCGAAATCCCAACGATCCTCGGTGGGTTGGATGCGATCCCAGCTGAAGATGGCGAGGGCCACGGTGTTGACGCCGGCCTGCTTCATCAGGCGGATGTCGTCGTCCCAGATGTCCTCGGACCATTGGTCGGGATTGTAGTCGCCACCGAAGGCGATGCCGCGGCCATCCGCGGTCAGAAGTTCCGGCCATTCGAAGTTGCGTCGCGCACTCACGATTATCTCCTTTGGTAATTGGCATAAAGCCATGGTTTTTTGTATATTACATTCGTTATTTGCCCACCGGCATGTGGTACACCGGTGTAGCATACACGTCGGTGACGTCAGCGACGCACGCATCGGACTGCTCCAGGCGGGCCGCCATCGACGATGTTACCTTCACGCGGACCCCGCGCCTCAGCGGCGTGACGACCAGCGTCAGCTTTCCACCAGCGGCATCGATGGCATCCGCGTAATCGCGCAATCCGACCTGCCATGTCTCGCCGTTGCAGAAATTATCGGCGATCAGCACATCGCCGCAGAACAGCCAGCCGATATCGCCCTGGTATGCGATGTTCAGCATGACATCGGCGACCTGCCGTTGATCGCGGAAAAGCCGTCCCATGCCAGCCGGCAAAGCGATTTCGTACCGATCGGCGTGCAGTCTTCTCAGACGCGCATACACCGATACGGGCTCCACCGGCCGCGGAGAGCCGAGCAAGCCTTCCGGATATGCGGCAATCCCGTTTTCGGCGCGGGGCGATTCCAGCGTCCACCCATCGCCGTCCTTGTACAGCAACGCGTTGTCGTCGTCGACGAAGGCGAGGCCTCCGTCCAACACCGTCATCCGCCCGGCGAGCGCTCGTGTGACGCATACGATCTCCGCCGCGTCCCGGACCATGAAGCGTTCGAAATCCGCCTTGCCGACGGTGACGTCCTGGATGTCGCCTTCGAAATGGAACGTCAGCTCATCCATGCCATCGGGCTTGAGGAACACGAACGTGCGGAACGGTCGGCCCGGCACCCGCAGCACGGTGACCGGCTGCAGGTTGGCGCGGACGAGCCGCACGCCGTCCAGATCCATGTTGAACGGCAATATGCAGTTCTCCCCCTCGGCGAGGCCGATGCCGGTGAACCGTATGCGCTCACCGGTACCCGTCGTCACGTCGATTTGCTCACCGTGACGGCTCGGCACGCGCGCATGGTCCTGGAAGTTGTCGATGGACACGAAACCCCGTTCGCCATCGCTGCGCACGGCATACCGGAGGGTCTCGGAGTCGGACGGATCGATGCGGTCCTGCCCGTCCTGCAACGAGACCGGCATTCCGGCGAGTTCCGGCCCGAAGGCTTTGACGAACTCGTGCAGGGTGCGCAGCCGCCGGTAGGATTCCCGCACCTGTCCGAATTCGCCAAGGGGCGCTTGGAAATCATAGGAGCGTTTCGGGGTCTGCCCCTCATTGAGGAATCCGGCCGCGCCCTTCGGGTTGGTTCCGCCATGGAACATGTAGTAGCCGAGGAAATCGCACCCCGAGCCGAGCTTGATGTTGGCCATCGCGTCGACGGAGCGCTTCGGCAGCACGAAACGGTAATCGTACGAATTGAACATCCCGCCGCCCATCTCGCAGCAGGCGTACGGGCGGCTGTCCGGATCGTACGGGGGATCGAAGCCGTCGCTTGTGCTGGAGCCATGCAGCCTCCGGTATCGGTACTCGTCGGTGGCGGGATGCTCCGTCATCCCCTCGGCACCGACGCCGTCGTAGAACAGCCACGGCCGGTACGCGTATCCACCCCACAGCGGCAGCATGTCGTCCGGAACCGGTGACTGCCAGCCGGTGCAGGTGAACATCGGCGGGTCGATGCCTTCCTCGATCGCGATGTCGCGCAGCCGTTCCAGGTAGCCGGCCCCATCGTGGCCGGACGGCACCCATTCACGGCTGATGCCGGTGGTCATCTCCCAAGGAGCCGACGACGCCATGTACTCGTTGTCGACCTGGGCCGCGATGATCGGCCCGCCATCCTTGAAATACAGGCCGCGCAGCTGCTGCGCGATATGCGCGTAGAGACCGCGCACCGCATCGAGGAAGCCGGCGTCGAGGGAACGGACCTCATACGACTTGCCGTACAGCCAGTCGGGAAGTCCGCCGTTGCGCACCTCGCCATGGCAGAACGGTCCCAGCCGCACGATGACGTGCAGTCCGTGCCGGGCGCACAATTCCACGAATCGGCGCACGTTCCTGTTGCCGGAGAAATCCCACTCCCCCTCGCGCTCCTCATGGTGGTTCCAGAACACGTAGGTGGATACGACGTCGATGCCCGCCGCGGCCATCTTCGCGAGTTCCGTGTCCCACCGTTCGGCGGCGATCCGCGAATAGTGCATCTCGCCGGCGATGGGGATCCATGGCGATCCGTCACGGGTCAGGAAGCGGTTCGTGGCGCCCAGGGTCCCGCCATCCGGCCCGCATGCGGCTGCGGCGCGGATGACGGGGATCCCGTATGCGGGCGTCCGCGCGAACTTGCTGGCTTCCGAAAGATCAACCTCATAGCGCATAACGCTGCTCCTTGTCGAATTCCCGCAAGCAGGAGGACCGGTCAGCCCTTGACCGAACCGGCGACCAGGCCGGCCACGATCCAACGCTGGCAGAAGATGAAGAACACGAACACCGGGATGAGCGCGATGGTGGTGACCGTCATGAACAACGGCCAGTTCGTCGTGAAGGTGCTGATCGCGTTGAACACCTGCAGCACGATGGTCTGTTTGTTGGTCGACGAGATGTACACGCTCGGCGTCATGAAGTCGTTCCACGTGCCCATGGTCTGGAACACGATGACGGTGGTCAGGATCGGGCGGATCAGCGGCAGCACGATCGTCCAGAAGATGCGGAACGGACCGGCGCCGTCGATACGGGCGGCCTCGATGATCTCATACGGCAGGCCGCGCATGTACTGCACGATCAAGAAGTAGCAGAAGGTCGCGCCGCCCGTGTAAAGCACGATCAGGCCGAGCAGCGAATCGACGAGACCCACCTGTGCCTCCATGCGGTACTGCGGAATCAGCAGCGTCTGGCCGGGGATGATGAAGGACAGCATGAGCAGCACGCCGATCACGGCGGTGAACTTGCTCTTCTTCAGGATCATGCCGTATGCGGCGAGCGCGCCGAACAGCACCTGCAGGCCGACGCCGACCACCGTCACGATGATGGTGTTCTTGAAGGCGTTGACAATGGGCAGATGCCCGAATGCATACGTGTAGTTCTCGAAATTCCATGTCTTTGGTAACCCAATCGGGTCCATGGACATCTCGGCGCTGCTTTTGAACGTGTTGATGACGATGACGTACAGCGGCACCGCGCAGATCAGCGCGATAGCGATGACGACGACGGAACGGATGATCGAGCCGATACGCTCGCGTTGCTGCAGAGTCATGACAGCCTCTTTTCTACCAGATTGGTGATTACCTGCTGCAGGGCGACCAACAGCGCGCAGCAGATGAAGAAGATGACGCCCAGTGCGGAGCCCAGTCCGTACCGGCTCGAACCGATGCCCGTGAGGATGATGGACTGGGTCACGGTGTAGGTGGAGTAGCCCGGACCGCCGCTGGTGAGGCCATACGGCAGATCATAGACCTTCAAACCACCGGTAAGCAGCATGAAGATGCTCACACCCATGGCCGGAACCATCTGGGGCAGTGTGATGTTGAAGAACTGCTGGCGACGGTTTGCGCCATCGACGGCGGCCTGTTCGTAGATATCGGCGGGGATAGCCTGCAGATACGCCAGATACAGCGTGGCGTGCCAGCCGATCTGAGCCCATACCGCTACGAAAATCACACAGAATTTGGCAAGTTCGGAATTCGACAACCACGGAATCGCATCGATGCCGATCTTGGCGAGCAGCGTGTTGACGACGCCGGACTTCAGCGGGGAGAAGATGTACTGCCAGACCAAGCCGAGCACGGCCATGGACGGCACCGAGAAGAAGAAGAACAGGGAACGGGCGAAGTTACGGCCGAAGAACTTGCGGTTGAGCACCACAGCCAGCGGCAGGGCGATCACGGTGATGAGCACGGTGGTGGCCACCGTGTACAGCAGCGTGAAGCCGAGGCCCGCGAGCAGCGTCGGATCCTTGAAGCACTGCACGTAGTTCGCGAACCCCACGAACTTCGCGTCCGCGAAATTGTAACCGGAGTAATCGGTGAAGCTGAACACCAGGCTTTGCAGGAATGGGATGAGGATCACCACGATGAACACCACCATGATCGGCAGCAGGAAGCGTGCCGAGGCGAAGTTCTCCATGAAGTTGCGGTGACGACGCTGCTTGAGATGCAACGCCTCTACCTGATCAGCGGAATGTGGACGCGCCGCTGACGCTGTTGATACTGACATGTTGGTTGCTTTCTACAAAACGTGAGATTGGCAGGTCCAGGCGTGGCGCGGACGGAAGGGTCCGCGCCAGCCTGCCGCGATGGATGTCTGTTCGCGATGGATCAGGAGAGGGTCTTGAGCTTGGAATCGAGGTTCTCCGCGGCCTGCGTAGGGCTGATGGAGCCGAGGGCTACCTGCTGCAGCTGGGTGAAGGTCTCGGCGCGCAGCGCGGTGGTGCCCTTGCTCCAGTGGGCGGAATTCAGGTACACGTTGCCGGTCTTGATGTACAGGTCGTAGGCGTCCTTGAAGTGGTCGTCCACCGTGGCGTTGAAGCCCTTGACGGACGGGATCAGGCCCAGCTGCTTCTGGTACAGCTTGAGGCCCTCGTCGGAGGTCAGGAAGGTGAAGAACTTCTCCGCGGCCTTGAGCTTGTCTCCGGAGATCTTGTTGTTGATGCCGAAGGCCGGATCGATGGAGCCCGGCGCGTACGGGGTGTCACCCTTCTTCAGCATAGGGATCTGGCCGAAACCGTAGTTGAGGCCGGTCTCATTGAAGCTGTCGATGTCCCACGAGCCGGAAGGATAGACCGCAAGACGTCCGGCGGTGAATTCCGACTTGACCTGGTCGCCGCTCAGGCCGGACACGTCGGAGCTCATCAGGTTCTGCTTGATCAGCTTGTCCCATTCGCCGTAGTACTTGCCATACACGTTCTTGAACGTGTCCTTACCGGCGTCGATCTTGGCGTCGAGCGCCTCGCCCTGCTTGGCGGATTCAGCGCCGATCCAGCCCTCGACGGCGTTGCCCAGTCCATCCTTCGGCTCAAGGTATGGGGTGATTCCCGCGGCTTTGAGTTTGCCGCACATGGTCAGGAATTCATCCCACGTCGCCGGGATGGAGTCGTAACCGACCTTCTTCAGCAGATCCTTGTTGTACACCCAGGCATTGGTCCAGGTGCTCACGCCCATGGCGTATACTTTGCCATCCACGCTATAGGCCTTTTTTGCGGCATCGCCGATTTTATCCATGAAGCTTTCATTGCTCAGGTCCTTGGCGTAGTTGCCTTTGACCAGATCGCTCAACGCCTCCGGAGGAACGATGTAGACGTCGGCCAGGTTTCCGCCGGAGATTCGAGTCTGCAGCGTCTGCTGGTAGCCACTCTGGGAACCGGTGGTGGTGCTGTAGTCGATCTTGATGTCCGGATTGGCCTTTTCGAACGCGTCGATGATCGGCTGGTACTTGTCCTGCGAATTGTTCGAGAAGAACGACAGCGTGGTCTTGCCGTCGGCGGCGTTTCCTCCACCGCACGCGGCCAGCGGAACAAGCATCGCCGCAGCGGCCACCGCCGCAATCATCCTGATGGATTTCTTCTCCATGATGTACTCCTCCTTGTGTCCCATCGTTGGCACCCGCTTTACGTGCGTTCATTCGTCGAACCCACTCCAGCTGCGGTAGATACACGTCAATATGTCTTCAACTGACCATTCAGTTGATTCGGGATATTTCCTTCCCTTTTTGGTATAACTGTGTACCTGTTGAAACAGTATAGGTTTTCCGGTGTACCATGTCAATTCAAACAAGGAAATTTGCATCCCATCGACCGCTACCCCTACAAAACATCGGCGTGTCGTATACCGGCAGCACCGTCGACAGCGGACGACGACCCGCCCGCACCATCCGGAGACGCGCAGCCCGAAAGCGTATTGCGGGTGGGCAGGACGCATGTGGACAAGTCGGTGTATTACGGGGGATTATTTTTCCGATGAATTCCCCAGTATTAGTTGGGATTGAAAAGATGCTGAAAGTCCACAGATAAAAAATCGGCGGCCCCAAGGAAATATCCTTGGAAGCCGCCGATATGCTTGCGTGCGTCGCGCTACGGGCTCAAGCGAGTACACAGCGTGCTACGCAGACCGTGAGCAACACAGACCGCGCGCTACACAGAATCGCAAGCTACAAACTCAGGAACAGCTCGTGGATGCGGGTGTCGTCGGTGAGCTCGGGATGGAACGCCGTGGCGAGGATCTTGCCTTGGCGCAAGCCGACCACATTGCCGTCCACCGACGTTTCGACGGTGGCGGCCGGTCCGACTTCGGCCACGAACGGCCCGCGGATGAACACCAGCGAGAAATCTTTGAGCACGATGTCGGCCGGGGCGTCCTGCGGAACATGCTCGCCCGGTGCGACCACGACGGCGGAATCACCGGAAGAGGAGCCGAAATCGGCGGTGGCGGCGAACGAGCCAAGCTGGCGGCCGTATGCGTTGCGCCGCACGACGGCGTCAAGCGCGCCGAAGTAGACGTTGTCGTCGTTATCGAGCTTGCGGGCCAGCAGAATCATGCCGGCGCAGGTACCGAACACCGGTTTGCCGGCGGCGATATGCTCTGCAATCGGCTCGAACAGGCCGGTGGAGCGCAGCAGCTTGCCCTGCGTGGTGCTTTCGCCGCCAGGCAGAATCACGCGATCGATCGAATCGTCGAAATCCTCGGCGGCACGCAACAGTTTCCACGGCGCGCCAAGACGATCCAGCATGGCCGCATGCTCGGCGAACGCGCCCTGCACCGCCAGAATGCCGGTCACGCCGTGCTTCGCGGATGCCGAGCCTGCGGCGACGTCGGCCGACTCTTCCTTTGAAATGTATTCAACTGCTACAACCAACGGATGCTCCTCATTCAGGTTGTTCAACAAATCGTTCGGTGAATCGCCGAACATCACAACAAAAAGCGGCAGGCACGTGCAGCACCGAAAATCACACGCACCCACCGAGTCCTTCAAAGTCGATCACACGACCGGCTTATGCAATCCTCGCGGAATTGCAAGCAATCAAGCAATCGACGAATCAACAGATCATTCGCCGCGGGCGGCCATGATGGTTTCGATCTCATCTTCGTTGATGCCGACCATGGCCTCACCGAGGTTCTCGGACAGGCGTGCGAGCAGGTCGGCGTCCTGCCAGTTGGCGGTGGCCTGCACGATGGCGGCGGCGCGCTTGGCCGGGTCGCCCGACTTGAAGATACCGGAACCGACGAACACGCCTTCGGCGCCCAGCTCCATCATGAGAGCGGCATCGGCCGGAGTGGCCACGCCACCGGCGGCGAAGTTGACGACCGGCAGACGGCCGTTGTCGTGCACGTACTTGGCGAGATCGTACGGCACGGCCAGCTGCTTGGCGGCCTCGTACACCTCGTCGTCGCGCAGGGAGACGAGCTCGCGGATCTGCTTGTTCATGGTGCGCATGTGACGCACGGCCTGGATGACATCGCCCGTGCCCGGCTCGCCCTTGGTGCGGATCATGGACGCGCCCTCCGCGATACGGCGCAGCGCTTCGCCGAGGTTCTTCGCACCGCACACGAACGGCACGTCGAACTGGTTCTTGTCGATGTGGTACACGTCGTCGGCGGGGCTGAGCACTTCGGATTCGTCGATGTAATCGATTTCGATGGCCTGCAGGATGCGGGCTTCGGCAATGTGACCGATGCGCACCTTCGCCATGACCGGGATGGACACGGCTTCCTGGATGCCCTTGATCATGGCCGGGTCGCTCATGCGGGAGACGCCACCGGCCGCGCGGATGTCGGCCGGAATGCGCTCGAGCGCCATTACCGCGCATGCGCCCGCGTCCTGTGCGATCTTCGCCTGCTCCGGGGTGGTGACGTCCATGATTACGCCACCCTTGAGCATCTGTGCCAGATTCTTGTTCAGTTCGTTCCTGTTGTTGGCCATCGCCAGCCTTTCGTCGAAAATAATCGTTTGCTATCGATACTAACGATTTCCCATTTCGATTTCACGCGAACTGAATCTTATAACCTACCAAAAAGTCGGTTTTGCTAAATTTGCAACCTTATTTTCATGATTGTTTCATTGGCTTATGATTTCGATTCCGTCGACATTTCATCGGTTTCGTCCGTTTTTCTTGCTTTACCTGCGACCATGGCTTTCGATTCGTCCGCTTCCGTACGCCGTCGCGCGCGCTATAGGAAACACGAATGACATGCGATTTTCATACGACCACATTGCGGACGTGCGACGCGTCCGTATGCGGCCGCATGGGCATGGGCACCTCACCAGGCCCCGCATTGCGCCGATTCACACACTAGTTCGCACGCATCGGCTCGCCGCATCAGTTCGCAATCCGCACGCGCCAGCTCACATGCGCACGATGCGGTCCGCGATGCGCATGGTGGAATCGCGGTGCGAGACGAGCAGCACCGCGCTCCCCTGCTGCGCCAACGCGTCAATCGATTGCAGAATCACGGATTCGTTGTAGGCGTCGAGGCGACTCGTCGGCTCGTCGAACAACACCAGCGACGCGTTGCGCAGGAAGACGCGAGCCAGGCCGATGCGTTGCCGTTCACCCTCTGAAAGCCGCCCGCCCAACTCGCCGACGGGGGTATCAAGGCCCTGCGGGAGCGAGTCGACCAGTTCAAGCGCGGCAGCCTTGGCAAGCGCGGCGCGCAGCACGTCATCACCGACAGAAGGGGTCGACCGGGTGGAAAGCGCGGAATCAGCGGCATTCCACGAAACGGGAGGAGCGGGCGGGGCAAGGAGCGCTCTGCCGGAAGTCGCGGAATCGTCCGAATCGCCAGCATTACCAGCCCTATCCGCATCGCCCCTGTCGCAGGCCATAAGCAGGTTTTCACGGATAGTGCCGTCGAACAGGTAGGTTTCCTGCCCCATCATCGTTTGCACGCGACGGCGATGATGCGCGTCGATCTGCGGCAGTGGCACCTCGGACAGTGCGACTAAGCCGGATTGCGGGTCCCAGTAACGCATGAGCAGTTTCAGCAGGGTCGATTTGCCGCGGCCGGACGGGCCTTGGACGCCGAGGATGCCGTGTTGTGGTATGTCGAGCGAGACGTGGTTGAGGATTGGCTCGGCGGATGACTCGGGGGCATCCGCATCGCTTCCGGAAGTTGGAGCCTCGCTCGAATTGCCGTAGCCGAACGTGACGTCGTGCATGGACATGCCGTGGTAGCGCGGCAGGAAATCGCCCCGCTCCTCCACTGCGGGGGTTTCGTCCATCAGCGCGAACAGGCGGCGGGCGGCTGCAAACGTTTGCGTGAGATTGGCCGGCAGCGCGCTCAACGCGAGCGTCGGACCGAACGAGCTGGCCAGCAGCACGAAAGCGGCGGTCAGGCGGGCGGCGGGCACGGAAAGGACGGTCTGGATGGTCGCAGCTGCAGCGGAAGCGGCGGAAGCGATGGGCATCGTCGTACCGGACGTGACCATCGCCAGCAATGCCGCGATGGCAGTGAACAGTACGACCAGCACCGCGCCGAAGCCTGCGAAATCGCCATTCTTGGCACTCAGCCGGGCGCGGCGGCTCCAGAGCGAGCGCGTGCGTGACGCGATGCCTGCAAGCCGCGCATGGCCTTGGCCGAATCGGATGATTTCGTCGAGACCGCGCATATCGTCGAGCATTTCGTCATCAAGTTGGGCGGATTCGCGGCGAATATCCCCACCGAGACCGCCTACCGCCGTGGCGAAGAGTTTCGGCAGCACGATGCCGACGGTCAGGTGCGCGATGACCAGCGTGACAGCGATCGCAGGACTCAGCGTAAGCAATGCGACCGCGTAAAGCACGGTGGTCGCAATGGCGATGACAACCGGCGAAATGGTGTGCGCGAAGAAGATTTCCAGCAGTTCGACGTCGGTGGTGACCAGCGCGATCAGGTCGCCTTTGCCTTTGCCGGACAGTTTGGCGGGCGCGAGGCGACGCAGCGCGGCAAACGTTTTCGACCGGAACAGCGCGAGCAGGCGGAAGGCGACATTGTGGTTCATGTATTGCTCGGCGTAGCGCATGCCGCCGCGGATCAGTGCGCAGATAATCATGGCTGCGATTGCCGCAGGAAGGCTGAGATTCCAGACTTTTGCGCCAGCTGCGGCGAACAGCGCGGCGACGCCGAAAACCGGCAGGAACGTGGCGGCGAGGTGGCCGAGGATGCCGCACGCGCAGGCGATGGCCATGGGTTTGCGCAGTGGGCCGACTTCGCGCAGCAAGCGGGCGATGACTTGGGTTGTTGGCATGTCCGATTTGGCGCCACTGGCGTTCGATTCGGCGGAACCAGACATCCGAGACACGGCAAACGCACCAGACGCATGAGTCATACGCGATACGCGCGGCGCGACGCGACCAGACAATCCCACCCGTTCCACGCTTTCCTGCGCCCGGAACAGCTTGGCATACGTGCCGTCCGCGGCCATGAGATCGTCATGCGCGCCCTGCTCGACGACGACACCCCCATCAAACACTACGACATGGTCCGCGTCGGCCGCGTTCGCCATGCGGTGCGTGACCATCAGCACGGTTGCGCCGGCGTCGGCGAGCGCGCGAATCGTTTGCAAAATCAACGTTTCGCTGTCCGCGTCGACGCTACTGGTCGCCTCGTCGAAAATATAGACGGCCGACCTGCGCAACAGTACACGGGCGATCGCAATGCGCTGTTTCTGCCCGCCGGACAGATTCGCGCCGTCCTGCGTGATCGGCATATCGAGTCCTCGCGATTGCGCGCGCACGAAATCGTCGATATGCGCGGCTTCCAGCGTCTGCCACAGCTCGTTGTCGGTGGCGTCGGCGCGGGCCATGAGCAGGTTGTCGCGCAGGGTGCCGGCGAACAGGTGGCTGTGCGCGGAGACGATGGAGATTTCGCGGGTGAGCGATGCTGCGGTGAGGTCGCGGATTTGGTGCGATTTCAGGGTTTCACTGTCATCCGGCGCCGCACTGCTTAACATAGCGCCCAGCACTTCGTCCTGCATTCCGGATGGCATTTCGGACAGCAGCACATCGCCTTCATATCCGACAAGCGTGCCGGCAAGCAGCTGGACGGCTGTGGACTTGCCGGAACCGGATGGCCCGACGATCGCAGTGACTTCGCCGGGCAGCGCACGGAGGGCCACGTTGCGCAAGGCGTAGCGCGTTTCGCGCGCGTCACCCGCGCCGCCGCCCTCATCAACGCTGTCCACATCCGCGTTCCGCATATCGGAATGCGATGTGGACGATATACGACGGGGACTCGCAACACCGGCACCCGCAGACCCGGCAGCGTCAGGCCCCGCACCAGCAGCACCCCCAGCATCCACATCCGCGTCCGCATACCGGTACGAAACACCACGAAACTCCACGCCGACACCACGCCCGGAAGCCCCGAATTCCGGCAGTTCCTTGCTGCCATGCTCCGGTTCGGGCGCGTCGAGCAGCGCGAAAATACGTTTCGTGGACGTCATGCCGTTCATCGCAACGTGGAAATACGAGCCGAGCTGTCGCAGCGGAATGAAGAAATCGGCGGCTAGCAGAATCGTCAGCAATACCGCGGCGATCGGCGTCAAACCAAGCGGCAGCACGCCGGACAGCGCGAAAACGCCAGACGGCGAGAGCGAGCCGGATACGAATCGCCATACCGCAACGCCGATGCCGGCGGCCGCGCCACCGTACGCCACGGCATCCATCGCCGTGAGCGAACGCAGTTGGATCTGCAGCACGTTCATGGTCATCACGCGGAACTGTTCGGCCTTCTCGTCCATGACTCGTGCGGCGCGCTCGTCCGCGTCGAAGGTTTTCAGCGTCTCAAGTCCCTGCAGATTGTCGAGGAACGCGGCGCCCATATCCGTGTATTTGCCCCAGTATTTCTTGAATACGCGGGCAGCACGCATCGCCACCATGCCGACGATGAGCACGATGAGCGGCGCGCAGGCGAGCAGCGTCGCGGCGGTGGGCAGGTCGATCGGCGCAAGCACGGCGAACAGCGTGATGGGGGCGAGCACGGCGTAGCACAGTTGCGGCAGGAACAGTTCGAAGAAGCTTTGGATTTGTTCGATGCCTTCGCCCGCGGACTGCACCACGCCGGCGGTGCGCACGCGCTGCGCGTAGGACGGGCCGAGCGCGAGCATCTTATTGAACAGTTTCTCACGCAGCGCGAGTTTGACGCGTTCGGCGGCCTCGCTACCGAAACGTGCGGCGGCGCGAATGGTGACGAATCGCACGACCGCGGCAATAAGAATAATGACGATGCAGGGCGCGGTGGCGGACGGTACGGGCGCGAACAGCGGTTGCAGCATACGCACCACAGCCACGGCGAAGGCGATGTTGGCCACGAGGCCCAGCCATTGGCAGGCGACTTTCGCCGCGATCAATCGACCGACGCCGTCAGCCAAGGAAAACAGCCGCTTGTCGAACATCATGCCCCTTTTCCAATCGTTTGCAATCCCGCCATCCGCTCCAAGCGTATCGGGCATACCGACGAAAGGCAATGACGGAACGGCAATCGCAGAAAATCGTCGGAAAAATATAGAAAACCATCAGAACTCGCAAGCAAATGCACAACAGCAAAACCACAGAAAACCAAGGGAACGGCGAAAAGTGAGGCGGCTGAATGTTCGCCGTTGAGCAAACAGCCTAGGCGCAAGGGGTAGTTGCGCCAAACTTGAGTGTACACGGAACATGTTGTGGTTCGCAACGTCACTCCGCCCAGTTTTGCCGCATTTTCCACCGTTTTCGCCCGTAAGGGCCACCCCTCTCGAACCCGTCGCGCAACCCGTTGGACACCCTGCGATCGAACGCGTCAAACCTTTTTTCGAGATGATGCATCCGTGTACCAATCCCCCGTTCCGTTGACGTTTCGTGCCACTTTGTCAGTTCAAACAAACCCGTCGCCGTATTTCTTGTTGTTTCTTACAATGCGGACTTACGTCACCGTAACTTACGATATGCGAGGCGCGACACAGGACGCGAAAAGCACGTCACCGATCACCGCAATCGCAGCGATCGCATATATCGCAAAACCCACGAAAACCGCGGAAACGCAAGAAAAGAGAACACTTCATGCTCACCGAGTACACGACCCCGGGCGCATCCGTCGAAGTACGCGACGACGAATCCATCTACTCCCTGCTTACCGAACGCATCAAGCGCACCGGCGAAGACACCGTGATCGCGGAACGCAAAACCGCTCCGGGCCAGTGGACCAAGGTGACGACCGGCGAATTCCACAAGAATGTGCTCTCCGCGGCCAAAGGCCTGATCGCGTTCGGCATCGGCAAGGGGGATGCCGTCACCCTCTTCTCCACCACCCGTTACGAGTGGGGCGTGCTTGATTTCGCACTGGCCGCAATCGGCGCGGTCAATGTGCCGATCTATGACACCGATTCCGCGGCGCAGGCCGAACGCATTCTCAACGATTCCAACGTGAAGCTCGCCATCGCCGACGATCGCGAACGCTTCGACCGTCTTGATTCCGTGATTGGCCGCTGCCCGTCTCTGAAGCATATTCTGATGCTCGACGCCAATGCCATGGGCGCGCTGGAGGGATTGGGCGTCACCGTGTCCGACGAAGAGCTGGATGCGCGTATCAAGTCGGTTCGTGCCGACGATCTGGCCACCATCGTGTACACGTCCGGCTCCACGGGGGCACCGAAGGGTGCCGAGCTGTCGCATCGCAATTTCGTGTCGATCACGCGTGCCGGCAGCCTTGCGCTGCACGAGATGATTCTTGAAGACCATCCGCGTCTGCTGCTGTTCCTGCCGCTCGCCCACTGCTTCGCGCGCTTCATCCAGTACGCGTCGATCGCTTCCGATGACGGCGTGGTCGGCTATCTGCCGGACACCAAGACGCTGCTGCCGGATGTGCGTTCGTTCGAGCCGACGTACCTGCTGGGCGTGCCGCGCGTGTTCGAGAAGGTGTACAATGCGGCTTCCCGCAAGGCCGGCATGGGTTGGAAGGGCCGCCTGTTCCTCAAGGCCGCCGAATCCGCGCGCGACTGGTCGCGCATGCAGCAGGCTGGCGAGAAACCGACCATGAAGCAGACCGCCGAACACCTGTCGTATGAGGCGTCCGTATACCACACCGTGCGTGGCGCGTTGGGCCCGCGTATCCGTTATGTGGCGTGCGGTGGCGCTCCGCTGGACGTGTCGCTGGCGCATTTCTTCAATGGCATCGGCCTGCCGATGATCCAGGGCTACGGTATGACGGAAACCGCGGCGCCGTTTGCCGCGACCCGCGTCACGGACAATGCGATCGGTACCGTCGGCCAGCCTGCGCCGGGATCGTCCGTGCGTATTTCCGACGATGGCGAGCTGCAGGTTAAGGGACCGAACGTGTTCATGGGTTACCACAATCTGCCGGAGAAAACGGCCGAGGTGTTCACCGAGGACGGTTGGCTGCGCACCGGCGATCTTGCGTCGATCGACGATGAGGGTCGTATTACGATTACGGGCCGCAAGAAGGACATCATCATCACCGCCGGCGGCAAGAACGTGTCGCCGATTCCGATGGAGCAGGAGATTGCGAAGTGTCCGATTGTGGAGCATGCCGTGGTGGTGGGCGATAATCGTCCGTTCATCGGCGCGCTGGTCACGCTCGATCCGGAAGGATTGGCGGCCTGGCTGCCGTCCGTGGGCCTGTCCGCGGATACGCCGCTTGACCGCGTGGCGGCTACCGCCGCCGTTCATGACGAGATTCAGAAGTATGTGGACAAGGCGAACGCGACGGTTTCGCGCGCCGAATCCGTGCGTAAGTTCGTGGTGCTGGATGCGCAGTTCACGCAGGAGAACAAGTGCCTGACGCCGTCGCTGAAGGTGGTGCGTCCGGCAGTGAACCGCGTGTTCGCCGACGTGATCGACCAGCAGCTGTACGCCGGCAAGCGCTGAGCCGCACATAGGTAAACAAAAACAGCACGGCGGGGAACGCTGCGTACAAAAGTACGTCAACTTCCCCGCCGTGCTGTTTTTTAAGCGCACCCCGTATCGCTGAGATAACGCGTGCGGTAACAGTGCGGCAGGAAACGCCGGCGTACGAAGGTACGTCAAGTTTCCTGCCGTGCTGTTAACGCTCCGTTATTTCAGTGACGGTTGTTGAGGCGGTGGTACATTTCGCTCAGCTCCAGCTCCTTCTCGAACTGGCGGGCGTTGGTGTTCTCGTCGATGACGGCGAGTTCGACGCCGGCGATGCGGGCGAAGTCCTCCCAAGCCTCACGACCGACGGACGTGGTCATGCAGGTGTGGTGGGAGCCACCGGCGGTGATCCAGCACTGCACGGCGGTCTTCAGGTCCGGCTTCGGCTTCCACACGGCGCGGGCGCACGGCAGGTTCTTCAGGGAGCCCTGCGGTTCGACGATGGTGACCTCGTCCATGAGCAGGCGGAAGCGTTCGCGCTCGTCGGCCATGGAGACCACGACGGCGTCGGCCGGCTTGCCGGAGAACACCAGACGGACCGGGTCGGACTTGCCGCCGATGCCCAGCGGGTAGATGGCCAGCTTCGGCTTGGCGATGGTGCCGATGGACGGGGAGACTTCCAGCATGTGGGAGCCCATGTCGAACTCGTTGCCCGGCACGAAGTTGTAGGAGTAGTCCTCCATCAGGGAGGCGCCACCCTCAAGGCCGTAGCCCATCACGGCGCCGATGCGCACCAGCACGGAGGTCTTCCAATCGCCTTCGGCGGAGAAGCCCCAGCCGTACTCGGACGGGAAGCGCTGCGGGCCGACGCCCGGCAGCTGCGGCAGGGTGCCGAGGTCTTCGAAGTTGTCGACGCCGGCGGTGCAACCGTTCTCACGCATCATGTTGACCATGGCGGCCTCTTCCTTGGCTGCGATGAACAGCTCATCGTAGCGGGAATCAAGCAGCTCGGGGGCCACGTCGTACTTGGCCTTGTAGTCTTCGATGAGGTCCTTGACCTGGCTGTCCTTGACCTTCTCGTAGGCGGCGACGAGGTCGTTGACGGCCCAGGTGTTGATCGAAGCGCCGAACACGCGTTCGGCTTCGGTCTTGTCGCCTTCGGTGACGGCCACGTTGCGCATGTTGTCGCCCCAACGCATGACCTTCATGTTCTGGGAGGCATCCCAGCCGGCGCAGGCGCGAGCCCAGGTGCCGACCTTTTCGGCGACTTCCGGATCGGTGTAGTGGCCGACGACGATCTTGCGCGGAATGCCGAGACGGGACACGATGTAGCCGAACTCACGGTCGCCGTGGGCGGCCTGGTTCAGGTTCATGAAGTCCATGTCGATGGTCTCCCACGGGATTTCCTTGTGGTGCTGGGTGGCCAGCTGCAGCAGCGGCTTGGTCAGCACTTCGAGGCCGCGGATCCACATCTTGGCCGGGGAGAAGGTGTGGCACCAGGTGATCACGCCGATGACGTTCGGGTTGGCGGAGGCTTCGGTCATGAAGGCCTTGACGCCGTCGGAGGACTTCAGGGTCGGCTTGAGCACGATCTTGGCCGGGATCTTGCCGGTCGCGTTGAGGAAGTCGACCATCTCGCCGGTCTGCTGGGCCACCTGGCGCAGCGCCTCCTCGCCGTAGAGGTCCTGCGATCCGACGCCGAACCAGATTTCCTTGCCTTCAAATGGGTTTTCCATTGCCATGTTGGATTATTCCTTACTTCGTTGTTGGGTTTGTCGTTTCAGTTTCCGTCGCGTCAGTGCTGGCCGTAGACGTTGGTGTAGCGGTCGTTAAGGCTATCGATGTCTTCCTGGGAGATCGGGATGATGTCTCCGAGCTGCTTGGCGGCCCACATGGTGTGCGCCACCTCTTCGGTCATGGCGGCGGCCTTGACGGCGGCTTCCGCGTCCTTGCCGATGGTGAACGGACCATGGTTCTGCATGAGCACGGCCGGGGACTTCGGATACTTCTTCAGGGTTTCGACCACGCCTTCGCCGATGGCTTCGGAGCCGATGAGGCGGAACGGTCCGACCGGCACCGGGCCGCCGAACTCGTCGCCCATCATAGTCAGGCCGCACGGAATGTTCTGGCCGGTGGCCGCCCATGCGGTGGCGTAGGTGGAGTGGGTATGCACCACGCCGTACACGTCGGGCATGTGGCGGTAGATGTACGCGTGGGACGCGGTGTCGGAGCTCGGCGCTTCGGCACCGTCGACCACGTTGCCGTCGAGGTCGCACACGACCATCGAGCTCGGGGTGAGGTACTCGTAGCGCAGTCCGGACGGCTTGATGACCATCAGGTCGGCGGTGTGCAGGCGCTGCGAGACGTTGCCTGCGGTCCACACCACCAGATTCCACTTGATGAGCTGCTCGTGCAGGGTGGCGACCACTTCGCGCACCTGCTTGACTTCAGCTCGTACTTCCGGGCCGTAATCAGCCAACGTTGCCATATTATGTTCCTTTCGTCAGGCTTGCTGTTGTTACGATGGACGGTTATTTGGTTTCCAGCGGGATGCTTTCGATGGCGGCATGCTCGATCGGCAGCCCCTTGCGGAAGCGGTCGAAGAAGGCTTCGAAGCCGGCCACGTCGTTGGCGTCCGGCGCTTCCGTGGTGGAGGCCGCGTCGGCGAAGACGCGGGTGTCGAGGTAGTCGGCGAGCGGCTGGTCGGCGTGCCACAGATAGTCGGCGAGCACGGCCATACCCCACGCTCCGCCTTCGGCGGCGGTGGCCATGACCTTGATCGGGGTGTCGAATGCGGCGGCGAGAATCTTCTGCGCGACCTTCGGCGTGGTGAAGATGCCACCGTGGCCGACGAGCGAGTCGACGGCGACGCCTTCGTCCTTGGTCATCACATCCATGCCGATCTTGACCGGCGAGAAGGCGCTGAACAGCTGGGTTCTCATGAAGTTGCCGAGGCTCATGCGCGCCTCCGGGCTGCGGGCGAACAGCGGTCGGCCTTCCGGCAGGCCAGCCAGGAATTCGCCGGAGCGGAACGGATAGTTGAGCAGACCACCGCAGTCGGCGTCGACATCGTCCGCGATCGCGGCGCGGAACAGCGTGCCGTACAGCGTGCCGGCATCGACCGGCTGGCCAATCGCGGCGGCGAACTGTCCGAACAGGCCGACCCAGGCGTTGAGATCGGAAGTGAAGTTGTTGGCGTGGCTCATGCCGGCCAGGTCGCCGGCTGGGGTGGTGACGAGGTCGACTTCCGGATGCAGGCGCGCCAGCTTGTGCTCGAGCACGACCATGGCGAAAATCGAAGTGCCGGCGGAGACGTTGCCGGTGCGCACGCGCACGGAGTTGGTGGCGACCATGCCGGTGCCCGCGTCGCCTTCCGGCGGGGCGAGGACGACGCCCGGCTGAAGGGTGCCGGTCGGGTCGAGCAGTTTGGCGCCTTCGGCGGTGAGCGTGCCGGCCGGGGTGCCCGCCACGAGCGGACGGGGCAGCAGGTTCTCAAGCTTCCACGGCTGCGCAGCGACTTCCTCGATCGCGTCGAATCGCTTGATGAACTCGGTTTCGTAGGTATGGGTGGCCGGGTCGATGGGGAACATGCCGGAGGCGTCGCCCACGCCGAGCACCTTCTCGCCGGTGAGCTTCCAGTGCACGTAGCCGGCGAGTGTGGTGATGTAGTCCACCTTGGAGACGTGCTCCTCGTGGTTGAGCACTGCCTGGTAGAGGTGTGCCACGGACCAGCGTTCCGGAATGTTGTACTGGAACAGCTCGGAAAGCTTCTCGTGGGCTTCGTGGGTGTTGGTGTTCTGCCAGGTGCGGAACGGCACGAGCAGTTCGCCGGACTTGTCGAAGGCGAGGTAGCCGTGCATCATGGCGGAGAAGCCGATGTGCCCCACGTGGGTCAACCGTTCGCCATAGGCGGTTTCGACGTCGCCGGCCATGCGGGCGTATGCGGTCTGCAAACCCTTCCAGATTTCCTCCTGGGTGTAGCTCCACAGCCCGTCCTCGAGATGGCTGGCCCACTCATAGTCGCCCGCCGCGATGGTGTGGTAGGCGTCATCGATGAGCACCGCCTTGATGCGGGTGGAGCCGAACTCGATGCCCAGGCTCGTCTTGCCTGCGCGGATCTTCTCGGCGGTCACTGCGACCTGCTCTTGCGTCATAGTTCACGAACTCCTTGCGTCCGAGCGCCTCGCAACCACTCTGTCAACTGAATGTTAGCGCTCACTGTTAACGCTCACTATTGTAGGCAAAAACCCGTGACGCACCAAATCCGACGTGTCATCGGAGCAATGAATATATAAACAAATCGAGAAGAAGCAGCGCCTTAGCGACGGCGGACAGGACCCAGGGAGCTGCGGTTGACCATCTGCGCCGACACCAGTCCGACGCCATGCTGCGATGATCCGAAGGAGTTCTCCTCCCCCGCGCCTAGCAGGTACAGCGTCTCGCGCATGGCGGCGACACCCAGCTGCTCAAAGCCGGGGCGGACCGTGGTCAGCGGCGGGAACATATTGTCCATGGCAGGCATGTCGTCGAAACCCACCAGGCTCACATCCTGCGGAATGCGCACGCCATGCTCATGCAGCGCGCGGGCCACACCTACGGCCTGGCTGTCGTTGGCGCAGACCATGCATGTCGGCAGATTGCCGCCGGTGCGGCCGATGTTGTCGAGGATGTGGTTCATCTTGCCGTACGCTTCAGAGGATTCCCAGGTCTCACACTGCACCGTCACGGAATTGACCGCATTGGCCGCGCATAGCTTGTTCCATGCCAGCAGGCGCGTCGCCGCGTCGCGCCACTCCTTGGGACCGGCGAAATACAGCACCGAACGGTGCCCGTATTCCACGACTAGATGCATCACGTCGGCCATCGCGGACCATTGGTCCATGCCGACGACGGATACGCGGCGGCGGTCGGCGGACTCCATCAGCCGCAGGCCGTCCTGCACGCCGATGCCACCGTGCGTGGATGTGACGATCACACGAGGCTGCGCGATCCGCGTCCGGCATGCCGCGGAAAACATGACATCGGTGGGCGTGAGGAAGATGAACGCATCGACGTTCATCTCGTCGAAGCTGCGGCACAGGTCGTCGAATTCCTCCTGCGAGCACAGCGCCTCATGCACCATGCTCACCGTCACGAACAGGCCATGCTGGCGGGCCATCGTCTCAATCGCGGAAATCGTGGAGATCGGGCCATAGAAATGCTGGCCGCCGGCGATCAGGCCGATGGTGCGGGACCGGTGCGAGGCGAGCGCGCGGGCGGAGTTGCTGGGACGGTATCCGAGCTGGTCGATGGCCTTCTGCACCTTCTCGCGGGTGGCGTCGGAGACGTCCGGCGAATGGTTGATGACGCGCGAGACCGTCTGGTGGCTCACACCAGCCAGCTTCGCCACTTCGAACATCGAAGGACGCTTATTGCCCGCATTGCGTTTGCCTGCCATGCCCCGTCGCCTTTCGCACACAACTGTTGGTATGTTCGCCTATTGTACACGCAACTTCAGTTAGCGCTAACAACCCTCATGCTCCAAGGATGCGGCACACTGCGCGCAGGCTACCGCACGGCCGCCAAAGCACGCAGACGCGCCGCGAAGTTGGGCCAATCGGTGCGCATGGCGGTCAGCAGCTTGCGGTTGGGCACGTCATCGACCGGCACCCATTCGATCTCCATGCTTTCGTCGTCGTTGGCCTTGGGCTCGACGCGATGCCCCGGCTTTTCGAAGGCGAACACCGTGGTATACGACCATGGGCCGTGGTCCTCGCAGTATGAGCCGACCACGTCGATGTCCTCCGGCGTGATGTTGGCTTCCTCGTACGATTCGCGCAGTGCGCCCTCGATCGGGCTTTCGCCATCGGCGGTGGCACCGCCGGGAATGCCCCACGTGCCGCCTTCCGCGCTCCATACCGCGCGGTGCTGCATGACGACGTGCGTCACCTCACCGGTCGTCTCGCTGCGGCGGGCCAAGAGCACGCCGGACGCGCCGTTCGTACCCCAATGCTTGCGGCCGCAGGCGCAGTCGACCCAGCCGTCTCCCGGCTGGTGCACGTTCTCCTTGGGCGGCAGCGGCTTCGCGGCACCCGTTTTCGCATCATATTCGGCGTCCGGCGCGAGGTCGGAGCGCGTGACGTTCCACAGATCGGTCCATTCGACGCCCAATTGCGCCGCCAGACGGCGCGCCAACGGCAGGCTCAGGCCGATGATGCCGTGCGGATCGCCTTCGATCGAGTCGATGAACGCGCCGCCGAAACCTTCCAAAGTGAACGATCCGGCCACTTCCAGCGGCTCGCCGGTGGCGATGTAGCGTTCGATATCCAGGTCGGAATATTCGCAGAAGTGCAGGGTCGCTTTGCTGGCGCCGCGCACCATGCGGCCCGACGCGAAGTCGATGAGGCAATGGCCGGTCCACAGCTCGCCGGTGGCACCGCGCATGGCACGCAGCCGTTCGCGCGCTACCTCTTCGCTATGCGGCTTGCCGTAGCATTCGCCGTCCAGCAGGAACATGGAATCGCAGCCGAGAATCAGCGGGCCGGCCTTCGAACGGGTCAGGCTTGGACGGCCATCCACGAAATCGGCGATCGGCTCGGCGACGGTGGGAATGGCGATGCCGGAGAAATCGCGGGTCTTCGTCTCGTCGGCGGACTGCGCGCTGTCCGTGCGTGCGGCTGTGCCCGCCGAGGATGCGTCGCGATCGTCTGCCGCCCGGAGCGGGAAGCCGACCACGCGCTCCCCGCGCGCGTGCGCCGCGGTATCGGCGATGTTGCGATACGCCTGGTGCACGGCCTCGGCCTTCGCCGTGGCGAGAATCATCACACGCTGTTCGACGCTCAGGTCGTTCACGGTGACGCCAAGCGCGGCCGCCTCGCGTTCAAGCGCGGCAGGTTCGTCGACGTGCGAGACACGGATGGTCGGGCAGATGCCGGCGGAGAACAGCACGTCACGGCGTGGACGGGACTGGGAGGCGAGAATCAGCGGGATGCTCATGCGCGTTCCACCTGCACACCCTTGGTGTCGACCGCGAGATGCAGCACACGCCAATGGCCGGATGCCAGCTCTTCGGCGGCGATCTGTTCAAGCTCCTCGTGGGCGTCGCCATGGTGCAGCACCAGCACGCATGGGCCGGCGCCGGACACGGTGGAGGCGAAGCCGTGGGAGCGCATCTTCTCGATCAGCGCCCAGGACGGCTCCATCAGCGAGGCGCGGTACGGCTGATGCAGACGGTCCTGCGTGGCCGCGAACAGCAGTGCGTTGGCGTTCTGACGCGAGCCGGAGGCCAGCATCGCGGGGTTCATGGCGGCCGGCAGCAGGCTCACACGGGAGACGTTGTGCACGGCGTCCTTGAACGGAATCTCAGTCGGCAACGCCTGACGGGCCTTTTCGGTGGACAGCTCGTAGTCCGGCACGAACACGGCCGCGGTCAGATCGTCCGCCACGCGGTAGTTGATGGTGTGGAAACCGTTGTGCATCGGCTCGCCGCCTGGAATCGGCACGGATCCGACACCTTCCGCGGTCTCCATGTCCCAAGACATGGTCAGGCCGCCGTACACGGCCGGGGCCACGTTGTCCGGATGGCCTTCGATGGCGGCGGCCAGCTCGAACACGGCGTCGCGGTTGAGGTCGTCGTCCTGTGCGAAGGCGGCCGCGGCGGCGATGCCGGCGACGATGGCCTCGGCGGAGGAGCCCATGCCTCGCGCCTGCGGGATGTTGTTGTGCGCCTGCAGGATGAATCCGACGCGTCCCAGGCCGAAGGTCTGGCATGCGCGGCGGAACGTGGAGACCACCAGGTGCGTCTCGTCACGTGGCAGGGTGTCTTCGCCCTCGCCTTCGATCATCACCTGCGCCGCGGTGTTCACCGGGTCGGCGCTCAGCGTGAATTCAAGCTCGTCATGGTAATCCAAAGCCAAACCGACCGTATCGAAGCCGGAGCCAAGATTGGCGCTGGTGGCCGGAACCTTCACACGCACCTTGCGGGTAACTGGAGTCATCTCTCGTCGTCCTTCGTCACATCTTCATTACAAATCAAGCACCGTATACCGTGGCAGTGCCAGAGTCAAATTTCAGGGGGAACCGCACCCGTGCATCGTATTCGAGCCCATGATGGCGGCTTGGCATGGCTTGCATGCCAATCGCATCATGGGCCCGAATCGCATCCGATATCAGTTCAGCACGCGCAGGATCGACGGCTCTCCGCACACGCAATCCAGCTCGCACACGTCCTTGACGGTTTCGCGCAGGGTGAGCTCGTCGGTCATGTGGGTGACCAGACGCAGCTGCTGCAGTTCGCCATCGTAGCCCGGATCCTTCAGCGTCGGCTTCAGATCCTGGTTCACGCCGTTGATGGACACGCCATGGTCGGCGAACTTGGCTGCGATCGCGGCGAGCACGCCCGGATTGTCGTGAATCACGAAGCGGACCGCGAACTCGGCCTTGGACGCCTCGATCGGAGCCTTCTTCAGATCCTTGTACAGCGGGATGGACGGGCCGGTGCAGCCCTGTGCGATATGGCGGGCTTCGGTCACGACGTCTCCGACGACCGCGGAGGCGGTCGGAGCGCCGCCGGCGCCGCGGCCGTAGAACATGAGGTCGTCCGCGGCTTCGGCCTTGACGAACACGGCGTTGAAGGAGCCGTGCACGGAGGCCAGCGGATGGGTGTTGGAGATCAGTGCCGGGTAGACGCGCGCGGACACGCCGGCATCGGTGTTCTCCACGACGGCGAGCAGCTTGATCACCTTGTTTTCCGCGGTGGCGGCGGCGATGTCGTCGGCGGTGATCTTGGTGATGCCTTCGACGGAGACGTCGTCGATGGTGACGGAGGTGTGGAAGCCGAGGGTGGCCATGATCGCGGCCTTGTTGGCCGCGTCGTAGCCCTCGATGTCGCCGGTCGGATCGGCTTCGGCGTAGCCCTTGGCCTGCGCGTCCTTGAGCACGTCATCGAAGTCGAGGCCCTTGGTGGTCATCTCGTCGAGGATGTAGTTGGTGGTGCCGTTGACGATGCCGAGCATGCTCGTCACCTTGTCTCCGACGAGGGATTCGCGCAGCGGCTTGAGGAACGGGATGGCGCCGCCCACGGAGGCTTCGAAGTAGATGTCGACGCCCTTGGCTTCGGCGGCCGCGTAGATCTCCGGACCATACTTGGCCAGCAGCGCCTTGTTGGCGGTGACCACGGAGGCACCGGATTCGATGGCGGCGAGCACGAACTTGCGTGCCACGCCGGTGCCGCCGATCAGTTCGATGACGATATCGGAATTGGTGGCCACGCTCATGGTGTCGGTGGTCACGATGGCCTTGTCGATCCACGGGAACGGATCGGTTTCCGCCGGGTCAAGGCAGGCGACGCCGGTCAGTTCGATCGGGCGGCCGATACGTGCGGCAAGCTCGTCCTTCTGCTCGACCAGCAGGCGTGCAGTCTGGGAACCGACGGTACCTGCGCCCAGCAATCCAACGCGAATCGGCGCAACATCTTCCTGTGCCAAGGCATCCTCCCTTGAATGCGAAGTATTGGTGTGACCTTGCTTATTGTACGGTCTCAATATGACGTAAGGCCGCGGAATATCAAGAAAATGGACGGTTTCCGAAGCTTTCCCCGCAAGGAAGCCCGAAAACCGTCCATACCGTGAGACGCAATCGTGGACTATTCGCTGACGTCCCAGCTCAGCAGATCGTCGATCGTCTGCCGGCGGATCATGACGTGTGCGCCGGCCTCGCCGACGCCGACCACGGCGGGAATCAGCGCCTGGTTGTAGTTGCTGGCCATCGTGCGGCCGTACGCGCCGGTGACGGGCACGGCGAGAATGTCCCCGCGCCTGATGTCGGCCGGCAGACGCACCTCGTTGACGACGATGTCGCCCGATTCGCAGTGCATGCCGACCACGCGGCACAGCTTGGTCTCGTCGGATCCCTTGCGATTCGCGATTCTCGCGGTGTAGTCGGAGCCGTACAGCGCCGGGCGGATGTTGTCGGACATGCCGCCGTCCACGGACACGTACACGCGTTCCGTCACCGGATTGCCGCCCTTGTCTTTGGCTTCACCGTTCAGCTGCACCGGCTTGACGGTGCCCACGCGGTACAGCGTGACGCCGGTGGGGGCCACCGTCCAGCGGCCTGGCTCGAAGGAGATGACCGGGGCCGGCATGCCGAGCGCGCGGTTCACGGTGCTGACCGCGTCGGCGAGCCTGCCGAGCTCCACGTCGATGTCCATGGAATCCTCACCGTCGGTGTAGGCCACGGAATAGCCACCGCCCAGATCAACCTCCGGCAGGGTGTACGCATCGGTGGCGTAGAAGGTCTTGCGCAGCAGCATCATGCGCTTGGCCGCCTGGATGAAAGCGTCCGCGTCATGGATGTTGGAGCCGATATGCGAGTGCACGCCGACCAGTTCGAGCACGTCCTGGCGGCGGTAGATGTCCTTGAGCACGGCGAGCGCCGGGCCGTCGGCCACCATGGTCATGGCGTCGGCGAGCTTGCGGTCGCCTTCGGAGACCTTCTCGTGGCTCAGATCGTACGGGTATTTGATGTCGTATTGGAGCTTGCGTTCCGCGTGGCCGGCATGGGCGGCTTGATCGGCGGCATCCGCAGCGTTCTCGCCCAAGCGCGCGTTCGATCCGGCCGGCGTCACGTCGGTCAGGTCGTCGAGCACGCCGAGTTTGGCGGTATCGGCGCCGGCGGGGAGCAGGGCCACGCCGAACTTCTGGTCCTCGTGCGCGGTGGACACGAATTCGTGGCCGCCGGCGTGGATGCCGGAGGTGACGCGCAGCATGACGCGGGCGCGCTTGCCGAGCCGCTTGGCGATCGCGGCGATGCGTGCCGGCTCATCCGGCTCGTCAATCACGATTTTGTTGAAGCCCTGTTCGATGGCCAGCTCGATTTCCGCATCGGACTTGTTGTTGCCGTGCAGCACGAGGCGGCGGCCTGGGACGCCCGCGGCGAGCGCGATGCGCATCTCACCCATGGTGCAGGTGTCGATGAGCATGCCGGATTCGGTGACGATGCGGCAGATTTCCTTGCTCAGCAGCGCTTTGCCGGCGAAGCTGACGTGGGTGACGGTGTTGTTGAACGCGTTGGCGGCCGAATGCACGAATTTCGTGGCGCGGTCACGCACCTCATCGGTGTCGATGACGTAAAGCGGCGAGCCGAATTCGTCGAGCAGGCTTTCGGCGGTGCGGCCGTGGAAGGTGATCTCGCCTTCGTCGTTCACGGCCGAGCCGGCCGGCCAGATTGGACTCACAGACATGGTTTGCGTTATCTCCTGCCGGTCACATCTTGTCGGGGGCGGTGACGCCGAGCAGGTCGAGGCCTTCGGCGATGACCGTCTTGACGGCGTCGTTGAGCTTGAGTCGGGCGGCGGCGCGGGCCGGTTCCGGAGCCTTGGCGATGCGGATGGCGTCGGCCTGTTCCCCGCGGGCCTCCGGATCGGTGAGTTCCATCGGCACGACGCGCTCCACGTTGTACCACTTGTGGTAGGTGGCGGCGAGATCTTCCAGATAGTGGGCCACGCGGTGCGGGGCGCGCAGGTCGCCCGCTTCGCGCAGCAGGGCGGGCCACTGGGCGAGCGCGGCGAGCACTTCGCCGTCGGCGGTGGTGTCGAGCAGGCTCACGTCGGCGCCTTCGTAGGTGATGCCGGCGGCGGCCGCGTTGCGGTCCACGTTGCAGGAGCGGGCGTGCGCGTACTGCACGTAGTACACCGGATTCTCGTTGGAATGCGAGGACAGCAGGTTCAGGTCGATATCCACCGGGGAGTTGTAGTCGGTGCGGGCCAGCGAATAGCGGGAGGCGTCCACGCCGATGGCGTCGGTCAAATCGTCGATGGTGACGACGTTGCCGGCGCGCTTCGACATGCGCACGGCCTTGCCGTCCTTCATGACGTTGACAAGCTGGCCGATGAGGATCTGCATGTTCTCGCCCGGCTTGTCACCGAACGCCTCGCACATGGCCATCATGCGGCCAATGTAGCCGTGGTGGTCGGCGCCGAGCATGTAAATCGCCACGTCGGCCGGGTTGGTCTCGCGGTGGCGCTTGTTGCGGTAGTAGGCGATGTCGGCGGCGAAGTACGCGTAGTTGCCGTCGGACTTGATGATCACGCGGTCCTTGTCGTCACCGTGCTTGGTGGACTCGAACCAGGTGGCGCCGTCCTTTTCGAAGATGTCGCCGCGGGCGCGCAGGTCGGCGATGGCCTTGTCGACCTCGCCGTCGGAGTACAGGCTGTTCTCATGGAACCACACGTCGAAGTTGACGCGGAAGTTCTTCATGGACTTCTGAATCTCGTCGAACATCATCGGTACGGCGCGCTTGCGGAATTCCTCGCGCTGCTCGGAATCGCCTTCGCCGAGCGGTTCGCCGTCCTTGTCCACGCCACCGTCGACGCGCGGCAGGTTCAGGATGTCGACGCCGTCGGCCTGGGCTTCGTCGATGACGCGCTTGGCGATCTCGTCGATGTAGGCGCCCTTGTAGCCGTCGATCGGGGTTTCCTCGCCGTGGGCCGCGGCGACGAGCGACTTGGCAAAGCGGTTGATCTGCTCGCCGTGGTCGTTGAAGTAATATTCGCGCACGACTTTGGCGCCGTTGGCTTCGAGCACGCGGGCCATGGAGTCGCCGACGGCCGCCCAACGGGTGCCGCCGATGTGGATCGGGCCGGTCGGATTGGCGGAGACGAATTCGAGGTTCAGGGTCTCGCCGCCCAGATGGTCGTTCTTGCCGTACGTGTCACCGGCTTCGAGCACGGCGTCCACCACGGCCGCCGCGGAGGCGGAGTCAAGCGTGATGTTGATGAAGCCGGGGCCGGCCACTTCCACGGACTTGATGCCGTCGGCATTGGTCAGTTCGGCGGCGAACAGTTCGGCGAAATCACGCGGCTTCATGCCGGCCTTCTTGGCCAGCTGCATGGCCGCGTTGGACGCCCAATCGCCATGTGCGCGGTCCTTCGGGCGCATCACGGCGAACTTGGCCTGCGGCGGAATCAGATCGGCGGTCAGGGTGCCTGCCTTGCCTTCGGAGACAAGGGTGTTGGCAATGTTGAAAATCAGTTCACTAAGGGCTTCTGGACTCATTCTTCCAAGAATACCGGGCACGCTGACAGAATCAGTCTTCCTGTCCATCCTCACGATGGGGTTGCGATACGTCCTGCGGAACGCTTTGCAAGGCGTTCTGAGCATCGTCCTGCCCGCCATGCCGTTTCGTACGCCACGCCACGGACGCGTAGTAGCCCGTGTAGCACAGCGCCACGAACGGAATCATGGTCAGCAGCGTGGAGCGCTGCGACGGATCGCAAATCACCAGAACCAGCGCGCCGACGCACATCACAATCGCGACGATCGGCACGAACGGGTAGCCAGGCGCGCGGTACTTGAGCTCGCCAACCGTATGTCCCTGCGCGAGCCATTGGTGGCGGAATCGCAAGTGGCAGACGGAAACCGACGCCCACACCACCAGTGTGGCCAGGCCGGAAACCGCGACCAGCGCGAGGTAGACGGTCGAAGCGGCCACCACGGAGGACAGCAGCGCCAGCAGCGAGCCGGCCATGCTGAACATCACCGCGAAAACGGGCACGCCGTGGAAGTTCGTTTTGGCGAGCTTGCGCGGAATCATACCCTCCTGCGCGAGCGACCACACCATGCGCGAGCACACGTAGAGGCCGGAATTCGCGGCGGACAGCACGGCCGTCAGCACCACGAAATTCATGATGTCGCCGGCGAACGGCATGCCGATCGACTGGAACACGAGCACGAACGGGCTGGTGTCGACGCCCGACTTGCGCCACGGAATCAGCGCCGCCATGACGGCGATCGAGCCGATGAAGAAGATCGCCAGACGCAGCACGGTGGTGTGCACGGCCTTCGGAATCGCCTTGGACGGGTCCTTCGTCTCGCCGGCGGCGACGCCGACCACTTCGGTGCCGGAGAAGGCGAACACCACCGTCAGCAGGGTGGAGAAGATCGGCAGCACGCCGTTCGGCAGCCATCCGTCGTTGTAAAAGTTCTCGAACATCGGCGCATGGCTATAGCCGGCAATTGGAATCGCGCCGAACATGGCGAGCAGGCCGATGACGATGAACGCGATGATGGCGAACACTTTGATGGACGCGAACCAGAATTCCGATTCGCCGTACAGGCGCACCGACAGGATGTTGAGCAGGAACACGACCACGATGAACGCGGCCGACCAGACCCATGCGGGCGAATGCGGGAACCAGCGTTGCATCAGCAGGCCCGCGGCGGTGAACTCGGAGGCGAGCGCCACCGCCCAATTCAGCCAGTAGAGCACGGCGATGGTGAACGCGGTGCCGGGGCCGATGAAGCGCTTCGCGTACAGGTGGAAGCTGCCGGCGTACGGCATGGCCACAGAGAGTTCGCCAAGACTCAGCATGATGAAGTAGACCAGTACGGAACCGATGGCATAGGCGATAATCGCACCGAGTGGACCGGCTTGGTGGATGGTGTAGCCGGCGCTTAAAAACAGTCCGGTTCCGATGACTCCACCAAGCGAAATCATGGTCAGGTGGCGCGTCTCCATTTTGCGCTCCAGCCCGCCCTGCTCGTCGTTCTGCTGGGCTTGCGCCGTGGGATCCGCGGCGGTTCCGGTCGCTGGCTGCGGCTGGCGTTCCTTTGTTCCCGGCCGGTCGCCCGCGCCGCGCTCT
>OGOE01000399.1_pt1 | contig 46066 bp, 27 predicted proteins | sample 1552611 | NCBI WGS metagenome assembly OGOE01 (sample SAMEA2580129, study PRJEB22360) | human gut metagenome | biome: human gut; feature: human-associated habitat; material: faeces | place: Denmark | collected 2008/2010
TTGCCCTACGCTATATAATTAAGCCCTTTCAGGGCACTCCGCAAAATTATCATTTTTCCTTTTCAATCATTATAACAATATCCTTTTTTCTACTTTCCGGTAAAACTTTCAAGTCCGTCACTTTTCCGTTTTTGAGAGTGGCTTCTACTGTTGTTTCGCCCGGAGCATGAAGTTTGAAATGTACGTTCCATTCTTTCGGCCATGCCGGGAAAAGGAGTATTTGTTCTCCATTGGTTTGCAATAGCATTTCCTGAAGTCCTATCATGCCGCTACCTCCCCAGTTGTGATCGGGTGTCCAATCATATCCCGGTCCCCAAAATGCGGGGAAACGATGCGGTCCATTCGATAATTTGGCTAAAGATAGTTTCTTTGCTTCTTCGGTCAGGCCTAAACAGGCAGCCCATATATTATCTTGTTTCCATCCGGTATGCGAACGGAACTTGATGGCATCCGGGTCATAAAAGTAGGTATTACGGGCTATATCCAGATCCTCCTTTCCTACTCCATAAATACGCCATGGAAACACTGGATAAAGTTGTGGCGTTTCAACATTATTAATTCGTTCCCAACTTACGGCGGGCGAAATTGTTTGCTTCAAGACCGGAGCAATAGTCGGATTCAACGTATCTTTTATTTCTATGTATCGCAATGGAATCGGAGGTATTGCTTTTAGCATCTCCTCTTTCTCTCCGTATGTTTCTAATACCACTTTCAGGGCGGCGATGGTGCTGCTTGCGTTATTGGTCATTTTATATGTTTCACAAGCAGAACCCGGGAAAAGAATCAGATGTCCGTTGCCATCCAACGCTTTCCGTCCTCGGCGGGAAGCTAGTTGCTGGTAATGTTCGTCGAAGAATGTCAGCGAACTTTCGATCAGAGGTAAATAAGGGGTAATATCAGCATTTGCATAGTTCTTTGTTTCCAATATCATTTGGCAGAATTCAAGAACCGTATCCCATTCATATTCCAGCCAGGCATTATATTCCAATCCTTTGTCGAACCAGTCCGGTCGTTTGAAACCATATTCTGCGGGGTTCGGCAAACCGAAATTTTCGATCTGCTCGCTAAAGCAAGCTCCATCATGTTGCCAATATATACGGCTTCGCAGTTCTGCATTTTTCAACATGCGGTTATAAAAATCAAACTGGGAAGGCATCATATCAAAGTCTCCGCTTTTCAGCATCGGCCAGTATACTAAACGTTGATTCTGTGCAGTCATTGTGCCACCTCCCCATTTCCGGTAGTCGGGAGTGAAAGATTGTTTTTCATCGACATGGCAAGGATCAAAGGTAAATAGTCCGCCATTGAATTTAGTCGGTACGCTGCCATAAGCATTACATCCTAGCATATAGCGGAAAAGGGTGTAGTTTCTAGTTATTTCTTTTGCTTCCCCTTCTGCTTCGATAAAACTGCGTTGCCAAAAGGAATTCCACCACGAACGGGTCTGTTTTTTATCCTGTATGATAATCTTCGATGAAACTTTACCTTTGGGGGCTATTCTTTGTAAAGCAGTTTGTAGTCCCTGCTCCCATTCTTCTATTGTTTCTGTCTGGTCTGTATGTAACACAATACAGATATGTTCTTTCCGGGCTGCTTTGGAAGAACGAAACTTCCAGGCACGATAGTCTGTGCCGGCATATACATCATCCGCAGTGCCTGCAAATTCTAAGTTTTCGCCAAAAAGAGTTCCTCCGAAAGTCAAGTTTTTCAAAGGATTCATCATTTGAGATTTGACTTCGTTCATTCCTTGTTGAGCTACAACTACATCAAAAACGGTCTGTTCGGGATTGCGATGATAAAACAGAAGTTGGTTCCTCTTTATTGAAGTCCTATTTGTTTCAGCCTTTCCTGTTGAATCAGTAATTTTGTCTAAAGAAATAAAGTCGGCCTCCGTCACAGTACCTTTCGGGGGAGCCCATTTGTAGGAACACTGTTGCCCCTCTCCTTTTCTGACAGGTCGTTCCTGATAGCGCCAATTTTCATAAAAGACTTCAGTCTGCAACGGTTGTTCATTTGTTACCTCTACATGTATAATCGGATGAAAAACATCTACCCAAAATTGTATCTGCGTGTTTCCTGCCGCGATTTCTACATATCCGTCTTTTAACTTCAACTCCTGACGAAAATCTTTAGCGTCTTTGAAAGGATTGGGCGACAGGCGGAGACGTACACGCCCTTGTTTTAACTGGCAGTTGTTTTCGTCGAATGTGCCGCTACGGCTCACATAGAACATAACATCACCGTCTTCTACCCATATATTCATCCCGATATCTCCACCGCCACAGGGCATAGATTCAGAAGAATTACGACTGGGAGTATTCCAAATGACATTGGCATGCTGACTCCAAAGAGCCGACACGCCAACAAACAGTATGGTTATAATCAGATAAAATCTCTTCATATATTTTTCATATTTTACCTTGTCTATTTACGATTACCAATCATCCGAACGAAAAGACCCTAAAGGCAATCCGTCGCAATATACATCTCCTTCCACATAGTTTTCAAAACAATATCGTACAGCTACCGGGTGCGGCACTTTATCGCTTTTCACTAGCATCTTACTACGTTCTATCCATGCTTTGGCCGGGTAAAAAACTTTATCTTCGCCGGCTACCTGAAAGTTTTTCGATTCGAAACAGTTCTTGCCGCTAATCCACATATTGGCACGTTCGAAGCTGACAACTACGGTGTCGTTCTTTATTTCAATGCTTTTATAATAAGGACTTTCGCCATTCACGCCTTCCACTCCATACGTTTTAGTTAAAGCCAGAAGTGCCAGGCGTTCGCCTGCAACCTGTTTCTTTGCGGGATGGATACCTTTTTCCATTCCTGCATCCAATAATACAGCCATACCGCTGTTAGCTACACGATGTTCTACTTTTGCCTGTGCCTCCCGGAGATATGCCGAATTTATCACTTCCTTTCCTTTTTCGGTAATAATCCCGTAATCATACGGAGCTATCTGGCAATAATAGAAAGGGAAATCCCCCTGTTTCCATTCGGCACGCCAACCGTTAATCAATCGGGTAAACATATCAGCATACGTATGGGCACGATTCCAGTTATCTTCACCCTGATACCAAATCACTCCTTTCATGGTCATACCGATTAATGGATGCAACATACCATTATAAAGCACGGTCGGAGTACGGTTTTTGGATTTTATGTCGGCTTCCGTTTGAGGAATCTTCGCTTCCGGAAAGGCTTTCAGCCAGTCTGCCGTCATCCATGCTTCACAGGCGGAACCACCCCAGGCTGCTACAACTAACCCAACCGGAACATCTAATATTTCATTTACCAGTCTCCCGAAATAATAGGCTGTTGCACTGAAATCACGGACGCTGGCCGGAGTAGCTTCTTTCCACGAACCGATAACGTCATTCTGCGGAGTGAATGTAGAAGTACGTTTCACCGTAAACAGACGGATTTGCGGATTCTTGCTGTGAAGAATGTCCATATTGGCATTTTCTACCGGTTGGTTTTTGAATCCTTTCATCGGCATTTCCATATTACTTTGTCCGGAACAAAGCCAAAGTTCGCCTATCAGAATATTATTCAGTGTCTTTTTGGTTCCATCATCAAAGGTCACAGTATAAGGACCTCCCGCTTCGGGAGTAGCTACTGTCAGTTTCCATGCCCCATTTTTATCTGCTGTTGCTGCATATTGTTTTCCATTCCAACTAGTGGTCACTGTTACTTTTTTATAAGGAGTCGCCGTCCCCCAAAGGTTTGCATTGGTCTGTTGCTGCATCACCATGCCATCAGAAAAAATAGCCGGTAGCTTTACTTCTGCGTGTGTTGACAGGCAGGCAGCAAGCAGAAAACCTGCCAACATTGTACCTGTTTTAATAATTGAACTTTTCATACTTTAGCTATATAATAATGAATTGGGCACGGATTATATGGATTGCGCTGTTACTTTATGTAATACGATTCTCATAAACCGTGTAATCCGCGTAATCCGTGTCTTAAAAATCTATTTTATTCTGTGGTAGAAAAACTCAAAGGTCCGAGTAATCCTGCCGGAAGCAGCGTTTTCTCTGCCCTGCGATATTTTGCATTAGTCCAAATGCCATCAAACGGCGCTTTTCCTTCATCAGCTCCTGCCAGTGCATTTGCCCATGTATTTGTAACCTCTATTTCAAGCTCATTAATTCCTTTTTTCAAGGCACCTGTAATATCTGCACGATAAGGAGCTGTCCAGATTGTGCCACAATCTACACCATTCACACGAACAGTTGCCAAATTATAAACTGTTCCCAGATTCAGATAAATCTGTTGGTCTTTATTCGGCTTATTTTTCCAGCGAAAAGTGGTTTTATAGGTCGCTGTCCCCGAATAATAACGTATCTGTTCGTCCGATTCTTGGCTCCAGTCGAAAAGTTCTTTTCGTGTGAGCGTTTTTTGGTTAGCTGCAAAAGTTATAGTATATTCCTTTGCCTCCAAAGCTATGTTTAAAGGGGCTTTGGCGGTGTCTTTTTTCTCCTTTTGCAGTTGGAGAGAGGACTCTCCATAGCCTTCATCTACTCCCTCCGCAGGATATACGATGAATACGGACTCGTTAGGAGCCAATGTGAGAGTAACTTCCGTCCGGTTTCCGTTGATACGATAGGAAGGATGAATATTCATCTCACCCGTCACCGGATTCCAACATTCCGGTTTCTTACCGTTAATACGCATACTTGCAGTAAACGTGCGTGTTTCGTCCTTTTGGTTGGCTACGAAATAGAGTTCGCCAAGTTCGCCACGACGATGCGTCCAGGCAATATCTTCCGGCACGATCATGTCACGTTCCAAGCCATACACGGAAAAATCTTCTTCTGTATAAGGTAAAGAAGGTACCAAAATGCCAGCTTCTTTTAGTTCATTGATTTTTTTCTGCACTTCCGATGACAATACAGGTTCGGGATTCATTGGACGCGAAAGAGGCAGTACTAACACTTTATAACTTGCTCCACCCGGCAACGTTATTCGTCCGTTTTCTGCTTTCGCCAAACGAAGGATTGCATCTTTATTAAAACTATCGTATGCATATCCACGAAGCGGATTCACCCATTTCTCCGGATCAGCCATGTTAGCTGAATGGGTAACACCTACCGGGCGTACACGTAAAGGCTGTCCCTCATTGGCCAGACGGATGCGTTCACTTTCCACTCGTTCTGCACCGAAGATTCCCGGCAGAGAAGGAACCAATCGTTCCGGTAATATCGAACGCCTCGGCACTTCTTCACCTGTAAAGACTGCGATGTCTGTTACCGGATGCCCATATTGCAACAACGACTGGCAACGGGTAGCATATTCGGAAAAGGCTTTTGCCCCTTTCTTCCACCAGGTCTGATCCCGTTGGAAGAAAAGTCCGATGCCATCCAATGTCATGCCGGGCTTGCGGTCCAGCCAGGGATTATGTACATATACATGGTAGAAAAGGCGATTGATTCCTAATGCGTAATTACGATCCAACAAGGCTTTCAACATTCCGGGGTATTCATCCCACGTGCCACGCACTTCGGTGAATCCTTCAGCCTGAATAATATTCTTTCCGTAGATATGCGCTCCGCTAATAGCGTCGAGCATATCATTCGGTTTGTCATGTGTGGGACTGTTCAACCAAAATTCGCCCATTGGAAGATCTACTTTTTGATAATGTAGTAGACCATCGCTTACCATCGTCGGAGCTACACATTCTGCCGAGAACTGGCAATCATATTCTTTCGCACAGTCCGCCAATACCTGATAGAACACATCTACGATGAGTTCTGATATGGTAGTACGTACGTCTCGCAGAATCTTTTCACTTTGTTCGACACTTTCCATCGGAATACCTGCCAATAGAGGTAGATAAGGCATCAAATCGTAGCCACGACGTTTCTGAAATTCAATAGCGAAACGTTTATTCCAGTTTTGGCTGCCACATTCCCAACTGTCGACATGCATATATTTCAGTACACGACGAGCTATTTCGGGATTGGTCTTTACAAATGCCTGCGCAAACCAGTTATCGAATTGCTTCCGTACCGTTTTCGGGTTAAACTTATCACATTCCAATCCTTTTCCACCTCCCGCTGTCGCATTGGTATGCCCGGTAGCTGTATGTCCCATGCGAAGTAATTTCCATTTTCCTTTGGGGAGAGTGGCGGTCAATGTTTTTCCATTCGAATGACCGGTATATTGCTTTGTCAGATTGATGACTTGTGAAAGTGAATAACAATCCTGTTTCCCGACTTCCTCTTCTTTAGTCGCTTGAGCAACACGCCATATCAGTCCGGCTTTTCCTTCCCACTGGTTCAGACGGGCTTCCCGATGCAAGCGTAATTTTTTTATTTTCAGATTGGGCTTCCATTTGGCAGCATCCATATCTTCACTTCCCGGTTCGCTTCCTTCAGGAGTCCAGTAGAAACGGAAGAAACGGGCGGTAGTCGGAGGAATACTATGAGTTGAGTTCTCATCCGTATTCTGCCATCCCTGACGGGCAGGGACCAACTGCTTAACCAAACGATAATTCACTCCGTCGTCACTGGCCATTACTTTCAAGCGGTGTGCCTGATAATTATTACCAGTTAAAATGATTTCGATGTTCCGGCAAGTGAAAGGTTGTCCGTATTCATACTGGATATAGCAGGGATATGAAGAACGGATCACTCCCGCCGCATCCATATTCACTGTTTGAGCTGCTTTTATATTTCCTGTCGTAGCTAGGTTGACACAGGTGATTTTTGCCTGCATCTCATCCGCTGCGTCTTCTACCGGCAAAGCGAATAATGCAATATCTTCATAATAATTTTCATAGGCTTCCGGTTGTGGCAAGCGAATAGCCATCAGCTTTCCTCCGTTTACAATCGTATCGCTCCAAACCACTTTTTGCATAGATTCTTCAGGAGTAATCCAAGGGCCTCCCGCCAATGCAAAACCATCACAAATGTGCATTCCCAATTTCAGCCCCAAACGATCTGCTTCTTCCATACTGAAACGTACCATCTCCCACCATTCGGGAGTTAGCTGCTGCGCTTTGCCATCGTATTGGGCGCCTTCGTGAATACCTTTAATCGGCATCAGGTAAGTACCTCCCAATCCGGCATGTTTCATTGCCTCCAAATCGGCTGTAATGCCTTCTTTAGACACGGCGCCATACATCCAATACCAAAAGGTCCAGGGTTTTGCTTCATCGGAAGGACTTAAGAATTGATCGCGAAGCGAGCGTGTTTGCTGTGCATCGGCAGGGCATACGGCTGTCCATGCTAATAGAGAAAGTGCAAATATTTGTTGTTTCAGTCGGCTTTTCATTCCAGTCTATATTTTTACTTATAGATAAGACGAAAAACATTCTGTTTTGTACTCACTGTATTTTCCTGACTCAAATTAAATTAAGCTATTTAATTTGTCTGATAGAATTGAAACGATAGTTTATCTATCTCTTCTGTAATAGTTCTTCAAACACTTCAAATACCCTTGAATATGAAGTGTGCGGATTGTTTATATCAATGGAGATGCTACGTGCATGATTTATGGCAGATTCTAGCTTTTCTTTGAGTTGGAGATATAAGTTGTTCTTTGAAAAATACTCAATGTTTTTTTCGTACTTTTCAAGACGACCATTCTTTTTCAACTCTGTAATTACTTCGTCACAGTTACGAAACTGCCGGTCGGTAAAGACAAAGTGTAATAATAGCCAAAATTCAAAGGCAGGATTACTCTCTATGAAATAAATCTCATTTTTGTATGCCTTGATGCATGATGACTTCTCTTTATCATAGGCTTGTTTACGTACATTATCAGCATTGATATAATCCATATCAATCAAGCAAAAAACGACATCAAACTCTTTCGCTAATAGCGATTGAGCTTTCGTTATGATATCACTGTAGTCAGGATGTTTGGGTTTATCAGGTTTTAGGGTAACATTGAATTTCTTCAATAAGTCCTTTTCAACATTACGAAATCCATCAAAATAGAAAAACTCTGTGATTCCTTCACCGATAATCGCATAAGATTTCCGAATTTCTTTTATTCTTTTTTCGCGTGCCATACTTATCGTTTTTTAGAAATAAAAATACCGCCCAGCGTTGGTTTGGCGCCAAATTTCCCTGCATTATATGCATTGAGAAACGAAACGCCATTGCGGATATTGAAGTCATCAAGTGAAAACAGGTCTGTTGAACCATCATCCTTTTTTTCTGTAAACCAGACTACATCTTTACGTAAATCCTCGGTGTCTAATGATTGGAGATTATGCGTACTGAAAATCAGCTGCGAATAAGTCGAATTAACCAAAAATAAGTTGATGAAATGGGCAAATAAATCCGGATGCAGCGAATTCTCAAGTTCATCAACAGGTATGATAGCATTTCTTTCAAGCAATATATTCAGAATAGTTCCCAAACCATAATAGCGCATTGTTCCTGCTGATTCAAGTATATCAGGCAGGTAATGAACAGAAGATGTTCCATTGGCTACAATCGTATGTTCAAATATCAAATCCGTATCTTTTTTATTTTTCTCATTTTGTTGAACATCAAAACCGGATATATTAAAATCTGCACGGTGCAGTAAATCTAATAAAAAGGATTTATTCTCCTTCTCTGCTTCCATTTCTCCTGTTGTCCATGTTTTCAAATCCGTTTGGGGCAAGAGTATAGGCAACCACTGCTTCAAGAAATAGTTATAGACACGTTCTAATTCAGGAAACATAAAGTTAGCTGTAGCATAAGCTGAAACAACACTCATATTACTAAGCGTATTTACCTGCAACTTTTCCTGCTCGGCCACATTGAGTTTGACTTTGCTTCCTAATCGGATATGAGTGATTCCATTAATGGTCTCTCGGGAGAAAATTTCGGCTGGTTGCTTACCAGGATAATATTTAAGTGTTTCTTTTAGGACAGCACTATTATCTACTTCAAGATAATAGAGATGCTTCATATTGTTTACAAAAAAAGTCAATTCAAATACTCCACATTCTTTCTTTGTCGTATCATCCAAGAGAAACGGAGTAAACCCGATAGGCTGCATCTTGTTTATCTTAGGCGAAATGGCTATTTTTCGTATGAAATCAAGTGCTAGCAATACGTTAGTCTTTCCTGAAGCATTAGCTCCATAGAGGATACCGAGTTTTAATACTTTCGTATCGTTGATAGTGGTACAGTAATATTCTTCTGAAATCTTATCTGCAGAGGCTTCAAAACTTAATATCTGCCAATCCTTAGCTGATCTGAAATTTCTAAATTTAAACTCTAAAATCATACTCCAATATATTAAAAATGCGACTATTTTGCAAATATAGCATTTTAAGCTATTTATTCCACATTTTAATCTATTCTTTTTTAGCTATAAAAAAAGGTGCACCTCCTTTCCTACTCTTGGAAGAAGGTGCACCACACAAACAAAACAAACAATAGACGACCTTCACAGGCGGTATTTCATATATAACTCAACTAATTATAAATCAATTTCATTTTTAACATAAATTCTCTCCCTGTATTCAGACGGAGTCATACCGGTATGTTCACGAAAGAATCTTGTCATAACAGAGTTCGACTGGAAGTTCGTGCGTGAGGCCACTTCTTTTATTTCAAGGTCAGAATCCCGTAAAAGAGCCTTTATTTCAAGAAGGGAGTAATCTATAATCCAGTCTTTTGCCGAACGACCGCTCATATCTGTAATTACCATTGTAAGATGCTTGGCGGACACACACATCTTTTTCGCATAAAACGCAACATCCCGACTTACGGTATGAAATTCGATCACCAAACAAAAAAAGTCGAATAAAAGTTTTTCCTTACGGGTGTATTTTACTAATTCGGCAGCTTTCGGATTTCTTTTATAAGCCACATATATATCCCAGTAGAAAACACGTAATAACTGCATGATAGACTCTCGTCTGAATAAGTTGCGGGGCAAGTTGATACGAAAAATCAAAATATTGCAAAAGTGAATGAAACGTTGGCACTCTTCATCGTATAGCGGAGTACTGAAATTTTTCCGCATATAGAAAAAGAAATCAAGCGTAGGTATACATATCCCGCTTATTGTATCCATAAACAGGCTTTTGGGTACTTTTAGAAACGTCATTGAAAAGTCACTGCTAATCTCCGTGACAGAAGCCAGCTGAAAAGGGAAAATGACTACCAGATCATTGGAAACAATCCGTCGTTTATTACCAAAAACATTGAATAACGCACTTCCTCCCGTGCATACCCCATTTATCCCTTCTTCAAGATACATAGGATTTTCATCAAGAGGTAAATCGTCAATTTTAGTATAGACGTTAAACTCTTCTGTTTCCAATATATTATCGAATACTTTATCCGGCTTATATGGCTGGTTCTTTTCCATGGACTGCTATTTATCAATTATGTTGTTTGCCGTTATTTTTATCATACGAATGTCAGTCGTGCCATTTCGATTGAGCAAATTGTACCACCAAAGATATAGGAAAGATGTATAAAAAACTTTCTTTATCTTTCATTAAAATCATCAGTGCCAGGAAATATTCACCTTCATTAATATCAGGAACTGTCATATAGACCTTATCGTCCGAATATTTATGGATATCGCCACATTCTATCAACATTCTGTCATTGACGGAAGAGACAAGGTATAAATTGGTACTTTCCCATGTCAGCATATCCAGATTCTGTCCGGTGATAACAATGGGAGCTTCCGGTGTAATGATTCCATTACATCTTTCATTTGAAGGATCATATATTTCTTTGATGACAGGAAACGGCGCTCCTTCAATCATTAATATTTCTGCTTTTATCGTCTTCATTTCGTATGATAATTGATGATATTCATTCAATATTTTATTGTTAGAAAAATTTATAGCAAGTTCATTCCGATGGAATATCCCGGATGCAGCGGAGATAATATTTATCAGTCTTTTCAGATCTACTACTTCTGTATTGTACCGCTATTGCATCAGGATAAAATCTCATATAGCATGCATTTGAATAGTTTCCCTGATATTCTGTAGCCATCCAATAATCGGTGCCGGAAGTGCCAGAACTGGGAAGAACGAATGGTTGAAAATCTGTCTGCGCAGAAGTTGCCTCCAGTTCTTTATAAAAAATCATTATCAGGGAAGCTTCCCGTAAGGTAGGTACACGCCATGTTCCTTTTTCATCTTTTCCATTCTTTCCTTTATACATTGCGCATCCCTTCGGAACAGCATAACTGTCAGTACTATAAATATTAGAGTTTGCCGTAGCAAGATAGCCGTTTGCTGTTGCCCAATTCATTGTTTCTCCTGATAAAGATGCGCTTCCATTACTGTCTACGATATTCGGGGAAACGATAAAATGCATTGATACTTTCTGGCCTATTTTCCCGCTGTTAGGATGTTCATTATGCCGTAACGTACGTTTTTCTTTTATTTCATTTCCAGCATCATCTGTGACAGGTTTAGTATTTTGACCGTTTTCAGTATATTCATAAAGCTGAATGCTTGTATAGAAATCCGGATTTTTAGTTCTATCCTCTATCCTGCTTTCCGGCAAACCTTTGGATTTAATAGCTGCATATCGGTTTCCATTTGAATCCGTATATATGTCCGTTGTTTGGGAATGCATGTTCTGCAAAATACAAAAACCTGTGAAAAAGATTAAGATAACTTGTTTCATTTTATTTCTCCTTTTCTTTCGCTTCATTCTTTTATTACTTGAGATTGTCCGGAAGAGATACATTTCTAACACATCTTCCTGAACCGACTGATGTTTTATAGTAAGAATATATTCCGCTATACCATCTTTTGACATCACCGATTCCATCTTCAGTTGTTGTTCCACTACCATCCGGTGCTGCTAATAAAGGACTACCCACATAAATACCAATCAGTTGATTGGACGCTGGTAGATACCATTTGAATTCTTCTCCCTCTATTCTTCCGTTTCCATCTTCATCTCTATTTTTATCGTAACAAATTCTTGCGCAAAAACTGCTGCCCGGATACTGATATTGATATAACAATACATGTCCGGACGCATCTTTCTGTGGAATAGGTATATCGCCACTCCAAGTAAGGTTACCAGGATTTTCGGCTAAGTTTTTTGTCGCTATTTTCCCATTATTCATATCATCTGTCTTATAGGACTTTTTGGCCGTTTCAATGCGATTATAGCCATATTGTGTTTTGCCTATTGTTATATCCACTAAAGGTTTAGCAGCTTCAGCGTATTTAGACAATCTGTCATGTACCAGTCCCATGGTATAATTCCCATTTGCATCTTTTTCTCCGCCGAAATGCCCGGCGTAGATTGCCGGTCGCTGATCCAGCCTGAATATGTGCGAAGCTGGTTCTATCGTTCCTGCGTCATTAGTTGTGGTACTTACTTTAATATATATAGAACGCTTTCCATTTTTGTCATTTTCACCGGGATCAATAAATTGACCGTCTTCATCATTTATATATTCCTTGTTATAAAGGTAAAACTTAACTTGCGTAGGAAGTATGGTGCTTGCTTTTATCGATGTATTCAACTTTTCGGCACTATTATAGGCTTCTGTATAGTTGGGTGAGGAGGACACATGCAGCCAGCTATCTGCGGGCGATGCCTGTAGGGTACAAGACTCATCAGTATATATGCCCACTTTTACGATCTTTCCCTGGGTCTGTACAACAATCGGGCGAACATCGTACGCCGCATCCAAATCATAATTTATACCTGAACTGTTGTACTTATAATCAAATAACGCTCCTCCGCTGGTACTAACGTTATTACTGGCATGAAACTCCACATATTGAGTAGCGCTATACGCTCTGATTCGTTCATCGTTCTTCGCCGAGCTTATCTCCGCATCAATAGTAGTGCGAAGATTATAAAAATGATTAGCTTCCACATCGAAGTTGTTTATATTGTTATTGCCTATATACATCTGGTATATGGCATACTTATTTGATGTTGCTGTGGAGTATGCCCATGCCTCTATCTGCGTGCCCAATGCCGGTGCATCGCCCACTTCTTTATTGTTGACCACTTTGTGATAGCGTTTATCTTCGCTTAGAATTGTGTCTACCGTTCCTTGACAGTTCTGCGCGATATACCACGTTACCGTATAGAAGCCATTGGGGTCGGGTTTACTGAATTCATCCATCTCGAATATGGCATAAGTGTCCGTGTTGGGATTCTTGTCAGGATTAGTGAGCCGGATAGCATTATTGACATTCAACAATTTCAAGCCCTGCAATTTGTAATTTTCCACCTCGAATTTGTAGCGTAACGTGATACGTGCCATCAGCCGCCGGATTTCGATACCTCCCACAAAACCGGAGGGCTTGTTGTATTCTATCAGCCCACGATTGCCTTCGTCAATATCCACAACAGTGATGCCCGACACTTTTCCTGCAAAGGGTACCTCATCATCAGAAGTAACAAGCGACTTGGTGCGCCCTTCTGCGTTGGTGAGATACTTAAAACTCTGTTTCTCAAGATCACTAAGACTCCTCACTTCACTCATATCATAATTGAGCTTAGGACCCAGTGCCAGCAAGTATAAAGTTTGGTTTTCGGCAACCACCAATGGAACGTCGATTGTCACCATATCATTGATAGCGTTCATTGTGTCACTTATTTTATGTGGAGTTCCGTTAATGGAACCGTCTTCTTTAAACTGAAACAACCAGAGGTTGTACAGTTTTGTCGTACCATCGGATGCCCTGGTCGGCACAGGAGGTTTTTCTTCTTTCTCCTTCTCCAGCACAACGGTAAACGGTGCACCGGAACCGTCTCCAAATCCTGAAAACGCCTTCGCTTCCAAAGACTCGTTCAATGACTTCGGATTCGCAATGGGTGGTATATTGACTTGCAGGCTGACCATAACCGTTTTTCCGGTAGTGTGTCCTGTGCCGTCTCCCACCAGTTCGTCTTCAGCACACCCCATAAGCATGAAAACCAACGGCAATATAATCATACATAGCGTACGGAAATACTTTTTATATTTTGTTCTTTTTCTCATATCATATAGGTATATAAGCAATGTTTCCATATCAATTCTTTTATTTATAACCTGCTTGCATGATTGTCAAGCCGCTAAGTCTAAATATCACTACATTGTCTCGCATCAAATATACATAAACAGTGAGGTTGATGGCACTCGGACTATCATTACTGGAAATCTTAATCGATATATTGGGATAGTTATATTTGTTTGCTTCAGTCGCTACTTTGTCACTGAATCCCACCAGTTTATCTTGATAAACAGCTTGTATATATAGTTCTCCGGCTGGTATGGTAACATCATCGGGAGTTAGCTGAATATTCAGTTTGTAAGTGCCGCCCTCTTGAGGTATCAGCTTGACATTGCTTAATTCCGTTGTAGCTTTCAAAATATATCCATCTTGTGAGATGGTGAGCAATGTGCTTCTTTCCACACCATCCAATCCGAATCCTTTCACTCTTACCCTGAAAGTACGGGACTGGGTACTTTCTTTGCGTTTGACATGTACCTTGATATTTTGCGTGTTGCTTCCGTGAGTCGTGTGTACGGTGGTAGTACTTCCCGATGCAAATGGTTCAAACGAGAAGTCGTCGAATTGGCTAGTCGAACCTTTATCTGCTCCCTCTGTTACAAGAGTAGCCGTCCAGTAAGGAATGTTCGAAGCGATGGCGAAATAAGCTGATTGGCCGTTTTCTGTTCCCTGATATCCAGGGCTGCTGATAGTACCTACCCGTATATAACTTTCCGGTATTTCGTTGCGGACACAACGGACCATGTAGCCGTTTTTCCTGTCATAACCCGATCGGAGAGCTTCGCTTTCCGGCGTCTTTCCAGAAAATACGAATGTCGAAGCGTCGCTGGTCCAGTATTGTCCGATAGTTCCGTCTCCACGGGATGCACCGTCCGTATCCCGATAGTGATTGTGAGGTAGCATCAGCCAGTGGTACGTGAGGAATCCGTAGGCACTTGCCTCCTTGTCCGCCGCCGTTATCAGATGGTTATATTCTTCAGAAGTAGCCATGTGCCATTGTCCGTTATCTACGATTTTCATATCTCTGATCTGGATTTCGGAGAGCCCGGCAAGTTTGCATGGGTCACCCTGTCCCGATGCAACTTTTTCAATGGTATTGCTTGCTGGGACCTCACCACCCAACAGATAAGGTACCTCCTCCCATTTCTTGATTGATAAAGGGGAATACGAACTCGGATACCAAAGCACATCGTTCAATTGTGCGGCGTTGGAAGGCGGTACGAAAGCCGTACCTTCGGTTGCGGCCGGGTCGCTATGTATAGCGATCAGGCTGCCGTACTTGAAAAGCACATCTTTATATCCTGTGTCTGAATGGTATGCTTTCAGTATGCCCGAATACACAGTGGGGTCATTCCATATATTCACATTCTTCGATGTTCCGGTCGCCGGATCATAATCCGACAACTTGTCACTCACAATGACCAGTCCGTCGATGGGACGCCAGTTGATGGTGATATCATGTTCCTCCATCGCTACTATTTCGGCATAAAGTCCCATTGCGCCCATGCCGGTGATGGTGGCGTATATCTGATAATGGTGATTGCGTGTCAAGTTATGGTTTTGCGGTGGGGCCTGACCGATATTCAACAGATAGACACCGTTTAACACCTGTGTGCTGCCGTTTTTAAGTACGCACTGCGCGTCTATCTTTAGGTAAGTGGCTTGCGAGATATCCGCAGGTTCGGACAGTAGGTGTTCGGGAATATAGGTGTCGGGAATTGTTATTCGATTCACGGCGTCCGGAATAGAATAATTGTTATCATTTATGGTATAAGCGCCGTTGTTGTCAAGTTCACCGGTTCCCGGTATGATAAGGTCGTCCGACCAACTGCTTCCTGTATATACTCCTCCGCCAATGGAAGTAGTTGCAGGCATATGGCATACTTTAATTGAAAGTTTGGTTACTTTAAAATCCTCATTCTCATTAGCGATATTTTTAATTGCCGTAAAGCTGATGCGGGATACCATACGGGTTACCTTAACCGGCAGTTCCGTCATTTTAATATCATTAATTGTTACTGTGGCGTTTTTTCCGTCGCTGCGGGATTCCACATAGGCACGTACCACATTTCCATACATGGGCGGAGGAGCAACGATACCTATGGCAGAGAAGGTCACTTTTTCTATTTCATTTTCCAGTGTAATGGCAGCGAGCTTTTCGGTTAGTTCCGGTGTTTCATTGCAGATGATGTAAATGTTGTTATATCCCCGTGCCGCTCTTATAGAAGCGGTGTATATGCCATCGACATTTATGAAAGCGCCAGAAACGTCGTTGTATACCAGTTCGTCCTTGTCATTAAACACAATTGCACGTACGGATTTTATGACTTCATCTTTGTCGGTGGTAGCACTGCGCGTTCCCATTTTAATACTCATCGGTATCTTTTCTCCTTCGTAAATACGTGCGCCTGTTGTTTCGTTCTCCTTTGTACAAGAGTAAGTAAACAGGGCAAACATTGTCAAAAGCAGGACATTTGCCGTAAATTTTATGTTGATAGTTATATTCATCCTTAATCGTGCGATAATTCCGTTTCAAAAAACGACTTATATATCTGTTGGTTGGAACCAGTAGGTCCAATTATTGATGGTTATACTCAATGCAATGTAGCCATTCTCTTTCTTATCTCCAATGCGAATGTTGAGATCCCATTCGTATCTGCGATCGAGGTATTCTTGATCGCCCATCATTTCCGGTTTACTCATCAACAGATAGTCAACGAGGTTTATGGTTGTTTCTCCTCCGATGTCTATTGTTTTTCCTGATGCTTTTTCGATAATAGAAAAAGTCATGTCAGCATCCTTAATAAATCTAAGAGTATGAAGGCGAGTTTGTAGGGCGGTCTTACTGTCTTCCTCTTCAGCTGAACAAGGATGATAAATTATATTTTTGCTACTCTCACCTACATTATTTTTATAGTCATAAAAATTGTTTGCCGTCATTAGTTGTATGTCATATTTTGAAGCATCCACCGGATTATTTCCTCGCGTAATACCTATCGTTATATCATTAGTATTGCGCACCAAGCTGACGTTTTCCGTATTGCTGATACTTTCCGAAGAAAACATTTGCAGAGGACCGCTATGCCATAACGCATCAAGATGGTTGTTACTTATGTTGTTTTCAGGCTCATATTTCAGCGTTAATTTATTTATTGGATCACCTGTATCCATTGTCGGAAGCTGATAGAATTGATCCGTTTTTCCAGCCCATACAACGGCTGTACAGCCTTTCAAGCGATAGGGTATCAGCATACGATAGTCCGGACTTTTTAGCGAATGACCATTATCAGTAAGTGTCTGTATATATTTTCCTTGCGTATCGAACACGAAAACCTTTACTTCTTCTACCTGTTCGGCGAACCAGTCTTTATTTGCCATGTTGTAGTCATATCGGAATTTTAGAAAGAGGTCACATTGATCGAGGTCGTCATGGAGGACATCGCAACCGGTAATCCCTGCCACCATCAAAGCGGCAAGGATTATTTTATATTTCTTTATGTGTCTTTTAATTCCCATTTATCAATGCAAGTCAACACCTTGTGTCCAGTAAGTCCATGGATTGATAGTGATTTTTACAGAAAGGTAAGCATCTGCTTCATCATCATCAGTATCCGGAGGTGTAGGATTATTAGGATCAGGATCAGACGGATCGGGAATCCACGGTGTTCCGGGGCCGCTCACGCTCTGAAGCTCAAGGTGATACCAGTTGTTACGCACCACTCCGTATCGGCCTAAAGCCATCTTTTCGATTACACTCTGGTCGTGACGGATCAGGACATCGTAATAGCAAACAGATTCATGATAATAACGCACAGCACAAAAACGTCCGATGATACCGGTTTTCGCATTTAATTGAGTAGCTGCAGCACCTTCCGAAAGACCAGCGACAACAGAATTTTTTGTAGCTTGATCACCGTCGAATTGTTCCTGTGTCATTATTCCAGCTTTTTTTAAGAATATGGGTAGGTCTATTTTCAGCCCGGAACCATCACCATGTTTTAAATATTCAGCTTTAAGCTGTTCTAATGTATAATAGTTCCCTTTCCAAGAGAAATAATTACTATTTGAGGTCAAACCATTAGGAGTGTACGTAGCCTTTACTACCACTTTAGTAGTGAATCCTAATTGCTGTGCATTAGCGTCCATGGTGTTTTCAAGACAATATAGACTTGCTTTATCCGCTTGTGCTACGGGAGGTATATCCTCACTTATATTATCAATATTTTTTAGATAATTGAAAGCTGCATCCATATTAGTTTCCATAGTACCCTTACTACTAACATCAGGCTGTTCGCTCTTTAAATAGTTCTTATCCCGACGATAAACCGCTCCAGACGTGGCATTATCGTAAGTGATAAGTTCACTATACAGTTTCACACTCTTATTGGTAACGCTTAATTCCCAACCACTAAAAGTAAATGTAGCACCGTCAGGTTTTATACTAATAGGGACCTTAACTGCAAGCTCTACTTTTGCACTCAATCGATCCACAGAAATTTCTGCAGGATGGTCTTTTGCTTCTTTTTTTGCCGCATCTATTCTGTCTTGGGTATATCCATCCGGCTTATGCACCGTTACTCCCATCAATGCCCCTTCTATGCCAGCTCCTTTACCTGCACTCGCCATCATGAAATTATCATTGGTAGCAACATTAGCAATAGCTGCCTCAATAGCACTGTTAATTGCAGACCACGGTTTACCTTTTACAGCATCTGCAGTTAAATTCCATCCCTTGCTCCCGTCGGTGTAAGGATTGATAACCACAAATACTTTTTTTGTTTTCTCTGGTACTAATTTTGCATCGCTAACCGCAGCTTCCGGGGTCCCTGCCCCACCTGCGTCTGTTCCTCCGCTATTCCCAACGGTCAAACCATCAAAATCAGCCACATCAAGGCACACATCATCCTCGTCAAATAATAAAACTTTGACGGCCCCTGCTTTACTTTCCCCAGAACTTCCCGGTTTGGTATCTACTGCTCTTGAAGTAGCTGTGTGACTTTGCAACGAAAGCGACAGATACGCTTTGCCATCCAGTTCACCGCTCGGGGTATTGCCTTCCCGGGTATCTTCACTACTACAGCCGGCAAATATAAAAACTGCCAATGTAGATAATAGAAAACTTCTTGTTTTCATCATTGTTAAATGTTTAAATGTTGTAAATAAAAAGATAATTATAATATATAAAAAATCAATAATCTAGTTTGCTCATCAATTCGATATTCTCTTCTTTTTTGGCTAATTCCTCCAGATTGAGATTTGCTTGTTTCAATCCGGATTCAGCAGCTTTATTTAAATGTAGCTTTGCTTGTTCATAGTCACCTTTCAACAGATGTAATACTCCTACGGCATTTTCGTATTCCGGTGTAGAAGTCTCTGCTCTCTTTAAATATTTTTCTGCCAAAATAGTGTCCTTACGTGAAAGTGCAGCCGAAGCGGCATTTAGGTTGGCAATCTTATCACCAGGAAAGACGTTAACAGCTGTTTCAAATAATTCAATAAACTCCGGTGAACCATTTTTGTAAGTTAGAGCGACCAAATAAATTTCGTTCAGACTCAAATTTTGTGGCTGACTATGAATCAGCACTTTTGCTTGTTCTATATTAAAATTCTGAACATCGTACTCTATTTTACAGATCGCTTTACGCAGATGTGGGTAATACTCACGCAACATAAACCGATAAGGATTGCCCTGTTTATATAACATCAACGATTTCTTGCGACTGGTATTCGTTCGATAGTTTATTTCAGCCGGTATGTGATCTATAATATGAAGAATTCCATCCTTTTCTGCCATGTCAGACCCTGCAACCATTTTACGTAGTCCTTCCCAGTTTTCGCCACCATATTCCACCTTGTATAATTCTTTAGAGAAAGGGAAACGAGGGAGAAGGTAATTAACAAGTGCCTTTGCACGCCCTTCGGAAAGCTGTTTGTTAAAAAGGGTAGATCCCTCCGGTGAAGCATAACCAATGACCGATATTCCACGAATGGTTATAGCTGTATCATTTTTCACTTCGGCAAGCATGGAGGATATCTTTTTTAGTTCAGCCGGATTATTCATGTAGTCTGGTTTAATATCGGTTTTTGAAACGACAAAGTCCAGAAATGCTTCACATGACATCTCACGTCTTTTGACTGGTTCAACTTTTGGCTGGACATAACTAATATGTGGAGTGATTTGATAAGGGACGGGAAGTTTCTCCAAAGTAACAGCACTAAAAAGAGGAATAGCTGATAGTAACCTGCCCGGTCTGCAACAGCCCATCACTTCTTTCTTTACATTCAGATATGCATCCTTCATCCATGGCTCGAATGGAATTATCAACGAGTATCGAATCTGTTCTTTCCCAGTCATTCCATACCCTTTTAATATGGAGTATGGAGCTTCTGACTGGTAAAAAGCACGTTCTTGCGTATTCATCAAAGCAAGTTTACGTTTCAGATTCTGATAGTTTTTACGACCTTTAACGGATATTTCCGGCAATTCCATCTGATGGTTTGCAGCAATCAATACTGGTATCAGTTCTATAGAATGATTGGAACTGACTTGTATATTATCAAAGTTGTAAAGTATTTGAATATGCAATGAATCTCCCGTTTGCTGCAGTTCAAGAGCTGTTGGCTGTATAATTCCTGTATACCATTTCTTGGGATTTTCTTCTCCGTATGATAAAGAAGAAATGGTCAGGAATATGATTAACAGATATAGGACTGATTTTATTTTTGTCATGGTTGTATTATTTTATAAGAAATATAAGTGAGATTGCTGCTTTAGTTGGGCCAAAATAATTGCGGTTTTCCGTTCCGATCTTTTCACCACAGGTCTCACACCGGAACTTGTCATAATGTAGCCGCACATATCCTGCACCTATATTTGCTTCAAGGCTCCAACGATTACTAAGAAGGAAGTGATAACCATACGAGATGCCTCCTCCTGCTCCCCATCCTTCATATCGGTAATGGCTGGAATTATCTCCGAATAAAAGTGGCAAATGATGACCGGCTATGTTATATTGTGTTCCTATTATGTGTATTCCCCAAAAATGTCCGCTAAATCTTTCACATGTCCAATAACGATATTCCATTGTACCGAGCCAGTGCACCAGTTTTTTATTTGAAGATGCTTTATTGGGTGTAAACCAGTTAAGTCCGGCGCCCAGTTCTATTGTAGTGCGTGGAGAAAGTCCCCACTCTACTCCTAAGTTAGGAGTACCTGAATATGCACCGTAGAGCAGGTTTGTTTTTACTGTTACCTTTTGGGCTGAACATTGTAAGATGCTTCCCCAACATATCAAAAGTAGAATTGCTATATATTGTATTTTCATCAGATGTATATATTGAATATTTTGCTTTTGCTTGCGTTTAATAAATGATTATCGAGTGCGAAATTACAAAATAAATATATATTAAAGTAAAACGTTCTGAAATTGCACATGGATTCCGAAGTTTCGTCCAAAATAGTTCTATAAATCACTTAAATGAGGGTTAGATAACTATAAAAAGGACTTATCGGATAAACATTGTTAAATTATTATCCAACTTATTCAATTATCTTTTGTGACATACTGAACGTTTATACACGCGCAAAACAAACAATGTGCAAAGATGATTATTTATATTTACATATTACTTGTAGTACTTCAACTATGCGTTTTGAAAGATCAGAATATTACAGCTAGTTTTGTTCCCGGATTTTAAGGAGCCATCCGTTTCTTTAAAAGGAACAAGGCGTTCCTCGGTGAGAAACAGGTCGTTCCTTTAAAAGGAACGGCTCCTTGGTTTTAAACCAAAAACAGTATTTGTAATACGCTGTATATTAATTTGTTATAAAAAGAAGAATTCCGTCCCGATAACCATGGGAATATTCTCAATAAACCAAACGGAATTCACAGTCCAAAGGGCTGTATATACATACTTTTTTATTACAAACTTAAAAAAAAATCCCATGGTTACAGTTACAATTAATATCAAGCCATATTTGGCTGGATATATGTATGTCCGATATCGACAAAGTTTAGAACCCGATCCAGAGAACCAGTCTCATTCTTCCTCTCCTTCTTCTTCCAAACGACTTATCCCTATCCATCTCTCCCACATTACTCCAATTTATCACTTCCTTCATCAACTATCTGTCCCTCATCCGCAAAATACTTCATGGAAAGAAATTGGAAATATTTGCTTTGTACTGCCCAAACCGCGTAATGGGAAGAATCCGGAAGTCTATAATTATATCGGAAACGATAGTGCATTGATTATAGAAAAGGAAATAGAAACGGAGATGAAAGCGGAATTATATTCCTTTCTATTGGATAATAAGTTTAATAAAGGAGTGATGTTTAAAAAGTCAATAGAACAATTCGTAGAGCACTACGAAATGGTAGGACTGGTACAGGAAGAAACGCTGATGAGGGCATTTCAAAGATGGAGGAAGTTGGTGAAAGAAGAAAAAGCTATAAAGCTATAATGAAAGTATATTGATTTTGATTTAATATTCTATAAGGAAACGTGATATACTATGCTAATTGCACCTCTTACTATCGTGCTGATATAGGATGGGATATTTTTTTCTTTAAAAGCGGGAATGTATGTTATTAGACATAAAATAATATAATTTGCCTAATACATATCCTTATATCATAAAATAAACAGTATATTTGTGATAAAATCTCGAATAAAGCAATTAAGATATGATTATTCAATTCACAATAGGAAATTTTCTATCTTTCAAAGAACAGTCTACATTGTCATTAGTAGCATCAGCTTTGAAAGAAATACAGGTTCCGGCTGAAGATATAATCTTTAATGTAGGGACTTCCGGATTATCATTAATGAAGAGCGCGGTAGTCTATGGTGCTAATGCATCAGGTAAATCTAATTTTATAAAGGCACTGGAGTTCTTTAAGTGGTATGTGATAAATTCATCGAAGGATATTCAAGCAGGCGAACGTGTTAATATAGAAAGTTTCCGGTTAAACTCACTTACTGCGAACGAACCAAGTTATTTTGAAGCAATATTCTGTGATGAAGATAACCAATATCGTTATGGATTTGAAGCTGATAATTCATTGGTACATTCGGAATGGCTTTATCAAAAAGCCAATAAAAAGAGAGCTAAGGAAATTGAATTATTCTATCGGGAAAAAGATAATTTTGATATTCATACTAAGTTTGTCGTTGGTAAAGAACTTGCAGGTAAACGAATGGTAAGGGCAAATGCATTATTGCTTTCTGTTGCGGCACAATTCAATGATCCGACAGCAGTAGAGATAATGAAATGGTTGAATGATACCACTATTATTTCAGGTTCTAACGATGAAAAAATATGGAATACAGTAACTATCCAACTGGATGATATCAAAATGAAACAGAGAATTGTAGAGTTTTCCCGTTATGCTGATTTAGGTATTGAAAATATTGAAAAAATTGATAATGCTATTGTGAGTACACATACGCAATATGACGAGGAAGGTCATGAAGTCAAAACTATTACTTTCCCATTCAGGAAAAATGAATCGGAAGGTACAATAAAGTATTTTTCTCTGGCATACCCTATCATTGATGCTTTGGATAATGGAAAGCGTCTTATAATAGATGAATTTGACTCTAAAATGCATCCTCTTCTTACATGTAGAATTATTGCCTTGTTTAATTCAAAAGAAACAAATCCCCAAAATGCTCAATTAATTTTCACTACTCATGATACAAATTTGTTGAGTGCTAATATATTCCGGCGGGATCAGGTTTGGTTTACACAAAAAGACCGCTATGGTGCAACCGAACTTTATTCATTGGCAGAGTATAAAGTACGTAATGATGCTTCGTTTGAAAAAGATTATTTATCAGGAAAGTATGGAGCAATTCCAATTGTTGGAGATTTAACCCGCTTGTTTAATACCCAAGAAAATTAAACCATGACGGCTACAAAAAGGAAAAATATAAATCCGCGTATCGAAAGAAAGATAACCCGTATCAGTAGTGTACGTGAGGTGAAACAAACATTTCTGATTATTTGCGAAGGAGTTAATACCGAACCTGATTATTTCAACGCTTTTCGTTTGACTTCTGCCAATGTGAAGGCACTTGGTCAAGGTATGGGAACATTGGCATTAGTACACAAGGCTATCCATATAAAAGAGCAGGAAAAGCTAAAGGGACGAACATATAATCAGAATTGGGTGGTCTTTGATAAAGATGATTTTCCTGAAAATGATTTTAACTCTGCAATCCTATTGGCGCAACAAAATGGTTTTGAAGTGGCTTATAGTAACCAAGCTTTTGAATTTTGGTTTTTACTGCATTTTAATCTATACCAAGGGGCGTTGCATCGTTCCAGATATGAAAAAATGTTGAGCGCTTTGCTCGGATTTGCTTATACAAAGAAATCGGGTGTAAGTTCTAAAATGTTTAATACTTTGTTTTCTAAACAAGAACAAGCCATTAATCACGCTAAAACTATCATGAGACAATTTGATGGAAATAATCCAGCACAACAAGAATCTTCTACTACTGTTCATTTGTTGGTAAAAGAGTTGAATAAATTCCTATAATATAAATCGGAAACATTTGATATTTTTTGTGTGGGTTGCTTAATCTTTTCTTATTTGTCTTATTTCTCTCACAACATTATTTGCTGTCCTTTACAGCTTCCTCAATTCGAGATACAAATTGCGGATTGCTGGGACGTGCTGTAGTTCCGAAATCTACAATTTGCCCTTTTCTATTAATTAACAGATAATAGGGCATTCTATCTATTTTCCATTGTTTGCGAATTTTCTGTAAGTTATCTTTTCCAAAATAATCAGATGCATAAATACATTCAATTCCCCGGTTCTTCAATGAATACTCATTCAGACATTCTTCCCATTCTTCCTTGGGTTCACTTACACATATGGAATATATGACCAGGTCTTTGGTGGAATACTTACTCCGCAATTGTTTCAAAGGTTCCATTTCTGCCAGGCATGGTGGACACCACCTAGCCCAAAAATCGAAATAGATCACTTTTCCGTGATTCTTCTCAAGTATATTATAGACGGGTTCCATGTAAGGCATAGATGTTTTTAGCTTTGAGTTTTCGTGAAACTCACCATATAATAAATTATTGGAAACTGGTTGCGGATTTTCCAGGTAAGATTTAGTCTGATTATATATCTGCATCACTTGTGCACGCAAATGCGGCATTTTTACGATCGAATCAAACTGCGTGTGCCTCGTTGTTAAAGCAAGTGTATCATTCGCATTCAAAGAGCCAACTGTCATTTTAGTATATATATACTGGTTCAGTTCATTCTCTCCTACTGCCGACATAATCTCTTCTACGGATGGATTTTTTTTATCTTTGTATGTTATTCCATAAGCTATATAGCGTTCTACCTCATCAGCAATATCATATAAACGTGCCGAAAGAATCCCTTTATTATAAAGCTTATTGATTGCAGGCAGAAGTTTATGATATCGGTCCATTTCTTTTTTCGTTTTAAACTGGCATTGGTTACCATAGGATAACAAAGCGTAATAATAGTCCTGTTTCAGTAACTCTTCAGTAAATAACGTAACATCGTCCATTGGCTTATACTTCGTCAGATACTCGTTTCTCCGCTCCAAACGAAAGTCATATTCCTTCTTTAATTCAGTCTCAAAATCCTTAATATTCAAATTCGGGTTTATACTATAATTCTGTATGTAATAGTAGGCGCTTTCTGTAAATGCCAGTATTTCTTGATTCAACTTCTCTGCATCACCTGTTACTTTGGGATGAAAAAGATCTTTGAAGTCTATTTCCACGTGTATGCTATCTCCCGGGTGGATATACAAATGTTCCGCATAATTGCGAATGGAAACTTCTCTTAATTTTGCATAAACCGGAAAGCGGAATGAAAATGAACCATCTTCTTGTATGGGGGTACGATATTGATTTTCCATTTTCCAAAAAAATGGAATGATGAGAGTTAATTCCTTTTCTTGAGGATAAAAATCCCGGTTCAACACTTTTCCTGTGATAACAGCTTCTTTAATATATTCTTTTGCTAACGAATAACTTTCTTCTGTCTGTACAGATGATTCGAATTGAGATTTTGCCCGGTCTTTTTGCCCGCATCCGGCTAATAACAAAGAGGTTATTATCAGAAAGGAATAATAGTGTTTCATCGTGCCTGAATATTAGAAAGTTTGCAAATCTAAATAAATAAGAGTTCTTGCTCCTAAATATATGAAATTAATTTTAGGGGCAAAAACTCTTGACAGACAATTCGTCTCAATTTTAAATCTTTTACAATATATACATTTAATTTGCGAGATAAACAGACAAAGCTATAACCAGCGCACAAACTTCCTGATATACCAATTCTTCACGATCTGCGTCAAAATGCAATAAGAGAGCAAAATCCCAACCAGCCAGGGGAAATAGCTCAAAGGAAGAGCTGTCAATCCGATGGAACGCCCGAAAGCGGTGAAAGGAATAAGAATACCTATTGCCATGATTAAGAAGGTCAGTCCCATCACAGGCCATGTGGCACGGCTTTGTATGAACGGTATCTTGCGGGTACGTATCATGTGGACAATCAATGTCTGTGATAACAAACCTTCCACAAACCATCCGGTCTGAAACAGTGTCTGATGTTCGGGGCTGTTGCAGCTAAATACGTACCACATAACCAGATACGTTATAATATCAAAGATAGAACTGATGGGACCTACATAAATCATAAAACGACTTAGATCGGACGCATCCCATTTACGGGGTTTCTTCAGGAACTCCGGGTCCATACGGTCAAAAGGAATGGTGGTCTGCGATATGTCATATAACAAGTTCTGGATCAATAGATGTATCGGCATCATGGGCAGAAACGGCAGGAATGCACTGGCAAACATCACACTGAACATATTACCAAAATTGGAACTGGCAGTCATCTTTATGTACTTATTGATATTGCCGAATGTCTTTCTTCCTTCGAGCACTCCGTCTTCCAATACCATCAAATCTTTTTCCAACAAGATAATATCTGCGCTTTCTTTGGCTATATCCACAGCAGAATCGACTGATATACCAATGTCCGACTGACGTAATGCACCTGCATCATTGATTCCATCTCCCAGGAATCCCACCGTATTCCCTTGTTCCTGCAACAGAGAGATGATTTGCGTCTTTTGTAATGGAGTCAGTTTTGAAAATAAAGTGGTATCCTTTACCGCTTCTTTCAATGCTGTTTCGTCCATATTTTCTATTTCTATCCCCGTAAGAAAATGACTGGTGTCAATTCCTACCTGTCGTGCAATAGCTTTCACTACAATATCATTGTCTCCCGATAGAATTTTAACTGCTACTCCATGCGCATATAATTGTTCGATGGCTTCGGCAGCAGAAGGTTTCGGAGGATCAAGAAAAGCAAGATACCCGATCAATACCATTTCTTTTTCATCTTCGATGGCGAAATTACAATCTTTCTCGATAAAACTTTTTTGGGAGACTGCCAATACCCTCATCCCCTGCTGATTCATATCTTCACTAATCATCTGTGCTTTGATTTTCAAGGCATCAGTCAAGGGGTGAATCTGCCCGTTGAACTCGGCATAGGAACAGACATCGAGAACCTCTTCTACCGCTCCTTTGGTGATGATTTGCCGCTTTCCCTGCCTGTCTTCTATTACAACAGACATTCTTCTGCGCGTAAAGTCGAAAGGTATTTCGTCCACTTTGGTATAGTCATCCTTCAGATGTTCCAGGCTCAAATCTCTTACATGGGAAAGAATCGCTTTATCCATCAGGTTCCTTAAACCGGTTTGGAAATAACTGTTGAAGTAAGCATGACGAAGAATACGTTTACTGTTGTCGTCACTGCCATCTGCATTGATATATTTTTCCAACACGATTTTATCGCAGGTCAATGTACCGGTTTTGTCAGTGCAGAGTATGTCCATCGCTCCAAAATTCTGAATGGCATTGAGATTCTTTACGATTGTTTTCTTTTTGGACATGGCTATCGCTCCTTTGGAAAGGTTGGCAGTCACAATCATTGGTAACATTTCCGGGGTAAGACCAACCGCAACGGATATGGCGAATATGAAAGCCTCGAACCAGTCTCCTTTCGTAAAGCCATTCACGAAAAATACAAATGGAACCATAACCAACATGAAACGAATCAACAAAAAGCTAACTTTACTAATGCCTTTGTCAAAAGCTGTAGTGGCACGATGTCCGACCAGGCTTTTTGCAATAGTACCCAGATAGGTTTTGTTCCCCGTCTCAAAAACGATTCCTTTTGCCGCACCACTTATCACATTGGAACCCATATAGCAAATATTGTCCAATTCAATGACACTTCCTTTTCGGAACTGCTGTCCACGTACCTCCGGAAACTTTTCTATCGGTTCGGACTCTCCTGTTAATGAAGCCTGGCTGATAAACAAGTCTTTCGAATCGATGATCCGAATATCAGCGGGAACCATGTCCCCAGCTGCCAAATACACGATATCCCCCGGGACGAGTTCCGTAATCTCGATCTCTTCTTCATGCTCTCCCGCACGTTTGGCAAGACATGTGTTTTTTACCATTTTCATTAAAGAATCCGTAGCCTCACTTGCTCGCCATTCCTGCCAAAAACGCAGGATAGCACTGAACAGCACCATGGATGAGATGATAATGACTCCCGTCCATTCCTGCTCTCCGGGATCGGCCATCAATACATCCAAAAATAAGGATATAATGGCGAGCCCGGTCAGAACACCAATGAAAGGATTGATAAACGTTTTGATAAACAGGATAAACGGATTCTTTTTCTGTTCATGTACCACTTCGTTTCTTCCATAAATGGATTGTCGCTCCTGCACTTCTCCCTGTGTTAATCCAAGCTTGGTTGTCTGCAAGTATGAATAGATTGACTTACTGGGTTGTGTGGCAACCAAAAATACTTTCTCTGAATTGAATGTGTACTGTGGTGAACGCAGTTTTTTCTTCCATACCATAATCTCTATTTTTTTTTAGTTACTAACTGCATTTATTAATTCGATGCAAAAGTAAGGAGGACTTCACCGGGAAGCTGTTAGAGAATGATTAGAGTGGTATTAGAAAACGATTAGAATTTCTTAGATATGCGGGAGCTTCACCACAAAGGTAGTGCCCTCATCCTTATGGGAAGATACGGTAAGTTCGCCTTTGTGAAGGTGGATGATCTTTTGTGTCAAGGCCATACCTATACCATTTCCGGGAGCAATATTCTTGTTTTCTCCGCGATAAAACAGTGTAAACAGGTTTTCTTTATCCGTATCAGACATGCCTACACCGGTATCTGACAGGCGGATGATTGCCCATTGCTCCCAATAGGCTATCAAGACTGACGAAGTTCGGTTGGAAGAATATTTGCAGTTATTCTCTACCAAATTCACAAAAGCAGTGGTCAGTAAATAACTGTTTCCAATTACTGTCAGCACATTATCTTCTTCAGCTTCTTGCTCAAATACTAATTCGATGTGATAATCCGGATGGGCTTTTAATACCAGCTCTCTGGCGTCCAGCAACAGCTCGTCTAAACGAACCTCTTCCATTGTGATCTGTTCCGACTGATAGTCCGCTTTTGCCAAATTCAATAATCCGTCGATCAGGTTTACAATTCTGTGAGAATCCTGCAATGCATTGCCGATAGCTATCTGATATTGCTCGGAACTTCGTTCTTTCAATAAAGCTAAATCCAGTTCAGCTGTAAGGGCTGCCATAGGAGTACGTAATTCATGAGATACATTACTGACGAACATCTTTTGTGAATTGAAAGACTTTTCCAGGCGCTCCAACAATGCATTGAATGTCGTACTCAATTCTCCCAGTTCATCCTGTTCATTTTTTACAGGCAATCTTTTATCAATATGCGATGCTGTGATTTTTTCCGCTTCTTTCACTATATTACGTATCGGTTTTAAAGTGCTTCGAGACAGGATATACCCCACAACCACCAATACGCTCAATCCACCGATAAATAGGAGAATGAGCATGTTTCTTAGCGCATCCCGGTTGGCGTATCCATAACCGTCGTAGGCTGCGGCGGTAACCACATAGTCTTTGCCCTCAAACGGATACACCAGTCCTATAGCCTGATATTCATCTACATAGAAATTGATGTTCTTCCGCTGTAAAATACGCTTTATCATCTCCGGTGTTTCTTTGACAATATCGTTTTGCAGAGCGTCGTGATATAATATTTTAAAATCTGTTGTATAGACGGCAACCTCTACTTCATCAATAAACTTCTGATTATTCAGGTATATAGACTGCATGGTTTTGGCATCTACTTGATTTTTAAGGAATAAATGTGCTTTGGTTATAGCTTCACTTTGAAGATTACGAAAGAAAGCATTACTACGCGAATGTTCACTGACATAGTAGACAGCCATCACAAAAACAAAGAATACCGCAGCTGTAAGCCCTGCATATTGTAGAGTCAACGTTGTTCTGATCTTCATAATTTATCAGTCAGTATGAAACCCATTCCGGCTTTGGTATGAATAAGTTTCGGTTCAAAGTCCCTGTCTATCTTTTTGCGGAGATAGTTGATATATACATCTATGAAATTCGTTCCTGTATCAAAATGGGTGTTCCATACTTTTTCTGCTATTTCAACCCTGCTCAATACTCTTTCGGCATTTTCTACCATATATAACAGTAAGTTGTATTCCTTAGGAGAAAGTTTTATGGATATGCTGTTTCGTTCTACGTCTTTACGTTGAAGGTCAATACGCAAATCTGCATAGACAAGTTCCTGCGGCAATTCCTGTGCATTACCCGCCACACGTTTCAACAGCACTTTGATTCTGGCATTTAACTCTCTGAAATCAAAAGGTTTCACCATGTAATCGTCTGCACCGGCATCGAAACCGTCCAGTTTATCGTTCGTCGATCCTAATGCCGTCAACATCAATATAGGGATATGGGGATTGGTTTTGCGAATTTCTTTCGCCAGTTCAAATCCGTTCATCTTAGGCAAAACGATGTCAGATATAACCAGATCGAATGTGTGCGTCTGGAAAAGCCGTAACCCCATTAGTCCGTCATAAGCCACCATTGTCTGATAGCCATTTTCCTCCAGTCCGTTCATCAGCAAACTTGCAACCCGGGGTTCATCTTCTATAATTAGTATTGTGTACATAGGAAAGAATTCATTAATCTGAATGTATAAAACGAAACAAAAATAATGATTATTCCCCACTTATAGCCTTTTTCCTTGAAAAATCGGTGAGAAGGCCAAATAAAAAAGGTACCCAACGCAATGTGGATACCTTTATATGATTCATTTACATAAACCGGAAAATGACTCGTCCGGTTTGTGGACCATTTACCCATTTCGGTTGTGAAGAGGGACCACACAAATCGGTGGAGTTTACTTTATTACGTACCGGAGGAATCACGTTCAGGACAGAGATTCCGCTTTCGGGAAGAGTATAAAGCAAACGGTCGCGGCCATCACGAGGCTGATATACTCCTATATACGTGTCGGGAGTTTCGTTTGTCAGACTGATAGTGCCTTCTTTCGTTTGGATATTCATCCAGGAAACATCACCAAAGTATCCTTTGAATTCGGGATATGTGAAGGTCTCACCCGGAATAGGATCGTTATAGTCGTTTTCCCATACATCGTATTGCGTTCCGTGAATACGGTTTTGCCATACACGGTAAGGTCCGGCACCCAGCCAGCGTTTGCTGATTACCTGATCTTCAGGATAGTCGAAACGAATACCCATCAAGTCTACGACACCGGAGAAATTGTAGGTGTAATCCAAAGCCAAATCCCCACTCGGGTTAATTGTCCATTGGGCTTTATCCAGATTGCCCAGTTTATAATTGGCGGTAACAACCAAATTACCTCCGTCTTCTTTCACATCCAGTTTCGTAAATACGGCAGCATCCGGGAATTCGCTGTATGTGCGGTCTTTTTCTTTTGCTTTCTCATCATCATGGTTATAGAACTGATCCAATGAGCGGTCTGCACGACGGGCTCCGATGAAACGGGGACCATTGGCGAAGTTAATCTTACGGTTATCTACAGATACCCCTTTCAGTTGTCCGTCTTTCTTTGAGAAAATGAATGTACGCTTATTCGCTTTCACAGTAAGATCATTTTCTGTCTCTGTATAAGTAGGACGACTAGACAAGGGAGAAAGCTGTTCTGTCTGCTGATTCAGTTTGTTGACCGGAAAAGTCCAGCGCCAAAGTTCATGGCCGTATTTATCAATAGCTGTCAGGTAAAGAGCATCTGTATCAGCGAGGATATTTGTTCTTATATCTAAGACACCTGCCGAATGAGCAGCCACATCACTACCCTGCACCTCTCCCTCTTTCAGCACTTGAACAGCAGCATTGGAAGCATCTGTTGCCAGCGGGAATTTTACTTGCTTCCAAAGGAAACGGCAAGTATTCAGATTCAGATAATCGTAACGGTTTTCTACGGAGAATTTGCCATCAAATTGCTTGTCGATAGAAGTATTCATGATTTGCACCGGACTCCATAACTGCTTGATAGTGTAGTAGCTACCCTCCTTTTCGTGATGTGGTCCTACAATTCCGTCTGCTCCAAAGTTTCCCTGGTTATCGATGAATCCGTCCATATCTACACGCTTCACACCTTCGTCTGCCAATACCCAAAGGAATCCACCGATACAACGGGGATGCTTGCGCATCATTTCCCAATAATCGTATAATCCGGCACCATGGCCGCCATCGTATAAACCATGCAAGAATTCCGTAGGCATAAAGATTTCCGGTAAGCGCATGTAGTTCTGGCTTTCTCCGTAAGAGCGGTAATGCATGGTTTCAAAACCGGAGAAGTTACCTTGCGGGTGAATAACCGGACGTTTCTGCGGATCGTATTTATGAAACTCTCCATCCAGTTCGGTATTCCATCCTTTTTCATTACCATTACTCCACCAAATAATAGACGGATGATTCACGTCACGTTCTATCATGCCTTCAATCAGACGTACTCCGGTGGGGGTATCATACTTGCCATGCCAGCCTCCCAACTCATCCATCACATAAAGTCCGAGAGAATCACAGGCTTCCAAAAATTCCGGGTCAGCCGGATAATGGCTCAAACGGACGGAATTCATATTCATGCTTTTCATCAAAAGAACGTCTTCGATATTCTTCGCTTTACTTAATGTACGGCCACTTTCAGGACGGAAACTATGACGATTGACACCACGTACATTGATACGTACTCCGTTTATATAAAGTCCGTCGCTTTCACGTACTTCAATGGTACGGAAACCAAAGTTTTCCGTTTCACTATGCAGCACTTTACCGTCCTTATCCAACAGGGAGAATTGAGCTTTATAAAGATTCGGAGTTTCCGCAGTCCATAGTGCAGGGTTAGAGACATTCAGTTGCAAAGAAGTCCAGTCGCCACCCGCTTTTACAGGTACAGTGCCTTCCGCTAACTTCTTTCCTTTTTTATCTAAAATCTGTGTACGGATGCTCATTCCGTCATTAGAAATATTTGTGTAGCAGTTGGCACGGAAAGTTCCATCCATCTTTGCGTCAATGGCAATGTGCCGCAGGTTTACGGCTGGTTTCACCTCCAGGAACACCGGACGGAAGATACCGCCAAAATTCCAATAATCAGCACGACGTTCGGCAAGGTTCACACTGGCATTTTCACTCTCTTTGGCAACAGTGACTTCCAGTAAATTCTTTTTGCCATATTTCAGAAAATCCGTGATGTTGTATGAAAAACGATAGAAGGCCCCCTGATGTTTGGAACCAACTTTACGTCCGTTCACTTTTACTTCCGTATCTGTCATTGAAGCTTCGAATACAAGATTGACCTGTTTGCCGCGAAACTTTTCCGGAACTTCAAACTCGTACTTATACATACCTTTTTCATTGGCAACGCCTTCAGGGAATGGTTTACCATAGAAAGTGATTCCATACTGATAGGTGCCGAATCCTTGCAGCTCCCAGCAGGAAGGTACACCGATTTTCGTCCATTTCCCGGAATTGCGTCCGTCGGTACAAAAGAAGTCCCATTCAACCATATCGTCGCATCCGTGACCGGAGAGATATTGCCTTTCCGTTTGTGGAAGGTTTTGAGCAGCCAGGGTAGTTGCCAACGCTAAGGTCGATAATAAAGTGGTTACTTTTTTCATTGTTACTTTTATAATTGTGTTAGTTATTTATTGCTATCATTGTTTACTACTGATGCGGATATGCAGCGTATGTTCTTTTTTCTCTATGGCATATTTCTTCAATACACCCGGTCCGCAACTACTGTTTCCTAATCCAAGTACGGCAGCATCCATACTAAGAATGATTTCCGCACGTGGTTTTAAATTACAATCGTGAGTTTCTTCATAGATGTCCTGTACGGTGTAATGCAGGGCAGATGCAGAAAATGCGTTTTCTACCGCGTCAACACGAATACCTTTATTCTGTTTGTCGGTCAGGGTCAGATAATGCACTTCCTCTTTGTTCCCACTATCCTGCGGACGTGGATAATGTACGTACTGTTCTGCAACGCTTCCTTTCCAAAGCCCTATCATAGCAGATGTTTTGCGGTCAGGATAGTTATCCTGTGGCCCTCTGCCATACCAGGTAAATGTATCATAAGCAGGCGCCAGACAGAATGCGATACCTAAACGGGGAATTTCAGGAAGAACTCCTTGTGGCAAGAAAGTTGTTTTCAGATCAATTGTTCCATCTGAAAAGACTGTATAGACAGAAGTAGTCACCACTTTTCCTTCTTTATATAAATTACTAGTTTGAATCCGGACAATGACCGCCCCGTCTGCACGTTTTTCATGGTGGAAAGATTCCAGATTTATCTGCGGATGATCCATTCCATGCAATTTCCAGTCTTTAGCCAACCAGTTTCCGAAGCTCTTGTCATTATCTGTCGGAGCACGGAAAACTTGAGTGACAGGCTGAACCGGAAAATCATCGGAGTGAGCCAGCATTTCTTTGTTCTTATATATAAGGGAGGTCATACTTCCGTTCACTTTCTTTTCCCACTGAACAGAAAAACCGCGTCCGCTAATCAATAAAGATTTATCATCCTCTTCCACTTGAAGCGTTTCTTTATAAATTAAATCAGCAGAAGCTAAATCTCCTTTTTGCAAACAGAATTGTTCCCAGGCCACTTCATGTCCTGCCTTTGCCCAAAGAGCATCCGATTTCAAAACAATGCTTACTTTCAGTTGGCAATCGGAAAGAGGATTCAATGAACGGAAAGTCGGCAAATCTATTGTTCCACTTTCTCCTGGAGCTATTTCCGGCAATGTAATTTCTCCTTGTTCTTTCTGTTTTCCATCCACAGACAATGTCCATAAGCAGCGATAAGATGATAAATCGATATGATGGTTCCGGTTCGTCACTTTCAGCTTCCCATTTTCCATTTTCAGTTCAACTGGTGCATATACCTTCTTTACCTCCCAATATTTAGGCGTAGTTTCACGGTCACTCATCAGCAATCCATTAAAGCAGAAAGCTTTTAAATTCGGCTTATCGCCAAAGTCACCACCATAAGCCACCATGGTACGACCGTCGGGTAATGTCTTGTAGATTCCCTGATCTACCCAATCCCATATAAAACCACCCAGCATACGGGGATTACTATATATCTCATCCCAATATTCCTTGAAATTTCCTAATGCATTCCCCATGGAATGTGCATATTCACTCGTCATCACCGGACGGTCGTCATTGGTACGCTCCGCAATCTCCAGCAACCGTTCCCAACGTGCATTTTCAGCGCGTTCTTTATCCTCTCCTTCTGCAATACCGGGATTTAAATATTCTTGTTTCACCCGGGTATAAAAGCGGCTGATAACATCTACCGTCTTCGGGTCAGGATTTCCGTCCACTCCCTGCGCCCCCTCATAGTGTACAGGGCGAGTGGGATCGAAATCATGCAGCCATGCCGAAATAGCAGCGAAGTTCGGTCCGTAACCGCTTTCGTTTCCCATGCTCCACATTACAATACATGGATAATTCTTATCACGTTCCGCCATACGGACTGCACGATCCATAAATGCCGCATGCCAGTCGGGGGTACTTGCGAGTGTTCCACGCAATCCGTGTTCTTCTATATCCGCTTCGTCCATCACGTACAATCCCAAGCTGTCGCATAGCTCGTACCAACGGCTGACATTGGGGTAATGGCTGGTGCGCACAGCATTTATATTTGCCTGCTTCATTAAAAGAATATCCTGAAGCATCCGTTCTTCGCTCATGACACGTGCCGTCCGTGGATCATGTTCGTGGCGGTTCACCCCACGAAAACGAACCGCATTACCATTCACTAACAGTTGTCCTTTTTTGATTTCTACAGAGCGGAAACCTACGGCCTGTTCTATCTGTTCTACGACTTTTCCTTCTTCATTTTGGAGAGTTAAGTGTAATTTATAAAGATAGGGCGTTTCTGCCGTCCATCTTTCCGGTGATTTTATAATGGCTGACAAACGTCCCATTTTACGCGGGCCACGCTGCGGATACCATTCATTCATCCGGCTTGCTTTATGCTCCAAATCAAGAATATCTTCCACATCGCCTTTCAATGTGGCAACTTCTTTGCCTGAAGCATCCTTCAGTACTCCCTGTAAAATATACCCTTTTCCGGTCATCCCTCGATATACACTGAATTGCGGATCAATCTGCAAAATAAAGTCTTTATAATTACCAACAGATGCGGGAAGAGTACGTACCGCATAATCACGGACATGAATATCCGGCGTATGTATCAGATGAATACTACGATGAATACCTCCAAAACGCCAGAAATCCTGATCTTCCAGATAAGAACCGTCACTATATCGGTAGACTTCCAGTGAAATCTGATTTTCTCCGGATTTCAGATACTTCGTAACATTAAATTCGCTCGGTTCCATACTGCCTTGGCTATACCCTACCCGTTCGCCATTGATCCAAACATAAAAGGCGCTCATTACACCTTCAAAGCGTAGAAAAGTCTGTCCATTCACTTCCCATCCGGTCGGCAATACAAAAGTGCGGCGATATTGCCCTACCGGGTTTCTTTCTTTATACGTGGTATAGTCAGCTTTCGGTTCTCCCATCACCCGTGGAGGATCTATTTTAAACGGATAGCCTGCTGAAACATAGATAGGCGTGCCATATCCGTTCACTTCCCAGTTGGCGGGAACAGGAAAATCCGTCCAATCTTTATCATCAAAATTTGTCTGATAGAAATTCATGACTCTTTCATTGGGAACGGGAGTCCAACGGAATTTCCAGGTTCCGTCTAAAGAGATTGAACCGTCTCCTTTCTGTACAGAGAAAGGGGTAAAAGCGGCTCTTGCCGGTTCACGATTGATCTGGAGAACATGATGATTCTCCCAATCATGCATTGTTTGTGCCTGTGTAGGACTTACAAACAATGCGCCAAGCAGTAAAGTATATATTTTCATTCGTTCTTTTTTCTTCATATCAAGTAGACGAACGAAAGGGCATTTTGTACCCCTTTCTTTTACAGAAATATTAAAGAACAATAAAAGGAGTAACACTCTATAAAGAAAAGCTTTACCTTGTGGCGTATAATTACTTCTAATATTATGATGATGAAAAAACTACTATTTAGCAGCCTCTTTTTATTTGGCAGTCTCGTTTCACAAGCACAGCACGAGTATACGATTGAAGGTAAAGTAGAAGGTGTAAAGGATGGAACTCTTGTTTCTCTTTTTCTACTTGACGGAAATGTAGGAAGTACAGTAGCCATGGATACCATACAAAACGGTACTTTCTTCTTCAAACGAAATGCCGGAGAAGATGGTTTAGACAAATTATCTCTAATGTGTACCCGTAATGATGATTTTCCTTCCATGTCGCTGGAGATTTATGCGACTCCTAAGGCAAGAATCAAAGTAACCGGAACGAATACCTTGATACATACGTGGACAGTAGACAGCCCTGTAAAGGAACAAATAGAATATAATAGGTTTATTGAAGATTCACACGATTTATGGGATGAGTATCAACGTTTGTCTATCAAAGCAAGAAGTCTGCGTTCTGCCCCGGAAGGCGAACGGAAGGCTCTACGTGCGAAAGAAGACAGTATTTCAGCTTTAATCAGCAAACGTGAAATGAAACTGATGCAGGAACTTCCTGTATCAAACATTTGGATGGACAGGCTATATAAATTGAGCATGTCAGTGAAGTACAATCCAAATTTCTCTTATAAAGATGAAACACTGGCTTTGTATAATAGAATGAATGAAGCACAAAAAACTTCTATAACAGGACAGGAAATTGCAGTTAATCTTTTCCCGCCTACAGTTGTGAAAGAGGGAGATAAAATGGCAGATACCGAACTTTTCGATTTGGATGGAAAGATTCATCATCTGACTGATTTCAATGGAAAATATATATTGCTTGATTTCTGGAGTAGCGGTTGCGGTCCTTGCATTATGGCTTTACCAGAGATGAAAGAGATTCAAGAACAATATAAAGAGCGTCTTACTATCATTAGTCTAAGCTCCGATACGAAAAGCAGGTGGAAGGCAGCTTCGGCAAAACATGAAATGACCTGGCAGAATTTAAGTGACTTAAAACAAACAGCCGGATTATACGCTAAATATGGAGTTCGAGGTATTCCCAATTATGTTCTTATCTCTCCCGAAGGCAAAATCATGAAAATGTGGTCGGGCTATGGCAAAGGTAGTTTGAAACTAAAAATGCGCAGGTATCTGGATGCTGTCAAACATGAAATGAGTATTACATGGCAAGGAAATACAAAAGTCGTTAACTATCCGGTGTCGGAATCAACCAATACCGATATTCTTGAAGTCAAGCAAGTGGTACTGACAGACACCGCTACCATCGTACATTTCAACGCTTATTATATTCCCAAATACTGGATACGAGTCAGCCCGAATTGTAGATTGGTAGATGAGAAAGGTGAAACGTATACCTTAAAGAAAGCAGATGGGATTAAACCCGGTGAGCACTTTTATTTGCCTGAAAGCGGCGAAGCAGAATTTTCACTCACATTCGAACCGTTGTCTTCTTCTGTGCAATCATTCAATTTCACTGAAGGAACAGAAAAAAATGACTGGCAAATAAACGGAGTGAGGCTTAATAAATGAGTATCGAATCTTAAAAAAGGAATATCGTATTAACATTCAATGTGTTGCAAATTAAAATAGCTGTATAAACAGGTACAAAAGGTTTGTTGAAATAATGTTTTCTTCAGTAAAATGGCTTTCTTTGTTATGAATTTAATTATTATCTTGTACATTGAACGAAAAATAACAAAATATGGAAGCGAACGGACAAACACTCTACAATGATGATTTGCTTAATATCCTGCCTGACGGAGTTATCATATTGGATATAAATAGAGAAGTCATACAACTGAATCAGCAAGCTCTTACGGAACTTCATGTACATTCGTCAGTCAATGCGATGATGCCTCTTCCGACCAACAAGATATTCAAGCTGTTAAATAAGAAAGAAGATATACTCTCGACCATTTTGGAAGAAATCCGTCAGGGCAAAAAAGTATACTCGCTGCCTGAACATACATTTATGCAGGAACAAGTTGACTATACACAATTCCCGATAAGAGGAGAATTTGCTACAATGGAAAATGAAGAGGGCGAAAAAAACATCTTGTTCTTTTTCCGTAATATTACTGTGGAACTGACACAAGAATATATATTAAATACAGCCTTGCAAAGAACTAGGATATATCCCTGGTATTATGACATAAGCCGTAGTGAATTTACTCTTGACGATCGTTATTTTGAACATTTAGGTATTCCAGCCGGAGAGAATAATACTTTGACAATGGAGGAATATGTGAATATGATTCATCCGGACGATCGGCAAACTATGGCTGACGCCTTTGTTGTACAACTTAGTGGTAATACAACTTTTGACAAAACAGTTCCATTCCGTTTGCGCCGGGGGGATGGTACTTGGGAATGGTTTGAAGGGCAGTCAACTTATATTGCAAACATATCCGGTCATCCCTATCGGTTAGTGGGAATCTGCTTGAGTATTCAGGAATATAAAGACATAGAAAACACCTTAATCGAGGCACGTAAAAAAGCAGAAGAAAGCGATCGTCTTAAAATGGCATTTTTAGCCAATATGAGTCATGAAATCCGTACGCCGCTGAATGCAATAGTCGGCTTTTCTGATGTTATAGGTTCTACTTATGATGAGTTAAGTGAAGAGGAACGTGCCGATTTCGTGCGACTAATCAGCATCAATAGCGAACATTTAGTACGATTGATTGACGATATACTTGATTTGTCCAAGATTGAATCAAACACTATCAAGTTTACTTATTCCAATTATTCCCTCAAATCCATAATGAAGGATATAGAGAAAGAGCAGGTCGTGAAAAATGTGCCGGAAATCGAAATAAAAGCAATCTTGCCGGATGATGATATTTACATAACTACTGACGCTACACGCTTGAAACAAGTAATATGCAATTTCATAAATAATGCCCGGAAATTTACAGAAGAAGGATATATTCATTTCGGTTTTATGGTTAATCCGGAAAATGACGATTCAGTTTGTCTGTTTGTGGAGGACACGGGGGAAGGTATTCCCCAAGAATGCCAGAAAGAAATATTCGACCGTTTCTATAAAGTCAATACTTTCAAGCAGGGTACGGGGTTGGGACTCTCTATCTGCAAAACGATTGTAGAACATCTGCAAGGGAGTATTTCTGTTGTATCAGAAGTAGGAAGAGGCAGCCGTTTTACCGTTACATTACCACTCGAAAAACAGCCGGTGGAAGCTTAATGTCCTCTGTATTCCTGTGGGGTAACACCCGTATGTTGCTTAAAAAACTTATTGAAGAAAGAGATATTATTAAATCCCAAAGATAAGGCAATATTCTTCACCGGTTCATTGGTTGACTTCAGCCGGGATTTGGCATCCATCAGAATGATGGAAGCTATGACTTCCAAAGGAGTGTTTCCTGCAACCTTTTTTATTGTTGAACAGAAATGCGGCAAGCTAAGTCCTAGATGTTCGGCATAAAAAGAGGTTCCGTGATGAATAGTATAATATTTCATGACCAATTGCAAAAAATCCTGATAAATCTCGTACTTTCTTGACTGGGAAGATAAATACAAGTTATTTTGCATTTTATAAATTTCAGTGGCTCCCTGAAGGAACATGGTAAGAACCGCCTTTACTATTTCCTTGTTTGCCAATGTTTTTGGAGAAGCATACGAAAGAATTGACGATTCATAGAACATTTTATAACTGCAAGCCTGCAATGGAGATAATCTTATTATCGGATTTTCCATAATTATAGGGAGAAGATGTTCTGTAGACTTCATTAGATTTATACCCTCTATGAATCCGGATGAGAACCCGGCATAATAGATATGAATATCCGGTGAAAAATCAAGAATTTCCATAAAATATCCGGGCGGTAAGGTTATCAAATCATTTTCACCAATATTTTGAAGATTCCCATTGATTGTCGTTTGCATTATCCCTTTTACACAAAGAATGAAAAAACCGGCTTTTACCCTGCAAGGAAAGTTTTTATACCTTTTTAATAAATTTATCCCATACCCTTCTCCAACCATATAATCAGACGGCAAATCAAAATTAGGTAAATCGCTCTCCATTGTGTTATTTTGTTTTTGATTTCAAATATAGGGATTATTTGAAGTTTCTCCCTCGAATAATTAAAATCAGAACATCGAATCTTAAAAAAATAACATCTATATTTTATTTATAAGAAAGTATCAGAATATGAAAAGCAGGACACCGGAAGTATATTCAAACTTCTTAATGTCCCGCTTCTATTTTTCTGTTTATATGTGTGTTTTTCTAAAAAACTTATTGAACATCCAATGCATCGAATGCCAGACCGTCCATATTTTCTGCCGAAAGTAATACTTTGTAATGTCCGGCATTGATAAAGGTTCCGGTAGTGGTGCTCATCATCTTCCATTTATCCGGTGTTTCCGGGAAGTTCAATACGTCCTCTTTCAATACTACTCCTTTTGAATCAATGAATTTCATCAAGACAGGTATTGGCTTTCCGGTAGTATTCATATATTTAAAGCGAAGGGCGTACACTTGTGCCAATCCGGTAGAAACATTCCATTCAATGCTGTTGCCTTTTCCTTTACCAAAAAACACTCCGATCTGTTTGCGATGTTCTTTCTTTTGGAATTTGCCTTTCAGTACAGCCATTTCCGCTTCGTATGATATACTGACACGAGCATTTTTGTCTTCCGGAAGTAACTCTTTCGGAGTCTTTTCCATCACTTCTTTATCCGCCTTTTCCCAGCTCCAACCGGATGCAGGGAATACCGTCGGTTTCAGTTCCTGATCTATGCTGGCAATAGCAATGCCTGAAATCAAGGCTTGCCCAGCTTTCACTTCCGGGAAATGAATTTTCAACATTCCACCTTTCACTGTGGTATATACTATCTTTTTACAAACTCCGTCATGACCACTTTCAGCCCAAATATCCAAATCATCTAATACAACAGAATCATTCACGGCAACATCGAATATGCGCAATCCTTCACAGTCGGTAGAAGCGCTTCCGCCCGTACCATGCCAAGGCTCTGTGAAATATAGTTCAATACGATATGTTCCGTCTGCCACAGGGAAGCGATATTCCAGCTGATGACGTCCGAAGCGGAAATGTTGGAATAACGTCCAGTCACGAGTGCCACGAATCGGATCATTGGTGGTACGTTGACTGGCAAGGTAAGGATTCAGTTCCTTGAAATTCTCCGCCCATGAATGGGAATAATTCGTATTATCCTGTAACCACAGTTGGTCGAAACTATCTGTATAATCATCCCCTCCACAGTTGATACGATACAGATAATTATATCCTGCCTCTCCTTTCAATATCTTTTTATCATCCTGATAAAGAAGTTCGAAGTTAGGGGCCTGCTCCAAGCCGTTGAACACGATCAGGTCTTCTGCCACCGGCTTACCTTTATAATACCCTACAGCACGAAGTACGTTATAACGAATATCCCCGTTTTCCCACATAAAATGAGTGCCTGTCCCATTGTTCTTTTTACGTCCAAGGAAGGTTGCCTTTTCATTTGTCAGATCGTTGTAGAGCAATACAGAATCACAATTACTGTAAGCCTCAATAGTGGCACGGCGACGTCCTTTTTCAAAACGATTAGCCCATGTATGTGATACCAGGTAAACCATCGGGTCTTTTGCAGCCGGAACATAGTTGGCGCGATACATATAATATACGTCTAACGGTTCTTCCCACGGAGTAACCAATCCTTTATAATTGAACGGACCTACTTTATCTATCTTGCGATACGCTTCATCCGGTTGACGACGTCCGGGATTATCATGACTGCTGTATATCCACTGGAATTGTCCGCAAACACTATCTTTAGCCTGTTCTGCCAAACGGATTTTAGTTTCCATCAGCTGACACATACGGTCTTCACTCCACACTCCGTTCACCTGGAAATCTCCCGGTTCCGTATGCAGGTCGATACTTCTCCACGCTCCATATTCCCCGTTCAATAATTGGTTCGTTTGAGAGAGTTCACGACCGTATTTCGTCACATCTCCTCCATACGTACCACTCCAATTTTGAATTACATTCCAGTCTGTACCTTCACCGCCATTACAGGTTGTTATGACACGCATTGTCTTTGCAGTCGGATCCATCTCCCGAATAATATCACTGCACTCCTGTGCAAACTCACGAGGCAAAGTGCTTTCATTCTGCAATCCCCACATCACCACTGACGGGGAATTACGACGTTCTTTCACCCATTGACGAAGCAACTTTTTAAAGTTCTCACGAAACTCCGGAGTGTCATACCACACATGGGCGGAAAATTGTGTCCAAAACAAGATTCCCTCTTCATCCCAGTACTTCTGATAATCGAGATGATGGGGCTGATGAGCATCCCGGAATGCATTGAAACCGGCTGCACGTATCTGTTTTACCCTTGCGGCAACCTGTTCGTTACTGAACGCATGGCTTTGTCCGAACTGATGCTCATACTCGCATACTCCATTGATAAACACCGGCTTTCCATTCAGGTAAAAACGTCCGTCTCCATCGTTTCGTTTTACCGGCCAGCTAATGGTACGAATACCGAAGGGGGTCGAAATTTCATCCGTCGTCTTCGTATCACGCTTAATCATGCTAGCCAATTTATAGAGATACGGATTTTCCGTATTCCACAAAACAGGATTCTCAACAGGAGCCTGCTGGCGAATCACTTTCATTTCTCCCGGAGCTAAAGTAACTTTCTCAACCAAACGGAAAACTTGTTTTCCATCGGCATTGCTTAGTTTATTGACTAACTCTACCGTTTCTGTTGTTTTACTATAATTTTTTATCTCTGTTTCAACAAATACGTTAGCAGCTTTTTCGTCATTCCAAATATGTACACCGAAAGGTTCTATACGAATCTCATCCGTTACTTCCAATACCACAGGACGGAAGATACCTAACGGCTGGGAACCCTCACTGAATCCCCATTCCGACGAACATCCCCCGCATACCCAAGGCATATCGGCGATCATTTCAGGATGCTCGGCTTTCACTTCCAGGCGATTTACTCCCTGTTTCAATTCATCTGTGACATCCAAAGTCAATGTGGTGCGCCCTATGGGATGACGACCGAAATTCTTTCCGTTCACTGTAATAGTGGCGTATGTACCCACTCCTTCAAAACGAAGGAAATACCGTTTCCCGGATTTTACATCTGCCGTGAAATCTTTCACATACATAGCTGTTCCATGCAGGTTTCCATGTGTCAACTGACGGTATCCATAATAATCGTCCCAATTATGAGGAATATTCACCGTTTTTGCAGGCATCATAAAATTACCTTTCAAGTGAGTTGCCTCTGTAATCCAGGTTTTCCAACCCTCATTCAATGTCATGATTTGCCGGCGATTCTTACTCTCCGGAACCGGGAAACGGACGGCCGAACGTCCCATCGACTTACTGGTAGCAATGGCAATGCCACGTTGCTCTGCGTTGTTTACCGCACAATAGAAATGATAAACCACTCCGTCATGTTTCACCACATAGCTCTTATGAGCAAACAGTTCATCGTAGTTCTTGGAGGGGATAATCAGGTCGGCCCCTTTCCAATCAGTCCAGTTCACCAAATCATAGCTGGCGGCAAATGTATTGAATGCTTTATATTTACGCGAAGGTTCAAAAGCAGAGAAATAAAACATCACATACACATCTCCCATCTTTTGGATATGCGCATCTCCTGTTATGGTTCCATCTGCTTCATGCGCAAAGACCGGATTGCCGGAGTAGCGTTTCCATGTTTTCATATCTTTGGAAAGAGCAATGCCGACACGTTCGCCCTTTAAATCCGTTTCCGGATGACGCCCGCCCGCGTTGTAATACATCACAAACGGAGCTCCCAATGTTTTATCTTTATCCCAATAAACAGTACTCTTATATTGAGTCAGTTTTTCCCACCATTGGGCATCTTTATCATGGATGCTCAAAATCGGTTTGTCCATAGATTCCCATTCATGTGCCGTAGAAATATCTCCTTTCGTCCATGCCAGTCCGACATAAAGCGGGGCTTTTACAGCTTCGTAACCCGTTCCTTCACCACCGATATAAGTCATCCAATGGCGACCTTTATAAGTCTGAAGCTCATAGCTTCCACCCCATTCCATATCCGGCAATGCAGGAAATCCGCCACGCTGATTGCAGTCCCATTTTCCATCCCGATAAGAAAGAACCCGTCCCAAAGTACGCCATTCGAGCAGATTATCACTTTCTGCTATCCACGTTTCGTAACCACGACCATCGGTTCCACCTTTACCGTTGTAAACCACATAAGTCATCAGCCACTTGTCTCCCTGGCGAAAAACGGTAGGACAATCAATCTTATGATAATTGTCTGCCGGGGCAACTGCAAGCCCGTATTTGTATGGTGTCTTTACTTCCTCATAAATCTGCTCCATTCGTTCCTGCGGAACTTCCCGTTGCGCATATAGAGAGAAAGTGGTGGCTATACTAAAAACTGCCAGCAATAACTTCTTCATGATACTTTTTCTAATCGTTTAATACTTAAATAGTGCATAACCACTAAATGATAATTTTGCGGAGTGCCCTGAAAGGGCTTAATTATATAGCGTAGGGC
>OGOE01000458.1_pt1 | contig 41718 bp, 29 predicted proteins | sample 1552611 | NCBI WGS metagenome assembly OGOE01 (sample SAMEA2580129, study PRJEB22360) | human gut metagenome | biome: human gut; feature: human-associated habitat; material: faeces | place: Denmark | collected 2008/2010
AATTATATTTTATAAAAGAAACTTCGCCATCACGTAGTTGGCCAGATCCATCCCCTTGTCGGTCAGTGCAATCCTGCCAGCAACCATCTGCAAAAGTCCCTGTTCTTTCAGCTTGCGAAGTGTTTCCAGATACACGGCCTCAATCGGTACCCCAAAGCTTTGCTCAAACGCTGCTCTGGTTACTCCCTCATTCATCCGCAGCCCCAGAAACATAAATTCCTCCATCTGCTCTTTTCTTGTCAGAATCTGTGCCTGTTCCTGTACACAGCTGCCAATCCAGAGATCCTCCGGTACGGCATGCTCCCCGTCTTTTAAAAACTCTGCCGGAGACTTCTCCTGCAGGTGGTCACAAAATTCTCCATACGCATACAGCTGCCGGGTGTTGGTATACCGGACATTTTCCACCAGGGAAGATGCCCCCAGCCCCAGCCCCAGATAATTTTCTCTGGTCCAGTAGCCGATGTTATGTCTGCAGGCATACCCCGGCTGGGCAAAATTAGAGATTTCATACTGCCGGTATCCTGCCTGTTTCAATACATCCTGCGTGGCCTTATAAATGCGGTATACCTCATCCTCGTCCGGAAGAATCTCTGTATGAATCCCCGCTTCCTGCTTCACTGCGTCAAACTTATACCGTTCATAAAACGGTGTCCCCTTTTCTATGATCAGGGAATATGCCGAAATATGTTCCGGTTTCAGGCGGATCACCGTCTGCAGGGATTCTAAAAATTTGTCCAGCGTCTGGTAAGGCAGACCGCTCATCAGATCAATATTGATATTTTCAAATCCTGCATTTCTCGCCAGCTCATACGTTTTTAAAAACTGATCATACGTGTGAATTCTTCCAAGTGCTTTCAGCTCCTCATTGTTTGTTGACTGCAGTCCGATCGAGAGGCGGTTGATCCCCGCACTCTGATAGACATTCAGTTTCTTTGCCGTCACCGTTCCCGGATTGCACTCGATGCTGATCTCCGCATCCGCCTCCACATGAAAACTCGAAGCAACCTGCTGCAGCACGGTGTAAATCAGATTTTCCTCCAGCCAGCTCGGCGTTCCCCCTCCGATATAAATTGTCGGGACATGATAATCCCCAAGCAGATTTCCGTAATAACGGATTTCCTGCAGCAGGGCATGCACATATCTGATCTGTGTATTGCTGTCTGCCGGAAAGGACAGGAAATCACAGTAATCACACTTTTTCACGCAAAAAGGGATATGAATATATAATTCCAGTTTCTTTTCATTCATAGAATCAGTCTTCATCCAGTTTCAATACACTCATGAATGCCTCCTGCGGCACTTCTACGCTGCCGACCTGACGCATTCTCTTCTTTCCTTCCTTCTGTTTCTCCAGAAGCTTTTTCTTACGGGAAATATCACCGCCGTAACATTTTGCCAGGACATCCTTGCGCATGGCCTTAACCGTTTCACGAGCGATGACTTTTCCGTTTACGGCTGCCTGAATCGGGATTTCAAACAGATGTCTCGGAATCTCTTCTTTCAGACGCTCACACATTTTACGGCCTCTGTCGTATGCACTGTCTTTGAATACAATAAAGGATAAGGCGTCCACCATCTCCTTATTAATAAGAATATCCAGTTTGACAAGGTCGGAACGGACATATCCTTTCATTTCATAATCAAAAGAGGCATATCCGCGGGACCGCGACTTTAATGCATCAAAGAAATCATAAATAATCTCATTCAGTGGCATATCATATTTGATCACGGCACGGGTTGCTTCAATATAATCCATGCTGATATAAATACCGCGGCGTTCCTGACAAAGCTTCATAATTGCCCCGACATACTCGCTGGTTACCATGATCTCTGCCGATACAAACGGTTCCTCCATATATTCAATCTCCGAAGGGTCCGGCAGATTGGACGGATTGGTCAGGTCAAACACTTCTCCGTTGGTCTTGTGCACCTTATAAATAACACCGGGTGCCGTAGTCACAAGATCCAGATTAAACTCACGCTCTAAACGCTCCTGAATAATCTCAAGATGCAGTAATCCAAGGAATCCGCAGCGGAATCCAAATCCCAGGGCAAGGGATGTCTCCGGTTCATACTGTAACGATGCATCATTGACCTGCAGTTTTTCAAGCGCATCCCGCAGATCCGGATACTTGGCAGAGTCTGCCGGATATAATCCGCAGTACACCATCGGATTGACCTTTTTATATCCCGGAAGCGGTTCTGCACACGGGCGGTCGAGCTCTGTCACAGTGTCTCCGACACGTGTATCGCGCACATTTTTAATGCTCGCCGCGATATATCCAACCATACCTGCGGAAAGCTCGTCACACGGAATAAACTGCCCGGCACCGAAATATCCCACTTCTGTCACCAGATCCTCGGCTCCTGTGGCCATCATTTTGATTTTGGTTCCCACTTTGACGGTACCTTCCTTGATCCGGCAGAAAACAATTACCCCCTTATAGGAATCATACAGCGCATCGAAGATCAACGCCTTAAGCGGTGCCTTCGGATCTCCGGCAGGTGCCGGAATCTTTGTCACGATCTGTTCAAGCACTTCCTCAATATTCAGTCCGGTCTTTGCAGAAATACGCGGAGCATCCATCGCCTCGATACCGATCACATCCTCGATTTCCTGTGCGACCTCTTCCGGGCGTGCACTCGGCAGATCAATCTTATTGATGACCGGAAGCACATCCAGATCATGATCCAGTGCCAGATAGACATTGGCAAGTGTCTGGGCTTCCACCCCCTGTGCGGCATCCACAACCAGGATGGCACCATCACACGCTGCAAGACTCCGGGATACTTCATAATTAAAATCCACGTGTCCCGGCGTATCAATCAGGTTAAAAATATATTCCTCTCCATCCTTTGCCTGATAAATGATGCGCACTGCCTGGGATTTGATCGTGATTCCCCTCTCACGCTCCAGATCCATATTATCGAGAACCTGTGCCTGCATCTCACGGCTGGTCAGCGTTCCTGTTTTTTCTATGATTCGATCCGCAAGTGTAGACTTACCGTGATCAATATGGGCAATAATACAAAAATTACGAATTTTGCTCTGATCGATTGACATCTTATTCCTCTTTTTCTTTCTACTATAATTTATCGTTTGATAAGTACGGTCCATCAGATGCTGATAGAACCTACGCAATGTTACATTATACCGAAAACATGTCTATAAATCAAACATTGACATCCACTTTTTCCATAATACCTGTTTGGTATCATCGTCCGCAAATGCCGAATGCAGCGAAGCCATATAAATTTTCTCACACATCGGCTCTTGAAACATCCCGGCTTCTGCCAGACGCATATATTCATCCGTACAGCTGGTATCGCTGACGGTACGGTTGTCCGTATTGATGGAAAGCAAAATTCCGGCATCGTAAAATTCCCGGAACGGATAGTCTGTAAAATCCGTGACCGCCTTTGTCTGCAGATTACTCGTCGGACACAGTTCCACTCCGATCTTTTTCTCTGCAACTTCCTTCTTTAATTCCTCGTCCCCGCTCATGGCAATTCCGTGACCGATCCGCGATGTTCCCAGTTCAATGGCCGTACGGATTTCTTCCCTGCTTCCACATTCTCCTGCATGGATGGTATATGGCATGCCATATTTTTTTGCAGTGGCAAATACGTCCGCAAACGCTGCTGTCGGGTACGCCTTTTCATCCCCTGCCAGATCACAGGCAACAACACCGTTTCCGAGAAATTCCCGCGCTTCTTTTAACATGGCAATATTTTTTTCGGTTTCCAGATTGCGCATAGTGCAGACAATCATTCCGGTCAGGATGTCCGCTTTTTCTTCTGCTTTTTTCAGGCCATCTCGGACGCTCTCTAAGATTTCCCGGACCGAAAGCCCCTGCTCCATGGAAAATGCAGGTGCAAAACGCACTTCCAGATACTTGACCTGTTCTTTTGCTGCAGAAAGTGCCAGATCCTGTGCTGCTGCCGAAAGTCCCTCCTTCGTCTGCAGGCAGCCAAGCGGCAGTTCAAACTTCTCCAGATACTCTGCCAGTGAACTGCAGTCCATCGGTGCCACCAGTTTTTTCCGCAATTCTTCCAGTCCTAGCGGCTCTTTTTTCTCCTGCTGCATCAGTTTCTGGATCAGGGGCAGGCTCATCGAACCGTCCAGATGACAGTGCAGCTCTATTTTTGGCATATTGTGTGCAATAAATCGATTCATCATCGGCTTTTCCCTCTCTTCTGCAAACTATAACAACGGAAGAAGTGATGTGCCGATCGTATTTGCCGGCATCTGCACTCCAAAATTATCCGCAATGGTCGCCCCGATCACCGCAAATGTATCCTGTGTCGGGAGCGGCCCGCTTCCCTGATCGGATGGCGAATACAAAAGCAGCGGCACCTGCTCTCTTGTGTGATCCGTGCCCTTATACGTTGGATCGTTCCCATGGTCCGCCGTGATCATCAGCAGATCTTCTTTTTTAAGCAGTGGCAGAAGTTCTCCAAGTTTTTTGTCAAACCGCTCGATTTCCTCTCCGTATCCGATCGGATTTCTCCGATGTCCCCACAGCGCATCAAAATCGACCAGATTGGTAAAGCACAAACCGCAGAAATCGGATTGGGCCAGCGCAATGGTCTGGTCCATCCCATGGACACTGCTGGTCGAATGCAGACTTTTTGTAATTCCGTATCCGTCAAAAATATCATGGATCTTTCCGACTGCCAGCACGTCATATCCGGCTTCCTGAAGCGCATTTAATGCTGTTGGCCCGGTCGGTTTCAACGCATAATCCCTGCGGTTGCTGGTTCTGACAAACTCGCCTTTTTTCTTTCCCACATACGGGCGGGCGATCACGCGTCCCACCCTCCACTCATCACGCATCGTCAGTTCCCTGGCAATCTCACAGTAATGATACAGGGTCTCTAATCCCATCGTCTCCTCGTTCCCGCAGATCTGCAGAACCGAATCTGCCGATGTGTACACGATCAGCTTTCCTTCCCTGATTTCCTGCTCGCCGAGTTCCTCTAAAATCTTTGTTCCGCTTTCCGCCCGGTTTCCTATAATTTTTCTGCCGCATCTTTTTTCCAGTTCTGCGATCAGCTCCGGCGGAAATCCATGTTCCGTAAAGGTGATGAAAGGCTTTTTTGTTTCAATCCCCATCATCTCCCAGTGTCCGGTCATGGTGTCTTTTCCGTTGCTTTTTTCATTCAGTGCCGCATAATATCCAAGTGGATGTTCCTGCGGCTGTACCTGTTTTAAGGATTTCAGGTTTGCCAGCCCTAAAGATGCCAGATTTGGAATATAAAAATGTTCCACGGTCTGTGAAATATGCCCCAATGTATCGGCACCTTCATCTCCGAAGCGTGCGGCATCTGCCATCGCTCCCATTCCCATCGAATCGAGTACTATTACAAAAACACGTTTCAATCGTCTGTCCATAATTTACTCCCCTCCCTGTTTCTTAAGATTTTCCGGTCCAAAACTAAGAGGCAGCAGTTCCTCCAGCGTGTGTACTTCATAGTCCTCCTGGGACCTTGCAAGTACAATCTCAAAATCTCCCGGACAGAATTCCCGCATCACCTGTCTGCAGATTCCACACGGACTGCAAAGATCCGTACATTGGTTTTCCTCTGCCGTTTTTGGGTACAAAACACTTCCACCAACGATTGCAATCGCCTGAAATTCCCGCACACCCTCACTGACCGCCTTGTAAAATGCCGTACGTTCGGCACAGTTTGTTGCAGGATAGGAAGCATTTTCTATATTGCATCCCTGATACACAGTTCCGTTTTTGGCCAGAAGAGCCGCACCCACCTGAAAACGGGAATACGGTGTATACGCCCGCTTTCTCGCCTGAAACGCACTCCGGATCAGTTCTTTATAATCTGTCTGCATCTTTATCCTCCTGTATCAGCAACCGGATGGCATCCACAGTTGTAGCGATTGCCTGCGTTGTATCATGCACCTGCACGTTCGGCAGCCCCCTTTTTTCCCGCTCCTGATTGGCAAGGACAAGAAAGCAGGCGCCCACACGCACATGCAAAAAACTTCCGGTAATAAAAAGCGCCGCCGATTCCATCTCCGATGCCAGACATCCCATCCTAAGCCATGCCTGCCATTTCTGCGTGAGCTCATAACTTACCGGCATAATCTGCGGCTCATGCTGTCCGAAAAAGGAATCCTTGCTCTGTACAACGCCGACATGATGACGTATCCCGCGTTTTTTTGCTGCCTGTACCAGTGCAGTAGTCACTGTAAAATCCGGAACGGCCGGATATTCAACCGGTGCATACTCCCGGCTTGTCCCCTCCATCCGGATCGCTCCATTTGCAATCACCAGATCTCCGCCAAGTATATTTTCCTGCATTCCGCCGCAGGTGCCTACACGCAAAAACGTGTGTGCACCGCATTTGGAAAGCTCCTCGATGGCAATCGCAGCCGACGGTCCGCCGATTCCGGTGGAAGTCACACTCACCCTGACGCCATCTAACGTTCCGGTGTAAGTCGTAAATTCCCGGTTATCTGCCACCTGCTTTGCATCCGTTAAAAATTCCGCAATCTTTGCACATCGTTTGGGATCTCCCGGCAGGATCACATACTTACCTATGTCCTGCGGTCCCACGCCTGTGTGATACTGTCTGCCTGAGCCTTCTGTATAATCAACCATAAAAATGCCCTCCTCATATAAGTACATTGTAACATTTACAGCCGTTATTTCAACACTTTTGCAAACAGATCTGCAAGTGGTTCCATCGCATTTTTTGCTTCCTCAAACGTATTCGTCTGTGCGCCCACTTCCACCAGCATGCTCTTCGGACAAAAATGCATATTAAAGCGGTACCCTTTTAGATAAATCCGCCTTGTAAAATCCGGATAATATTCCGCAGCGGCAAGCTGCATCTGAAACGAAAACGCCAGATTATCGGAAATATACGGATTTTTTAAATACGGAATATCCCCGGAAGCCGTTGTTCTGCTCAGTCCGTTAAAAAACATGATCTTTGCCATCTTTTTTCCGTTTTGCGTTGTCACCAGACGCGTGTTTTCTCCCACGCCGTCTCTATGTAAATCGATCACTACCTGAATCGATGGATTATCATTTATGATTTTCTGAATCGACGGGGCTGCCTTGGAATATGCATGATCCCGGTCGCCCACATCGTATTCTCCTTTATGATGCATGACTTGAAATCCTTCCCCTTCCAACAATTCCGTCAGATAATCTCCCACTCCGACAACACCCGTTTTTTCATCTTTTGAATCGGCATACCGTTCCTGGGAATGGGTATGATAAATTAAAATCTGCGGGCCGTCCACCGACTGGTCAATCCTTAGATCCGGTTTCATCAGCTTATCCACGTCCAGCTGATTTTTCCCGATGGTCGTCGTATTATCAACCTGATAAAAGGTCTGTCTCAGATAATCAAAATCCTGCAGTTTTTTGCGGTTGACAGAAACTTTTTTCCCGGAAGTTTCTGTTTTTTTCTCCGGCTTTTTGGACTCTTTTTGTGTCGGAGTCTCGTCCACATTCTGACTTTCCTGCTGCACTGGCTGTTCCGTTACCGCCTTTTCATTTTCCGCAATGATCTGCTTTGCCTGTTCGTTTTCCTCTGCTGCCTGATTCTCATAATACGCCAGGTTTTCCTCCTGTGATTCATACCACAGCCGCTGCTCGTTTTGTGCAATTGCTGGATACATGGAAGCCGTCACATCCCGGTATATATTCGGAATTCCTTCCTCCTGCGCCCCCAGTACCCCCGGCACATAAAGATTAAGCACTCCGTTATAAAATTTCAGGGACAGATTCTGCCCCAGAAACTGCACCAGTCCGCCACCCCAGCAATACGCAAAAGCGCAGACCAGCACAAAATCTATCGTCACCAGAAAAAGAAGCAATCGTCTCCTCACCCTATCACCACCTTGAGAGAATTATATGCCTTTTCTTTTGTCCCTATTCCTCTTTATCTCCCAGAAGTGCAATATTGAGTCCCTCCGAAATCAGAAAACTTAAATTTTTGATCGAGTCATCAATGTTTTTCGGTGTGACAAAAAGACCATTCAGCTGTGGCGAGAGCAGTTCCCTTGCCAGTTCCTGCCGCTCCCTCTCATCCAGCTTCTGCAGATCCGAAAGCGATAATGCGGAAATAAATTCCGTCATGGCATCCGAGACAATCGTTGCCGCATCCACGACCGTCGGCACACCGAGAGAAATCACGGGAACGCCCACACTTTTGCGGTTGATGGCATTGCGGTGATTGCCGATTCCGCTTCCCGGCGTGATTCCCGCATCCGTCAGCTGGATCGTCCGTCCCAGCCGCCGGATGCTTCTTGCCGCCAACGCATCGACCGTGATCAGAAAATCCGGTTTCGTCTCTTTTACCACACCCTTTAAGATCTCCACACATTCCATACCTGTCTGCGCCATAACCCCCGGCACGATTCCGCTGACTTTTCCCACATCTTCTCTCTGGAATGCGTACTTTCCGAATTCATTCAGGATGTGGCGGGTGATAAATAAATTATCCACCACTCTCGGTCCCAGCGCATCGGGCGTCACTTCCCGGTTGCCCAGTCCGACAACCAGTGCCGCGACTTCCAGCCCCTTTTTTAAATTTTTTTCAATCTCTTTTCCAGGCAGAAGATTCCGCATGATCTTTGCCAGCTCCAAAGAAATATCCCTGTGGTATCCGGCATCTTCCTCGATCATCTCCGGCGCCTCGATCGTAATGTACGTCCCCTTTGGCCTTCCCATCGCAACGGATGCATTCTCGGTCTCGATCATCACGGTACTGACAATCACTCCATTTTCCCGCCGTTCTTCCAGAACACGGATGCCGCGCATATCTGCCTGGTCTTCCTGCAGCCGCTCCTGTGATTCGAGTGCCAGATCCGTGCGGATCGGATAACTATTTTCCAACATGCCTCTTCCTCCCCTTTTACCATATGCATTTTTGCAGAAATGGTTTCTGGAGATAGTATGTACGGCATAGATTTTTTTATGCCTGAAATTAAAAACCGCAGGGACATTCGTCCCTGCGGTTTATCTGTATTCCTCTGTTTCCGGATCAATTATTTACCAGCGTAAAGAGTTACTAACTTCTTTAAGTGGTCATACTCATCCTTAGAGTTCTTCTCAGCCTTTGCAAATAACTCAGCAGCTCTCTCTGGGTTGAACTTAGCAAGAGATGCATAACGGTTCTCACCCTTTAAGAATGCCTGATAATCGCCTGTAGGCTCCTTGCTGTCTAATGAGAATGCATCTTTGCCTTCTGCAGCAAGTGTTGGGTTGTAACGGAAGTTGAACCAGTATCCGGACTCAACAGCTAACTTCTCCTCGGTCTGAGCCTTGCTCATACCCTTCTTGATACCATGGTTGATACATGGAGCGTAAGCAATGATCAGTGATGGTCCCGGATAAGCCTCTGCCTCTGCAAGAGCCTTAACACACTGATTCATATCAGCACCCATAGAGATGTGTGCTACATATACATAACCATAGCTCATTGCGATACCGGCAAGATCCTTCTTCTTTGTCTCTTTACCACCGGCAGCGAACTGTGCGATCGCACCTGTAGGAGTAGACTTAGAAGACTGTCCACCTGTATTTGAGTAAACCTCAGTATCGAATACCATTACGTTGATATCCTTACCGGATGCTAATACATGGTCTACACCACCGAATCCGATGTCGTATGCCCATCCATCACCACCGAAGATCCACTGAGACTTCTTAGCGAGGAAATCTTTCTCTTTTAATACATTCTTGGAAGCATCGCATCCGCAAGCCTCTAATGCTGCTACTAACTTCTCTGTAGCTGGTCCGTTCTCGATACCGGAAGCGAATGTATCATTCCACTCCTTGATGGCATCCTTAACATCAGCCTTATCTGTGTTAGCTGCGATCTCATCCAGCTCGTTCTTTAATCTGTCACGGATTGCTCTCTGAGCAAGTAACATACCATAACCAAACTCTGCTGCATCTTCGAACAGTGAGTTAGACCATGCAGGACCATGACCCTTCTTGTTTGTTGTATAAGGTGTAGAAGGTGAAGAGTTTGCCCAGATAGAAGAACATCCAGTTGCATTTGCAATGTACATTCTGTCACCGAATAACTGGGTAATTAACTTAGCGTAAGGTGTCTCACCACATCCACCACAAGCTCCGGAGAACTCAAGTAATGGCTGACGGAACTGAGATCCCTTAACAGAGTTAAGTTTGAATTTCTCGATAACATCTTCCTTATCCTCAAGAGATACTGCGTAATCGAAGTACTTCTGCTCATCCTCATGTGCCTCGAATCCGGTCATTGTGATAGCCTGTACCTTATCAGGACATACGTTTACACAAGAACCACATCCTGTACAGTCGAATGCGGAAACAACGATTGCGAACTTGTAACCTGGCATCTGGTTGAGATCCTTCATCTGCATTCCTTCCGGAGCCTTAGCTGCCTCAGCCTCTGTCATAGCGACTGGACGGATTGCTGCATGAGGACATACATAAGAACACTGGTTACACTCGATACACTTGGTAGCATCCCATACAGGAACGTCTGTTGCAACACCACGCTTCTCGTATGCTGCTGTACCGGATGGAGTCCAGCCTGTCTCGTATTTCTTAACAACAGATACAGGAATTGTGTTACCCTGCTGTCCGTTGACTTTCTGCTGAATATCCTTAACGAAGTCAACAACTTCCTTGTTGTCTCCCTTAACTTCTACAGAGTAATCATCATCTGTGCAGTTCTTCCAGCTCTCTGGAACATCTACCTTAACGTATGCTGTAGCACCGGCATCGATTGCGTCGTGGTTCATCTTAACGACATCGTCACCCTTCTTAGCATAAGATCTTGTAGCTGCGTCCTTCATAAGCTTGATAACTTCCTCTTCCGGAATCAGCTTTGTCAGAGAGAAGAATGCTGACTGAAGTACAGTGTTGATACGGTTTCCAAGACCGATCTCTTTACCGATCTTTACACCGTCGATGATGTAGAAGTTGATGTTGTTCTCTGCGATGTATCTCTTTACCTGACCCGGTAACTTCTCATCCAGTTCATCAACTGTCCACTGTGTATTGAACAGGAATGTACCGCCCGGTACCAGATCCTGAACCATGTTGTACTTGTAGATGTATGCTGTACAGTGACATGCTACGAAGTTTGCCTGAGAGATCAGGTATGTGGAACGGATTGGAGAATGTCCAAAACGTAAGTGGGAAATTGTAACACCACCGGACTTCTTGGAGTCATAATCAAAGTATGCCTGAGCGTACATATCTGTGTTGTCACCAATGATCTTGATGGAGTTCTTGTTGGCACCTACTGTACCATCTGCACCAAGACCCCAGAACTTACAGTTTGTTGTTCCTTCTGGTGTAGTAACAGGATTCTCCTTAACTTCAAGAGAAAGATTTGTAACATCATCAGTAATACCGATTGTAAATCTTGGCTTCTCTGTGTTGTTGTATACAGCGATGATCTGTCCAGGAGTAGTATCCTTAGATCCTAATCCGTAACGTCCGCTTGTAATTGTAACCTGATCGAACTTAGATCCCTTTAATGCAGCAACTACATCTAAGTATAATGGCTCACCAAGAGAACCTGGCTCTTTTGTTCTGTCTAATACTGCAATTCTCTTAACAGTATCCGGAATAGCCTCGATTAAAGCTTCCTTTACGAATGGTCTGTAAAGACGAACCTTAACAACACCGACCTTCTCGCCCTTTGCCATTAAGTAATCGATGGTCTCATCGATGGTCTCACATACAGAACCCATAGCAATGATGACACGGTCAGCATCAGCAGCTCCGTAGTAGTTGAACAGCTTGTAGTCTGTGCCGATCTTGGCATTTACCTTGTCCATATATTCCTGTACGATTGCAGGCAGCTCGTCGTATGTAGAGTTGCAAGCTTCTCTTGACTGGAAGAAGATGTCAGGGTTCTGTGCAGATCCCATTTCTACCGGATGATTTGGATTTAATGCATTCTTACGGAAAGCATCAACTGCATCCATATCTACCATATCTTTCAGATCTTCATAATCCCATGTCTCGATCTTCTGAATTTCGTGAGATGTACGGAATCCATCGAAGAAGTTGATGAATGGAATTCTTCCCTTGATTGCTGCGCAATGAGCAACCGGAGTTAAGTCCATAACTTCCTGTACGGATGACTCACAAAGCATTGCAACACCTGTCTGACGGCAAGCATATACATCAGAGTGATCACCGAAGATGTTCAGTGCATGTGTAGCAACACAACGAGCGGATACGTTGAATACGCCCGGAAGTCTCTCACCAGCTACTTTGTACAGGTTCGGGATCATAAGTAACAGACCCTGGGATGCTGTGTAAGTAGTTGTTAATGCACCAGCTGCAAGAGATCCGTGTACAGTACCGGCTGCACCAGCCTCAGACTGCATTTCTGTAACCTGAACGGTCTGTCCGAAAATGTTCTTACGACCAGCGGTTGCCCACTCATCTGTAGCCTCAGCCATAACAGATGAAGGAGTAATAGGATAGATTGCTGCAACATCAGTAAACGCATAAGAAGCGTGTGCTGCTGCATGGTTTCCATCCATGGTTTTCATTGAACGTTTCATGAATTAGTCCTCCTATTTTTAATTAAAGTTCAAACATAAAAAACATTGAATCAGAATGTCTTCTAACTAAATAATATAGGATGAATGCACCCAAAAATCAAGCGATAGCGACAGCATTTCTTGTTTTTTTACAAATACATCTTTTCAAAGTCGCCAATCGGAACCGGACAATTGCATAAATATCCCTGTCCGCAGGTGAATCCACCTTCTTTGAGGAACTGCTCCTGTTCCTCCGTTTCCACCCCCTCTATAATAATATCTTTCTGTAAAATCTTTACCATACGGCCGATTTCGTAAAGAAGATTTTTCTTTTGTTCCGTCATGCCTTTATTAATAAAACTTTTGTCAATTTTTATGACGTCTGCTGGCATGTCTGCAAGTACGGAAAGTGAAGAATATCCTGTTCCGAAATCATCAATTGCCACACGGAATCCAATCTCGTGCAGCCGGTTCATACACTTTTCAAGGACTGCTACATTTTTTACAAGTACGCCCTCTGTCACCTCAATTTCTATATACTCCGGACGGACACTGTATTTGGAAAGCACATGCTGGATACGGTTTAAAAATTCCTCTCCGTCCGACTCAAAATGACGCCCGGAAAAATTGGTTGAAATCACAATTTTTCTCCGGTGCTGCTTGTCCCATTTTTCGAGAGTTTTTAACACTTCCTCATAAATATAAAAATCAAGCTCTGTGATATATCCTATTTTTTCGAGAGAATCAATAAACATTCCCGGCGGAAGAATCTTTCCATCCGGACGTTTCCATCGTGCCAGTGCTTCTGCCCCATAAACACTCCGGTCACGTAAAATAAACTTTGGCTGCAGATACATCTGGAAATCATCCCGGTATAATGCCTCATAAAATTCCCCGACTATTTTTTGCTCCTCGGTACGCTGGATACGCAGGGAAGGATTATACAGGGTAATATCCCTCTTCCCGGTATTTTTTGCATTTTTCCATGCAAGATTGGCATTTTCGATCGCAAACTCGATGTCCATTTTATTGTCTTCCAGAATATATACCCCTGCCGATATCCCCATTCCACTGTTTGGATACCTGTGATTCTGCATATTGGAAAATCTTTTATTTCTGTTGTGCAGACGATCGATCATTTTTTCCTGACTTTCATCTGCAATCAGAAGCAGAAAAAAATCCGAATACAAACGGCAGCCTGCACGGAAATACTCCTGCATAAAGATATCCTGTGCAAACATTTTAAGGACACTGTCCCCTACTTTATAGCCATAATTTTCATTGATATATCCAAAATTATTGATATCCATATACTCAATGGCATATACTTCATCCGGCTTGGAATGTGCCAGAATTTCAACCACCGCTTCACGGAATGCCTCCTGATTGTACAGCCCTGTCAGCGGATCTTTTTTCTGGATGGAACTGATCTGTTCCCGGCTTTCCGCGACCCGATAGCGCAGGGACACAAAAATAGCCATCATACGGGTCAGTTCCTGAAAAATTTCCAACTCTCCCGGCTGCCACTGCCGTTCTTCGTCCAGTGACACATAAATTACTTCCCCTGTACAGCCCCCAACATATTCAAATTTTCCAACCACAGCAGAAAACGGAGCGTTTTCGTTGTATGTATCCGTTGACTTGAGATAATTTCCCATCCCCGTTGCAAAATTGCTCTGTGAATTTTTAACTATCATATACTCCCCTGGCTGTAGTTCCTTTAGTGAAGGACTTTTCTTTGGAAACGCACTTTTCCCATAAAAAGAGTAATTATTTCCAAAATAATTGGTCATGACCATTCCGTCATTTTCAGTGTTATCCTCAAATACCATAACAAGATCCAGCTGGTATCTTTCCGTAATCCTGTTTAAAAGCATATTCAGCGACCCGTCTATATTTTTGGCGTGCGCCATAAGACTGATGGAAAATGCAAGGAATTCACGGTCTTCTGCGCCCATGTTTTCCCGCCGCTCAATGTTTTTAATTCCGTTTCTGATCATTCCCACATCTTTTGCACCGGCAATCTCATATCCATTTTTGCCCCCCTGCTTGGTACGGTACATGGCATGATCCGCTTTTTCAAACAGGGAACTGTATGTATTTCCATCCCCACCGTTACAGGCGGCCAGACCAATACTTGCCGAGATCCTGTAGTGAATGGAGCCCCCCGTATAAACTTTGCAGAGTGCTTCTCCAAGATTTTTGGCACGTTCCTTTGCCTTCTCGAGTGTTGTGTTCTTCATCAGCACAAGGAATTCATCCCCACCGACCCTTCCGGTCAGATCATTGTTGCGGAAAAAAGATTTGATAATATTTGCAACATCTACGATTACGGTATCGCCGAATGTATGCCCGAAATTATCATTGACACCTTTAAAATTATCAATATCAATCAGAAACAATACATGGGTTCCGTCTTCTGCTCCTTCCAGAAATGCATCGGTCTCCCTTTGGATTTCCAGCTTGTTGAGCAGTTTCGTCAGCGGATCTCTCCGCACTTCTTCCTGAAGATTCTTATCTTCATCAATATTAAAACTTCTTCCGATAATCCGGGTGATCCGTCCATTATGGTCTGCAATGCTCTTGTAATAAGTTCTAAACCAGAGATATTTCGGTGTCTCATTTTCCGTATGGATATTAAACCTTGTATCCATACTTCCGGTTTTTTCCTCTGTGGCAGCTTCTTTCATAGCCTTCAGAAAAAGCTCCTGATCCGGTGGACAGAGTGTCAGAACTTCTTCATCCACCGGAAAATATTGTTCGGAATAATCGTATTGTCCCCTCAGTTCCATCAGCCGGTACGAGCGCAGCATCGTCCAGTTTTCCACATCCAGATCAAACGGATATTCCAAAGACAGCTGTTCCATCAGCTCATATTTCTGGTTCAACAGTTTCTGATGTTCTTCCCGTCTTTTTTCCTCATCAATATCCCATAAAAATAAAACCACATATGGTTTTACATCGTAATGTGCCAGAACACTGCACCGCATCTCCACCCACCGGATTTTCCCATCGGGGCGTACGATACGAAGCTGCATTTTTCCGTTGTCATGTGTCCGGACAACATTTTCCAATACACTGACCAGATTTGCATAATCTTCGTCATATACCATTTTTTGTGGCCTGGTTTCCCGCAGTTCCTTTTCCGTATATCCAAGTACATCCGTAAACTCTGCGTTTGCCTCTTCCACTCTCCAGTCTGCCCCACAACTGACAATTGCAACTGCGACAGGCAGATCCAACTGTATAAATTCCCTATAATCCATAGCTTTGCCCCAATTTCGTTCAATTCTTTCTCCATTATATCATTATTTCTATACATTTCCAACAAGAAAGCGTTTTTCTTCTTGAAATATATCCCATGTCATGTTTATAATAGAATTTGTGATTTTATCATAGACATATTAAGTAAAGCAATGAGGTTTTCGTATGATTAGTGCAAATAACATTACTTTAAGATTAGGCAAAAAAGCCCTTTTCGAAGATGTAAACGTAAAGTTTACCGAGGGGAATTGTTACGGTTTGATCGGTGCAAACGGTGCCGGCAAATCCACCTTTTTAAAAATTTTATCCGGGCAGTTAGAGCCAACCAGCGGTGACATTGTCATCACACCGGGACAGCGTCTGTCATTCCTGCAGCAGGATCACTTCAAGTATGATGAGTATACCGTACTCGACACGGTTATCATGGGAAATAAACGTCTGTATGACATCATGAAAGAAAAAGATGCCATCTACATGAAAGAAGATTTTTCCGATGAGGATGGTATCCGCGCCAGTGAACTCGAAGCAGAATTTGCAGACATGGACGGCTGGAATGCTGAATCCGATGCTGCCACTCTGTTAAACGGTCTTGGAATTCCGACCGAAGATCACTACACACAGATGGCAGACCTGCCGGGTGCTGCAAAAGTCAAAGTACTTCTTGCACAGGCACTGTTCGGCAACCCGGACATTCTTCTTCTCGATGAGCCGACCAACCACCTGGATCTTGATGCCATCGCATGGTTAGAAGAATTCCTGATCAATTTTGAAAACACGGTTATCGTAGTTTCCCACGACCGTTATTTCTTAAACAAAGTCTGCACCAACATTGCAGATATGGATTACGGCAAAATTCAGCTGTATGCCGGAAACTACGATTTCTGGTATGAATCCAGCCAGCTTCTTGTCCGTCAGATGAAAGAAGCCAACAAGAAGAAGGAAGAAAAAATCAAAGAGCTGCAGGAGTTCATCTCCCGCTTCTCCGCAAATGCTTCCAAATCCAAGCAGGCAACTTCCCGTAAGCGTGCCCTGGAAAAAATCCAGCTGGATGACATCCGTCCTTCCAGCCGTAAATATCCGTACATTGATTTCCGTCCAAACCGTGAAATCGGAAATGAAGTTCTGACTGTAGACGGAATCAGTAAAACCATTGACGGTGTGAAAGTTCTTGACAACATTTCCTTTATTGTCGGACACGATGATAAAATCGCCTTTGTCGGTGGAAATGAGCTTGCAAAGACAACATTGTTTAAAATTCTCGCCGGAGAAATGGAACCGGATGAAGGATCTTACAAATGGGGTGTTACAACAAGCCAGTCTTATTTCCCGAAGGATAATACTGCCATCTTTGATTCCGATGAGCTGATCGTCGACTGGCTGACCCAATACTCCGAGATCAAAGACGCGACTTATGTCCGCGGTTTCCTCGGCCGTATGCTTTTTGCCGGTGAAGATGGTGTAAAAAAGATGCGTGTCCTCTCCGGTGGAGAAAAAGTCCGTGTCCTTCTCTCCCGCATGATGATCATGGGAAGCAACGTTCTGATCTTTGATGAGCCGACAGACCACCTGGATATGGAATCCATCACCGCATTGAATAATGGTATGATCAAATTCCCTGGTGTCATCCTGTTTGCCTGCCGTGACCATCAGGTCGTACAGACAACTGCGAACCGCATCATCGAGTTTCTTCCGGATGGAAGCATGGTAGACAAGGTTTCTACTTATGACGAATATCTCGAAAGTGATGTTATGGCAAGAAAACGTCAGGTATACAATACAACTGCAGATGAGGAGGCAGATGATTAATCTGTTACCCTCTGTCTGTTTGGTAAAAACAGGAAACCCTCTCTGCTGGTCTGTCCAGCAAAGAGGGTTTCCTGCATTTTGAAAACTCATTTTCAACTATTTTAAAACATATCCATAAAAATATTTCCGCTGTTATAATTGTAATTATACGTGCCATTCTTCGTATATGTATTGGATTTTGCGGCTTCTGACTTTGCATAGGACTCTGTCATGGCCGCCTTTGTTGCCACACTGTATGCGTAGGAACCGGTTCCATTGAACAGGTTCTTTATTTTCTCTGTGTCCGCACTCTTAAACGTTGTCTCATCCACCGACAGCTTGCCGGTCTTTTCATCGACCGTAATTCCTATTTCCTTTAAGGGTTTCTCATTGTAAGAAGTCTCATTTTTCATAGAACTTACCGACCGGGAAATGCGGTTCGTCGATGACTTGCCGGCTGTATCCAGCATGGAGTTGTAATCATCCGCAAAACGCTTTACTGCTTTGTAGATCTTGTCCGTATCGTAGCTGCCCCCGGAATCCTTTGTAAACACCTTGTTGTTACTGCGGGTATACAATGCCTTGGCAGAGTCTGTCAGTTCCTTGGCATCGGACTCAATCGCAGCCAGCGTCTTGGTACTGTCTTTTGACGTTGATGTGGTCGTGGCCAGATCCTCGATCGTATTTTTGGTGCTGTCATCCGACTTCGAGGTGCCCTTCGTGGAATCCATTGAAAAATAAGAGCGCATTAATTTGCCATAAGAACCACTGCGAATACTTGCATACTCACTTAAATTGATTCCAAACAGGCCACTTCCTGTGCTTTTCGAAGAACCCAGACTGGAAAATAAAGTACTTACTGACGATGAATCATACATCGAAATTCCTCTCATAGTATCACCTCTTTCACACAATTCTTTCTTTTATCCTATCGCTTTTTCACTGTTTTTACAATACTTTTGTGGTATTTTTCCGTATTTTGGTTATAATTACGAAAAGATAACAATTTCTTTTCGTTTTGTTCATATTTTATTCACAATCAGATGCTATTATAAGAACATAAAAGAAAGCAAAGTTACTAACTTGTTATTTTTTCATAATTCGCCCCATTGTCCATTGGACAATGGGGCACTCCTCTTTTTATCAAGAAATTTCTTAAATGTCTTCTATCTGCCAGTCAATCGGCTCGATTCCATGTTCTTTTAGAAACTGATTTGCCTGACTGAAATGTCTGCATCCAAAGAACCCGCGATACGCGGAAAGCGGACTTGGATGCGGTGCCTTTAAGATCAGGTGCTTTGGATTTGTAAGCATCGGTATTTTGCTCTGCGCCGGACGTCCCCACAACATATACACAATCGGACGATCCTGCGCATTCACTGCCTGAATGATCGCATCCGTAAACTGCTCCCATCCTCTTCCCTGATGGGAATTTGCCTGATGCGCCCGCACCGTAAGCACGGTATTCAAAAGCAGTACACCCTGATCTGCCCATTTTTTCAGATAGCCGTTGTTTGGAATTTTACACCCCAGATCATCCTGCAGTTCTTTATAAATATTCTGCAGAGATGGCGGAATTTCTTTCTGATCCGGAAGGACAGAAAACGAAAGACCATGTGCCTGATGTTCATTGTGATACGGGTCCTGTCCCAGAATCAGTACTTTTACCTCACTAAGCGGTGTAAAATGCAGTGCATTAAAAATATCCTCTGCCGGCGGATACACAACCGTGCGGCTATACTCTTCTTTCACAAACTGATACAGCTGCCGGTAATATGGTTTGGCGAATTCCTCACGGACTGCCGGAAGCCAGTCGTTTGTTATCATTGCCATAATTTCATTCACTCCTATCTACGCACGGAGACACCGCGGTCTGCCAGATAGTTTTTCAGATCCATGATCTCCAGCTCCTTATAATGAAACAGGGACGCTGCCAGTGCTGCATCTACATGTCCCTCTGTCAGGGCCTCATAAAAATGTTCTTTTGTGCCCGCACCACCGGATGCAATCACTGGAATGGAAACATTGTCTGCAATCTGTCTGGTCAGTTCAATATCATACCCTGCCTTTGTTCCATCGCAGTCCATGCTGGTCAGAAGAATTTCTCCCGCACCAAGTCTGTTAGCTTTCATTGCCCATTCTACAGCGTCAAGCCCGGTATCAATACGACCGCCGTTTTTGTAAACATTCCAGCCACTTCCATCCTCTCTTCGTCTGGCATCAATGGCGACTACCACACACTGGCTGCCAAACTTGTCCGCTGCATTTCCAATCAGCTCCGGTGTATTGATTGCGGAAGAATTAATGGAAATCTTGTCAGCACCTTCCCGAAGCAGTACCTTAAAATCCTCCACCGTACGGATACCACCGCCTACCGTAAACGGGATAAACACCTTCTCTGCAACCTTACGCACCATGTCTACCACCGTTGCACGGTGATCGGAAGATGCGGTAATATCCAGAAAGACTACTTCATCTGCGCCCGCCTTGTCGTAAGCTGCTGCGACCTCTACCGGATCTCCGGCATCTCTTAAATTCACAAAGTTAATGCCTTTTACCACGCGTCCGTCATTCACATCCAGACAAGGAATAATTCTCTTCGTAAACACTATGCATTTCCTCCCTGCAGCTTTGCAAAATTTTTCAAAATCGAAAGTCCAACCGTACCGCTCTTTTCCGGATGGAACTGACATGCAAATGTATTTCCGGATTCTACCGATGCATGAATTGTCGTACTGTACTGTGTGGTTGCTTTCACTATCTGTTCATCCGCTGCTTTCAGATAATAGGAATGTACAAAATATACATACGGATTTTCCTCCAGCCCAGCAAAAAGTCTTCCGTCATTCTGTAAATGCAGAGAATTCCACCCGATGTGCGGAATCTTAAGTCCCGACTGATCCGGAATCCGCAGAATCTGTCCGTCCAGCACATGGAGTCCCTCTACACCCTGACTCTCATCGCTTCCCTCAAAGAGAAGCTGCAGTCCCAGACAGATGCCAAGAAATGGCTTATTTTCCGCTGTCACCTGATGAATCACCTTGTCCAGCTCGTATTTTTTCAATTGTTCCATCGCATCGCCAAATGCACCGACTCCCGGAAGAATCACTTTGTCTGCGGTCTCAATCTCGTGAAAATTACGTGTGATCACACAGTCTTCTCCGAGAAAATGCAATGCTTTTTCCACGCTTTTTAAATTTCCAGCGTTGTAGTCTATTATTGCAATCATATAGGTCTTACTCCTAAATTAACAGTCTCCTGCCTTACTTTCTGCTATTTTTTTATCCCAGCCCAAGTTCTTTCAGCTTCTGATGCAATTTTACCGTATAATCATCCCGCTTTCTGGTCTGGTAGATATCCAGTGCCTCATCCCCTGTCATATCATAATCTTTCAGCAGTGCTTTGATAATCTTTCCTCCGATCTTCTCAAGCTGATCTTCACAGCCATACTCTTTGGCATTTTTCTGGTTCAGGTCATAACGCCCATATGCACATACCAGTGCATCAAGTGCATCAATTTTTGAACCGTAATTATCAAATACGAGATATGCCTGATACTTTTCCGAGACAGCAGCAAGAGTTGCCAGCTGATGATAAAGCTTTTCATCGCGCTCCTTGATCGAAAGCCCCTGCAGCTTACGGTATGCCTCCACATAAGAACCCTGCTCATATTTTTCCTTTGCCTGACTTAAGTTTGCCTGATACCCCAAAAGATTTGTCACAATCATGACAAATGCAAACAATGACACTGCCATAAGAACAATCGCAATCACCGGTCCCTTTGGCAGCGGCGGTGTGTTATCCACTTCCTTAGGTTTTTTCTCCTTTTTCGGTTTCGGCGGTTTTGGCTGTTTTGGCTTCTTTTCTTTCTTCGGTTTTTTCTCTTTTTTCGGTTTTTCCTTTTTCTTTTCCGGTTCCCTTCCGGCATCACCGCCTGTACCTTCAAGTTCCTTTAAGATCTGCTGGTTTTCCTCCGAAAGTTCACTGACATCCGCTCCCTGTGTATTTCCAATGTCAACCGCCTGCTTTTCTTCCTCATCATCCTCTCCGAAAATAATCCGGGAAAGTTTCTGCCAGAAGCCGCCTTCTTTCTCTTTTTTCTCTTTCTTATTCTTTTTCTTTTTTTTATTTTTCCCATTGGAAGGGGTTTCTTCTGCCTGTGCCGGTATGTCTTCCTGCTCTGTAAGTTCTGGAATCTTATCTGCCTCTTCTTCCTGTGGATTCATTTCCGATCTTGCAAAATCACCGATGGAATCAGTTTCTTCCAAAGGTTTTCCATCTTGATCAGAAGAAAGCATATCCCCCAGATCCGATAAATCCTGATCTCCGGAAAGCATATCCATAAGATCCGAATCCGAAAGCCCTGACAGATCCAGTTCTCCATCCTCTTCTTTTGGCAGATTGCTGTCAAACGTTCCGACTGCATCATCAAGTGTATTCACCTCGAAATCATCCTCATCGGGTGGTATTGCAGTTTCCAACGGACTTTTCCCCTGAAAACCGGTTTCTTCTTCCTTTGCTGCATCCCCTGTCGAAAAATCATCCTGTGGAATATTATCGAGCAGATCATCCAGAGAAGCGTCAATCTGTGTGGCTTTTTCTTCCTGTTTTTTTTGATTCAGGCTCTCTGTATACTCCGGAATATCTTCCTTGAGCAGTTCTTCCTCAAACTCCCTCAAAAAATCTTCTTCATTTTTCGCTTTTGCCTTTTCCTTCGTTTCTTCTTCTCCAAACAATTGCTTTTCAAAATCATCTCTCAGAACCTGTTTTGCTGCCGGCTGTTCCTTCGGATGTTCCGTTTCTTCTCCATGCATGGAATTTAATAATTGATCCAGATAATTTTCCGATGAGTGGTCTCCCATGTGTTTTTCTCCATTCCATCTGTTTATTCCATAAACCTGCAAAGGGATGTGATGAAGCCATCACACCCCTTACTGTTTTGCCGGAATTTATTTGTTTCTCTTTGCAAGTAATTCATCAATGGCATCTACAAGACTTCCGATTTCAGGTTTGGTCAGCTGTGCATCTGCACCAAGCGACTCCCCTTTTCTTCTCATTTCCTCATTTACAAGAGAGGAGAAAATGATAACCGGAAGATGTTTCAGTTTGTCATCTGATTTGATCAGCTTCGTAAGACGATGTCCGTCCATCTGGGGCATTTCAATATCGGTAATGACACAATGAACGTTCTCGTCCAATGTCCCCGCCTTTTCAAATTCCTGAATCTTGTCCCATGCTTCCTGTCCATTACATGTAACAATCAGTTTTTCGTATCCTGCTTTTTTCAGGCAGTCCGTAATCAGACTGCTCAGCAACGGAGAATCCTCTGCAATCAGAATTGGATCCTCGCTCCGGCTTCTCTCCCCGATCTGTTCAATATCATTGACCCTGAGACCGGTTTCCGGACTGATGGATGATACAATTGCCTCAAAGTCAAGAATAACAACCAGTTTTCCGTCCATCTTGATCACACCAGTTGCAACACTTCCGTCTTCTCCATTAATCGTAGAATCCGGTTTGATGATCTCATTCCATGATACACGGTGAATTCCTACCACCTGATCCACATGAAATGCCACATCAAGTTTATTAAAATTCGTGATAATAAACAGACCTTCCTGTCCATCATCCTCCATGCCAAGACACTTTTTCAGATTGATGACCGTAATCATCACCTCGCGCGGCATAAAAATGCCTTCTACGCTCGGATGTGTATTCGGTACAGGAGTAACCTTCTGGTATGACAAAATCTCCCTGATCTTTGCCACGTTGATTCCGTAATGATTATCTCCTAATGTAAACTCTAAAATTTCTAATTCGTTCGTCCCTGACTCTAACAGAATATTTGTATCCATATACGTCCTCCCGCACTTTTCTGTATTGGTAATCCCTTATGTTTATTATATCATATTTTGTAAAATTTGGGGGCATTTATTTGTATTTCAGAGAATAAATTGTATCTTTTATTTCTGCATACAGTGTCTCACCCGAAATTTTATCAGCCTGGTCTTTCGGAATCTGAAACAGTAAAACCGCTGTTTTCTTCTTTCCGCCCCTGATGGTTTCCCCATAAGAGGAAAGACTTCTGGTTCCGAGCGAAGCAGTCTCCTTTATCCTGTTTTTTCCGTCAAAACATGCATAAAATGTAATACCGAGTTTTTCTGTATCCAGCCTGACCTTTTTCTTCCCCTTATTTTTAATTTCAAACTTCATCACAACAAGTTTGTTTCCATCCTCAGGAGTTACTGCAAAATAGTCTCCCTCTTGATAGATATTCTGAACCCTGCATCCTTTGTAAGAAACGGTCAGACCCGATGCATGTCCGATTGCCTCGGCGATCGGCATCGTCTCCATCTCCTGTGTCTGGGTTTCTCCCGTGGCATCTGACGCCATGTTGTTGTCCGCACTCTGGGTATTCTGGCTCTCCGGCATCTGGCTGTCCTGTTTTTGTGTTTCCTGTGTCTCTTCGGATGAAGCGGCTGTCATTCCGTCTTTCTGCTCAATATTATACTTTGCAAGAATATGCGCCGAATACTGCACGACCAGATTTTCTTCGTCCTCTGACAAATCATACATCTGGGTTCCACAGCCTCCCAACAGGAGTATTGCTGACACTGCCATCACAGGCAGACTTATTTTCTTTTTCATACTCTTTTACCCTCTTGTCACTTTTGCCCTATAATCTATGTTTTATGGTATCATATTCTGAAAAATAAGACAATCTTTTCTTTGCATTAATTATTGGTCTCCAATTCCATCCAAAACTCCACACCGTCCGGGTGATTGACTGCACCGCATTTCTGATGAAAAGAATCCATGATTGCCTTGACAATGGACAATCCGATTCCGCTTCCACCATATTCACGTGTTCTTGCTTTGTCTACTTTATAGAATTTCACCCAGATCTTGTCAAGATCCTCTTCGGGAATCGGGTCACCGGTATTAAACACACTCGTGCGTACCAGATGGTCATGTTTTTGAAAACGAATGGTAATCTTTTTTTCTCCTGCCGCATGGTTCATGGCATTGGTCAGGAAATTCGTAATCACCTCTTCCACCTTAAACTCATCCCCCCAGACATATACCGGACCTTCCCTGTAAAATTCGATATTCACCTGTTTTTGTGCCGCCATGATGGATGCAGACTGGATCACGCCGTCAATCAGCTCCGTGATATCAAACCGTGTCATTTCCACGGTATCATTGCCAAACTCCAGCTGATTGAGTGTCAGCAGCTGCTTTACCATATGATTCATCTTTTCCGATTCATCCATAATCACATCACAGTAAAAATCACGGCTCTCTGCATCATCATTGATGCATTCTTTTAATCCTTCCGCATATCCCTGTATGAGTGCCAACGGTGTTTTCAGCTCGTGTGAAACATTCGAAAGAAATTCTTTTCTCATTTCATCGATCTGTTCTTTTTTCTCGATATCCTGCTGCAGGCTGACGTTTGCTGTCTTTAGTTCCGAAATCGTCTCTTCCAGTGTCTCCGACAATTCATTCATGGAATTTCCAAGTTCATCAATCTCCCGGCTCACATGACGTACCGGTATATACTTTGCATCAAAATCCAGCTGTGTCATCCTTCTTGCAATATCGGATAAGGCATGGATCGGATGGGAAATTCCTTTCGAGAGAACGATGATCAGAATCACACTTAAGATGATGGCTCCCGTGCTCACCATTACAAAAAACTGGTTTGTTATGCTCGCACTTTCCCGAATGCTTTCCACAGCCGCACGCATGTAAAGATTGTTTCCATTTTTTAAAGTTCCCAGAAGAACCAGATACTCCGACTGCAGCCGTTCATCGGTCTGCCGAAGCAGCGTATAATCCTTTCCGGATGAAAGCACCTGCACACGGCTGCGGTCACTTCCATACAGCCAGTCCTCCATCTGCATCTGAAAACGCTGTGCACTGCTGTAGGAACTCCATATCAGGTTTCTGTCCTGATCTGCAATAAGCATATTGATATTTCCGTTTGCACAGATTTTCTCGAACTGCACATACGCATCATCACTGGAATCCCCCTGCTTTTCACAAATCAGCCTTACCTGGTCAAAACTGCTTTTTAACTCTTTTTCCTTATGAAAAATATAATATTTTTCCAAAAAGGTGGTATTAAAAAACCAGCACATCGCAACCGTTCCCGCAACAATGACAACCATCGTCAAAATCAGCTGCCACGTCAGGGAAGTCTTTTGTTTCTTTTCCATTTAGGACACCTCAAACTTGTAACCCATTCCCCATACGGTTTTTATATAACTTCCACATGCCCCGAGTTTATTTCTCAGTTTTTTTACATGTGTATCAATCGTCCGTGCATCCCCAAAATAGTCATAATTCCACACACTGTTTAAAATGCGTTCCCTCGAGAGGGCAATCCCCTGATTATTCATAAAATATTCCAGCAGTTCAAACTCCTTGAAACTGAGTTCCACCGGATTTCCCGAAATTTTCACCTCGTGCGCCGTCTTATCCAGAATAATCTCTCCTGCCGTCTTAAGATCGGCCGCATCGCCGATCTTATTGGTCCGGCGCAGAATCGCTTCGACACGCGCCACAAGAATTTTCGGTGAAAACGGTTTGGTTATATATTCATCAACCCCAAGGTCAAATCCCATAAGTTCATCACTCTCATCACTTTTGGCCGTGAGCATGATGATCGGGACTTTGGATGTCTGACGGATTTCCCTGCAGACTTCCCAGCCGTTCATCTTTGGCATCATCACATCCAGAATCAGCAAAGCGATCGCTTTGTCTTTATAAAAAATATCCAGTGCTTCCTCTCCATCTGCTGCTTCTAAGACTTCATAGTTCTGCCGGGTCAAAAAATCCCGTACCAGCTTCCTCATCCGGCTCTCATCATCTACCACAAGGATCTTCACTTTGTCCATCTCTATTCTGCCTCCTGTTCCGTCAGTCTCAATTCCCTCTCCTCAAGCTGGCTTTCCCGTTCATCCAGCTGTTTTTCCCAGATTTCGTATTTATCAATCACCTTATTTTCATAGTTTAAAATCGTCACATTATCTTCGCTGAGCCACGTAATCACAAGCATCCCAATGATGCCAAGTGCAAAAACAACTGCGAAAAATGTACTGATGTGAAACAGTTTCTGATAATCCCGGTTCTTCTTCCGGCGGTTTTTACTGACCACATGCTCTTTGTTTTTCTGTCTTTTTTTCTTCTGCTTTATTTCCTCTTTGCTTCTTTTTTCTTTTGAAACCATTCCTTCTGGTTCATACACCGTGATCGGAAGAATATCTTCTCTCCGGATATAGGGAATGGTATACAGATATTCCTGAAGCCTGTGCAAAAAATCATATCCGACCGGCGTGACAAAAATTTCTTTTAACACCAGTTTGTTATATAACGCCAGCACAATATCCGGATCATCCATTCTCGTATTTTTCCGGATATAGCCGATGATCTCTACCTCATGTTTTGCTGTATGTTCCTGTTCCTTTGTTTCAAATGCGTAGCCTTCTACCTGATACATAACTTATCCTCTACCATTTATAAGCACTGCTGGCATCCCGTTCGGCGATTTCGCCGTCCTGATATGCCTGAATCAGTTTTTTCAGTTCCTCAATGCGGATCATCATGCGCTTACCAACGTCTGTATCACCCACCAGAATACGTTTATCCCGGTATTCCACTGCTTCCTGATGCGATACAATATCCAGTTCATCTCTTACCGCCTCGTTTGACCAGTCAAACGGTTCATGGGCAGAAAGCGTCAGTCCATAAGAATTGTACGTCAGTGTATATCCTGCAATTCCCGTTTTTCTCCGGTATGTTTTTGAAAATCCACCGTCGATCAGGATCAGTTTTCCGTTACACTTGACCGGATTTTCGCCGGCAATGCGCTCTACCGGTACATGACCATTGATGATATGCACAAAATCCCCCGTCAGCCCGAATTCTTTAAGTATATTATCTGCCGTTTCCTCTTTGTCAAACAAATGATAATACGCATTCTTACTCTCATGATGCATGGACTTGTCCGCAAGAAAATACCGCTCAAACGTTGCCATCTTACTCCGTCCGTACAAAGGAGAATCCGGTGCCGTCCAGATATACCACATGATATCCCTTCCTTTTTCCCTCTCTTTTTCATCCAGAGAGAAAAATGCCTTGCGGACATAGGATTCCAGCACATCATAGAGTGCTTTTCCGCTGTATTCCCTGCCATATACATTTACTTTCTTAAATGTCCCATCCGGATTCAGCGGCACACATCCATGATAAAGCAGATTTCCGTTGTAGACTTTATACATGCTGCCTCGTTTTAGCAGAAGCCGTACATGGCGCTGCAGTTTCTCACAGTGTATAAACGAGGTGCGCAGCCGGTTCATGACTTCCTGTTCCTCAGGTGTCAGATCATACGGATGTTCCGGATCAATGGTAGGAAAACTGGTATCCAGCATGTCATAGGTTTTTCCATCAATTTCCACTGTTTTGTTCTCGTAATTAATACGGTGCAGCAGACAGCGGTTTTCCATACCATACTCCGGCCATTTGTGGATCAGCTGTCCTTCCAGTTTAAACTTTATGATGGCAATTGCCTTATGCATTTTCCGGTTCATCAGCGTTTCTTTCTTGCTTCGTTCCTCATCCGTGGAATCTTTCAGTACAAACTGTCTGCACGGATCATCGCGGTAAGCATCCATGGCAAATGTTGCAAGCGGAACCATATTGATGCCATAACCATCCTCAATCAGATCCAGATTCCCATACCGGATACTTGTCCGGATCACAGATGCAATGCAGGCAAGCTGCCCGGCTGCTGCCCCCATCCATACCATATCGTGATTCCCCCACTGGATATCAAACGAATGATATTGTTCCAGCTGATCCATAATCCGGTCCGGTGACGGACCGCGGTCATACACATCCCCGAGAATATGCAGATGATCAATGACCAGCCTCTGCACCAGTTCCGCCAGTGCCACAATAAAATTATCTGCCTGCCCAAGTTCCAGAATGGTGTTGATAATTGCCTCGTAATAGGCCTCTTTATTCAAAACCTCCTGCTTTTCCGTAATCAGTTCCTCGATTACATACGCATAATCCTCCGGCAGCGCCTTGCGCACTTTGGATCTGGTGTATTTGGAAGATACTGTCTTACACACCTCGATCAGCCGGTACAGTGTGATCTTATACCAGTTCTCGATATCGTCCTCGGTCTGACGCACTAGCTCGATTTTTTTCTGTGGATAATAAATCAGTGTTGCCAGAGACATCTTATCTGCCGTACTTAGCGTATGCCCGAATACGTCATCAATCTTTTTGCGGACGGCTCCAGACCCGTTTCTCAATACGTGGGAAAATGCTTTAAATTCCCCATGTATATCCGACAAAAAATGTTCCGTGCCTTTTGGCAGATATAAAATAGACTGCAGATTGATAATTTCCGTAGATGCTTTTCCAATCGTCGGATACAGTTCTGCAAGCTGTTCATAATAATGTAATCGTTGTTTTTCCACTTATAATACCCCTTTTCATGAGCATACATCCGCTCATTATTCCTATGAAACAGTTTACCATAATTTCCTGCTTTTGTGCACTCGTTCACATAAAAAACAAAAAAAAGAACTGTATGCCGGACGCATCAGTTCCCTTTTATGTATTTATCCTATACCTTTCGTCTTTCCCCTTTCTTTTTGTTTTGACTGAATTTGACTTTTTATTTACATATTGATTATATCTTTCCTATTTTTTCAATTCGGGGCTAAATTTTTTTATATTTCCGGCGACTTTTGTCGGTCAGGGGTCAGAAATGATCCTTATCCGGAAACGCGATATGTCATTTGACCTTTTTAGCGTTTATTATTATAATAGATTTGATATTTTATTTGGAGGTGATGGTTCATGCTGACACGCGAACAATTATCCAGAAATCTTGGAACAAATCTGGAAAGAGAGCGCTTTAAACTCGGCTATTCACAGCAGGATATGGCAAAAGCACTAGATATGTCCCTTTCCTCGTACAAAAGACTTGCCAATGGGGATACCGGAAAAGTCGATGTCTATACCGTATATAAGCTCAGCCAGCTTACCGGAAAGATGTTCTATGAATTATGTGGCGAATCCTCTGATTTATTCCAGACCTATGACCGCATGCGCAATCTTTCGCCTACACAGTTACATTTTATTGAATCCCTTGTACAGTTTGAATTCGATTTTGCCAGAAATCTGGAAACGGTTCCATCGGTTTCCCGCGAGGACTATACCACTATGATCATTCCAAGTGGAAACATGCACGATGGAATGGTGTATGATTCCTGTTCTCTCGAAAAAATCAATATTTCCGGATACCGCAAACGCTATGGAAACCAGATTGATTGTGCACTTCTTGTCACAAGTGATCATATGTCTCCTGTCTATCATGCAAACGATATTTTATTAATCGCGCGGAATCCCATACGTGATGGCGACACCGGTATTTTTATTAACAAAGTGACCGGTCTTCTTTACATCCGCCGCCTTCGCCAGACAGATCCCTGGCGCTTAGAACCTCTCACCTATTACGGACAGACGTTTTATATCGACAGTAATAACGCATCGGAGATGTCCCACTGGATTATCTTTGGTCACGTTATTTCCAAAACCCGTGGATAATTCTTATTCATGCACAACAAAAGACGCCATCAGATACTTCTGATGACGCCTAATGATTTCCACACTCCATTGGACTGCTCCTCACTTCATCTTTTGTTCTATATCCATTCTTCTTTTGTTTACCGAAATGACGTTCTGGACAAATCACCTTTTATCCGTTCCTCTTTGTCCGCTCTCTTTTGTACTCTGTCACTGGTTTCCATTCCCGAATGTTTATTCTTTCATCAAGTGAAGCCTGATGACCTGTGTTTGGTTGCTCCCTGCCAATGGCTTATGTTCCCTTTGGACTGTACCTCCTTACATTAGATTTCACGTCCAGAGCTTTCTCGTCACCCTTCGTGATGGCTGCTTGTTTTTTTGTTGTCTTAAATATAACACGCATTTTACATTATGTCAACCTGTTTTTTTATTTCTTTTTATTTTTCCTTTATATTTCTCATAATTGTTTGTTTTATTATGTTTTTTCAGATAATTTATTTTTTTAAAAAAAGAACGTGCTTTCGCACGCTCTCTTTTTGTATTTATGCCGGCATAGCCAGATAGTATCCCTGAAACAGATCCACTCCCAAAGACCGTAAAAAATCACACTCTTCTCTTGTCTCCACACCTTCCGCAAGCACCTGCATTCCTCTTTCATGGAAACTTTCCAGATATGTACGGACGTTCTCCTGTTTTCTGGCATCGTTGTCAATTCCACAGATCAGGGAGCGGTCCAGTTTTACGATATCCGGTGTATACAGATATACAGCATTCATATTGTTTTCACCCATGCCAAAATCATCCAGCGATACCTTCCAGTGCTTATTCTGGACCATCTCACTTTTTCTGACCCACTCGCGCAGGGAAACTTTCGGATACTCTAAAATCTCAATGATCCTTTTTCCTTTCTGGTTTCCAAAATAAGTATCAAATGCTTCTGCCTCATTCTCCGTAAAACTTTCCGACGGGAAAGAATTGATACAGAGATATTCCTGATATCCCCGCTCAATATACGCCTGTGTTGCACCAAAAAAAGTGGCAACTTCCAGTATATGCAGTTTCTCATCCCTGGCAAATTCATCAATCAGCTGCCCCACCGTCATCTTCTTTGGTCTCATCAACGCTTCATATGCATATATTCTCACACAATCTTTATAAAAGATCGGCTGGAACACATATTCAATCTCAAGTCCTTCTAAAGCTGCCTTCACTTCATTATCCAGCGGTAATTTTTCATATGCTATCATAAATCTGCTCCAAATTTTCTACTTCTGTTTTTTACCTATTAATTTTTAAAAGAATGGATCGGAGCCGGAATACGTCCTGTACGGTTGATAAAGTCATCACAGGAGTATTTGTTTACCGGCATAACCGGGGCATATCCAAACAATCCTCCAAATTCCACTCTGTCTCCCACACCTTTTCCCACAGCCGGAATCAGACGTGCAGCGGTTGTCTTCTGGTTCACCATTCCGATTGCCATCTCGTCTGCAATCATTCCGGAAATGGTTGTTGCCTTTGTATCTCCCGGGATGGCGATCATATCCAGACCTACCGAACATACACAGGTCATTGCCTCTAATTTTTCAAGGGAAATTGCGCCTGCCTCTACCGCGTTGATCATCCCCTGATCCTCGCTGACCGGAATAAAAGCACCACTTAAACCACCCACATAAGAAGAAGCCATCACGCCGCCCTTCTTTACCTGATCATTGAGCATGGCAAGTGCTGCAGTAGTTCCCGGTGCACCTGCATACTCCAGACCGCACTCACAGAGAATATCCGCAACACTGTCTCCGATTGCCGGCGTCGGTGCCAGGGAAAGATCCACGATACCAAACGGAATGTTTAACATCTTAGATGCCTCCTGTGCCACCAGCTGGCCAACACGGGTAACCTTAAATGCCGTCTTTTTGATCGTCTCACAGAGAACCTCAAAATTCTCTCCGCGTACTTTTTCCAGCGCATTTTTTACAACACCCGGTCCGCTGACTCCGACATTAATGATCGCATCTGCCTCGGTCACTCCATGGAAAGCTCCTGCCATAAACGGATTATCGTCCGGTGCATTGCAAAAGACCACCAGCTTCATGCAGTCGGCAGAATCGTTGTCCTTTGAAATTTCTGCCGTCTGAAGAATAATCTCGCCCATAAGCCGTACTGCGTCCATGTTAATGCCCGTCTTGGTGGATGCCAGGTTTACGGAACTGCATACACGTTCAGTACTGTGCAGTGCCTGTGGAATAGAACGGATCAGAAGTTCATCCGCTTTCGTCATGCCTTTAGATACCAGTGCGGAATATCCGCCGATCAGATTGACGCCGACCGTCTTTGCTGCACGATCCATAGTTGCGGCGATTGTAGCAAAATCCTCCGGTGTCTTACAAGCCGAACCGCCCACCAGCGCAATTGGTGTCACAGAAATTCTCTTATTTACGATTGGAATGGAATAACTTTTTTCAATCTTTTCTCCGGTCGCTACCAGATCTTTTGCCACGGTTGTAATCTTGTTGTAAATATTCTGATTCAGACGATCCAGATCCGAATCAATACAGTCAAGAAGACTGATCCCGAGTGTGATGGTTCTCACATCCAGATTCTCCTTCTCGATCATTTCGTTGGTTTCCTGTACTTCCCAGCTGTTAATCATTCTTTGCTTCCTCCATGTTTTAGATACGATGCATTTTTTCAAAAATTTCTTCGCGCTGACATTTGATTGAAACGCCTATTTTTTCTCCCAATGCATCCATTTCTCCGGAAATCTCTGCAAAGTGCTTCTTTGCATCTGCCATATCCACAATCATCATCATATTAAAAAATCCAGAAACAATCGTCTGTGAAATATCAAGCACGTTTACGCCGTTGTCAGCAAGATAAGTACATACCTTTGCAATAATACCGACGGTATCTTTTCCTACTACTGTAATAATTGCTTTGTCCATTGTTTTTTCCATAATATAAACTCTCCTTTTTACTCTGCACGAATTACAGGCGAAACCGCATTTCTTTTTGCCACATACATCGGGAAATCATCCGCTTTGTACGGATTATCCCCCATCGTAACTTCCAGACGCACCGCTTCATACGCCAGTTCCTCGTAATTATTTTCCTTGCTTAAATGGCCCAGTACCACTGTGCCGAATTTATCATGAAGAAGTTCACAGAGCAGCTGGCCACTCCGCTCATTCGACAGATGTCCCCTGTTTCCCATAATCCTGCGTTTCAGCGGATAAGGGTATACGCCCGTTTCGAGCATATGAATATCATGATTTGCCTCCAGCAGCAAAGTATCAAGTCCCTGCAGCTGCTGCACAATCTCATCATCATAATTTCCCAGATCGGTTACTACCGCAAAGGTACGGTTTTCTTTTTTTATCCGGTATGCCACAGGATCCGCCGCATCATGTGAGATATGGATCGGGGTAATCGTCAGGTCTCCGATTACAAAATCTTCCTGCGGAACAATTTCATGAAATAATTCCGGGTCGATCTTTCCCACAGACGGCGTGTTCTTAATGGCTTCAATGGTTCCTGCCGTTGCATACATCGGCAGCCCATATCTTCTTGCCATAACACCAAGTCCCGCGATATGATCCAGATGTTCATGTGTAACCAGAATCCCATCCATATCCTGACTCTTTAAATCCACCTCGTTTAATCCATTCTCAATCCGCTTTCCGCTGATCCCCGCATCAATTAACACATGGTGGTTGTCCGAGCCTACACAGATACAGTTTCCACTGCTGCCACTTGCAATACTGCATAATTCTAACATACTATTTCTCTTTCCAGTAAATTTCTACCCGGTCTCCATTATTAAGCGGCTGGGAAAATTCAGCTTCCGTGCCATTTACAAGCGTTGCAATTGCACGTCCGTTTCCGGCGTTGAGATCAAACGTGATCCGGTCAAAAACATCCACAAATATGTAATCTTCTTTTCCCGTAAGTTCCACCGTCTCGCCATTTACCGTGACAACACAGACCGTATCTTTTTTCTCCGACTCAGCCGCCTTGGTCTCCCCGGAGGTTTCCGGAGTCATTTCTTCCCGCGATATTTCCGCGGAATCTGTACCCCCCTCTGTTGCATTATACCGATTCTCACTCTCTGACGCAACCCCGAAGCTTAACGGTGTCCAGTCAATGGAGAAATTTTCGTATACCAGGGTCTCCATCCCCGCTTCCCTGTTATTGACCAGAATTTCACTGTCCGGGTCAATTTCCACGTCCATAAATTCTGCAATCTGTGCAACGGTATAAAAATTCCGTGTCTCGATGGAATCTCCCTCCTGAATTTCATAGGAATCCGGTTCAAGGCTTCCGTTTACCTCGACAAATTTCGGACATACCACGTTCTGTCCATTGATCACAAACGAAATCACGGACTCGTGATACTCCGGAAGCTGTCCGATGGTATACACCGCATTATCTCCTGCCGTTGATGGCTCAATCGTAATATCGGAATTTGGCTCCAGCGGTGTGTTGATATTTGCCGGTTGGCCATTCATCGTCACTATGGCGGCCTCCCCAGCCTCTCCTCTTGCGATTCTTGCGCCTCCATTCACGGTGAAATTGATCGGCATTCCGCGTTTCGGAAACAGCTGGTCATTCGGAAATCCCGCCTGCATTGCCGCATCCACAATGGTAAGTCTGTTATTATCATACAGTTTCAGGCGTTCTCCGTTGAAGCGGACCATAATAAAATTATTTTTCTGTTCATAATAATTCAGGCAGATTCCAATCGGTGTGACAAGCAGCGGATCTTTTTTGATATCTTCCTGCTCAAATGTCACTTCTTTAAGCACTTCTTCGCCTCTTAATGCCACACGCTCCGTCGGCAGATCCAGATGCCCGGCAAGTTTTTCCGTAAATCCGTGAATCTTTCCGCCACCACCGACAACAAAGCAGGCGCTTACGGTTTTATCCCCATTCAGTTCCTTGATCTTTGCAGCCACCTCGGAAGTAATCTTCTCCACCGTCGGGGCAACCAGCTCCCAGATCTCCTTGGATGGAATTGTATGGGAAATACTCATAATATCCTCATATGTCACTTCATCCTCACTCGAAGATGCCAGTTTCATTTTCTCTGCAGTCTGAAAATCAACCAGATACTGCTGCACGATCAGCTCGGTCAGTTCATCCCCTGCATATGGAATCATACCATAAGCTATGATACTTCCCTCTCTTGTGATGGAAATATCCGATGTTCCCGCTCCGACATCGACCAGTGCAATATTTAACATCCGGAAATTTTCAGGGATTGCCACATTGATCGCCGCAATTGGCTCCAGTGTCATATTGGCAACCGTCATTTTAGCCTGACCGACTGCGGAATACAGCCCGTCCACAACATCTTCCGGCAAAAATGTTACGATAATGTCCTCACCGATTTTATTTGCTTTATGTCCTTCAATACTGATAAATACTTCTTCGTTTAAATAATATTTCACAACCGAATATCCGACACAGTAAAACTTATATTTTGTGTCATTCTGTTCCCGCAAAATATCCTGTGCCTGCTCTACCCCCAGAAGATTTAATGTGTGGATATCTTCTCCTGTGACGACCGACTCCTCCGCATACTCATACTCCACATGCGTAGTGACGGTTTTTAACACACGGCCGGCGGCTGCAATACACACTTCCGAAAGCGGTGCATCCAGCTGCGCCTCCAGCTCTGCTTTTACAGCGGAAATCGTACGCGCCACTTTTCCAATATCATGAATCTGTCCATCCAGCATGGACCGTGTCTCATGCTGTCTGACATACTGTGCCTCTACAATAAAGGCTCCATCTTCTGTCCGGTGTCCAACCGTTCCCACCACATTGCGGGTTCCTATATCCAAACCAAATACGTTATTCATATGCTTCTCTCCTCAGCGCTTCCTCTGTCTGTGTCAGTGTTTCTTCCAATGTCCCGTTATTATCTATTACCACCCGGCAGTGTCTGCGGTATTCCTCCTCACTCAGCTGGCTGGCAAAAATCCGGTCCACATGTGCATCGGAATACCCTCTTGATGCCTTCAGACGAGCTCTCCGGTTTTCTTCTGTAGTATAAATATACCAGAGTTCATCACAGATTTCATCATAATGTTCCTCGATCAGAAGTGCAGCTTCCAAAACCAGCAGAAAAAGTTTTCCAGCCCGTTCCTCTGCCTCTTTCTGTTGCAGAACATATTCCCGGACCGCCGGATGTACAATGGCATTCAGTTCTTCTCTTTTCCGGTCATCGGAAAAGATGACAGTTGCAAGCTGCGCACGGTCAAACGATCCGTCCGGCTGATAAATGTCTTCCCCGGCAAATTTTTCTTTTAACTTTTGAAAACATTCCGTCCCCGGCTGCATCAGATCATGTGCAATCTCATCTGCCAGCATAACCCTGATACCCGGCTTTGACGCAAGATGTGCGAGTATGGCAGATTTTCCTGCTCCCACCCCTCCTGTAATTCCAATAAACCGCATTCCATCACCTCCCGGGTTTGTTCCTTTTCGTATATTTTTCTTAATGAGCCTCATACCAGTCCTGTCCGCATGCCGTACCGACGGCAAGTTCCACTTTCAGATCGGCTGCTTTTTGCATTTCTTCTTCCAAAAGTGCAATGACCTTTTCCTTTTCTTCCTCCGCAGTCTCAATCAACAGTTCATCATGTACCTGCAAAATCAGACGCGAACGGAAATGTTCCCGGATCAGACGGTCATGTACCCGGATCATGGCAATTTTGATAATATCCGCCGCCGTTCCCTGAATCGGGGCATTCATGGCGACACGCTCGCCAAACTGTCTTGTCATAAAATTACCCGATGACAGCTCCGGAATCGGACGGATGCGTCCAAACAAAGTTCTTGTATATCCCTTTTCCTTTGCCTGTGCTACGGTGTTGTCCAGAAATTCTTTGATCTTCGGATATGTTTCAAAATAGCTGTCGATAAATCCCTGCGCTTCTTTGGTTCCTATATTTAAATCCTGACTCAGTCCATAGGCACTGATGCCGTATACAATTCCAAAGTTTACAGCCTTGGCATTTCTTCTCTGTAAGTCTGTCACTTCATCAAACGCTACATGAAATACTTTGGATGCCGTACTTCGATGAATGTCCTGATTTTCGCGGAACGCCTCAATCAGCTGCTCATCACCGGACATATGTGCCAAAAGCCGCAATTCAATCTGTGAATAATCGGAATCGACAAACAAATCTCCCGGCATTGGATGAAATACTTTTCTTATCATCTTTCCAAGTTCAATCCGGATCGGGATATTCTGCAGATTCGGATCTGTACTGCTCAATCGCCCGGTTGCCGTGATCGTCTGATGGAACGTTGTATGGATTTTTCCGGTTGCATCAATAAAGTTTGACAGACCATCTGCATAGGTAGATTTGAGTTTGGAAAGTTTCCGGTATTCCAGAATATCTGCAACAATCGGATAATCTCCGGCAAGTTTTTCCAAGACTTCTGCAGAAGTCGAAAAACCGGTCTTTGTCTTTTTTCCATTCGGAAGCTGCATCTTTTCGAAAAGAATCACGCCGAGCTGTTTCGGAGAATTTATGTTAAACGTCTCCCCCGCTTCCTCATAAATTTTCTGTTCCAGTTCCCCGATGGAAACCGACAGTTTCTGACCATACTCTTTTAATGCATTGGCATCGATACAGATTCCATCCTGTTCCATATCCGATAAGACAAACACCAGAGGCATCTCGATTTCGCGCATCAGCTGCTCCATCCCATGTTCCTTAAGTCCTTCCTTAAGAACTGCGGCTGATTTCCATGTAATATAAGATTCCCAGCAGGCATACCGGAGCACATCCGCTTCCTTTTCCGTGATGACATCCCCCGGCATCTGTTTGCCAAGCAGATCTGTTCTCGACGGAATCATCAGTCCCAGATAGTCTTTTGCAATATCCTCGTATGGATACGCTCCCTTGAGTGGATTGAGCAGGTATGCTGCAATCGTACGGTCAAAAAAACGGGTTCTCATTTCTTCCGGTACATCGTGCAGATCAAAAGCAGCCAGCGCCGGCTTTAAATCTGCCGCATACAGTTCCTGTCGTTCCAGTAGATCCTGTTTTAATTTTTCTGCCGGAAGTTCCTGTGAAGCCACCATAAGATAATTGTCTTCTTCCGAAAACGAAATGGCAAGCCCGGCAAATTTCTGTTCCTCTGCGGTATCAAACAGGGAAAGCTGCTGGTTTTGTACTCCCTGCTCCACCACATAAAAGCCTGCCGCTTTTCCCTCGGCTTTTTTCCAGATCCGGTCTGCCGTCTTCTGATCCTTTACGATCTGAAAACTTTCTTCCGCATGGTTTTTTGGTGCGTCCACGGTAAACCGGTTCAAAAGATTTTTAAATTCGAGTCTCTTACACAGCAAATAGGCTTCCTCTGTATACAGAGAAGCCTTTCCGTCTATCTTTGCATTGGCAAAATCATAATCCACCGGAACATCTGTGATGATGGTTGCAAGTTCTTTGCTCATCACTGCCTGATCCCAGTATTCTACAATATTTTTGGATGCACGCGGTGGCTTTACCACATCCGCATGTGCATGAACTTCCTCAATGCATCCATACTGTCCGATCAGCGCAGTCGCTGTTTTTTCTCCAATTCCCGGCACACCCGGAATATTGTCTGCCGTATCCCCCATCAGGGCTTTTACGTCGATAAATTCCTTCGGTGTCACCTGATACCGTTCTTTGACATCTGCCGCCAGATAATCTTCAATCTCTGTTCCGGTACGCTTCGTCTTTGGAATACGAATCCTGACATGATCCGTAGCAAGCTGCAGCAGATCGCGGTCCCCGGATACGACAGAAACTTCCATCCCGGCACGCTCTCCCATTCCGGCAAGTGTACCGAGAAGATCATCGGCTTCGTATCCTTCCATCTCAATGGTACAGACCCCCATCGCCGCAAGCATTTCTTTCATCAGCGGAACCTGCTGCCGCAGGGCATCATCCATCGGTTTTCGTGTTCCCTTATATGCCTCATACATTTTATGACGAAAAGTTGGTGCATGAACATCAAATGCAACCGTCAGATAATCCGGCTGTTCCTCCTCTAATATTTTAAAAAGAATATTCAAGAATCCGTACACGGCATTGGTATGCAGACCTTCGGAATTTGTCAGATCCGGCAGTCCAAAAAATGCACGGTTTAATATGCTGTGTCCATCAATCAGCACCAGCTTTTCACTCATTACTTCTATTTCCTTCCCGGCCACGGTTTATATTGCCCGTGTTGCCTCCTTCAGCCATGCCAGCTCCTCTCCCTGCAGATACGGGGAAACAACTTTGTATACATTGGCATGGTAATCATTCAGACGTTTCTTTTCAACCTCCGTCATCTGTTTCGGATCGATAGCATCCAGATCAAACGGAACATAGGTCAGATTTTCAAAATACATAAACTGACCATATTCATTTTTTTCGCCTTTTTGGCATACTAATTCGTTTTCCAGACGTATTCCGTATTTTCCTTCGATATAAATTCCCGGTTCATCCGTAGTTACCATTCCTTCTTCAAAAACAGCTCCCCCCGGACGATCCTCAGTTCCTTTATAGCGGAATGCATTCGGTCCTTCATGCACATTGAGCACATATCCCACACCGTGTCCGGTCCCGTGTTTAAAGTCAAGTCCGGCTTCCCAGAACGGTTCACGCGCGATAATATCAAGGTTCATCCCGCTGCATCCATACAGGAAACGGGCATTTGCCAGATTCATATTGGATCTGCATACACGGGTAAAATCCGCTTTCATCTCTTCTGTCACCGGTCCGAGTGCAAATGTTCTCGTAATATCTGTCGTACCTTCCAGATAATGTCCTCCGGAATCCACCAGAAGAAGTCCCTCCGGTTTCAGTGGAACATCACTTTCCGGTGTTGCTGCATAATGTACGATTGCTCCATGATCCGCATACCCGCAGATCGTATCAAAGCTCAAATCCAGCAGGCCTTCCTGTTCTCTGCGGAGACTCTCCAGATAATCCGATGCGGAAATTTCCGTCATTGGAATTTTCCCCACATTTTTCTTCAGCCAGTACATGAATCTGCACATTGCCACTGCATCTTTTACATGGGCTTTTCTCGTATTAGAAATCTCTGTCTCATTTTTGACAGCTTTCATCTCCAGCGTCGGATCTTCTGCATCTATCATCTGTGCAGACTCCGGCAGATTATTACAGATTTTTGTATTAACCACAGCGCGATTAAGCAGAATCGTCTGATTCTCCAGTGTTTTTACATACTCATAAAATGCCTCATACGGACGCGTGGTAATTCCATTCTTCTGCAGATATTCCCGCAGGGTATCATCGACAACTTCTTCCTGCAGGAACCAGATGCACTGTTCCTGTGTCAATGCCAGGTAGGAAAGAACAACCGGTACATAACTGATGTCATTTCCACGTACATTCAAAAGCCACGCAATATCATACAAAGAAGCCAGCAAATGCACCTCTGCACCTTTTTCCTTCATTTTTTCACGGACTGCGGCAAGCTTATCTTTTGTACTTCTTCCACTGTATGCTTCATCCAGAATCCACACAGGTTCTTTGGACATCGGCGGACGATCTTTCCAGATCTGTCCGATCAGATCCTCCTGTACATAAAGTTTTCCGTGTTTCTTTTCTGCGATCTGCTGCAGTTTTGCGCCCCATCTTCCATTGACAACCCTTCCGTCAAATCCGATGGTTCCGCCCTCTTTCAGCGTCTGTTCCACATATTCATCAACCGTAGGAACATCTTCTTCTCCCATGCGGTACAGTGTGACCGTTGTCCCTTCTAACTGCTTTGCCGCCTGCACAAAATATCTTCCGTCTGTCCACAGTCCGGCCTTAGTCCGTGTAATCACTGCTGTTCCGGCCGAACCGGTAAATCCGGTAATAAATCTTCTTGCTTTAAAATATTCTCCAACATACTCCGATTCATGAAAATCAGCGGTTGGCACAATATAAACTGCAATGTCCCTTTTTTCCATTTCCTGTCTGAGCGCAGCAAGTCTTTCCGGTATCATTGCATGTCCTCCTTCATCTCAAAAAATTTCGTATCAAGTTCCGGATAAGAACGTTTCAGGGAAATCGGTTTCCCGGAACGGTTCAAAAAGCAGTGGCTGCTTCTCGCCGTCGTCCGCAGTTCTCCGGTTTCCTTGTCCGTCATCACATACTCGACTTCCATCTTAATTCCGTTATATTTCACCAGCTTCGTCTGAATCACAACGGTATCATCAAAATGTACCATACTGTGATACTCTACCGCAATGGATAAAACCGGACTGATAATTTCCATTTCTTCCATCTGTTTATAGCTCAGCCCCATCTGATCCATCAGATCCATTCTCGCTTCTTCCATCCATTTCACATAATTGCTGTGATGAATGATGCCCATCTGATCCGTTTCGTAATATTTTGCATGATGTTCATACGGGCGTAATTTTATACCGGTCTGCTGTCCGGCAACCTGTATCTCGTTTCTCATATCAGACACGTATAATCCAATTATCCTCTTTTGAGGGTAATGGATTATTCTCCTTTCTCCCA
>OGOE01000479.1_pt1 | contig 40163 bp, 30 predicted proteins | sample 1552611 | NCBI WGS metagenome assembly OGOE01 (sample SAMEA2580129, study PRJEB22360) | human gut metagenome | biome: human gut; feature: human-associated habitat; material: faeces | place: Denmark | collected 2008/2010
CAATCTCAGAAAGCCGTTCCTTATTCTCTTTTCTTCCATCTAATTTCCATGGCAGCGCAATATTTTCCTCCGCAGTAAGAGTGGGTATCAGATTATAAAACTGATAAACAATTCCCAGATTTCTTCTGCGGAAAATTGCAAGTTCATCCTCACTCATTGCTTGTATTTCATTTCCATCAATGATAATAGAACCGCTTGTCGGATAATCAATTCCGCCAATCATATTCATAAGTGTCGATTTCCCGGAACCGGATGCTCCGATGATTGCAACAAATTCTCCTCTTTCTACCGAAAAAGACACATGATCAAGCGCAATCACTTCCGATTCGCCTTCACCATATTTCTTTGTTAATTCCTTCACTTCTAAAACAGCCATTGCATTTCTCCTTGTTTTAAATACCATCTTATAGACAATTGCGAAACTCCTCATAATCTTCTTTAAATTGTTCAAAATTAACAAAAACATTCAAGACACGCTCTCGCTACGTGTCGCTCGCAGCGGTACTAAGAAGCCTGACACAACCTACCGTTGTATCAGTCTTCTAAGTGCCGGCGGCTCCCCAGTGTCTTTCATTTCTTTTGTCAATTTCTCACAATTCAATTTAGGTTTTAATAAGTTTCGCAAACGCCTAAATACCATCCTAGCAATGCAAAATGACTGTTCTGTGACAAAAGAAATTATTATTGTGACAATTTTGTCACTTAGAAACAATTCCGGGTCTTCCAGCATAAGTGATATTACTTGAAAAATTTTAAAATAAAAGTCGTTCCCTCTCCCCTGCCTCCAAAATCAATATCAATGTCGCCACCCTGTCCTTTCAGAATGGAGAGTGCAAGCGGCATTCCGATTCCAAATCCATTTTCATTGGTAGAATTTTCAAACCTTTTAAAAAGAGCAGCATACTCTGTTTTGTCCATTCCCATACCGCTGTCCCTGACCGAAATCCAGCTATACATGGGATTTTCTCCGCTGTCAATCTCAATCACACTTCCATCCGGTGAATATTCGATCGCATTTTTGACAATGTTTGTGAGTGCTTCTGTGGTCCAGCGTTTATCACAATGTATGATGCAATCCTGTTTCAGCTCTATGGTCAGATTGTGGATATCCAAAAGGATTGCCACCGATGGTTTTACCGCCTCTAAGAGTTCTGACGTGTGGATGTCATTTTTGATAAAATCAATTGCATGGGCATCAAGCTTTGCCATCTTAAGAAGTGCCCCTACAAGCCACTCCATTTTATTTAACGAAATCTGTATGTTATGAATGAACTCTGTCTGTTTTTCCGGCTCTGCCTCCTCCAATAAATCCGCCATAATCATCATGGAAGTAATCGGTGTTTTTAACTGATGGGAAATATCTGCCATATAGTCAGAGAGACTGTCTCTTTCTGTCTCAACTGCCTTTATCTGTTCATTTTTCGTGTTCACAAGAGCATAAATATCATTTTTTAATATGTTAAAAGAGCCTTCCTTATTCACTCGAATATCCAGTTCCTCGCCAAAACTATAGCCTTTCACAAACTCCGACAACTGTTCTATCTCTTTTTTCTTAATCCACACGATATCCCATTCCTCTCACAGTCTCAATGTGTATTGCCTCTCCAAGTTTCTCCCGCAGCCGTTTCACATAAACGGTAAGTGTATTATCCTCAACAAAGTTGCCGTCTGCGTCCCATATTTTGTCAAGAATCTGCTGCCTTGTCAAAAGTAAGCCTCTATTACTCGCAAAAATAAGCAGCAACCGATATTCCAATGCTGTAAGTTCTATGATTTTATCATTCACATAAACTTTTGCCTCATCTGTATGGATGGCTGCATGACCTATATAGATTATGTTGTCCTTCTCTCCATTTTTAATATTGGCAGATAAAATGCGCCGGACTCTCGCCAAAAGTTCCCTGATTCTGAAAGGCTTTACAATATAATCCTCTGCTCCTTCATCAAATGCCCTCACAATTGTATTTTCATCATCCACAACTGTCAGGAAAATCACAGATGTAGCAGTATTTTGGAATATCTCACTTACATCAAATCCAGTTCCATCCGGGAGCTGCATATCTATAATTGCCAGGTCAAAATTATAATATTCTATTAAACTTCCGGCATCTTTTATACCTGTGGCATGATTTGTTTCATAACCTTCTGTCTCAAGTGCATAAAGAATCCCCGAAGCAATCATTGTGTCATCTTCCAATAAAAGTATTCTACTCATGAATTATTTCTCCATATTCATTCAGCAATAAATCTAATTGTTCAAATTGGGGCATATTGTGTTCTCCTTCTTGCTAATATAATAATTCATATTATTGTGAAAGTAAATTGATTACTTGGGAAGGATTGCCTTTACATAACACCCACTTTCGAAAAATGAATTTTTTGTTGTTTTTGAAAGTGGCATCTTGCATATACTATTTATAGACAGTATAATAAAAATATCAAAGCAGTTTCAAGAAATGAATTTTTTTCAACTTTTGAAAGTGGGTGACTATATGAAAACAATCACAAGAACAAAATATCTCGACAGGATCATTGAGTTGAACGGTACTCCCGACATCAAGATTATCACAGGTATTCGTCGATCTGGCAAATCCAAGCTGATGCAGGCATATATTGAGTACCTGAAAATCCATTTTGAAAATATCAATATCATCTTCATTGACTTCATGGATTTGGCGTATGAAGAAATCAGGGAATACCATGCCTTACACGCCTATGTGGAAAAACATTATCAGGCAGGAAAAACAAACTATCTGTTTGTAGATGAGGTTCAGATGTGTCCCAAGTTTGAGTTGGCAATCAATAGCCTGTATTCTAAAGGAAAATACGACATCTATGTAACCGGCTCCAACGCATTTCTGTTGAGTGCGGATTTGGCAACGTTGTTTACCGGACGATATATTGAAATTCATGTGTTTCCTTTCAGCTTCCAGGAGTATTGCCAATATTACGATGATGTCAGTGATAAAGATAAACTCTTTGATGATTACTCCATCAAAGGCGGTTTAGCAGGTTCCTATGCTTATAGAACTGAAAAAGACAGAACAAACTATATAAAGGAAGTCTACGAAACCATTGTTACAAGGGACTTAGTACAGAAATATGCTCTGCCGGACACTTTGGTTTTGCAGCGTCTGAGCGAGTTCTTGATGGACAATATCAGCAATCTGACTTCGCCTAATAAGGTCAGTCAGCTGCTGACAGCAAATGAGAGCCCGACCAATCATGTGACCGTAGGCAGGTATATCAAGTATTTGTGTAATGCCTTTGTGTTTTATGATATTAAGAGATACGATATTCGTGGCAGGAAATATCTCGAAAGTTCTGAGAAATTTTATCTGTGTGACAGCGGTATTCGATACGCAATTCTGGGAAGCAGAAATATGGACTATGGCAGAGTTTATGAGAATATCATTTGCATCGAACTTCTTCGACGTGGATACGATGTCTATGTCGGCAAACTCTATAAAAAGGAAATTGACTTTGTTGCTCAGAGGGGCAGCGAAAAAATTTATATTCAAGTAAGTGATAACATTTCCGGGCAGGAGACATTTGAGAGAGAATGTTCCCCTCTGCTTCAGATCCGAGATGCCTATCCGAAAATGATCATTGCCAGAACCATGCATCCGAAATATAGCTATGAAGGAATTGAAGTTCACGATATAGCTGATTGGCTGTTACAGGAGTAAAAAAGCCTATGATATGGGATATTCTATTTAAAGCATTGAAAAATCGGGAGTTAACAAGGAGATAATTTTATGAAAAAAATAATGGTAGCTACATTATCGTTGCTTGCTTGTGCGGTTCTGCTTGCAGGGTGTAACACCTCCACCGAAAGCAATGAAGAACAGTCCTTAAAGGTATATTCATTTAGCGGAGAAAATGAATATATTTCTGTGTCGAATGGTGTAATTATTTTAGATGGCAAAAATGAAATTTGCTATGGTGGCGATTTGAAAGTGATATCCGATGATTTTGTCGATATTACTACATATTCAACTACCATTTATATCAATGGAAGTGAAAAAGAAACTTTGCTTTCTAATAGTGTTGATGATCAGACAGGTGGGACAATAGATTTTTCTGGAAATATTGGAAAAATTTCTGGTGATATTTTCAAAAATAGAGATGCTGATAAGTTGACTGATAATTTGTGGTTTGAATTGAAAACAACCAATTTAAGCGGAGAAGAAAACACTTATCAAGTGCAGTTAAAGACAACTGAAATCACAAAGGAAGTCAAAAAGTAACTTCTAATTTATGAAAATACATATTATTGGTTGCAGTGGTTCTGGAAAAACCTATTTAGCAAATGCGCTTTCAAAGAAGTATAATAATGATGAATGGATAATTAAGGGTGTATATTATGCTTGGGTACAGCAATTTTTTGATGAAGCTGACAAAATCTATGTTTTAGATATGCCTAGTTATTTATATAAAAGTAGAATTATTATGCGCTCTATAAAAAGAAAATTGGGAATACGAAAAGGGAAAAAAGATATACACAATACTGATTCATGCAAATGGCATCGAAATCGATTGTCATAGCTAATCCTTTCTTGATATTTTATCCAGCTCAATCTTCCACTCTACAAATCCCAGTTGTAGTAGGAATTCATCCCATAACCGGTGTTCCATAACGTAAATTGGCAGATTCTGTGGTGCGATTCACAGTGTTGATTGGGCATGTATAAACGTCCTCTCACAAGTCATTCGTAACGTAAATGAAAGAAAAACGGTATAAACAAATATTATTTTCTTTGTGAGCTATGGAGATAGGATTCTAACAATCTTGGGAAGCACTGCTTCTCAAGATTGTTGCTCAGAAGCCTATCGGAATGCCCAGCGAACAGAAACATAATATTTCGTTTATACCGTTTTTCTTTTTCATTACATATAAAATTCTGACTTGTGAGAGGACGCTTATATCTGCCCCTTCACAACCTATAAATGCACCGCAGAATCTGCGACACTATGTCAATTAAGCTCCGGGTTATTCATATCTCAATGCATCGATTACTTCCATCTTGGCTGCCTTGTTTGCAGGATAGTATCCGAAGAATACTCCTGTCAGCATGGAGAAGAATAAGGAAAGTACAATAGCGGATAAAGACGGCCGTACCGACATAATAATGTAGCTTGAATATTCAGAATACATATTCTGGATCACAAACTCCGCTGCTTTGCCTAATACAAATCCATTAAACACCCCGATCAATATCCCGATCATTCCACCAAAGATACAGAGTACGATCGCTTCTATGACAAACTGCATACGGATGGTGCTCCTCTTCGCTCCAAGAGCCATCCGGACACCGATCTCCCTTGTACGCTCGGTAATAGACACAAGCATAATGTTCATGACACCGACACCGCCTACGATCAATGAGATCAATGCAATGCCGGACACTGCGATCGTGATCACATTAATGACGGTATTGATCATTCCCATATCAGACGCCATATTATAGGTAGTAACATGGAAATTTTTATTGTTTGCATATTTCTCTTCAAAAAAGTTTGTAACATCTGTCGTTGCCTGATCGATATCTGCCAGGGAATTGACCATCAGGTTAAAGTTTGTGTAACCGGACTGATCTTTTCCCATCAGCTTAAAACAGGTCTGGATTGGAATAAACATTGTAGTAGAACGGTCTTTTTCCGGGACGCTGGTATCCACCTTGCCAAAAAGTGCTGCATTATATTCGTATATACCTACAATTGTAAAATTATATAGATTTCCATCGCTGCCTGCATAAGTGATCTGTTCTCCTATTGGATTCTCATCTCCAAAATACTGCTTTGCCATGGTATCTGCCACAATGCAGACGTTCTTCTTTGTTTTGTTATCCTGTTTTGTAAGGTTTCTTCCGGCATACATCTTTAATTTCATATAATCAATATACTCGGAAGTAGTCCCCTGAACGGATACATTGGCATAAGTATTTTTATCCTGCCGGATCTGTCCGTTTCCAAGAAATTCAGAAGCTGCTATTCCATCAAATTCATCCGGATATTTTTCCACCAGTTCATCGATCATCTCCTGTGTCACAAAGTCCGATGTTTTCATTTCCGGGTATTCCCAGGTATCCCAGTCTGCATCATCTTCCGGATATCTTGCATCCACATATGCCTGAACCGTATTGCCACCCAGTGAATTTAAGGTGGATGTCAAAGTAGTCTGAATGGAATTACCGATCGTCGTGATCGTGATGACTGCACTGATACCGATGATGATTCCTAACATGGTCAGAACCGAACGCATTTTATTGCTGAAAATGCTGGTGATCGCCTCTTTTATATTTTCCAAAAACATCAGCCTTCACCTCCATTATCTGACACGACATTACCATCTAAAATCGTAACGATCCTTTTTGTCTCCGCCGCAAGTTCCTGTGAATGTGTGATCAAAACGATGGTTTTTCCCTGCTCCTCATGCAGCTTATGAAAAAGATCCATGACCATATGTCCGGTTTTGGAATCCAACGCTCCGGTCGGCTCATCCGCTAAGATGATCGCCGGATCATTGATCATTGCGCGTGCGATCGCCACACGCTGTTTCTGTCCACCGGAAAGCTCGTTTGGTTTATGAAAAGCCCGTTCCTCCATGCCAACCATTTTTAACATTTCCATGGCACGTTCTTTTTGATTTTTTTCCTTCTCAGTACTATATAACAGCGGAACCATGACATTTTTTAATGCATTTGCCTTCGGAAGAAGGTTAAAATTCTGGAAAACAAAACCGATTCTTTTGTTCCGGATCGCACTTCGCATGGAATCATCCATTTTATTTACATCTTTTCCCTCCAGAAAGTAAGTTCCCTCGGTCTGACGGTCCAGGACACCGATGATATTCATCAATGTACTTTTTCCGGAACCGGACTCACCGACGATGGAGACAAATTCTCCCTGATCGACTGACAGACTGATCCCATTTAAAATCTGCAGTTCATTCGGCTTGCCTATGTAATAACGTTTTATAATATTCTCCATACGGATTACTGGTTCACTCACGATCATTCTGCCTCCGTACTCATCATGCCTTCTGTGTCAAGTGCCTGATTGGAATATATCTGTTCCGGAGTAAACACCTGACCTTCGGTGACAGAAAATGTATTATCGTAGATCAGCTGGTCGCCCTCTTTCAGATCGCCGCCTGTCACTTCTGTATAATAATCTACCTCTTCACCGACTTTGATATTTTTCCGGACTGCGGTTGCTGTTCCATCTTCATTTGCTTCCGCTGCCAGAACATAGGAATCTCCGTTGTCATCCTGCCGGATCAGATCATATGGAACTGCAAGCTGTGTACCTCTGTCTTTGATCACAATTTTGGCTTTTGCACTCATTCCAACCAGAAGTTCTGTGTTGTCGATCGTGATCTCTGCAGAATAACCGCTTGAGGTATTGGTATCTGTACCGTTTGTGTTGGTGGACTGATTTTTTACTCTGACCACACGTGTTACCGTACCTTTGATCTCTTCATCCCCCGTTGCATCCGTTGAAACGGTTGCAGGCATTCCTTCCTGGATCTTTAAAATGTCAGCTTCCTCAACATTTACGATCACTTTTAAGGAAGATGTATCCTCGATCGTGATCATGGTCGTTCCTGCTGTGTTTTTATCTCCGACTGATACATTGACGGCTGTGACAACTCCACCGATCGGTGCAGAAAGTGTACAGTCGGCAAGCTGTTTTTGTAACTGTTCCAGCTGGTCTTTTAAATCTCTGGTCGTGCTTGTCTGGTATTTTTGCATGTCAACGGTATTCTGGGCAGATGCAACGCTTCTGTCCGTGTTTTTTAACACAGATGCATAATTGTCATTTGCGGAATCCAATGCATTTTGTGCTGTCTCCAAAGATGATTTAAAAACATCTAATTTTCCATCATACTCAGAAGTATCTTTGTGGTTGTTTTTCAGATAATAAATATAATCCTCACACTCTGATACCTTTTTCTTATATTTATCAACATCAGCCTGTGCTTTATCGATCGTCTTCTGTGCTGCATCCAGTGCATCCTGCTGATCCTGTTTGTTCTGGGTAAGACTGTTCTGCTTCTGTGCCTCATCGTTTGCTGCAACAGCATTCGCATTATTAATATTTGTCTTCAACTCTGCAATCTGTTTTTCAATATCCTTCTGATCCAATGTCACAAGCGGATCACCCTCTTTTACAATGTCACCCACCTGAACGTTCACGGCTGTGATCTCTGCTGCTGCAAGGGACATGACATTTGTCTTGCTCTGTCCTGCGATCGTTCCCTTCAAAGAAACTGAATCGGATAAATCCCTTTTCTCTACCGGTTCTACCTCAACCATATTCGCTGCTGTCTCAATCTGTGAAGTCATATTTTTAACAGCGCTGCCGATCAATACAATTACAATAGCTGCAATCACTAAAACGATCAGCCATACTTTCTTCTTTTTCTTTGGTACTTCAGCCACTTCTGCCTTTTTTTCTTTTTTATGAAAAAAATGCTTTTTTTCCTTTACATTGTTGTCTTCCATGCTTACATAATCTCCTTTTTTTTCTTGTCTTTTTTGACCTATGGCAAATTGTACCATATTGTTTTCAGAAAAAAAGGGGTTTAAGGCAATCTTAATATTTCTTACTGAAATCCTTAGGATTTGTTAAGTGTCCTTTCAGTTTATCCATATATTTTCCTGCCTCCAAAAGCTTCCTGTCATCGCATTCTCTGCTCCTTAAAATACGTCATCATCTCATGTGTCAGACTTAACTTCTCCTTATCCTCCGGGATATCATGATAATCCACCCACTCTGCCACGGAGAGTTCTTCCTCGTCTAAGCGGATCTCCCCCTCCTCTGCAAGTTCACAGAAATAGCCGAGCAGAAGATTGCTGTCAAAACCCCACGGCTGGCTCTTATAGTAACGGATATTCTTCACGGTAAGTCCGACTTCCTCCATGACTTCTCTTTTGACCGTCTCCTCTGCCGTCTCACCGATCTCGGTAAATCCGGCGATAAGCGCATACCTTTTGTACTCTCGTCCCGCGTATTTTGTCATGAGGATTTTATCGCCGTGCGTGACTCCCACGATGACTGCCGGTGCGATCTTCGGAAACACCATGTTCGCGCAGCACGGACACTGCAGCATCCGCTGCATTTCGCTGTGAACCAGTTTTTTCCCACATCTGCCGCAGAACTGATTGTCACGATACCACACAAATAAATGCCATGCAGTAGCAGCTGCGAGGACACGTTCCTTCGGCTGCATTGGACGGACATCAAACATCTTATAAAAACGAAACTCGCCAATCTTGGTATCCGCTCCTATTTCAGTCAGAAAGTATTCTTCCTCCCCTATAGAAAAAAGATAAATACAAGACGGCACTTCTCTTCCCAGTATATTTTCGTTGTAATCCTTCCACTGCTCATAAGTCAAAAACTGCAATTCTCCATTATATTCCAGATATACCGTTCGCTCTCCAAAACCAAACATCCTGCTGCCTGCATGCGGTACTTTCTTTTTATATGAATTATCCAATTGCATTGGTGCAATATCCTGTATCATTTCCTTAGATTCCTTTCATTTTGAAGCTTTTCCTATTGTAAAACATTTTGATTTTTTGTACAATAAGATTATATTGTTGTAAAAAAAAGAGGCTGCCGGATCATGGCTGCTTCCAAGGGGTTTTTATCATGTATCACAATAAAAAAATCGGGATTTTTATCTCCCACATTATGGGATTTTACCAGAAGAATGTATGTCAGGGTATTATTGACAAAGCTCTGGAATACGGTTACACTGCTGAGATTTTTGCTTCTATGGATGGGGAGAATCTCGGGGACTACAGTCTGGGAGAGGAAAGCATTCTGACATTGCCGAATTTTGATGATTTAAGCGGTGTTATTTTTGCGTCTGAAACTTATCCAAACGAACAGTTAAAGGATCAGATCTATTCCCTGCTGAAAGAAAAATGTCACTGTCCTATCATAGAGATTGCTGTTTATAAGCAGCAGTTTCCTTCGGTTTCCTTAGAAAATAACCATCCTTTTTTTGATATTACAGAACATCTCATCACAGAACATCACTACAAAAATATCTGTTATTTTGGATGTGCCGATGAGAGTTTCTTTTCGGATGCCAGAGAAAAGTTTTACCGGGACGCATTAAAAAAACATGGCATTGCACCACACGCACATTCCATCTATACCGGAACCTACACTGCGCAGTCCGCTGCTGAAGCACTCCGCTTCTTTGAAGAAAATGAAACAAAACCGGATGCGGTTGTCTGTTACAATGATAAACTGGCACTTTTATTAATGACTGCTGCCATCTCTGCCGGTTATCATATTCCAGAGGACCTTGCGATCACCGGCTGTGACCACAGTGAAGAAGGACAGAATCTCACACCTTCTCTCACGACCGTCTCTTTCCCTGTCTATGAACTTGGGGAAGCTTCCGTAGAAAAACTGATGAAATTAATCCATGAGGAAAATGTTCCTGCCATCACTGTGGTACATGCACAGATGGTTCTGGAAAATTCCTGTGGATGCAGTCTTACAAAAGAGACTCCTGCTATTTACTTTGAGCAGAAACTGACCAGTCAGATTGCTTCTCTGGAGTCTTCTATTTTAAGTTCCATGAAAATGTCTGCTGAATTCCAAAATATTGCCGACATAGATGAAGCGATGGATCTGTTGGAGAATTACGTTCATTCTATTCCAAACTGTTCCGAATTTTATCTGTGTCTGTACGCCAACTGGGACAGCGTTTCCCAGCACATACTGGAATTAACGGAAAATGAAATGGATTTTGAGCCAAGTCAGGATGAGATTATTTTAAAATTAAGTCTGCGGGATGGCAAAAGACTGCCGGAATGCAGTTTTACCAAGCGTTCCCTCCTGCCGGAACATATCTACAGACAGTCAGATTCTGCCTACCTTTATTTTCCGCTGTTCTTCAAGAATAAGACTTTTGGCTATATTGCCTTAGCTTACGAGAACAACCGCATTGACTATCACTTCCAGCTCGTGCACTGGTTCATGAATATCAACCAGTTATTAAAACGTTTGAGTGACGCAAAACGTACTTCCATCCTCGTCTCTCACTTGGAGGACATTTACACCAAGGATGCGCTGACCGGACTTTATAACAAACACGGCTATCTGCACCGTGAAACGCTGTTACTTCAGGAAGCTGCAGAAAACCAAAGTACTGTGACCTGTTTTCTGTTTGATTTAAACCGCCTGAAATATATCAATGACCACTATGGTCATAATGAGGGGGATTTTGCGATTCAGGTCATCGGACATGCCCTATCCAGTGTCACCCGTTCCACCGATATCTGCGCAAGATTCAGTAGCGATGAATTTTATCTGCTGACAATGGATTACACAAAAGAAGATGCCGATGAACTCCTCACCCGCGTCTATAAGTACTTAGATAATTATAATAAAATAAGCCACAAGGAATATAAGATCTCTGCCAGCGGCGGCTATGCCCAGTCCACACCGGGTGCATCCCTTTCCAAAGAAGATGTCAAAGCTTTATTTTCCAAGGCAGATGAACATATGTACCAGCAAAAACAGATTTTTCATCAGGATTTGGATAAATAAGCATTGTGACGGTATTCTGTCGGAGATACTCCACAGGTTGCTTTAAAAATTTTCATAAAATGCTTTTCATTGTCATACCCGACTGCCTGACTGATCTCGATAATCTTCATATCGGTTTCGGTCAGGAGTTTTTTTGCCTCTCTCATGCGGATTTCCTTGAGATAATTCACAAAATTGCTTCCGGTATACTGCTTGAATGAGTAGGAAAACAGGGAGTAATTCATGGAAATATAATTGGAGACAACCGCCATATTCAGATCCTTTGCATAATTTTCTTCTATATAATCCACAGCCATTTTGATTTTCTGTACATTCTTGTTCTGGTCATAGCTGCTATTGATCTTCTCATGAAGCTGCAACACAAATTCCATTACCTTGTCCTCGTAGGAATCGATACAATTTTCACTCCAGATTTCTTTGCATTCCAATAAAAGTTCTCCCTCTGTCTCTAAAGCATTCTGATAGGTTTTCTCTACCTCCGTAAAGAAATCTTTCATACAGCTCTCAAAAACAGCCTCATCAATTCTTCCATTTTTCACTTCATAAAAGAACTGATGAAAACTCTTTTCCAGATCGTCTGTATGATCTGTTCCGATCAACTGGACGCGTTGGATTCTGGCTGCCTCCTCTGTCAACTTAGCGGCCTCCGTGATAAGACCTTCCGGTATCTTTTCCTGAAATACACCGTACTGCGCTTCCACTTTATTGCGGACAAATGCTTTCTTTCGCATCATGACAGACTCCGCATATGCCTGACGGATGCTCTCTAAGCCACAATGCGCCGCACTGATTCCAATGTAACCATCCTGCAATTCGTTTTTCAATAAGAGGGAAAGGTTCTCTGCCGGAACAATAAAAATATCATTGTCATTCATATTTTTCATGAAAATATAATTATCGTCGGACAGTTCTCCTCTCTTGACCTGATTCTGGCAGCACACATAATAATTTCCGGTATAAAAATGATCTGCATACTGACTTTCGATTGTGCGCTGTTCCTCCCCGGAAATCTCATCGGAAAGCATCAGGTGCCGCATCTGCTGATAACCAATTTTCTGATTGTTCTCCTCTTTCTCTTTCCGGCTCTCAATCTCTGCATTGAGTTTTTTTAAGATTTCGGTGATTTTTTCACGCTCAATCGGTTTTAAAATATACCCCCGCACCCCGTTTCTTAACATTTCCACCGCATAGGCAAAATCATCATAACCACTGATTGCCACGGTAAGTGGAATATGTTCGAGGCTCTGCATTTTCTGTACCAGTTCGATGCCATCCATCTTCGGCATACGGATGTCCGTAAACATCACATCAATCTCCTGCTCTTTCAGAATTTCAAGCGCAGTCTCTCCATTGTTGCACTCCATAATGGTCTCGATTGGCACACCACTTCGCATAATCATTGTTTTGATTCCCTGACGGATCATTTTCTCATCTTCAACGATCAAAACTGTTTTCATTATCTTCCTTACCCTCTTCTAATCCTGTATCTCTCTTCTGTCACAGTCCCCTGTGCCTTTATTTTTCACTTATGCTCCGGGTCATTTTCCTCTGACTGTCTATGCGTGATTGGAATCCGGACCATAATTTTTGTATAACACCCCAATTTGGATGCGATCTCGATTCCATACTGATCTCCAAATGCAATATGGATACGGTCCTGTACATTTTTCAGACCAATTCCATTGCCGGAGCCTCCGTTGGAATCAATTTTTCCTGCAATCTTTAACCGAAGCTTCTCCACTTCTTCTTCTGACATACCTTTTCCGGCATCTGTGATCTCGATCACACAGTCATCTCCGTCTAAAATGCCCTTGATATAGATATTTGTGTCCTCTGCCATCTGTTCGATTCCATGATAAATGGCATTCTCGACGATCGGCTGCAGGGACATCTTCGGAATCTCCTGTTTTAATACCAGTTCCGGCAGGTTTAACGACAGATAAATCTCATAATCAAACCGCAGATTGATCAGAGCCATGTAGTTTTTAATGTACTCTAACTCCTGCTCCACAAGCACATTTCCTGATACCCACTTCATACTGTAACGCAGCAGTTTCCCCAATGCGGTCACCGCATCAGAAATGGCGTATTCTTCATCAATCTCTGCCATCATCTTAATCGATTCTAACACATTATAAATAAAATGTGCATTGATCTGATTCTGCAAAGCCCGGATCTCAGAATTTTTTGCTAACATCTCACGGTTTAAATTATCTTCCATCAGCTCCTTGATACGTTCCAACATCTTATTGATCTGCGTTCCGAGTTCGCCCATCTCATCTTTGCCACAGTTTTCGATCACGACATCAAGATCACCCTTCTGTACTTTTCGAATGGACTTTAAGATCTCATAAAACTGCTTTAACAGATGCTGCACAATACGGTTGATAAAGAACGCCAGCAATATGATAAATGCCAGCATGACAGCCACAAACACATCACGCATAAAATATACATTATGAACATTTTTTGTGATATCCTTCACACAGATCAGTGTACCGGAGAGTTCGCGCACCTGCATATAAGAGATTACAAGTTTTTTTCCATCCAATTTTTTATAAATGGTCTGTATCTTGTCCTCTGTGGGACGCTGTTTTAAAATATCGTCAAGCAGCGCTGAAGATTCTGTCTGCTCTTTCTGTCCAAAATAGGTTACTCCCTCATCCGAATAAAAGAAACTCCACTCATCCTCAATTCCCTCGTACAGGCTTGGAAACATATTCTCCATCGTCATGGCAGACTCGATCACACCAACTTTTCCATTGGCACTGTCAATAATCGGTGTGACAAGTGAAATAATCTTCCGATTCTGGTTCATCGTATAGGAATTGAAAATATTATCTGTGTAATCAAAATTCCAGCCGACATATTTATCCTGCTTGGACCACTCCTGTTTTTTCATACGGGATGCATTGTATAAAATGGGCATCATCTCCTGCACACTGTCATTCACCGCATAGACACGGACACCATACAGCAATGGGTTATTGTTAACTAACCGTTCCAACGCCGACACTTCGTTATTTTTAAAATCCAGCCAGTCGGCCGTAGAGATTTCTCCCCCAATCGCAGATGCATTCAACATTTGAAGCAGGGAATCATCACTTAAGAAAAACTGTGTGGACATATTGATAGAATCAATCTTTGTCTTGATTCCATCCTCATTCCGCTGCATTGTATATTCCATGTAATCCATGTTCTCCTGCACCGCATTCTGCTCCATAACATAGAACAAAACCCCTGCTAACACCCCGATTGGAATCACCATAAACAGAATGATAATACTGGTAAATTTGATATTTAGCTTTGTATTTCGAAACAGCTCTCTTATTTTTTTCATTCGCTAATTCCCATTTTTTCCTTTGCTGCATTCATTAATACTGTTTTCTGTTTCAAAACTTCCTGATAGCCCATGGCATTCCTTTTTCCCACAAATTCTTCAAATATTTCATCAAACTGTGCTTCATTTGATGCGAGAAGAAGCTTTGGCAGTGTCTCACTCCAGAGTTTGGTACATTTTTCATCCATAGCTGCAATTTCAGGACTTGTCGACAAACTCACATCATACTGTCCATTGTAGACTGTATATTTGCATGCCCACACGAGTAACTGTTCAGTAGCAGGACCTGCCTTCTGCTCCCACTGAAGTTGCATGACATTATTCTGCAGCATCCAATAAGCATCATCTGCGCCGTATAACCTGTCGTAAGTCTCCCGGTCGGAATTTAAAATTTTGCTGACGTCCTCTTTTAATACCGGCTTACCATCCACGATATCGTAAGTAACCCCTTCCACACCGAGATAGATCAACATCTGTCCATGCTCACTCATCATATAGTCCATAAACGCTATGGCGCGTTCCGGATATTTACAATTTTTTGAGATCAGCGTCAATGTCCATCCATTCATATTGTTAGTCGGCAGTGTCGGATCATCCCCATTGGAATTTCTCGGTCCCTCAACCGCCATGTAAATGCTGTCCGGATCATTCTCATACAATGCTTTTTGCTGTGAGATCGTATCACTGTACTGATAGAGCATACAAAAATACCGACCTTTTGCCAGTTTTTCTTCCATCTGTATCCGTGTATCCACAAAGATATCATTGGCAAGCAGCCCTTCCTCCCCCAGTTCACGGAACATTTTTAACCATATAACATACTCTGGGTCTGTATATCTGTCATAATATTTCCCATCCTTTTCCCACGGAACCGCAAGAAAATTCATCAGATATTTGTCAAAGGAAACATTTCCCTGATTATCAAATACATGGGATCCCACCGGGATCAATTTTTCCCCATTCACCTCAGGAAACATCTCTGCCGCTTTCTCCACTGCTGCTTTAAATCCTTCCGGTGTTGTCATATCCGGACTTCCAATTGCCTCATAAATATCTTTACGTACCAGAAACGTCTGATTGGATATGATGTCATCATGCTCTTTCACCTGTTTTGGTGTAACCGTGGAACACGGATATCCATAAATATTGCCATCATCCATTGTATACCAGTTCACCACATCTGCATCTGTGACCTGCCAGAAATAGGCATCATAATCATCTGCAAGTTCATTTAATGCATAGACCATGTTCTCTTCGATCATCTGGTTCACCTGTGGCTCCCAATACCCTAATGTGATCAGATCAGGCAGAGAATCCGATGCGATCAGTGCATTTAATTTTTCTGTTTCATTCCCGATTGGTGTAATAAAATTAATATTTACTCCTGTCTCCTCTGTAATCTTTTGAGAGACTGCATTCTCTCCCCACGGTATTGCAAACCAGGAATAATTGACATACCAGTCTAACGTAACAGGTTCTCCGGCATATTTTTTCCATGCCGGTGTATCCTCATCACCCTGTGAGGTGTCCTCCACCTGAGATGTCTCCACAGCCTGTCCTTCTCTTTCCGCTCCGCAGCCCGTCAAAACATTTGTCATCCCGGCTGTCATGGTCACTGCCATGCCCCATGCGATCATTTTTCTGATTCTGTATGTAACCATAAAACTTCCCCTTTATTTCTGTTTCCAAGTATCTTTATCATACCATTTTCTTTCGTTTCCCGCAAACCCCGACAGAGCAAATTTCCTGTTTTCATGACATTTTCCGAGTTCTTTTTACTTTCTTTTTAAACACACAAAAGCGCTACCCCAATTTTTTGAGTAGCGTTTCTGTTTTTATCTATTTAGAGAAGAATATGGTAAGGAAACTATTTTATGTACTGTCATTATTCTTTTACAGCACCTGCAGAAATACTGCTGATGATGTATTTAGAGAAGAATGCAAATACGAGTAAAATCGGAATAACAGAAATTGCAACGGCGAGATAAATTGCGCCCTGGTTTGCAGTAATATCTGTTGATGCCCTTAAAGTTGCCATCATAACCGGTAATGTAAATTTCTCATTTTTATTTAAGATAATCATAGGTAACAGGTAAGCATTCCATCCACCGATGAATCCCATGATACTCATGGTTGCAATCCCAGGTGACATGATTGGGATTGCGATTCTGTGGAATGTATATAACTCGCTTGCTCCATCAATTCTGGCTGCCTCGATCAGTGAAGGTGGCATAACGGAAAGTACATACTGTCTTAAGAAAAATACGGTTCCCGGTGAAGCAATTGCCGGAATAATCAATGGGATATAAGAGTTTACCAGATGAAGTTTGGTACATAAGTTATAAAAACCGATCAGACCAAGCTGTCCAGGTATCATCATGAAAATTAAAATCGTCATGAATAATACTTTATTTCCCTTGAATTTGTACATTGCCAGTGCATAAGCTGTCATAGCGGAAAAGTATGCACAGAGTAATGTAGATGGAACTGCTACTTTCAAACTGTTCCACATACCTAAAAACAGGTTGAAGTATTTAAATACAGTAGCCCAGTTTTCTTTTAAATAAACACTCGGAATCAGAGTAAATGATTTCATAATCTCAGATCCGCTTCGTGTTGCGTTGACAATCATTAATAAAAATGGAAACATACACACTACACTAAGCAGGATTAGTAAGATATATAAAATTGTTTTTTTGATTTTATATCCAATGCCGTTCATAGTAATCCTCCTTATTTCGTCTTAGATGAAGCCCGTTTTTTTGCACGGCGTGCTGCTGCTTTCTCTTCATCCTGGTTAAACACTTTTAACTGTATAATGGAAACAGCTAAAATGATAAGGAATAATACATAGGCGATTGCGGATGCATAACCAGTCTGTGTTGTTCCTGTTGTAAATCCAAATTTATAGAGATACATTACCACGGTGTATACGGAGTTATAAGATGCCCCTGCCGGATTTGACATCAGATACGGCAGATCGAACATCTGTAATCCACCAATCAGTGATGTGATTGCTACATAAAGTAACATCGGTCTTAATAATGGTAATGTGATTTTTCCAAATACGGTCCATCTTCCGGCTCCGTCAATTGCTGCTGCCTCGAAATAATCTTTTGAGATTCCCTGCACACCAGCCATTAACATAATGAAGGAGTTACCAAACCACATCCAGGAACTGATCACTGCGATGGTCACACCTGCTGTTGCAGATGATCCAAGCCAGTCGACCGGAGTGTAATTTGCACCAAATAACCGATAGATGCTTGCAATAATCTGGTTGAACGTTCCATAACGCCAATCCAGTAATGTCTGAAATAAGAATGCAACAGATGTTGCTGCAATTAAGTTCGGTAAGTAATAAATAATACGGAAAATTCCAAGTCCTTTGATTTTGTATTTGATATCACTAAATACAATGGTAAGTAAAAATGCAAGTCCGAGCTGTAATACGATATTCACACCCCAGATCCTTACCGTGTTCCAAAGCGCTCTCCAGAAAAATTTGTCTGTGAATACACGCTTGTAGTTGTCAAACCAGACCCAGGATGTCACACCGACTCCTGCAATCTTGGCATTTGTAAAACTGAAATATAAGGTTCTTAATACCGGATAAACACTAAAAATACAAAATACAATAACAAATGGTAAAACGAAGAAGTATCCCACGTTATCATATTTTTTCAAACCATTTTTATTCTTTCCCATATTCTGCCATTCTCCTTCTTCATAACTATCTCAGAGGATAGCCATTCTTTTCCTGTACTCTTTTGTCTTTTCTTACAGTCTGCACATTCACTGTGCAGACTGTAAGAAAAATGATTTTGGAGATATTTTTATCTGTTTACTGTGATTTCAGGATATGTTGCTTCAATTGTATCGTAGAAGTCAGAGATTGCCTCATCCTTTGTCTTCTCACCAGTTTTAACAGAAGAGATTGCATTGCCCCATGCATCGCCGATACCTTTGTCGTATCTTGTTACTTTAGAAGTATCAATGTACTGTGCCTGATCTAACCAGAACTGGTATAATTTCTCACCACCGTAAATCTGGTTCTCATCATCTTTGTGTTTATCAAGAGCTGATTTCAAAGAAACTGTATCACCCTGTGAGTATTCAATCCACCAGTTAGCTGTATCTTCATTTAATGTACAGAATTTTACGAATTCCCAAGCTGTGTCTTTTCTTTCAGACTGAGAAGAAATACCGATATATGTACCACCGTCAAATCCTGCTGCTGGTCCAGAGCAAACGCCCCATAATCCAGATGTCTCGCCTACGTTATCTCTCATAGTAAGTACACCCCAGGAAGGAAGACCAAATGCGAATACAGTTGTTGTATCAAGTCCTTTTGTTGCCTCTGCGAACTGATCTGCATCCCAAACGTTAACGGAATCATCTGCATTAGACTGGATATCTGCTGTTAAGATAGGTACCTCGCCAGCCATAGCCTGATACCAAGGTGTTGACCACTGGCTTGCATATGCTGTTAAGTCATTCTGATATAAGTCAACGCAAAGATCCATGTAATCAATTCTGGACTGGTCAACATTTAATGTTCCATCTACTACCCATGCACTATCACCGGAGAATACGTTCATCTCTGCATCAGAAGAGAAGATTCTGTATCCAGCATCTTTTAATGTCTGAGCTGTCTCTAAGATAGTAGGATAATCTTTGAATAATTTTCCAACTTCGTCCGGATCATCTGTTCCGAATACTTCTTTTGCGATATCTCTTCTGTAGTAGATACCTGCTGGTGTGATCTGGTAAGAGATTGCTCTCTGGATACCATCGTCATCCTGTCCAACCTGCCATACATAATCAACGATCTGATCTGCATAATCCTGTGCATTGTATGGTGCCTGGTTTAAATCCTCGAAGAAACCTGCATCAAAGAAATCCTCTAACATCTTTGGCTCACCAACGATGATATCCGGTTCTTTTTCTCCTGCAAGTAATGCTGTCTGAACTTTTGTTGGGTAATCAGCTGGCTCGATAACCACTGTATCAACCTCTACACCAGTCTGTTCCTGGAATCTCTTACCAAAGTCGATCAAGTCGTTTGATAATGTCCATACAACTAACTTTTCATCGCTGGATGCATTTGCTGTGCTTCCCTTTGTCTCTGTTCCTGCTGCTGCATTATCGCTTGTGCTTGCTGTGTCGCCACATGCTGCCATGGATAATGTCATTGCACTTACGAGCAATACTGATACTACTTTTTTCCAATTCATATATAATCCTCCTTGTTTTACGAAGCAAAATCCGAACCCATTGGTGAGGAGAGGATTTTGCCTCATTATTGTTCTGCAGAAAAGTGAATTTGCTTTCTGCTGTTACACAACACTTTGTTGTTTGTTGATAATTGAATTATAAGTTCAATCCCCTCTTGTAAAAATGCTTTAAATTTTAAAATGGTGTCTTTTTTTTAGGTGTCCTTTCTCCCATCAGCGCAGATTCTTTTTCTGTTTCTTCCCAGAACTTTTTGTTTTCGTAGTCCGTTGTGATAATTTTCATGCGATATTGTACTATGTGTGTCGTTCTTATCGAACATCAATCTCAATGGATGTCACAAGCCCCTCACGGACATCCACTGCTATTTTTTCTCCTGCAACGCCGCTGCCCACATTGGCAACGCTTCCATTCTGATAGATAAACTTCATGGAAGCAATCTCATAATGTCCCGGAATGTAGTCGGTGACATCTGCAAACTGATACGTTACCTTTGTCTTTCCAAACAGCATGGCAGATACTTTTCCATTTTCCGGAATCAGATATGCCGGTACCGCAGGCTGTGGCGTGAAATGCAGTTCTCCATTTTTCATGGATAAAATATGGCTGCCAAACATCATCTGTTTCCACATACTGATAAACTCGATGGTCGATCCACTTAAGCGTGCCACAAAACCTTTGCCGTGATATGCTTTGTTTGGATTTTTACTGCTTGCGATAAAGGATGAATTCTCATAAATACTTCTTCCATATACTTCCTTATCCAAAAATGGGATCGCAGCTTTGTGGAAATCCTCAAAAAATGCTTCATACATGCCATTTCGGATGAGTTCCAACAGATACTTATATTCCATATGAAGCCAGATGGACTCATTCTCCAGCCAGCCAGGTGTGAAGGCTCTCGCTCTTCCAAGTTCAAAGGATGCATTCTGCAAAGAAGCATTGACCTTATACATGGAAAGTTTTTCATCATAGAGATCACTGTGTCTCACCTGCTCATATAATTTTGCCTTTTTCTCTTTTCCGGTCTTTAATTTCAGATAACGAACCGGTCCTTCCAGGAAATATGGAACTTCACGAACCATAAATTTTAATGGCTTGTAGCCGTCTTTTACTTTCTCATACTCTAAAACTTCATAAGTAAAATAGGTCGGGCAGATACCATTTCCCAATATGCATGCTTTTTCAATTCCGCAGGTTACTGTTTCCAGAAAATCGTTTAAAATTTTTACAACTTTCTCTGTGGAAACAAGATTCTTCACACCGGATATTCCGGAGAATACTTTCTCTCGGTAAGCCTCTTTTGCATCGTTGATCTGATTCCAGAAGGAAAGGATCTCACCCTCTTTCTGAATCTCTTCCTTAGCTGCATAGCTCTGCTTTTTGCAGAAACCGATCGCATCTTTCTCACTTGCATTGATCAGATCAAGCTGCTGTAAGAAATCAGAAAATTCTTCAATCAGTTCCAGTTCTCCCGGATATCGTTTTAATGCCCCGATCGTGTATTCCAACATTCTGGCAAGCTCATAGGTCTCTGCCATGGAAGAACCAAACATGCCCGGCATACCATTTAACGCGTCATACCAGCCAGGTTTTCCACCTTCCATCTCCACACCCATACCGTAAGCGTCCAGCGCTGCAAATTTTGTGGTGCAGAGTAACACTAATTTTTCCAGCAGCGTCATCTTTAAAACTTTTCCGGACTGATTTGCTTCACGCACCAGTTTTTCTTCCGTATTTCTACGGCTCTTTTCATTCAATGCATAATATTGTCTCAGGCCATTTTCCGTCTCTTCATAGCGACTGTATCTCGGATTGATATTTACCCGTGAAAGGAACGTCGTATAAACTCTCTCATACAGTAATTCCTTCTCTTTTTCCGGGAATACTTCCAGATAATCTTCCACAAGATCCAGATTGTAAGTCCAGTGGTCGCTCCAGTAGCCTTCCAGGAAATTGCCGTTCACAAGTCCATCCGCCTGATCGAGCACCTGGAAAAACAGATTTTCGGTCTCTTTTTCGCCAAAATTCTCTTCGATTTTCCGATATAAGGAACCCGGTGTGAATGGTTTTTTGATATATTCACAAAACTCCTGTTTTTCCTGCTCGGTTGTAAATAAATTTTCGTGAAGAGCCAGCAGACTGCCTGCTTTTTCTTCTGCAACCTGATAAGTCAGTTTTTCCACGCCCAGTGGGTTATAACCATCTAGCTGGATCAGGCTGTAAAATGTTTTGATATTCTCCCTTCCCACAAATGGTGCAAAGAAAGTGTCACATCTGCGGTTCTGGTTGACATCGCGGAAATTTCCATTTCCCTGTGAATAGAACTCCGGCAGCATGGAAAAATAGTTGTAATCTCTTTCCAGATCGCCATGCTTTCTGGAATACACGTAAAAAATCTTATGACTGCCAAGCCGGATCGGATATCCGCCTCTTAGGACGTTATCCATATAAGTATACTGACAGTAAGCATCAAAATCTTTCGACGCAGTCTCTGTCGCAATTCCGCTGCAAAGATGTTCTACCAGTTCCTCTGCCTCTTTTGCTTTTGCATGAAAATAAGCCGCGTCCAGTTTTTTTGCTGCATATGCTTTTAATAAGTCTTTGTTCTCCACCTGTCCGATGATCTCATAGAAGCAAATGCTCTCATCCGCAGCAAGTTCTGCCTCTGTTCCATAAAAACTGCATGGCAGCTGGTTCATGGTAATCTGCTCTTTTACCAACAGTTCTTTTACTGCAGTCCCTTCAAATCCAATCGGCTTCTGTAAGGAAGTATCATAGGAGAATACAACCGTCGGATCAACGACCGGCTGTAATCTCGTGCCATCAGAAAGGCATCCGATGGAAAAATTGCCGCCCTCCATCTTTGTGACTGCGGCGGTATCTGCCATGCTGGCACGTACCCTGAAATACGGCCGTCCCTCTTTCACATCCTCGACCTGCATCCACGCTTTGGATGTCTGGCACATATTTTTCATACTGTCAATTCCAACCCCATATGGGATCAGTGCCGGCATGCCGTCTAATACTTCTATTTTGGCATATTCCCCGGTGGTATTGGTCAGTTCCACCCTGCGCACCAGCGCACCGATTTTTTCTCCCGGAAGTGTGAAATAGTCCACCTTTGCATTCACGCCAAGTACGTCATTTTCCTCTTCAATTTTTAATCCGTTCCTGGCAATTTCCATGCGGTGTGTCCGGTTTTCATCTGCAAAAAGCTCCGTCACTTTTCCATCTTTTTTTACAAAAGTACGGAATCCTGTCGTTTTCACATTCTGGTACGCCTGATGTGCCGGATAAAATTCCATGATCGAATGATCTTTATTGTCGACTCCGAAACTGACCACGCACTGTCCACGGTTTACATAATAGCACCAGATAGGAATTCCCTTCTCTCCGGAAATGCCTGGAAGAAAGCTTGCAAACGTGCTCTTTTTTCCATAGTTTTCAATTAAAAATTTTTTCTCTGCCATATTCTTCTCCAATCCATTTTTCGCAATTGTTTATAATGTAATATTTTCCTAGGCAAGAACCACTTCGATCAGATGTGTCTCATTGCCAGAAAGTTTCTCGATCATATTCTTAGGAAGAATTGCATCATGCTGTTTTGGCACAAAATTTATCTTCTCTCCGTCCACCGTTACATCTGCAATCTGATATTCTCCATAATCCTTGTCTTCACAGTTCAAATAAGTGATCTTCCAGTTTTTGTCTGCAAACTTCAGTGTAAGGGATGCCTTTTTCTCTTCATCAAACTGCTCTTTTAAAAGTTTTGGGTCTAAGATCATATCACCGATCTGACCTCTTACTCCGAACATCTCTGTGATCACCGTCAGCATATACCAGCTCGCAGCGCCCGTCAGATAATGGTACATACCGCGTCCTCTGCCATTGAAGTATTCCGGAATTCCAGGATAGATGTGGCTCACTTCGAAGTTTGCCGACTGTCTGTACAATGCATGCAAGGACTTACAACCTTCCTTTGCAAATCCACGTTTGTAAAGCGCATTGGCATACATCACTGCCATATGGGAAAAGACTGCTCCGTTTTCTTTATCTCCGTAGGAAAATCCAAACATTCTTCCAAGATCTGTCTTGACTTCCCCGAAATCTGTGTTCAGACGGTAGCCACCCACTTTTTCATCATAGAGATAACGGTCTGCACTCTTCGTGATCTGCCGGATTTGCTCTTCTGTTGCAGTGCCAGCCATGATGGAAAATACCTGGCCGGTTAACATCATGCGGACACCGGTTTTTGTATCTCCTTCTACCTGACGTCCATGATTATCATAGTAACCGTTAAACCAGCCGTTTTCTTCCGAATCCTTTACCCACTCATTTTTCCGGATATGCTCCATTAACCACTCCGATTTGTGACGCAGGTTTTCAGTCAGTTTTTCAATGGAGATCTCTACTTTTTCTCCACTCGTATCATGCTCACACGTATGTAAATATTCCTCTAATACATGCAGCTTCTTCTCAACAGAATCGTATAATGCCGGATTATCTTCTAAAAGAATCACGATCTCTGCCAGAAGGGAAACCGTTTCTTTTCCAGTTTTCTTCTGGTATGCCTCCAGCAATTCTGCAATATCGGCAAGGTTGCCTGCATAAGCATTGGAAAATGCCACGCTCTCGCCCTTCTCAGAAGCCATATCCAGCGCATCATTCCAGTCTGCGCCGCGCAGTCTTATGTTATTGTGTTCTCCAACTTCATAAAAAGCGGTAAGATTCTGTAACAGCAGATGCTCTAAAATCGTACCCTCTTCCCGCACGCCGCGCTTGGTCTTCTGCCAGCAGCCATAGGATTCATCCCACAGTGTATCTGTCCTGGTTCCTCTTGCAATCTGTTTGTCTTTAAAATAAGCTGCCTCTTTTTCTAACAGTTCAAGATCTCCGGTCTGGTCAATATAAAACTTTGTTGTGATCATTGGCCATACACCATGATCCATCCACACTCTTGTGATATTATTCCGGTCTGCAACAAACTCTCCCTGTTTACTTCCGATGATCGTTGCATTACTTCCATCTATACGGACACCGGCAAAGTTATCAAGCAGCATCTGTCTTACTCCATCCGGATTCATAATTAAAAGTGCCAGACAATCCTGCCAGAGATCACGCCAGCCTCTTCCTCCCTTTCCGTAATCATGATGCGGAAGGAAGGAACAGCCATAAATACGACGCAGAATTGGCTGAAAGCTTACCCAGTGCATAAACTGGTTGAAATCTGAATCTCCGGTATGATAAGCAACATTTACTTTTTCCTGCCAGTATGCTTTTGTTTTTTCCAGTTCTTCCAGTACTTTCTCTCTGGTCGTATAAGTTTTGGAAAGATTCCTGATCTCCTGAATATCTTCTGTAATTCCGGTAAAGATCAGATAACTGCATTCCTCTTCCGGCTCTAATGTAATCTCTGAAAAATGAAGACCACCAACTGCCTCTAATCCTTCTATCTTTGTTCCTGCCTTGACCCCCTCTGCATTTTTTACAATGGCATATGGTCTCTCAAAGTTACCGCCCTCTCCGACAAAATCCTCTGCTGTCGGATAAAAATCCACCGGCTTTTCTCCATTGCCACTCCAGCCCACGCAGTAATAAGTCATATGGTTGACCTGATGTCCTCTCTCATCGAAAGACAATGTCGGTGTCACCAGAACGCCTGTGTCTGTAGTTTCGATTCTATGTAATAAAGATGTTACATGTCTGTGGTCACGGATATTGTCCGCGCTTCTTCCATATAATGGTATCGCCGCCGTTGGTGTAACTGTCTGCGCCATGCGTCCTGTGTTTGTGATCGTCACCAGCATGATCTCAACGTTTTTATCTACTGGAATAAAAGAAAGTATTTCTCCGCGAAGCTGATACTTTTTGGATTCCCTTGTCGTCTTCTGCCACATAAATCCGGCTGTCACTTCACTGTCATCCTGCATTTCCGTAAATTTCTTACTTAACTCTTCTGCTGAATGACCAGTCAAAGACCAGCTTCCGATTCCCTTCACATTGCACCAGAAGTTTCTGCTGTTTCGGTTATTGACAAGATTTTCCGCACTTACCGGCTCCAGTAAAAATGTATTCTGATCTATCTTCGCATCACCGCCGAGATTCGGTGTGAAGGAACTTTTTAATCCTGCTTCCCCTGCAATTGGAAAATAAAGATAGCTGATATTTTCCGCTTTTTTCAAATGGAATGTTCCCTGTGTATCTTCAAATTGATATCCTTTCATCCTGATTCTACCCTTCCTATTTTGATATTTTTATTCTAAGAAAAAACAAGACACAAAAAAGGACACTCTTTTTCAAAAAGGTGTCCTTTTTTTATATCTTACCGGATCAGACCGTTCTCATATTCACAGATCACTTTTCGTTCTCCTGCAAAAGTCACCGAATCTCCCGATTCATTGATAATATGGTTCATGCCCGGATATCCGGTCAGCATCACGGTACAGATATTGTGTACTTTCACTCCATTCTTATCCGGCACCTCCATGGCGGTGTCAAGTTCCACAGACGCATCACGGTTATACAGGTAAACGCCAAGCCCCCATGCCTCAAACGTATCCACAGCATCATCCACATAAAAAGAAGCGTATCCATTCTTCTGTCCCTCATGGCTCATCCAAACCTCCTGGTTTGGAACATCATATGGGATCTCGCTCTGATACATATACACTTTTCCGTGATCTCCATTCCATACCGTCTGATACTGTTCAAAATGTTCTACCATCAGCGCATACATCGTGACATCATCCCCGTTGATGATGATTCCATTTTCTGCCTCGTTTTTCTCCCACGCAACATTGTCTCCGTGGTCTGCACGCCATACCCAGAAGTTATCCCCGACCACATGGTTGCTGTTGATCGTAGCGCAGCACTTTACGCTTACCGGTGTGTCTGTATCTGTTCCTCCGACATGGAAAAACAGATCGCTTAAATAAATATTTTTTCCATTATCCTCTGATTTCTGACCCTCGTTACCGATGACAAGAAGATTGTCTGATTTTATTTCCCCGGCATCAAAAAGTAATCCTGCAAGGATCAGTCCCTGCACATTCCCTGTTTCCAGGCAGACGTTTCCTTTTGCTGCACGCAGGGTTGCCAGTCCCATGCCAAGCACGATTGTATCCGGACGATTTACAGCAATCGGTTCCTCAAGGTCATAAATTCCAGGTGTCAGAAGCAGATTTTTTCCTTCTTCCAATGCCTGATTCATCGTCTCTGCCGTATCTTTCTCCGGCTTTGCAACATAAAACTGGTCAATCGGAATTTTTTCTCCCTCGCTGCCATTTTCCCATGAAACACCGATAGCATTTTCCCGCTCTTTTGGCACATAGACCATATAACCTTCCTCATCATCATAGATCAAAAACGGTTTTTCCTGCATGGCTTCGGTCTTTTCCACCTCTGTGTACGGAACGACCGGCCAGGTTCCGGTTGGATTTTTTCCTTCCTCTGTGCCGACAAAGACCATATTCCAGTTAGCCCCCATCCACGCTTTCCAGTTACAGTTTCTGGAAAGCCATTGCTGCTGTGACCCGGAATCTGTCATCAGGTCGGTGTTGGAGTCCGCCAGAAATCCGCCACTGCACCATCCGTATTCATCATGCAGAAACAATGCACCATCGACCTGCACTCTCCGCATAAACGTTGCCTGCGAGACTGCCCACATCGTGTTCGTTTTCAGCTCGATGTTTTCCACTCCGCGCCAGAAATTGCAGCACGCATTGTGATTCGACGGATCGTCCGAAAGCCATCTTGCGGTACATTGCAGGCTCTGTAATTTTGTGTCAGTCGGAAGTTCTCCAAGCCCTGCCACCTGTGTATAAAACCCAACATCCGCCTCGATCGTCTCGTCATACTCTCCCGGCATAAAATAGATGGCATAACGCGCCTCCCCAAACTGATCTGCTTCCTGTTTCTCATAAATAGCATCCAATGTTTGTGCCACCTGCCCCGGATCATCCTCCGGCGAAAAAATATAGGTATTTTCGCCAAATAATTCTGTATGAAACTCTGCATCCCTTGTTGTCATATCTTTTGTATCCATTTTACTGCTTTCCTTTGTTCCACACCCCGTCATAAGCATACACGCTGCCCCGAATAAAAGCAGCATTTTCCCACAGTGTCCTTTTTTCATGATTTTTTCCTCCCTCTCCCTTATCAGCATAACGGTATCCGGGCACAAAAAAAGGACACCTTTTTTCACAAAGGTATCCTTTTTCCATATAGAAATATTTTTTTAAAAGTACTCCATAATAAAGTTTTTCTTTGGATAAAAAATCTGCCCGATGGTTCCATTCTGTATTACCTTCTGATCCAGTATCTCTACCGAATCGTAATCTGATATCTCACCCTCTGCAAATCCCCGGAAAATACCGTGTGCAAAATCTGCAATATCCATGGTAATCTACGGCACCTGATCCTGTGGCATACGCTCAATCGCAGTCAGTGTTCCGTTGGTAAAACGAATCCAGTAACTGCCGTTATTTTGTGGTAATACAGAATTGGTTATCCCAAGGATCACCTGTCCGTTTCCACGGTAAGCCGCCTTTTTCAACACACGCTCCACATTCACCACTCTCACCATGCCAAGCGGTATCTGATTTTCAGAAAAAGCTCCCATAGACCATTCCTTTACCAGACATTCCATCGTCTTGCATGCAGGAATCGTAAAGATTACCTGCACATGATCGCTTTCCATTGTTTTTACCAGTGCTAAAAATCCCTGAAGGCCTTCCTTCCCTGCATAAACTAACCGAGTGCAGACAACAATCTGTCCCTCGTTCCGCATCTCTTTATGGATGGTAAAATAAGCTGACGGCTTCCCACTGCCACGGTAATACAGGTATGTAAACTCCTGATCCTTATACGGATTAGACTCTGTCACAAACGCATATTCATAACCTTCATTGTGGATCATACCGTTATACTTCACTTCCCATGCTCCGTACAACTGCTTTACATCTGAAAGCACCTGTTTCCGGTTGGATTCATCCACCAATACAAAATAGCCATCTTTCATATCAAAAGAAGGAATCATGGACAAAAGATACTGACACTGCTTTCCGAAACATCCAATCTCGAAACCGAATTTCCGATAATACAACATTCATCTACACAAGATCACAGCATAAATTGTGCCACCACATAATTATTTAAGTCCATCCCTTTGTCAGTCAGATAAATCCTGCCCTCACGTTTTAAGAGCAGTTCTTCCTGTTGTAAATGATTCAATGCGTCTCCGTAGACTGCCTCGATTGGAATGCCAAATGCCTGTGTGAATTCTTCCCGGTAAAAGCCGTCCCTCATGCGGAGACCCAAAAACATAAATTCCTCCATCTGCTCGTTCCTTGTAGTCTGCTCTGCTGCCGCATGCAGGTTTACTGCCGGAACCAGTATGTGCGTGCCGTCAGCAGAATAAACCGCACTGCCTGTCACACCCTCAGTTAACGGATACTGCATATAGCAATCGTGAATATTTTCACATTCTGACAGATACGTGTACAGATCCCTCGTATTGGAATACCGTACATTGTCGATCAGGGAAGATGCACCAAGTCCCACACCGAGATAATCGACACGTTTCCAGTAACCGATATTGTGTCTGCACTCATATCCCGGCTTTGCAAAATTGGAAACCTCATACCAGTGATAACCGGCCTCCTTTAAAATGTGCTGTATCATCTTCGTGGTCTGGTACTCCTCCTCCTCCGTCGGGAGAGATTCTGTCTGCATGCCCGCCTCCTGCCTGACTGCATCAAATTTATAAAGATCATAAAAAGGTGTACCTTTTTCTATGATCAGCGAATATGCCGAAATATGCTCCGGTTTTAATTGCAATACACGATGCAGCGAATCACAGAAAATATCCGGTGTCTGTCCCGGCAGAGAACTCATAAGATCAATGTTAATATTCGTAAATCCATGCTTCCGTGCCATATCATATGTCTTTAGAAACTGCTCGTAAGTATGTATTCTGCCAAGTATTTTCAACTCGTCATTATGTGCTGACTGTAGTCCGATGCTGAGACGGTTGATCCCTATCTTACGGTAAACTTCAAATTTGTGTTCCGTAACTGTACCCGGATTACACTCGATCGTGATCTCTGCATCCTGTTCCACCGAAAAATAGTGATATACCGTCTCCATGATTGCCTGCATATAGTCTTCCTTCAGCCAGGAAGGGGTACCGCCGCCGATAAAAATCGTCGTGATCCTGCGGTCTTTATACTTTGCTCCGTAAAAAGCAAGTTCCTTCTGCAGTGCCGCCACGTAACTCTTCTGCGTCTGCTCGTCTGCCGCAAAAGAAAGGAAATCGCAGTAATCACATTTTTTCACACAAAATGGAATATGAATATATAACTCCAAAATCTTAATCCTCGTCTAACTTCAATACGCTCATGAAGGCTTCCTGTGGGATCTCCACATTACCAATCTGACGCATACGTTTCTTACCTTCCTTCTGTTTTTCCAGAAGCTTCTTCTTACGCGAGATATCACCACCGTAACATTTTGCAAGCACGTCTTTGCGCATGGCTTTTACGGTCTCTCTCGCAATGACTTTGCCACCGACTGCCGCCTGGATCGGGATCTCAAATAAGTGTCTTGGGATCTCCTCTTTCAGACGCTCACACATTTTTCTTCCACGCTCGTAAGCACTGTCTTTGAACACGATAAAGGAAAGTGCATCGACCTGCTCCTTATTGATGAGAATATCGAGTTTTACAAGCTCAGACGGCTCATATCCTTTCATCTCATAGTCAAAAGACGCATATCCTCTCGAACGTGATTTTAATGCGTCAAAGAAATCGTAAATGATCTCGTTCAACGGAAGATCGTATTTGATAAGTGCACGTGTTTCCTCCAGATATTCCATGCTGATATAGACACCGCGCCGCTCCTGACATAACGTCATGATTGCACCGACATAGTCTTTTGTCACCATGATTTCCGCGGAAACAATCGGCTCTTCCATATACTCAATCTCGGACGGGTCCGGCAGATTCGATGGGTTTGTCAGGTCAATGATTTCGCCGTTTGTCTTATGCACTTTATATACAACGCCCGGAGCTGTTGTCACAAGATCAAGGTTAAATTCCCTCTCCAGACGTTCCTGGATGATCTCTAAATGAAGCAGTCCAAGGAAACCGCAGCGGAATCCAAAGCCCAAAGCAAGGGATGTCTCAGGCTCAAAATACAAAGAGGCATCGTTGATCTGTAATTTTTCCAGTGCATCTCTTAAATCCGGATACTTTGCACTGTCCGCCGGGTAAAGACCACAATAAACCATCGGATTGACCTTTTTGTATCCCGGAAGTGCCTCTGCACATGGGCGGTCTGCATTCGTTACTGTATCGCCCACGCGGGTATCCCGCACGTTCTTAATGCTCGCACAGATATAACCTACCATACCTGCAGACAGCTCATCACACGGAATAAACTGACCTGCACCAAAGTATCCAACCTCAGTCACTTCGTCCATAGCTCCGGTTGCCATCATTTTGATCTTATCCCCTACTTTTACCGTTCCTTCCTTCACACGGCAGAACACGATCACGCCCTTGTAGGAATCATAAAGCGCATCAAAAATCAGTGCTTTTAACGGTGCATCCGGATCACCGGTCGGTGCCGGTATTTTCTCCACAATCTGCTCTAACACCTGATCGATATTCAGTCCGGTTTTTGCAGAGATCCGCGGTGCATCATGCGCTTCAATTCCGATCACATCCTCAATCTCCTGAATCACTTCATCCGGCTGTGCGCTCGGAAGGTCGATCTTATTGATGACCGGCATAACATCCAGATCATGGTCTAACGCCAGATACACGTTAGCAAGTGTCTGCGCCTCCACGCCCTGTGCTGCATCCACAACTAAAATTGCTCCGTCACACGCCGCCAGACTTCTGGATACCTCATAGTTAAAATCCACGTGTCCCGGTGTGTCAATGAGGTTAAAAATATACTCTTCCCCATCTTTTGCCTTATAAATAATACGGACTGCCTGCGATTTGATCGTGATTCCACGCTCTCTTTCCAAATCCATATTGTCGAGCACCTGTGCCTGCATCTCACGGCTTGTGAGTGTTCCGGTACTCTCTATGATACGATCTGCCAGCGTTGATTTACCGTGATCGATATGTGCGATAATACAAAAATTACGAATCTTACTCTGATCAATTGCCACTCTTTATTTCTCCTGTTTCTTATAAAATAGAAAATTTCTCTTTCAAAGCTTTTCTTTTGCCTATATATGTTACCATACTCACATTGTTTCGGCAATTATTATATGAAATCCCGACTATACTATCCTACATTTATTTTGCTATACGAGCAGACTCTTCGTATAGGCTTCTTTCGGATCGTGAAAAATATCCTCTGTCTCCCCTATTTCAATCACTCTTCCATCCTTCATGACCATGATACGGTCGCACATATAATAAACCACATTGATATCATGGGATATGAACAGATATGACAGGTTCATTTCTTCCTGCAGCTTCTGTAAAAGTTCCATGATCTGTGCCTGAATGGTCACATCCAGTGCAGACACCGGTTCATCTGCAATGATAAACCCCGGATTTGTGATAAGCGCCTGTGCGATACTGATTCTCTGTCTCTGTCCCCCGGACAATTCGGATGGCAGACGATGGAAATACTTCTCATCCATTCCGACACGGGCAAGCATGTCATAAGCCGCCGCCTTACGGTCAGCCTTAGACATTGCACACTTTTTATCCAGAATACCGGCTGCCCTGAGCGGTTCCATCAATAGCCACCCGATCGTTTTGGATGGATTCAGGCTGCTGTACGGATCCTGAAAAATCATCTGTGGGCGGCTGACATGACAGCTTACCTCTCCCGACATATGCTCCTGCATTCCAAGGATTGCCTTGGAAAGCGACGTCTTTCCGCAGCCGCTCTCACCGACCAGACCGAGACTTTCTCCCTCATACACATCAAAACTGACATGTTCTACCGCATATTGTTTTTCTTTCTTTTTGAAAATAGAATTGGATCTGTCTTCATAATATACAGACAGATCTTTTACTGTAAGAACCGTTGTATTGCTCTCTTTCTTTACGGAAACCCTCGGCTTTAACCTGGAAGGAACTGCCTCGATCAGATTTCTTGTGTATGCTTCCTTCGGATGAATGAAAATCTTCTCTGTTTCATCTGCTTCCACCACAACTCCGTCTTTCATAACAACGACCTTATGGCAGATACGTCTTGCCAGATTCAGGTCATGTGTAATAAAAAGCATTGCATTCTGTTCACTCTTGTTGATGTCTTTTAACAATTCCACGATCTGTGTCTGGATCGTCACATCCAATGCCGTCGTAGGCTCATCTGCTATGATCAGATCCGGATGCAGGATCACCGCCATGGCGATCATCACCCGCTGTCTCATGCCTCCGGACAGCTGGTGCGGATAACTGTCATAAACCTTCTTCGCATCCTTAAGCCCGACTGCCTGAAAAGTTTCCAGTACTTTTTCGTAACGCTTCTCTTTCTCTAGATCCGTATGAAGCCTTACGATCTCATCCACCTGGACACCGGCTTTTTTTGTCGGATTTAAGGAGGTCATCGGCTCCTGAAATATCATGGACATCCGGCTTCCCTGAAATCTGCGGTACAGCCGCTCATCAAACGGTCTGTCTGCTTCTCTTAATACTTCCCCATCCACGATTATTTTCCCGGATGTCACCTGTGCCTGCTTTGACAGAAGCCCCATGAGTGTCAGTGAGGTGATTGATTTTCCGGATCCTGATTCTCCGACAATTCCTACGATCTCACCACTGTCCACTTCTATATTTACATGCTTAACAACTTCCATACCATCAAAAGAAACGGATAAATCCTCTATCTGAACGATTTTTTTCTGTTTGCTGTCTTTTTGCTGTTCCACTTTCATATACTTATCCCCAGTCTGTCATTCATTCTACCACACAGCCTCTACTCTGCCCTGCTCCCGTCCCATTTCCGGATACCTTCGCCCAGCAGTGAAAATCCAAGCACCACCCATACGATCGCAAGTCCCGGGAAAAGTGCATACCAGGGTGCTGTCTGCAAATATCCCTGTGCATCTGACAGCATCATGCCAAGACTGGCATCCGGTGCCTGTACTCCGATTCCAAGATAGCTCATACCAGACTCCGCAAGGATCGCATTATTAAAACCGATCATCACTGAAACGAGCAGCACGGAAAAAATATTAGGTAAAATATGTACGAACAGAATACGAAGCCTGCTTACTCCCATCAGCCTTGCTCTTTTTATATAATCCGCATCACGAAGACGTAAAAATTCTCCGCGGACAATCCGCACAAAGCTTGGGATAAATACGATCCCAAGTGCGATGATCACATTCTGCCTGCCTTTTCCAAGTAAAGATATGATCACAAGCGTAAGCAAAATACTTGGGAATCCGTTCACCGCATCCGTGATACGCATGAGGATCTCATCTAAAATGCCTCCGAAATATCCGGTAAATGCTCCTAACAAAACACCTGCCACAGCTGAAAAAAGGACAACAGATGTGCTGATCACAAGCGTTGTTCCCAATCCCTGCATCACTCTTGAAAAAATGTCCCTTCCGAAATTGTCTGTTCCAAAAATATGATGCATGGAAGGTGCTGTAAATTTCTCTGCCGCCGACATGGCAGTTGTACTGTATGGTGTCCAGAAATATCCTAAAATCCCCAAAAACACAGCAAGACCTGTCATAAACAGGCCTGCTGCAAGATATCCGTTCCATTTTTTTCTTTTCTTATTTTCCATAGGTTTCACACTCCGTATCACAAGCCTATCCCTGCACAATGCCGCCTGCTCCTCTGCAAAAGGAAACATCTGTCCTGCGGCTTTTATTCACTCTTACGGATTCTCGGATCGATCACCCGGTAAAGAATATCCACGATAAAATAAACAAAAATCACCACGAATGTAATGTACAAAATCAAAATCTCCACAACCGGAAGGTCTCTTGTTCCGACCGAACTGATCAGAAGCCTGCCGATCCCAGGAAGTGCAAACACCTGTTCTACCACGATACTTCCTGCCAAAATTTCTGCGATCATCATGCCGAGAAATGTAATGACCGGCATCATGGCATTTTTTAAGACATGGCCAAACATGACCTGATTCTTGCTGCAGCCCTTGCTGTAAGCAGTCCTCACATAGTCAAGCTTCATCTCCGTCAACATGGAATTACGCAAAAAGCGTGCAGTCATCGCTATTTTCGGTAAAGCGATCGAAATTGCCGGGAACAGTAAATATGCTAAAAATCCGGTCATATTCTCCTGATAACTTATGTACCCGCCCGGTACAAACCATTTTAATACAATGCCACACAGGTAAGTCACTAAAATTCCAAGAAAAAATGATGGAACCGCCATCGTGACCTGCGTTAAGACTCCAAAGACTGCATCTAAGAACCTGCTTCCACATTTTGCCCACAATACCCCCAAAGGAATTGACACAAGTACGATCATGACAAATGAAATCACTGCCAGATAAAGTGTCACCGGCAGCTTATCTCCTATCAATTCCTTCACGGGCATCATTTCATTCATATTCTTGGAATACCGGTAACTCACGCCAAAATCCCCGTGCAGTACATCATCTGCCCAGGAAATATACCGTTCTACCGGTGGTTTATCCAATCCAAGCTCTTCTCGAAGCTGTGCCTCTCTCTCCGGTGTTGCCTCCGTTCCTAATATGGAACGTACCACATCTCCCGGAATTACCTGAAAAGCAAGGAAAGCAGCTACTGAAACGAGAAACAATGTCATAATGAGAGTGCATATTTTTTTTATTAAAAATTTCATGTGTCTGCTTTCCTTTCTGATCAGATGATAACGGCACTATTTTTTGTGTCCGTCTTATTTTACAAAGTAAACTGTACTCATATCCTGTACATAAATCGGATAGAATTTGTATCCTGCAAGGTTCTTATTAAATGCTGTTGTGTTCGCCGGAACCTGGATAAATGCACTGGCTGCTTCCTCAGCAAGAATTGTCTGAAGCTTTTTATAGTCTGCTGCCTTCTCTGCTGCATCCTGTGTTTCCTGTGTCGCTTTCCAGAGTTCATCATACTCTGTGCTCTTGAAGTTCACAAAGTTCTTTTTCGAATCTGTCTGGAAACGGTTCAACAGATATCCCGGTGTCAGGTCACTGCATGTGATACCACTGATCGTTGCCTGATACTCTCTGTTGGTATAAACATCTTCTAACCAGGTATTCCATTCTACAGCATCAATCGTTGCGTTGATTCCCACTGCTTTTAACTGTTCTACCACAACCTCTGCGGTCTGCATGTGGAACTCATAAACAGATGGAACTGCGATCGCAAGATCAAATCCATCTGCATATCCTGCCTCTGTAAGAAGCTCTTTTGCCTTTTCCACATTGGCAGAAGTACCATAAAGATCATTTAAGTCCTCATAGTAGTCTTTTAATGTAGGGAGCATTGCGGAGCTGATGAGTGTTCCGTTTCCGCCGGCTACGAACTCATTCACCATATCTTTATCCAGTGCGTAGCAGATCGCCTGACGTACCTTCACATCAGAAAGCGGCTCATAGTCATTGTTTAAGAACAATGCCTGCACAACATTGGATGGAGATGAGATCACATTAAAGCTGTCCTTTAACTCGTTCGCCTGGGAATCTGTCAGGTATGCATAAATATCAATGCTTCCACCCTGAAGCTCTAACAATGCAGTATCTGCACTTCCCACAATTTTAAAATCTACCTCATCAAGATAAGGAAGTCCTTCCTGCCAGTAATTTTCATTCTTCGCAAGAACGATTCCCTCCTGTGGAGTGTAAGAAACAAAAGAAAACGGTCCTGTTCCAACCGGATCCGCCTCTGCATCTTCTCCGCTTCCTGCAGGAATAATTGCAGTTACAAAACTGTAGATCAGTTCTGTATTCGGTGTATCCACTGTCACCTGAACCGTCTTATCATCTAAAATATCAACTGCCTGAATTGTCTGTAAAGTTGCAACTAATGGCGTTCCATCTAAAAGACCTGCCACTCTTTCTAATGAGTACTTCACGTCCTCACATGTCACATCGTTACCATTATGAAACTTCACACCATCTCTCAATGTAAAAGTATATACTAATCCATCGTCTGAGATGCTGTAATCACTTGCTACAGCGCAAATCAGGTTACCGTTCTCATCCGGTTTTACCAAACCTTCGAAAACATTAAACAGAATCTCTTTAGTTCCTGCCGCAGTTGCCTTATGTGGGTCAAGACTGTCAATATCCTGCTGTATGCCTACAACAACGGAGCCGCCGTATACAGGTCCTTCACTGATTTCTGTCTCCTGTACATTCTGCTCCTTAGAGGAAGTATCCTCCGAAGACTCTCCTGTGCCATCTGCGCCACATCCGCCCAGTACAGCCATTGCCAGAAGTGCCATGAAAAGAATGTGTAATCTTTTTTTCATAATTTGCTCTTCTCCTCTTCGAATTGCTTTTTCCTCTCATTATTCAATTGCTTTTTTATTCTATCACACAACATGAAAAAAACAAGCTATTTTGTTAATTTTTTGACAATTTTAATTTTTCCATTTATAAAGCATCTCATCCTGCAGTATTTCTTCTGTCGGAACCGTTGGATTCTGGATATTTTTTAATGTTACTGTTACAACTCCATCTTTATAACTTGAAACCACATCCGTTGAAAAACACTTTCCCGGAGCTACAGCCTGCTGTCTGTTGGGATACATCGTCCACATCTGAATCAGGTTATAATCCTTATCATATAACAGTATCTTAGCACACAAATCATCATTCTCATTACTTGTAAGTCTAAGAACAGCCGGACGCCTGTTTCCTGCATTATCGATAAATTCACTAATAGTTTCGTTTTCTTCATCCAGACATCCCGTTACATTTATATATCCCTTTGCCTCAAGTTGTTCTACTGTCACATTTTTATCCAGATCCAACAATTCATTCCATGCTTTGTCACCTGTCATTCCCCATCCTGTTTTCTTTAAATAGAAGAAACATATTCCAAGCATCGCCAATGCGATGAGGCATAATGCCACATATATTCTCTTTTTCCCCATATATATCCTCCTTAGCCGCTGACATTATTGTTAAAATAAAGATTTGATTCCGATAAGTTTTTTCTTCATTTCATTTTCCTCTTCTAAACTCGATTATAATATATATATGCAATTTAATCTACTACTTTAAACTCTTCGTTTTCAACAGCCTGTGCTTTTATTTGTTCATAATAATCCTGCCATTCTTCTTCTATTTCATTTATGCTTTTTGCCTGTGGCGCAACTTCTTTAAACTCTTTTTCCTTTGCTGCCATATACTTCTGTATCGGCAAATCTTTTTTATATACTTCGAATTCATAATTCCAATAATCTTCTTCTGAATCGAATTGCTCTATAATCGCCATTGCATCTTCTTTATTATCAGACTGTTCAATAAATACCTTTAACTTTTCTAGATAATCATATACTTCTTGATCTGTCACTGTATACCCTGCTTCAATTGCCTGCTGATATAACGCTTCCCTCTCCTCCACATATAAAACAGCCTGTTTCCTTGCATCCTCTTGATTCATTCCAAAAGTAGTATAAAACATCATTGCCTGTTCTACTTCCTTATTTGTTATAACTCCATTCTTTCCTCTCGCATATATCATTTCATTTCCATTTTCATCATTTGCATATTGTTTAAGCAAATTTCCCCAATCAAAAAACTTAGATGTATAAGATGGCTCCGCAAATGTTTGAACACCTGCCATGAATAATAAGATTCCCATAAATAAAGATGCGCACAATGCCTGTATCTTTTTTTTCATATAACCCCACCTCCTACTTTGTATTCAAATTTAATCTAACAGAATCTGCTGACGAAGCTGGCATACCTCCACTACAAGACAGCATAAAACTTAATGTTCCTGTATTACTTGTTGTTGCAGAATATGTTACAGATGTCGTATTATCATATGTTGAACCATTTTCCCATTTAGATGTATCAACATATAATTGTCCCTTCGTCCAGCTCGAAAAAACGGTTCCATTTGAATGTTTGACGTTGTCCAAACTACATACAGGACATGATGTTGTATATGCCCTATTAAAAAATACTGTCTTTGATCTTCCTGTAAATTTATTGTTACTTCCACTCGCTGTATAATTTTCATTGTAATGAACCTCAACGGTTATTGTAGACCACCCACCCCCCGGAACTGCAAATAATTGTTTCTTTTGAGTAGAATTTGTTATTACTCCTGCTTTAACCGGATAACTTATAAAACAAACTAGAAAAAACAAAATTAAAAAACAAATACATTTTCCAGATATCTTTTTTTAATTCAAACTCATTTGTTAAAACTCCCTTCTACTAAATAATTAACTTTTGTCAACTGATCACAAAATAATTTTCTTCATGCTGCCAATATCAAGAAGTCACTACATCTTGCTCTACTGAATTAAACTTTCTTTAATTCCAAACACCATTATTAATATTTTCACCCCTTTCACAACTACACATCATCATTTAATCGTTAACCAGCGCTGATTTTTTATTTATCATTTCCGTTATCCAAAGTTATGATAAATAAATTATTCTATACTTCAATAATACCAATTTCATCTTCGAAACAACATGACGTTTCATTAAAATATTTTTTCAATAAAACGTCATTTTATTTTGAACTACCTGCACCTAAAATGAATGTATTCAAAAGAAAAGGAGAATGAATTCATATGAAAAAAAACAAAACTTTATTTATTTTATTATTATTACTTGTCACCGTGAATTTCGGAAAATACACCTTTATCAGTTCTGCTTCGTCTGTTGCTCCGACATCACTTTTAGGTGAAAATGATAACAAAAATATTTAATCTTCTTCATTTATCTTTTTCAAAAACTGTAAGATAGTTTTGTAGACTCTTTGAGTTCCATACATTCTGCTTAATACCAATGCATATAATAAATATCTTTTCACATCTTGCTTTTCATTAATATT
>OGOE01000530.1_pt1 | contig 37022 bp, 59 predicted proteins | sample 1552611 | NCBI WGS metagenome assembly OGOE01 (sample SAMEA2580129, study PRJEB22360) | human gut metagenome | biome: human gut; feature: human-associated habitat; material: faeces | place: Denmark | collected 2008/2010
TTCCAGTAATGGTGTTATGAGATATTGCATATCAGATCACCTGTCTTTCCCGCAAACATTCCGAAAGATCTGTCTTGTTAATGAGCATGACAGTTTCACTCCTTGCAGCCGAAGCCATTGACGGTGAACACAGGCATTCGCACTGAATATCCGATATAGACATATCCATAACATACGCTTTCATCATTTTACTGACTGTTTCTCCGTCGATATCACTCCCGTATTCCTGTAAATCCTCTACGCAGTCAGTGAATACAACGCCGAACAATGTCTTGCTTGCACCATAAATATCATCACGCCGAGCAACGCTCTTGGGAATGTATATGGTATCCGCTTCGATCAGCTTCAAAAGCTCTGGTATAGAATAATCTGCCATGTGCTCCTCCTTCCTTTTTCGGGCAACAAAAAAGGCTTCCGTACACTTACATTCCTGTAAGCATACGGAAGCCTTCACTTCTCGCATAAAAAATTGTTAATTCTCAATAGGTCAATAAAAAAACTTGACCTATTGAGAAGCAAGAGATATGTGCAAACATTACTCTCTTTGCCTTTCAATAGGTTCAAGTTAAAACTACTTTGGCTCCCCAGCGCAGAGGGAGCACAATCCGCTGAGGAGCTATCTGACACGTCTGATAGCGGTATATCAACGCTTTTGCCGTCCTTATCTTTGAAAATGGCCGTGAGCTTGTCGTCGTAAACATACACCTTTGATATCATGATGTCGGCGATAGCTTTCTTGCCCTCGGTGGTGTTGATATCGGTTGCAAGGATATCATCTATAAACACGGTGATCTGCTCCACAGAGGGGACATTGTCGGTCATCGCCTGAGACAATCGGAGGGCGGAGCCGAGTTGCTCCTTGCGCTCTTCCAGCTCCCTTACCTTATCGAACAGAAGCTGATTTCCGCCTGTCTGAGCTATGGCGTTCACAACGTTCTCAGCCTGCTTAGTGCATTCGGTCAGCTCCTTTTCCAGTTCGGCAGGCGCATACTCATTTCTGACCGTCTGCAAATACATCTGATAAATGGTCTCGGCAGTCTCCGCCTTGTCCATCTGCTCAAACGCTGACCGTGCTGCTCTGCACACCTCGTCCTCTATCAGATATTTATTCTCCAGCTTCTTGTGGCAGCCTGACTTTTTCTGCACGCCGTTACAGCGGTAATAATAGTGCTTGACCCCGTTGCGTCCTGTGCCTGACAGCCCGCTCATAGGCTCTCCGCAGTGACCGCAGTATAATTTGCCCGACAAATAATAATCGGCTTTGGCGGTGTTCTTGGCGGCTCTCTTGCGGTTGGTTATCAGCTTTTCTCTTACAGCCTCAAAAACTTCATTGGGTATCATCTGCGGTATTCCTCCCTCGATCACTATATCGTCGTATTTGTAAATGCCTATGTATTTTTCATTAGCCAGCATATTGTAAAAACTGTTTGTGGTAAACGGTCTGCCTCGGCGGTTGCGATAGCCCTGGGCGTTCAGATGATCGGCTATGTCAGTGAGCCTCTCCCCCTCTGCGTACATTCGGAACACAGTTTCGGGTATAATTCGGGTCTCATCATCAATGACCAGCTTCTTGTCAACGACCTTGTAACCCAGCGGGATATGTCCCGTTGTCTGAGCCTTCATTGCCGACTGCCGCATTCCTCGGATAGTCTTTTCCCGAAGATCGGCGCTGTAGTATTCGTTTATTGCTTCAATGATATGGGTCATCATCTGACCGCTGGCATCGTCCCCGAAGCTCTCCATGACGGACAGCAGCTTCACGCCGTTTTTAGCTAAAATCTGGCGGTTTACGGCGCTGTCTATGGTGTTGCGTGCAAAGCGGTCAAGTTTCCACACAATAACACTATCCCACTTGTGCATGGCGCTTTCATGAAGCATCTGCTGGAAGGCGGGGCGGTCGTCATTTTTACCTGTCATGGCTCGGTCTATGTATTCCCGCACGACTGTTATGCCGTGCTGCTTGGCGTAGTTGTAGCAGTCGTAGAGCTGTCCCTCGATGGACTGCTCCGTTTGCTTGTCGGACGAATACCGGGCGTATATTACGGCGGTTTTCATATATTTGTTATCACTCCTTGACATTTGGAGGAGGATATGGTATAATTCACATTGAAAGAATGGTGAATGTACCACATTCTCCTGCGCTCCGAGAGATGTTCCAGCATCTTTTGGGGCGTTTTTTTTTATTTATCTCTTGATATGTAATAAAATATATGGTATAATATAAATATACACATATCTCGCTATTATAAATTTGAAAGGGTGTTTTATATGACTGAACATTATGAAATATCTTCTTTTTTGCTTGAAAACTTATCAAAATCAATGAATTTACTTTGCAAAACAGCTCAAAAGCTTGATAACGATGAATTAAATCAAGCTGTCGATGCCCTTAAGACAGAACTTAATGATTTGCCAAAATCTTTTTCTGTCAATATTACAGTCAATAAAGAAAAAGGTCTGCGTGCTATTGCAAGGTCTGATTGACCCGTGCTCTATCTCTTCCAAACACTTTTCTGATTCTAAAAGGAATAGAAATTTTACTTTTTTCAGCTTCATCTCTTAAAATATCAAGCTGTGCATTATAATAATCCCTAAGATATATGTATTTATCACGAACTCTTTTGTCAGTGCGGACACAGAGTTCGTGTTCTATTTCTCTGCAAATTGTTTCAAAAAGTGATTCTGCATCTTCTCGGCTCATACGGTTTAATTCAACATCACAAGCACATCGTATCATAGCAAATCCAAAGTAGTTTGCGAGAAACAGTTCCTCATCTGCTTCAAGTATCATAATATCACTTAGATATAAAAGTTCCTTTTCTCCAACACTTGCAGCATATGTATCATATACACTTCTTGGGAAGATTATACGGGGTGTAACTGCCAACAAGCACTCTAATTCGTGAGCATCTACAAAAGCTCTGCCAAATGCAATGTTACCGTCAGAATAAAATTCACCATATGCAATTCCGCCACGGCAGGGTAATCTATATTCTCTGTAAAGGTTAAAAACCACAGTATCAACAATAAGAACCAATATTTCAAGTGATCTGTAAGTCTCCTCAGGAACCGCTATCACAATCGTATCTGATATAACGTTCAAAGTAACGCTATCGAGCATTTCTTGAGTGAAATCATTATTAGGATTATCTATAACAAGAGCTGTAAACCTGGGTATATCTGTAAATATGTCTTTAACATAGCTAAAAGAGTTGCTGCGGACATATTGAGAAAAACCCAGAATATCAATTGCAGCCACATAGTAATTTTTATATGATATTTCTCCCATTTTTCCTCCTCTCTCCCCGTTCCGTATGGTTCGGGGGATTTTTTATTTCATTAAATCATCGATTACCTTATTATTTGATAATACTATGATGACATTTAAGCCAGAAGCTGACGTTAATGTTATTTCTCCGCATTTGCAGATATTAAGTTTTTTATTATCCTTAAATCGTTTGTCTGGACTGCCATTGCGATTTACATATTTCCATGTATATCCTACTATCTCAGAGTCGGAGCAAACTTGTGCACCAGTGATGTTACGCTTGGAATACGATATTTTTATATCATCATAGTTTACAGCACCTATTTTTCCGCTGCGTATAATCAGTAGTTTATCAGGAAGAAAGACCAGTTTTTCTGAAAACATATTTATACAACATATATCGATGTTTGTGCGCATAAAGCGAGGACATCTACGTGTCATTGTCAATGGTTTTAAATTTACAACAGTATTTGCGCCTGAGTGATATTTTCTATCTGTTACAGCTGTTGATGTAATTTGCTGCCATTTCCCTCTGCTTGTATTTACAAAATCCCATGATGCACAATAGTTATTATAATTTTCGCTGGATTCGGCATCGAGATTATAATCCATATCAACAACAGCGAGAAGCAGGATTGCAATAGACACCGCTAAAAAAGCAGCGATAGATATGTACATTATAACGGGGGAAAAAGAAAATCGGTCATATAACCCCACGGATATACAGGGACCGAAGATAGCCAAAATAATGGCGAGCATCTGCGAGTAATAGGCGATTTTAAGACGTTTTAATAAATCATCATATTCAGCTGGCTGAAAATTAGTTATATCTGCACTTGTGGTATTTGATGTAACGCCAAGCCCTATTTGAATGTTTTCGGTTTCTGGCGATGGTTGTGACGCATGGGACGGCCTTCCGCCGCCTTTTCGCCCCTTGCTGCCTAAAGTATAATAAAGACCCGTGCCTGGTATGGTTATTCTGCTTGTAACTCGTCTGTGAGGGCTTATGGTTGTTCTAAAGCCCTTTGTTCCAATACTATAGCCTATGCCTGAACTACTAAAATTTATTCTAACGCCACAGCCCAATTTTACGCTTTTTCTGAACTTAAGTCCCATAAAATCACGTCCTTAGTTAGTATTGTTATATTTTACATAGCCTCGACTTCTTCAAGCGATGCACAAATATTATCGAAGTCATCTCGGCGTATATGTTCCAGTTCATGTTTGACTGCCTTTTTCTGTTCTTCCCACGACAGGTGAGAATTTATGTAAACATTATAAAATCCGTCAGAGTCCATTACTGTCACGCCTTTAATGGTGTACGGCAGATCTATGTACCTGATTATGTAATCAATCATTCTCACCATTCCTTAAAGCTTCAATGATTTTTACAGTTTTCAATATATCCTCTTTAGTTGCTTTTTTGCTGGCACTAAAGAGGATTTTCATTTCTGGGCGGGTGCGGAGGCTGTCAACTATTTCTCTGACTTCGTCATCTATAAATAGAGGCTCCCCGTGCTCATCATAGGCTTTTACGCTATTAGCGTCTTTGCCAAGAAGGTAATCTGTTGATACGCCAAAATATTCTGCAAGTTTACTCATCGAGCTTGTACTCAATTCTGCTGACCTTTCCATTTTGAGGTCTGTTAACGATCCCCTGCTCACTCCTGCATCTTTACACATTTTCGTTATATTAACGCCTTTGTTTTTGCAAAGTTGTTCGATAGTTTCATACAATTTAGACATAAATATGCACCTGCTTTTATACACACTGACAAAGTTATGCCAATCCGTAATTTTACTATTGACATTTACGCCTAAACGTAATATAATAAAATCACAGTTACGGCAGAACGTAAAAATAATATCTTGCAACTATATTATATTACATTTTTCCGTAACTGTCAATCGTGATATTTTACAATATGGGAGGTGTTAATTTGTCAGAATACAAAAAGCCATTATGCAATTACGGTAAAAAGGTCAAGCTTGCTCTTATGGAGCAAAATCGAAGGCAGGAATGGCTAATATCTGAAATCAAACGCCGATATCCCGGCATCTATGTTGACAGTTCCAACCTGTACAAAATTCTTGTGGGGGATATAACAAGCGGTAAGGTTGTTTCAGCTATCAACGAAATCCTTTCTATATCAGTATAGCACCGCATTTGGGCGAAAATTAGGACAGACAAAAATGAAGGGAAGTGAGAAAATGGAGAACAAATCTAACTTTACAGCCACGGAAGCAAAAAATCTCCTCTGGGAACATATAAAAATGCTCTCAGAGGAGGCGAAAAGGGAGCATACCGCTGAGGGGCTTGACAGATTAACGGCTGCTATCTGCAACGCTCTGCTTGCTCTCTTCAATCTGTGACTTTTGATGCTTGACATCAAATAACGCCTTTTGAGCCAATATCTTCAATGCGCAACTATTGTTAATACGAAGCTCACAAGAGGTTATACAGCCACACCAATTTTTTATGTCCTTACCATTACTCATAAAAGGACAGAAACTCATTTATATCCCCCCCTTCACTGTAAATTGTCATCATTATACAGCGTAAGAGGTGGGTTGTCAAGGAGTTGAAAACATGGAAGAGAAATTCAAAGTCAAAAGAGCGCCAAAGGAAGCGCCTATCGAGTTTGCCCAGCTGAGGACTTACCCCGAAGCTGCAAAAATGGTCGAGGAGGTCATGCAGATCACCAACAACACCAAGGCCCAGACCGTTTATGATATGGTCAAATACGCTTATGACCATATGGAGATCATTGAGCAGTAAACTTATTATCTGTCCGGGACAGGAAGGAGATGAGGAGAAGTTGCCATACAGAACCGTTAAACCCGCTTATCCGGCACTGGAAGTAGAAATTGCCTGCAGGCAAATAAAGAAGAAAGACATAGCGAAAGCAGTTGGGATCAGCGCTGACTACCTGAGCAAAAAACTGACGGGGCGTTCAGGCTTCACACTTGATGAAGCTCTTGCAATACATGAAAAATACTTTTCAGATGTTCCGGTACAGGTACTGTTCAAAAAAAGCGGCGAAGTACATTCGCACTCCGCCAAAGAAAACTAAATTTTGCCAAGGAGAAATAAATATGAATGAAACCACAAAGCCCATCATCAGAGAAATGATGTCCGAAAGCGGACGCAGGATTGTCCTCGTAAACGAGCCAAGCCCTGAGATTATGGCAAAATGTCTCAAGCGTATCATCGACAAGAAGCTGCTTGAAGCGGCTAAGGAAAAGGCAGGTGTAAAGTAATGAGCACATACAACGTATATGTCCACCTCAGGTTCAAGGGTGGCGCATTCAACGATGTGTACAGCGTATCGGCTGGGTCGAGAGAAGCTGCCGAAGCTAAGGCAAGGGACAGGATTTTCGCTGAAAACAGTCTTGACGATCTGGTCGAGGCGGTTATCACAGATTGCAAGGAGTGCTGATATGGCGAGAAAGAAGAAGTGTGATGCTTCTAAGGTCTCCAAAGCCCCAAGCATCGGAGAGGTATGCCGCAGAGCCGGTGAGCTTGGCATGACATACGGCAGATATGTACAGTCGTCCCAGTACATCATCGACACTGCGGACGACGGGTGCTTTGCAAAGAAAAGAAAGGAGAAAAGCAAGTGATAGCAGTAATATTTGAGACAGCTTATCATGTCTCAGCTGTTGGCATTGTCGTTATACTCTCGATTTTTACGCTGTGCCAGTATATCGAAAACATTCGCCTTGCAAGTGAGAACGATGACGACGAATAAAGAAAAAGCCGTGACGGCGGCAACCGTACACGGCAAAAAGATAAATAAGACAGCCTTATTATAAGGCATTTAGGAGGATTTGTCAAGTGGATATCAAGACATTCCAACAATATCAGCAACTACCTTACGAAAGCAAGATTTCCCATGCCGCTAAAATGGCAAAGGATTTCTATAACACTATTACTTCACCAGTCGGAGATTACAATGCCAACTGCCATGTATCTGTCGGGGGCTTGGACAGCATAACGCTGTTGTGTTTTCTCAGATCTATCGGCATTGATGTTCCTGCAATATCTGTATCTATCCTTGAAGATAGGGGCAATCAGGAAATACATAAACAATTAGGCGTAATTCCGATAAAGCCATATATGTCCAAATCGAAAGTCCTTCAGGACTTAGGATTTCCGGTTATTTCAAAGGCAAAAGCTAACAAGATAAACTATCTCCTCACTCCCGACAGCGAAAAGCAGACGTTTATCCACGCCATAATGACGGGAGATATGGGCGAGCAGGGACATTTTCAGCACAGCAATAAAATAAAATTGCCTGAAAAATGGATAAAGCTTTTCGGGTACAATTACCGAGAGCACCGTCCTGACCTGGCTTTCACAAAGCCGCCCGAATTTAAAGTATCATCAAGATGCTGTTATTATATGAAAGAAAAGCCCGCAGACGATTGGGCGAAAGAGCACAACAGTTACCCTTATTTGGGGCTTATGGCTTCCGAGGGCGGACAGAGGGAAATGGGACTGATGAAAAACGGCTGTAATTATTACGGCAAGAATACTGTTCGTTCCTGCCCATTTGCAATATTTTCCCGTCAAGACCTTTTACAGCTGGCTCTTGACTTGAACGTTCCCGTTCCGAGAGCATATGGCGAGATAAAGCGCAAAGATGACGGCACACTGTACACCACGAGGGCGCAAAGGACAGGCTGTTCGATGTGCGGGTTTGGAATACATATGGAACAGAGACCCCACAGGTTTGACAGGCTTCGTGAAGATAATCCCAAGGAATGGCACTACTGGATGTATGAATGCTGCACTGACAGCGATGGTGAAAAATATGGCTGGGGGCGTGTCCTCGACTACATAGGTGTTAAATGGCAGGATATCCCCCAAACCAACGAACAAATATCACTTTTTGAGGAGGAATAAGAATGGAAACAAACGACATAATACAGGCTCCTGCTCAGAGCAGCGCCGCAATATCGGAAATTGTGCAGCAGCCGTCTGCAAATATCGTGGCTGATTTTTCAAGGGCGTACAAGCTTGCAAAAGTCATTGCAACGGCTGACATTATCCCCGACAACTATAAAAACAAGCCTGCCGACTGCGCCATCGCTGTAGATATGGCTGACAGAATGGGTGTATCTCCAATGATGGTCATGCAAAACCTTTATGTGGTCAAAGGAAAGCCCTCATGGAGCGGGCAGGCTTGCAAGGCTCTCATTGAAGGCTGCGGCAAATTCAAGCCGGGCAGCGTCCGCCCTGTATATATCGGCACGAAGGGCACCGATGACCGAGGCTGTTATCTGTCGGCTGTATGGGCTGACACGGGTGACAGAGTGGAAGGTCCCGAGGTCACGCTGAAAATGGCGAGGGCTGAGGGGTGGCTCGGTAAAAACCCAAAATGGACGAATATGCCCGAGCTTATGCTTGCATACAGGGCATCGTCATTCTTTGCGAGGGTCTATTGCCCCGAAGTCCTTATGGGCGTACACGTTGAGGGCGAGGTTGAGGACATTCAGCCCGTTGAAAGAATTGAACTGTAACGGAGGATATGAAAAATGAAGGCTACCAAGATAAAAATAAAGAACCTTTTCGGCATCACCGAGACCGAGCTTGACGGCAGATCTGTCGAGATCACAGGTACAAACGGTACAGGCAAGACATCGGTAATAGATTCTATCAGATATGCTCTTACCAATGGAAGCTCCCGTGATTATGTTATCCACAAGGGCGAAAAAGAGGGCGAGATCATAGTTGAGACTGACACAGGTATTTACATCAATCGTAAGAAGCGCACCGAGCAGGCTGATTATAAATCCGTAAAGGACTGCGGCAAAGAGGTATCATCTCCCGAAAACTTCCTCAAACAGCTCTTCACTCCCCTGCAGCTTGACCCTGTAGCTTTTACCCAGATGACCAAAAAGGAGCAGAACAGGGCTATCCTCGACCTTATCGAATTCCCCTGGGACCTTAACTGGATAAGGGAGCAGTTCGGTGAAATTCCTCAGGGCATTGATTACAGTCAGAACATATTGCAGGTGCTTTCGGATATTCAGTCCGAAAACGGCGATTATTTCAAGAGCAGGCAGGACATAAACCGTGATATCCGCAATGAGAAGGCATTTATTGGGGATATCGCCAAGGATATTCCTGAGCATTTCAATGCGGCGGAATGGGAGAGCTTCGACCTTGCGGAAGCTTACAAGAAGATATCCGCCGCAAAGGAAATGAACAGCCGCATTCAGAGGGCAAAGGTTTTCAGAGACAGCTATGACAACAAGATACGGGGCTTTCAGGGTGAAAAGGAATCGGCTGTAGCTGCCGAAAAGCTGGCGGTATCCAATCAGCGTGAGGCTATTCTGAAATCAATCGAGCGTATGAAGGCGGAGATTGCAGCAGGCGAAAGCAAGCTTGCTTCCCTTGACGGAATACTTGCTGACAAGATAGCACTTGCGGAAAGCCGTTACAATGAGAATGTGGCAAGGCTTGATTCCGATATCAAGGTTGCTGACGAATATGCGGACAAAATTCCCGTTGAAACGGCTCCTCTGGAAGAGCAGGCGGCGCACGCCGAGCAGATGAAAAAATATATCAACGAGTACAACCGTATGAGGAATATGCAGGAAGAGGTCAAGGAGCTTACCGCCGCTTCGGACAAGCTTACAGCAAAGATAGAGCTTGCCCGCAGTCTTCCCGGAAAGATACTCGAAACCGCTTCTATCCCCATTGAGGGCTTCACGGTGGAGAACGGCATTCCCCTTATACACGGTCTCCCCGTTTCCAACCTCTCAGAGGGTGAACAGCTTGAGCTTTGCGTTGACGTTGCTCTGAGCAAGCCCAACAATTTACAGATAATTCTCATCGACGGCGCTGAAAAGCTCAGTGCGGAAAACCGTGAAAAGCTGTACAACAAGTGCAGGGAAAAGGGTGTGCAGTTCATCGCCACAAGGACAACTGACAGTGCGGAAATGGAGGTAACATATTTATGATACCCCACAGCATAACTCAGACCGACTATTTTTCGCCGGAGAACAATCTGAAATATATGGGCGTGTCTCAGTTCAAGAGCTTTGAAAAATGTGAGGCGGCAGCCCTTGCGGAGCTGCACGGTGAATATGCTCCCGAAAAGACTACCGCACTTCTTGTAGGCTCGTATGTCGATGCACATTTCGAGGGCACGCTTGATATTTTCAAGGCAAAGAACCCCGAAATATTCAAGCGTGACGGCACGTTGAAAGCTGAATATAATCAGGCGGATTACATAATCAACCGAATCGAACGAGACAGCTTTTTTATGAAGGCTATGGACGGAGAAAAGCAGAAAATTATGGTGGGCGAGATCGAAGGCGTGCCTGTCAAGATAAAAATTGACAGCTATCGGGATCACAAGACCATAGTTGACCTCAAGGTCATAAAGGACTTTTCCCCCATATATGTAAACGGCAGAGGCAGGCTCAGCTTTTATGAAGCATGGGGCTATGACATTCAGGGCGCTGTATATCAGGAGATAGTAAGGCAGAACACAGGGGAAACTCTCCCCTTTGTCCTTGCTGCAGCCACAAAGGAAAAGGAGACCGACTTACAGGTCATAAGTCTGGATCAGGCTGAGCTTGATGCGGCGATGGAGATAGTCAAGGCGAACATCGGAAGATATGCGGCAATAAAGTCTGGAAAGGAAGAACCGACCAGATGCGGACACTGTGATTACTGTAAATTCACTAAACAGCTTGACAAGGTCCTGACCTCGGAGGAGTTTAAAAGTGACTATACAGATTGATACCAGAGAAAAATCCAGAGCCATTAAACAGATAGTGAGCTATTTTGATGAAACAGGCATTCAGCATTATACGTCAAAGCTTTATGTAGGCGATTATATGAGCCTCGACAATCCGAGGGTCGTAATTGACCGCAAGCAGAATTTACAGGAAATATGCGGTAATGTCTGCCAGCAGCACGAAAGGTTCATCAATGAGCTTAAACGTGCGCGGGAAAATGGGATAAAGATCATTATTCTTTGCGAACACGGAAGCAATATCAAGACACTTGCAGATGTTCAGGGGTGGGTAAATCCCCGCCTCAGGACGTCTCCCAAAGCGGTCAGCGGGAAGCAGCTTTTCAAGATACTCTTTACCATTGGTCAGCGGTATGATGTTGATTTCGTATTCTGCGACAAGCGTATGACAGGCTATATGATAGCCAAAATTTTAGGAGGTGCAACATGAATAGAGTGTGTTTAATGGGACGTCTTACATCAGACCCTGAGCTGCGGCAGACTGCGTCCGGCATATCTTCCTGCAGCTTTAATATAGCTGTTGACAGAGGATTTAAAGACCAGAACGGAGAACGTCAGACTGATTTCATAAGCTGTACGGCGTGGAGGCAGACTGCGGAATTTATCGGCAGATACTTTTCCAAGGGCAAGATGATAGGCATTGAGGGCGCTCTGAGAACGAGGAATTACGACGATAAGCGTTACCCCGATGTAAAGCATTATGTTACCGAGGTGCTTGTGGATCATGCCTATTTCGGCGGTGACAGCGGCGGAAACAAAAGCTCTTCCCCTCCTCAGCGAAACAATACGGCAGCGGCTGCACCTGCTCCCGTTCCTGCCGACCTTTCGGACTTTGAGGAAGTAGTCAGCGACAGCGATCTTCCGTTCTGAGGTGGTCTGAATGCCGAAAAAGAAGAGCTTTATCCTTTATGCGGATTATATAAAGCATATAGAACGATTATCAGACGATGAAGCAGGGAAGCTGTTCAAGGCGATTTTTGAATATGTGAACGAAGGCAGGCTGCCAGACCTTGACGGAATGTCGGCTATGGCATTCTCATTTATCTCAAATCAGCTGGACAACGATTTGCAGAAGTATGAGACAGTATGCCAAAAAAGAGCCGAAAGCGCAAAAAGGCGATGGCAGAAAAATGACGATGCCGAGGCTATTAACAATGACGTCGAAAAAGAGTGCAAAAGCATGCAAAAGCATACAAATGCAATGACTTGCATCAATTTGCATAGTGATAGTGATATTGGTAGTGATATTGATATTGAAAATGACATTGATATTGTAAATGATAGTGATAGTGGTAGTGGTAGTGTATTACATAGTAATATGCGCCCCATGGGCGAACACCACACAATACACCTGACACAAAAACAATACAATGACCTTTGTGAAAAATACAGCCAGGCTGTTGTAGAACGATATATTGACAAAATAGACCATTATCTTTATTCCAACGGCAAAGCACCTTACAAAAATCATTATGACACTGTTATTAAGTGGATAGAGGAAGACGGCGCAAAGGCACAGCCTTCAAAGCAGCCGTCATTCGATCTCGGCTTGATTATGGATCATGCCCGAAAGAATAAACCGGAGGTGTAAATTGAAGAAATGCTTTTCTGATCCGGCTGTTTTCAAGCAGCTGGAGACCGACTGCTATAATGCAGGCTGCAAGGGTCAGGTAATTGATTGCTCTGAGTTTCCTGCGGCTGAGTACAGATATTTTGCACGACTTTGCGGCGTATATGCGATATTTAAAAGCAAAGCCATAAGTCTGGAGCAGGCTGCTGCCGAAAAGCAGCGCCTCCTGTCTCAGTACAACGAGGATATCAAGCAGCGATTTCTTTATGTCGATGCGTGCCGAAAGCACCAGGAGGCTATCAAGGCGACTGAGAGCCTTTGCACAGCTCTCTGCAAGGCTCCGCTGAAACTTCCCGAAGATGTTACCGAGGCTCTGAGGACTGCGCTTGCTGTGATATCTGCGGCAAGATGTGAAACCGTCACCGAAAAGACTGTTTTGCAGAAACTGAATGCTATGAACACAATCAAATCAACGACAAGCCCACAGAAATGAGCTGTATGAGGTTTTGCTGATGCTGGTAGGGTAAATTCACGCCAAAGCACAAAGCACCTAAGAGCGGCATTTAAATTGAAGTTAGGAGGATATGCAAAAATGAACGCAAATCAAATCATACGTCATCTTGAGGATTTAAAAAAAGAAGCAGAGGGTCATTTTACCGATGACGGCGACGATGAAATATTCCACCAGGACGCAGAAGCGCTGCAGGCTGCTATTGATGCAGTTAAACGCAATGAAGCCATTGCTGCTGCTATAAACAGTGAGATTGCGATCTGCAATTATGAAATCCGCAAGGTGGATATCGAAAAGGCGAAGGCTGAGGAACGCAGAATGAATTATGGCAACCGAAAGGCAATACTTGTGGAGCTGCTCAGAACGATAAAAGGCGGTGAAGAATGATGTTTCTCGCAGGTCTGCTTATAGGCTGGATAATCGGTATTATAACCATTGTTGCAGTTGCATGTATCTTGGCTGCGGGAGATTCAGAAAAAATTGATAACAGAAAATAACAGGAGGAAAATAAAATGAATAGAATGGCAAACAAAATTATATTTTTAGCAGCGATTTCTGACGCTTTTAAGGACGAAGAGGACCGTGAACTCAATGCGGTTGGGAAAATTGATATCCCTGAGGACGGCAATGCAACACCGATACTCACAGACCTGTTTTATGCGTTCAAGGCATTTTACACTCAGATATCCGGAGACAATGTTGACCCCATAGAATTTATCGGCGTGCTGATGCGTCTTGTTTTCCAGGATCAGATTAAAGATAACTCTGAGGCATCTGAGACAGAGGATAATTCATCTGATGATTTTTCCGATATGCTGGAGGACGGTGAGGAAGATGATTAAATTCAACGGAAGCATATCTTTCATGGTCACGCAACGGTGCAAGATTTGCGGAAAAACCTATGAAGGCGACAGTAATGTGGTAATGCGTAAGTCAATCGTGCATTTCATTTTCCGTCACCCGAAAGAATCTGCAAAAATAATTATTAGGTATTTTAAAAACAGGAGGGCTGACAATGGATAGGAAAGCAACAACAGCAGCGTTGTCGCTCCTGCTTGAATTACATATAAATCCGCACAACGACCCACGCATTTATATGTCAAAGGAAGTAACATTCGACTATGGTACATTAAATCAAGTCAGAATTGATTATATGCGGTTTGTTCCCGTAAACAATACTATTTCGGGAATAGAAAAAGGTGATTTTTACTGCTATGAGATTAAATCGTCTGTTGAGGATTTTCATTCCAAGAACGGACATAACTTTATAGGCGACTTTAATTATTACGTTATGCCGCCTGATGTTTATGAAAAGATAAAAAACGAAATTCCGTATCGTGTCGGTGTTTATGTTGCGTGTGAAAACGGTTTAAAATCCGTCAAAAAAGGTAAGCGATCAGACAGGAAACGTCCTGCGCTTGAAATGCTGCTTATGATGTTTCGGTCTGCGAATAGAGATAGGAGGTATAACAATGACACCTAATGAATTTGTGAAACTGTATATGCAGAATTGCCAATACGAAAACGAGTTATCTTTAATGGCGGCGGCTATTGCCGAGGAAAACGGTCTTGTAGTTGTTTTCGGTGCTTCCGACGATTTATGCGAGATAAGAGGTGCGGAAGATGATGAAATAGACTGTTTTGACGGCGGCGAAGCGACTATTGCAGGCGCAAAGGTAAAAATCAACTGGTGTAAGGACGGGTATTCATGGACTTATGATACAGATATACCGCACGAATGTTTTGACGTTTACGAGGACGGCGAAAAATATTGCAGAGGTATTGTATTTTCAATATCTGATGTAAGGTTGCCCGCCGCTGATGTTGCACCAGTGAAGAGTGGATTTTGGGAGCCAATATCAGAAAGCGAAATGACAGGCTTCAACCCTGAATTCGCAGGATGCGACCCAATTGCTGGATATAAATGCTCCAATTGTGGCAACGAAGCTATATTTAGCTGTAATGACGAATTTGTTTTATCGGATTACTGCCCCACCTGCGGGGCAAAGATGGACGGAGGTGAAAACAATGGAACGTGAAATTTTGTTCAGAGGAAAAGCCATAAACCGTGATAGTGGATATTACAGAACAACGTATAAGAACGGCGATTGGGTCTATGGATTATTAACTCAACCTTATAATGAAAGGTATGATTTACCCGCTGAAATGACTAATACGTCAGGCGTAAGCGGCATTGAAGTTGATTATGAAACCATAGGACAGTACACAGGTCTGACCGACAAGAACGGTGTAAAGATTTTCGAGGGGGATATCGTTAAGGGCACTGCATATTCTGCTACAACAATTGGTGTGATTGTTTGGATTGATGAAATTTCAAGCTTTGGTGTGCGCCGTGTCAACGCCCCAAATCCTACCGCTTGGGTAAATTCATCTATTTTGAGATGTGCTGCAATAGGAAAAACAGACGAATTTGCAGCAGAAGTCATCGGCAACATTTACGATAATCCCGAATTGCTGAAAAAGGAGTGATGCATATTGACTGTGCAGGAGGTCAAGGCGGTGCTGAATGATGCACGAGAGGCAGGGAGCAAGTATCTCAAAGCCCGTAACAAGCACAGGCGTTATGAAAACAGGCTGACGAACGGCAAAACAGTGCGATATAACAGCACAGGCGCAGAATATGAGCGCAACGGAAATTCCGTTGAAGAATCATATTGCGAGGTATCTGATTATGAAACCCAAGCGGACAAATGCAAAGCAGAACTTTCAAACCCGTATTGTGCGGCGGGCAGGCTCATTTACCTTGTGAAAGATGAACGGCAGCGGGAAGTGCTTAACCTGCATTATCTTTACTGCAAGTCTTGGGGACAGATTGCTGCCAAAATGGGAATCAGTGTGCGGCACGTACATAGGCTTCACGGCAAGGCTCTTGTGAAAATTTCAAAAAATGCTTGACATGTCACTATGTTTGTGCTAAAATGGATATAGTGAATTTTTATATCCGCTTACGGTTAAAGGCTGTAAGCGGATTTTTTTATCCTATTTTTCGGCAGGTGGTGACCCGTGAATGAAAAAAATCTAATATCAAATTCCGAACGAACTCCGAGTGAACTCCGAGAAATCACTCAAAAAGGCGGCAAGGCCTCGGGTGAGGCAAGGCGGCGCAAAAAGGACATGAAGCAGAAGATGAAGGCTCTGCTTGAACTTCCCGCTGCTGCCAATGACAGGGAGCAGCTTGAAGCTCTCGGTGTTTCTCCCGATGATATGGACAACGAGATGGTGCTTGTTATGTCTATGTTCCTGAGTGCCGCTCAGGGTGACACAAAGGCGTTTGACAGGGTGATACAGATACTCGGCAAGGATATTGCGCACGAGGAGCTTGCCCTTAAAAAGCGTGAGCTTAAGCTTAAGGAAAAGGCTTCTTCCGAGGGAGACAGTGCGGCACTCTCCAAGCTTGATGAAGTCCTCGGCAAAATTGAAGGGGGCTTCTGATGTTCACAGATATGCAAAAGGAATACTTCCGGAATGCCACGCACCGATGGAACGTCAAGACAGGTGCGACACGTTCGGGAAAGACGTATATGGACTATTACGCCATACCCAAACGCATTCGCAGTGTGGCGGGACGTGAGGGGGCTGTGCTGCTTCTGGGGCATACTCAGGGCACACTGCTCCGAAATGTCATATACCCCTTGCAGGAGCTGTGGGGCGATGAACTGGTGAAGCCAATCCGCACGACTGACAACACAGCTATGCTCTTCGGTGAACGGTGCTACTGCCTCGGAGCTGACAAAAAAACATCGGTTGACAAGATACGTGGTATGTCCGTAAAATACTGCTATGGCGATGAGGTCGTGACGTGGAACGAGGCTGTCTTTGATATGCTGAAATCACGTCTTGACAAGCCTTACAGCCGTTTTGACGGAACGTGCAATCCCGAGGGACGTCAGCACTGGTTCAAGAAATTCCTTGACAGTGATGCGGATATTTACTGTCAGAAATATACTCTTGATGACAATCCGACCCTTGACCCGAAATTTGTAAGTGATCTGAAAACGGAATATGCGGGAACGATATATTATGACCGTTATGTGCTTGGCAAATGGGTGAATGCTGAGGGCGTTATATATCGCCGCTTCAACGACCGTCCGAATGACTTTATCATTGACAGCCTTGACGGACTTGACCTCGTGCTTGCCACTGTCGGGGTTGATTTCGGCGGCGGCAAGTCGGCTCACGCATTCAACTGCACGGGCTTCACCCGTGGGCTTCGGGATATGGTGACTGTTCACGATTACCGCAGGAAAGATGCTGCGACACCTGAGCAGCTATATGCTGATTTTGCGGGGTTTATCGCAGAATGCAGGCTCATTCTCGGGGGCGTTCCGCTGGTCAATGTATATTGCGATAGCGCAGAGCAGACACTCATCGAGGGTATGCGCATAGATGCGGCGAAAAGAAATTTGTGTGTGGAAATACATAATGCCCGAAAGGGTCCCATAAACGACCGCATACGTTTCTACACGGTGATGATGGGTGCAGGGCGGTACAAGATACTTAAAGGCTGCACATCGACCATAGATGCGCTCTCAGAGGCTATGTGGGATAGCAAGGTCAAAACGGCTGATGTCCGCCTTGACGACGGCACAACAAACATTGATAATCTCGATGCGCAGGAATACAGCACGGAGCCGTATATGAACGATATGATGGAAAGGACAATAGGTTTATGATACCCGAAAAACAGCGGTATGAAAATCTTGAAAAGTTCACGCCCGATGTTGTCGGGAGATATGATATACCTGTTATAAAGGCTGATAAAGTCTATTTCTCCGGCTTTATCGGCTTTAATTATGCCGCAACTGCAAAGGACAGGGCAGAAAAAGCGGTGCATTTCTTCCTTGACGATTACCAGTTTTTCAGGGTATGGAACAGACCGAGGGATTATATAAACACGCTTTCACAGTTTGCCTGTGTGCTGTCTCCTGATTTTTCGCTGTACACCGATTTTCCTGTGGCTATGCAGATATATAACCATTACCGCAAGCACTGGCTTGGGGCTTACTGGCAGTCCTTCGGGATAAAGGTCATTCCCACAATTTGCTGGAGCGATGAAAGATCCTTTGAGTGGTGTTTTGACGGCGAACCTGCGGGCGGCGTTGTTGCCGTTTCATCGGTGGGAACGCAGAACAGCAGGGCAGCGAAAGCGGCATTTCTGAGGGGCTATGAGGCTATGTGCGAACGGCTCTGTCCGTCCAAAATAATCTTTTACGGCTCTGTTCCCGATGAATGCAGAGGGAATATAATTCACATCAAATCTTTTCAGGATAAATTCAGGGAGGCGATGACCTGTGGGCGGTAGAGGAAGTGCAAGCGGGGTGAGCGATAAAGGCAAGCGATACGGAACCGAATACACAACCATTTTGCAAAGTGGAAATATAAAATTTGTCAGGACAAACAGCGGCAGTGCTACTCCACCATTGGAGACTATGACTAAAGGTCGAATATATGTAACGTTAAATTATGATAATAAGCCTAAATATATCACTTATTACAACAAAAAGAACAAGCATTTTAAGCAGATAGATTTAGACAAAACTCATATTATTAACGGTATTCCAACCTTGCCACACACCCACAAGGGGTATTATCATAATGAAAAGGGTGATTTTGCTCCTTCCGGCAAAGAAAATAAAATGGTTGACAAAGTATTAAAAACGTGGTATTATCATAATAACAAGTAGAAGTGTTGAGAGGAACACGCACAATTATGTGAATGGGCGGTGCAACTCCGTCCGCTTGTTACCGTCTGAGAGATCAGGCGGTTTTTTTATGCCTTTTTTAGACAGGGAGTGATGAAAAATGATGATAGAAAAAATGCGGCAGGCGTTTCCGGAGGAAGAATTTCCTGGGGATAACGGCTTTTACAGCGGATATATGGACAGGTGGCAGGACATTTACGAGGGTCGCCCCAAATGGCGTGAGGTGAAGCGTGCGGGGCTGAACAGGGGCACTGTGCGGCAGATGAATATGCTGAACACGGCAAAGATACTGTGCGATGAGTTCGCTCACAAGTGCTTTGCGGAGCAGGTGGATATATCCTGCGGGTCAAAGGAATATGACGACTTTATCCTTGATTTTCTCTGTCGTGAAGGGTTCTGGAAGAACATTCCCCGACTGCTTTCGGCGGCGTTTGCTCAGGGCGGCTGTGTTCTGAGGGAATACATAGAACGGGGCAGGGTGCGGCTCTCGTTTGTTGAGGGGCGGCAGTTCTACCCATTGAAATGGGACAACAGGGACATTACCGAGGGCATTTTCGGCATGGTATCAGCTAAGGGCAAATATTATTACACGTTATTCGAGAAGCATTCCGTCAAGGATGATGATATCCTTGTGGAGTGCTTTTTGTTTCGTTCTTCTGACCCCAATGCTCCGGGTGACAGAGTGCCGCTGTCGGTGCTTTATCCCGATATGGCAGACACGTTCACATATGCTATGGACACGCCCCTGTTTCAGTATTTCAAGACCGATTTTCCAAGCAACATTCCCACGGAGCTGCCTCTCGGCATAAGCTGCTTTGCAAACTGCGAGGACACGCTCAAAGCCCTTGATGTGGCGTTTGACAGCTTTGCGAGAGAATTTATCCTCGGCAAAAAGAGGATAATCGTGCCGTCATCGTGCATTCGCACCGTGGTCAATCCCGAAACGGGTAAGACAGAGCGGTATTTTGACGCTGATGACGAGGTTTATCAGGCACTGAAATGCGATGAGGACAAGGACCTGAAAATCACCGACAACACTGTGGAGCTGAGAATTTCCGAGCACGTTGACGGCATAAATGCGCTGCTGAATATTCTGTGCTTTCAGGTGGGGCTTTCTCCCGGCTCGCTGTCATTCGACAAGGCGGGCGGAGTTAAGACCGCAACCGAGGTGGTTTCCGAGGAAAACAAGACGGCTGTTACGATACGCTGTCAGAAAAATCTCCTCGTTGAGTTCATTGAGGAAATGTGCAGGGCTGTGCTCAGGCTTGCTATGATCACGGGTGAAGTTCCGAACGGTGATTTTGAGGTCACTGTGGCGTTCAAGGACAGCGTTGTTATTGATGACAACACGCTTATCGCAAACAACATCAGTCTTGTAACGGCGGGGCTAAAGTCAAAGATTTCTGCCATTATGGAGGTTATGAAATGCGATGAAGAGGCGGCAAGGCGAGAGCTTGAACGGATAAATGCGGAGAGTGCTGTTTTCGGAGTTTCGGACGGTGACGGCTTTGTAACTTCGGGCGGTGATGCAGGTGACAAGGGAACAGTATGACGAGCTTTCGGCGCCTCTGGTGCGGGTGCTGCTGGATATGGAAGACGATATCCTGCGGGAAATCGCGGCGCAGCTTTCACGGGACGGAGATATTTCCGACACGTCAAAATGGCGGATAAGGCAGCTGGCGAGGGCAGGACGTTTCGACAAGCGGGCGGCGGCTATCATTGCGGGATATTCCGAGGTCGAGGGCGGTCAGGCTATGGACGCTGTTCTGACGGCGGCTGAGACTGAGATAGGATATCTTGACAATGCGGTGCAGGCGGCGAATGCTGCGGGGCTGTCGGAATATTTCTCGGACATTCCTGCGGAGGAATCGGCTCTCGGTGCGGCCAAGGCTTTCCAACGGCAGGCGGCGAGTGACCTTAACCTTGTGAACACGGTCATGGGGTACAAGGCAAAATCGGCGTATGTGAATGCCGTTAATGCCATTTACCGTGACACTGCCGAGGGCAGGCAGTCAGCACTTGACATTATGGGCAAGGGTGCGGCAAAGGCTGTATCGGGGCAGATGTCCTTACAGGAGGCGACCCGCAAGACCATCAGAGAGCTTGCTCAAAAGGGTATTCCTGCGTTTGTGGATAAAAGGGGGCGAGAGTGGTCGCCTGAGGCTTATGTGATGATGGATATGCGGTCAACGCTGGGAAACACGGCGAGGGCTGCGCAGGACGCACGATGCGACCAGTACGGGATAAATCTTATCGAGGTCTCCTCACACATGGGCGCACGTCCCTTGTGTGCGGCCTATCAGGGCAGGATATTCAGCCGTGACGGTTCAAAGGGTGTGACCACAGACGGAGCAGGCGGCAAGATATATTACACTCCCCTTTCGGAAACGAGCTACGGTCAGCCTGCGGGACTTTTCGGCATAAACTGCGGGCACGTTCAATATCCGTTCGTTCCGGGCATAAATTTTCAGAGATATTTCCCCTATCCAAAAGAGGAAAATGACAGGCGGTATATGCAGTTTCAGCAGCAGAGAGCTATGGAACGGGGCATAAGAGCTGCCAAGCGTGAATGTATGATGTTACAGGAAACAGGCGACACTGAGGGCTTGCGGAAGGCTTCTTTACGGCTTCGCAATCAGAGGGAGAAATACAGGGCTTACTGCAAGGAAACAGGGCTTAAGCAGCACAATGACCGCACTCAGGTTTATGGGTATGACAGGAGCAAGAGCAGTAAGACGGTTTGGGCGGAGAGGAAGGCGAAATCAGGGCTTGACAATGGCAGCAGAAGTGGTATAATGAATATGACCACAAACGCAAACGGTACCCCTGTAAAAATCGTTGAAAGGACTGACCTTACAGGCGAACCCAACAGCATTACCCAAAGAGAAAATACCAAGGGCGGGATTGACAGAAACTATTATGATGGAAACGGCAAGCAGACCAAGCAAGTTTCAAATCATGATCATGGCAATCCCAAAAACCACCCGTTTGGCAAAAACGGTGAACACGCTCACGATTATTCATATGATGAAAACGGAGATGTAACCCGTAGTGAAGCCCGAAATTTAACAGATGAGGAACGCATGGAAAATGGTGATATACTATGACGGCTAAAAAAATAAAAAGCAGAATTAGTGAAATAGCATCACATTTCACATTTGAATTCAACGGCAAATCCTGTGGCGTTGACCCGTTTTCAAAAAACAAATTCGATATGTGGTGCGGTGATAACACTTTAACCGTCAACAGCATTGACGATGTTATGGATCGCCCTTTTTTCGACGGAAAATGCTTATCGGAAATTTGCGGAGATATAGAGATAATCGACTTTTGATCACCTTACACACGTAGGGTGATTTTTTATTGGAGGAGGTGAGAATATGGAAGAATTAAAAGCAATCGAAGCAAGAAAGCAGGAAATACAGGAGCTCAAAGAAGTCTGCAAGCCTGTTTCTGAGTTCTTAAAGAAAAAGCACCCCTATTGCAGTGTTACAGTTGACGGTGATTATATCAAGCTGAACGAAACTGTAATAGGGGTGCCGACCAAATGATTAACAAACTCGTGAATAGCTATGTGTTTTGTCAATTACCGAAATTTCATGACCTAACGAAGATGAGGAAATGAATGCACGATATTCAGCTTCACTTACATCATAGTACTGATATACCGCACCATTTTTAAACTCAACTTCAAGCACATTGTTTTCCCAACCAACGCTATTTATACGAGAAGAATCAACAGCTTTTCTACGCATAAAAAACCTCCTTTCCTATGTAATAACTTAATTATATAGCAAAGTGGGAAAATAGTCAACAATCACCGCCCTTGAACAAGGCGGGTTTTCTTATGCCCACACAAGCGTGTATGTTCACGACATTTTGTCGGTAACATATGCGCTATTTTTATGCCAATCACGTTTTGTTGGCTCCACCAAAACATAACCCCTCGAAATCGAGGGGTTAAACAGTAAATCAGCAGCTTTACGGCTGCTTTTTTTATGCCCTAAACGTACTTACGGCGTTAAACTGAGGACGGAAAAAACAAGCCGACAGGCTATAAACGGAGGTAATCATAATGGCAGAAACAAACACAACCGTAACCGAAACCAACAAGGCTGAAAATGGCTCCACGGGAGCCTACGGAGGTGATCCCACACAGGCTGTAAAGGGCGGAGCAAATCTCCCTGAAAAGGCTGTATCTACGTCTGAGCCTGAGCAGACGGCAAAAACATTTACCCAGGCAGAGCTTGACGCAATAGTCAAGCAGAGACTTGAAAGGCAGGCAAAGGGACAGCCCTCAAAGGAAGAGATGGAAGCATTCCGAAAGTGGCAGGACAGCCGGAAAACTGCCGAACAGCTTTCACAGGAAAAGATATCTGCTGCCGAAAATGGCAGGGCGGACGCCGAGAAGAAGCTTGCGGCGGCTGAGGCTAAGTGCTGCGCTTATTCCAAGGGCGTAACTGCCGAGGCTGTAGATGACGTTATCGCCCTTGCCATGGCAAAGGTATCGGACGATATGCCCATTGAAAAGGCTATTGATGCGGTCATCTCAAAATACCCTTCTTTCTGCTCTGCGAAAAGCGCCCCTCAGGGTGTCACCACAGGGGTAAGCTTCGGCAACGGCGGCAAGCAGCCTTCGGGCGTAGAGGCGGCGTTCCTTGCGAAAAATCCCAACATAAAAATCTAAAAACAGGAGGAATGTAATTTATGGCACATGAAGCACAGGAAAGATATTCGGCTCTGGTTCTGGCAAAGATTCGCCAGGAAAACAAGCTGAAAAACGGCGTTGTATTTAACACCGACTACGAGGGCAGCCCCAAGGCGGGCGTTGTAAAGATCCCCGTAAGAGATGCGGAGGTGGAGGTATCGGACTACGACCGTGCAAACGGCATTCCCGTTAAGCACGGCAGCACATCTTACATCAACTTCCCCATCGACAAGGAAAAGGCAGTAAATGAGCTTATCGACGGCTACGATGCGCAGCTTGTCCCCGACAACCTTGTTGCGGACAGACTTGACAGTGCAGGCTATGCCCTTGCCGTTGCTGAGGATACTGACGGCGCTACCGTACTTCTCGCAGGCGCTACCGTTACCAACATCGGTGCGCTTACTGTTGACGGCATTTACAGCGATATCGTGGATATCAGGCAGCAGATGAGTGAGGCCAATATTCCCGATGACGGCAGACGCTATCTGCTGGTTACCCCTGCGACCTACTCATTTATCCTTAAGTCCCCTGAGTTTGTCAAGGCTTCCTCTCTGGGTGACAACGTAGTCCAGAGCGGAATCGTAGGACGCATTGCGGGCTTTAACGTTATCGAGTGGAATGACAGGACTGCGGGTCTGGCAATGATCGCAGGTCACCCAAGATTTGCGACCAGAGCGGAAGAGTTCTCCGTTCCCGTACATCTCCAGGACATGAACGGCTCGGGCAAGTACATCGGTGCAAGTGCGGTACAGGGAAGAATCGCATATGCTCACAAGGTACTCAGAAGCGTGGCTATCCGTGCGGTATATGCTCCCGGCTCTCTTAAGCTCACAGCGGCGGCAGGCAGCACAAAGGGCAAGACTGTTATCACCGTTGCGGCAGGCGGCGATGCAAGCGGCACTTATGCGTACAAGGTAAATCCTTCCGCAAGGGCTGTTTACGGCGAGACTTCCACCGCATATGCAGGCACAGCGCTTACCAGCGGCACTACCGAGATCGCAGCTGCCGAGGGCAATGTTATCGAGGTAGTTTGCTTTAACTCGGACAGCAAGGCGGTCACTGTCGGCTATATCACCGTGACTGCTGCGATGCTTAAGGCGTAAGGAAAGGTGAGAGTATGGCGGTCAGTACGGATTTTTATTATGACGTTTTCGGCGGTATGGACTATCCCGACCTTGACCGCCTGCTGACGAGAGCCGAAAGCGAGATAAACTGCTTTATTCTCCGTGCTCCCGAGACGGAAGAGGAGATGAGGCAGTTTGATCTTGCGGTATGCGCACAGGCTGAATATATGGGGCTGTGCGGCGGCATTGATGCCTGGGCTATGTCGGTATCGGGTACGGCGCAGAGCTTCACTCTCGGCTCGTTCTCGATGTCCTCGGGTGGCTCTTCTTCGGGCGGCGGTTCTGCGGCGGCGAGGGGCATATGCTCTCGGGCTGAGAGTTACCTTGAACGGGCGGGACTTTTATACAGGGGGTGCGGCGTATGTTGCTGATATCCCCTATTCCCCGCTGCTATCTTCCCCACAAGGTCAGGCTTATTGAGAAGTTAAGCTCGGACGGGTGGGGCGGCAAGGGTGAGACCCTTGAGACGGACATCAATTTTGTTTACATTGAGCCTTGCCGTTCTCAGCGTTTCTCTCTCGGGGGCGATATTCCCGAGGTAAGGGCAAAGATGTATTTTGATGCTTTTTCTTCCGTGCCCAATGATGTTTCCTTTGAGACGGGGGACGAGGTTATTTTTAACGGTGAGACCTTTGTTGTGAGTGAGGTGGAGACGTTCTTCACACCACAGGGGGATATTCATCATCTGGAGGTGGTGATGACGTGAGGGTGGATATTGAGATAAGGGGCGGCATATCGGGCGGCGATATGAAAGGCGCTATGGACAAGGCGATTTTTGCTACGTCAGAGCAGGCACTTAAAGACTGCAATTATTTCTGCAAGCAGGATTACGGTGCGCTTATTCTCAGCTCCGTTATACATTCAAGTGTAGCGGCTGAGATGATAGGGCAGCACGGAATAAAAACAAGTGATATCCCTGCAAAACAGCTTATTCAGGCTATGACTTCTCAGGGAAGTGACCTTGAAAAGGGAGTTTTGCGCTGGGTTATGCCCTATGCGGAAGCAGCATACAAGTGCCCTACTACATACACAGATAAAAATACCAATGCAGTTCCCGAATGGTGCCAAAGGGCTGAAACGGATTTCGGCGATCAGTGGCAGGCCGTTTTCAAACGTGCGCATGAAAAGGAGATACACCGATGAACGGAGACGTTTACACAAAAATCGCCGAGGAGCTTAAAAGGCTGGGCGGCATTGACGAAATAGGCGTTGTGTCGGCGGCGGGTCAGAGTGCGATCATCTATGCGGGAAACAAGGACATCAAAAAATATTACGACGGGAGCAAAATTCAGTCGGTGATATTTTCCGTTTCAGCTATGGACACAAACAACAGGCAGGCTGTGCTTGTGGAAAAGCTCTGCGGCATATGTGAGACCCTTGCCGCTTCCAAGCCTGTTATCGAGGGCATTTCACAGGTCAAGGTAAAAGTAAATTCACTGCCTGCCCCAACGATGCACAATGAACAGTACTGGATATACACCGCCGGTATCGAAATTACATTTTTTATACAGAAATGAAAGGAATGATTTTATGACACTTAAGGAAATGTTTGCGAAAGTCAAGACAAACCCTGCATTTGTGGGATTTATCACTACGGATCAGATGGTTCTTGCTATTGACGTTTCGGCAGAGCAGAACGCTGATGTTGATGATTTTGCGGTCGCATATATGGGCTTTACAGACCGTTCTTCATCGCTTAATCCCAAGGAAAAGACAAACAGCTATTACTACCACGGCGAAAGCTCCACAAAGACGGGCAATCAGAGAACTATCACATTCAAGTGCGACCGTTACAAGGGCGACCCCTTCCAGGACTTTGTTACTTCATTTGATATGAAATACGCAAAGGGTCAGGCTGCTATTGTAAGATATGCGTGGTTCAATATTCTTACGGGTGAGGGCGAGATCGGCTCGGGTTCTCTTATTCTCGATGATGACGGTTCGGGTGCTCCCGAGGAAAACCTCTCCGTAGGCGGCAGCATCAAAAAGGCTGCCGCTGAGCCCACAAAGCTTGAATATATGGGCTTTGGCGGTTACACTGCTCTTAAGGTGTCTCCTGCTGACTGGGCTTCCAAGTATGACAGTTACTATGAGAGAAAGAACGGTGCTTTCGTGAAGCTCGAAAAGGGTGAGAGCGCTCCTGAGTTTGCGGCTGACAAGTATTATTCTAAGGCTGCTGAGTAAATTCTGAAACTGCGGTATGCGGGGATTTTCCGTGTGCCGCTTTTTCATAAAAAAACGGAGGTTATATTATGGGCTTTAAATTCACTGACCGTATCTGCAACATCGAAATAAACGAAAAGATATACCCTGTTGTCTTTCAGAAGCCTCTTATTGACAGGCTTGAAAAGGCTAAGGGACTGTTTGCAGGTCTTAAGGACACGCTTAAGGGCACTAAGGATATCGACGTTGTATGCAATGCTATTGACAAGGGTATTGATATACTCCTCGGAGACGGCTCGGCGGCGGCTATTTTTGCGGACAGGTTCCAGAATGCTGTTGAGAGATATGCCGTGCTTCAATACGTTTACGATGAGATCATCGCATTTACGAAAAAAATTGCGGAGGAGAAAAATGTTCAGTCCGATGCCGAAAATACTGCACATTGACGGCATTGCCATTCCCATTGACCCCGATTTCCGCATTATGTGCGAATACTCCGAGGCTTTGTCCGAAAAGGACGGTGAAAAGGCTTGTGGGCTTGCGGGGCGGTTTTATTTCGCAGGACTTCCCGAAGGCATTTCTGAAGCTGCGGCGGCTGAGGCTATGACCGATTTTTACATTTTGGGACTTGCTCCGAAAGCAAAAGAAAAGCGGTCTTCCGTTTCGGAGAGCTGTGAGCCGTGCTTTGATTTTTCGGAAGATGAGGCGTATTTTTACGCTGATTTCCTGAACGCATACGGCATTGACCTGAACGTGGCAAAGCTGCACTGGTTTGATTTCTGTGCACTGTTTCGGGGGCTGCCCGATGAATGCAAGCTCAAACAGATAATCGGAATACGCACCGAAAGACTGTCGGAAATAAAGTCATCGGCTGAAAGGTCAAGGGTGATACGGCTCAAACGCATTTTTGCACTGAAGAAGAAACAGGTCCAGAGGTTCAAAAACACTGCTGAACGTGACAGGGCTATGCTTGACGAGGTCGAGCGCATTCACAGAGAGGCTATGGAGAGAATGAGAGGTGGGGGTAAGTGAATGTTGGCGAGATAGTTTATAAGATTCTGGGCGATGATGCCAATTTCAAGAAGGTTATGGGCAATGTCGGCAAGCTTGCCACCCAAACTATGAGCGTTATCGCAGAGGCTGCCCTTGCTGCTTCCGCTGCGGCTGCGACGGCTGTGGGCGCTTTAGCTAAAGAGGCAATCGCAAGCTTCGGGGATTATGAGCAGCTTGCAGACGGTGCGAAATTGATGTTCGGTGAGGCTTATGACTTCATTGCGGAAAAAGCCAAGACCGCTTACAAGGACATTCAGATGTCCCAGAATGATTATCTTGAACAGGTAAACGGCTTTGCCATAGGCTTAAAAAACGCTATGGGCGGCGATGAGATAGGTGCGGCAAAGCTTGCCGACAGAATAGTCACTGCCGAGGCTGATATCGTGGCGGCTACGGGCAATACAGCTGAGAATGTTCAGAATGCTTTTAACGGCATTATGAAAAACAACTACACAATGCTCGATAATTTGCAGATAGGCATCACCCCCACAAAAGAGGGCTTTCAGGAGCTTATCGACAAGGTAAACGCATACAAGGAAGCTCAGGGAGATGCAACAAGATACACTATTGACAACCTTGCGGACTGTCAGAATGCACTTGTTGACTACATCGAAATGCAGGGGCTTTCGGGATATGCTCAGGCTGAGGGTGCCGATACGCTGCAGGGCTCCATGGCAAGTATGACGGCGGCGTGGCAGAATATGCTTACGGGTATGGCTGACCCGACGCAGGATTTCGATGAGCTTATCTCGGCTCTTATCGACAGTGTTCTGAATTTCTCGAACAACCTTATGCCCCGCATTATGGCGGTACTGCCGCAGATGGCGACGGGCATTGCCGAACTTGCGGAGGGCATTCTGCCTTTGATACCGCAGACACTTGAAGATATGCTCCCCGATGTTATAAGCGGCGCTAACAGCCTTATTGCGGCGCTCCTTGACACGCTTTCTGCCGTTGCTGACACTGCCATACCCATTGTTACGGAAAACGCAGATGAGATAATAAACACTCTGCTGTCGGGGCTTATCTCGGCAATTCCCAGCCTTGCATCTTCTGCGGCTGACCTTTGCACGGCGCTTATAACGGCAATACTTGACAATGCCGACATCATCACACAGGGGGCTGTGGATATTGTGCTTGCACTGGCTGATGGTATCGTAAACAATCTCCCTGAACTTATTCCTGCGGCGGTTGAAGCAACAACAAAAATAATTGATGGGCTTTTAAGCCGTACCGGTGACCTTTTAAATGCAGCTCTTGAGATAATAAAGGCAATTGCGGACGGGCTCGTAAGGTCGATACCTGTTCTTCTTGAAGCTGTCCCCACTATACTTATTGACCTTTCAGCAAGTATTGAGGGCAAATCCAAGGACCTTCTTGAACACCCTGCAAAAACTATAGCACTTGACATCTGCGAGGGCATTGCTGATGGAATAATGAGTTTTGACTGGTCTGAGACGGTAAACACAATGCTTCGAAACATTGCAGATGCGGAAGCAGCGGCAGACGGATACGAAGTGCTGGGTTCTCAGGAAGAAGCCGAGGCGCGTTTAAGTGAAGCTCTCGACGAACTTGAAGAAAAAAACGGCAGACTGTCGGGTAGTTTCCTTGAACTCAAGAAAAATCTTCTCGGCTATGAGGAAGAGCTTGGAACGGCAGGAAATTTTGGCAGTGATGCCGCCAAGCGTGCCGAGGAAGATGCTAAGAAACATTTTGCAAGCTTCACCGAGACAGCCCAAGAAGAAGCCGAAAGCCTCATTCTCACAGGTGACGAGCTGAAAGAAGCTGTCACGGCAATTGACAACGCTTATGCGCTGGGCAATTATGACAGTGAAAAGCAGTATTGGGCTGACAGGCTGGCGCTGCTTGAGGCAAACCGCAATGAAGAGGATCAGCAGTGGATAAAGTATTACTCTCAGACTAAACAGCATTATGACAAAGCTGTTGAGACCGAGAGAAATGCTGCGGAAGCTGCTGAAACAAAAGCGAAAAAAGATGCCGAGACTGCTCTCAAAAATTCCGTTGAGGACAAGTTCAGAGAGCTGGAGACCGAACAGCTCCAAAAGAATTATGACGATAGCTGGCTCTTGGAGCAGGAACGGGCTTTCATCGAGACCCTTGACCACAATTCGTACACGTATCAGGACTACAACCTCAAGCTGCTGAAAGAACAGAAAAGCTATGATGACAAGGCTCTGAAAGAGGTTGAGACCGCTGCTAAAAAGCAGCGGGACACTCTTGAAAAAGCCTATGACAGCGTTGTAAAATCCCGTGACAGTCTGGCAAGCAGTCTGAAAGGCAGCAGCGGCGATATCTTCAACAGCTCTGAGGAAACGGACAAGAGGACGGGGGCTAAAACCAAGTCAAACAAGATAGACCTTAGCGGATTTGAGAAAAAGCTTGCCGCAAAGAAAAAGCTGACATCAAAAATTGCCGAGCTGTACGAAAAGAATGTGCCTGACAGCCTTATAACCGAACTGCTCAAACAAGACCCGGAAGCGGCGCTGGACTATGCAACGCAGTTGCTGAAAGACCCCAAGAAGCTTTCGAAAATCAAGTCTTTGTACAAGGACGATGAGGGCGTAAGCAACATCATCGCCAACATGGTGACGGAAAACTCAGACGAGTTCGAGAAGTTAGGTACTGACGCAGGCACGCTGTTTGGCGACAGCTTTATGGAAGCGTTCAAGGCTAACTGGGAGCAGTCCATGAAGGACGTTTTTGACGGCAATTACGTTGACGCTGCGGCGGCGAATGTATCTGCTGCCAACTCTTCAGCGAGCATTTCTGCCAACACATCGGCTGCAAACACAGCGGCGGCGGACAGTCAGGACACATCTGCGGCGGCCAAGCGAACATCTGCTTCATCGGGCAGCCCTGTTTACAAGGTGGTTGATCTGGACGGCAAGTATGTGGCTAAGGTTGTTGCGCAGGAAAACAAGCGGGCTAAAACCGCCAGCGGAGGTTAAGCATGAATGATACGATATTAAAAATCGGCAATGTGGATATGTCCGAACACGTTATATGCGAGGCTGTAGATATATCGACAGCGCCTGTGTATTCGGACAGCTTCACTGCTGTAAACGGCAAGGAACGTAAGAAATGTCTGGGTGTGAGCGTCAGTCTGTCGGCTGATTTTCAGGTGCTGTCGGACACGGTAGCAGCTGCCCTTGTGACCGCTTGCAATGCGGACGAGGTGACCGTAAAATACAAATGCCCCACGGTACAGACCAATGTGTTTGACCGCCCGACTATCCGCTGTGTGCCTGTATTTAACGACGGCACGGTGGACTATTACAACATATCCGTATCTATGACCTGCCCTCTCACGGGCTCAGGCCTTTAGCCTGCCGTACAAGATAACCTATCAGGGTACGGAATACGGTGCGGACGTACTGGCTAACATCAGGCTGAGGCGGTCGCTGGAAGGCAAGGGATTTGACGGTGTGGCCACAACGGAATTTTCCTGTGATGTATGGTCGGCTGTGCCGTTTATAGAGGGCAGCAAGGTAACATTTAACGGCTATTTGCTGCCTGACTTTTACATTACCCAGCAGTCCTATTCTGGCGGTGTGGCAAGCATCACGGCGTATGATCTTTGTAAAAATCTGGATATCCCCTTTGATTACAGTGGATATGATCAGTTTGAGTACACCTATGACGATGACGGCAACAAGGTTTTCGATGAAAGCAAGGCAAAGCGGTATCCCACGTCTCAGATAGTGGGAGCGATCGCCAATCAGTGCGGTTTCACCGAGGGCGGATATTCGGGGCGCATGGCACAGCTGTGCTATCAGGATTTTGCGGGCAAGACGTGCAGGGTCATACTCAGCGACCTGTCACACAATGATGTGGGATACTGGCATGACGGCGGCGGTGTGCTGGCGTTTGTGCCGTTTTCTGCGCCCTCTTCGGGGCTGGATATGCCTGCGGAAAGCGACAGGACGGAGGTCATCAGGCGGGGCACCAAGCACATTACGGGGGTATATGCCACTGATGAGGCATATGGCAACGAGTATGCCTCGGGCTCCGACTGGCGGCACACGGAGCGCATTTCGGGACGGTATCTGACTGAGGCGGCTGTACAGCAGATGGTATCGCAGATAGTCGGCAGCGGCGGTGAGTACGCATATCACGGCTGGGAATGTTCGCAGATGATCACTGATTATTTGTACAACATTGGTGATTTCATCGCATACGGCGGCGACAAGCTTCCTGTGTTGGGTGCTGATTTTGATTTCACGGGACTGGGAATCGTGGCTGATGTTTCTGCGCCTGAGGCGGATTGCAGTTTCAGTGAGTATCATGATCTGTACAGCCGCAAGCTGGAGGGCAAGCTGGAGGCAAACAAGTCCTATGGCTGCTTTTTTGCAGGCGACAAGGGATTTGGACTGAGGATAGAAATGTGAGGCGGTTTGATGGCAAAGACTGATTTACTGTGTTACCAACCCATTGAGGGAGCGCCTATTGTGAAGATCGGTAACAGATTTCTTCCGCTGGCGGCGCCCTCCGACAAGGGCAAAAGCAGCGATAATGTGTTCTGGTTTATCTACTCGGGCAGCAAAAAAGCCAAGCTGACCATTGATGTGGAAAACTGGACTGAGACTTTGGAGGAGGTGGAATAATGTTTCCGTATCCTTTTCTGGAAGCGGCATATATGGCTAAGATGTCGGGCGGCGGAAAGGTCAAGCCCATAACTATAACGGAAAACGGCACATACAATGTTTCCGACGCTGAAAAGGCTGAGGGGTATGTGGGATATTGCCCTGTGACTGTTGATGTGCCGCAGAGCTGTTTGAATATGTGTGATTTGTTTGAGCAGCAGACACCAATCGCAGTTATACCGCTGTTTGGAGACTACACCGCCAAACTGGTACAGCTGCCTGAGGGGGTATGGCAAAGTCGGATTAGACAATACCAAACCTACATTTATGGAAATAATTATGAAACCTATTGTAGCGATGATAGAAAAATCATTACTTGCATTCTAGGTGTTTATCGTGGCGATACACTGCTTTATCTTGGCTATCCCACAACTAGTGATAGTTCGCGGGACGGTTACAGTGCAGAGAATGTTTATGACGATGACGGCAACATTATAGCGGTAAATGTGTGGAAATCGCACAATGTGATGTGGACGTACCGATTTTCTGAGATGACTGTTTCAGAAAATGTAAATATCACATCATTTTATAAATACATACAGGCGCCAACGGCAGGGATTACAACCTATTACGCATCGGATGGTACAGTGACAGAAAACACATTTAAAAGCACGTGGAATTTAACCATTAGTGTGGGTGGTTCTGATTGGTGGTTCACCCGATTTACGGGCGATGAACTGATAGCCCAAATGGATATCTGTGCGCAAGATGTATATGCTGAGTATCGGAAAAGACAATCAACCTAAGGAGGATATTTATGGTAAAAGAAGTAAAAGGCTGCAACAGGGTCATCGAGATCACCCTTGACGGCACTGAATGTGCTGTGAAATTTGATGCCAAATACAACGGATTTGATATCCGCAACAAGTCGGGCAAGGATATCACAGTATCCCTGAAATCAGGTGCTGCCAAGGGCGATGATGGCGTTATCACCATTGGAGACGGCGAGACGTTCAACTATATGCACATGATGGGGCTGGACACTGTATATATCACAGGTTCGGGTGCTGTGGCTGTGGCGGCAAAAAATGAGGCTGCGGCAAATTTTAAGGCTGTTCGGAAAGGAGGTGGTGAAACTGTTGATATAACCCCCACATCACTGGGATATACCCCCGGAGCAAAGATGTTTTATGATGGCATCTATAACTTCCCGCCTAAACACGCCACGAACGGCAACACATGGATCGATATGGTGAACAGTCAGTCTATGGGTCGATACACAGACGGCAGCGGTTCCGGACTGATAGCATCTAACCACTACATCAAACAGGCAGGTATCGCAACGGCGATGAAGATACCCGACCTGATTGATTATGACCGTTTTACTGTAGAACTGTTTGTTGAAATAACAGGCGGAACTACTGGCGAAAACGATATTATTAGCTGTTTTGACAAGGCTGGTTTTGGTATTTATACTGAAAATGGTCAGCTGATCGCATCTATACGTTCTGAGGCATCGGCCAATTACCTGAATATCGCCACAGCATTCAGTCAGAACACGCCATATGGTTTGGTTATAACCTATGACGGACAGGCGTTTAATTTCTATGTGAACGGCGCACTGGTCGGAACAAAAACGTTATCCGACTACAAGAAATCAACCAAAAATACGTATCTGGGCTGTTTGGGTGCAGGCGATACCAATTATGCAGTGGGTGCGTATAATTTCTATCGTTTGGCGGCGTACAGCAGAGCGTTGACTGCGGCAGAAATTGCTCAGAACTACGAAAAAGACGTTAAACGCTATGTTGATGGGGAGCCCGATTTTCCCTCTGAAGACGGGACAGAGTGGATTACCAGCATTGCAGAAAATCATAATAATATCTTTCGTGGTGATGATCTGTTCGCCAAAGGATACACCATTGACGACATCTGCGCCATGATTAGTGACGGGTCATTTTCTGATATCTACATTGGAGACTATTTCACATTGTCGGGAAGCATTGAAAATGTCCCCTGTTTCGTAGAGCAGACCAGTGATGATGGTACAAAATCACTGGTGGAATCGACCCGGACGGTCACATACAATACAAAATTTCGCATTGCTGGTTTAGATACATACCTGAATACAGGCGATACAGCGTTTACAGCACACCACGCTGTTATTGTGCCTGATGGAGTTATCGGGCGCAACTATATGAATGGCACTAATACTACCAGTGACGGGTATATTGGCAGTTTCATGTTTGCATCGGTATTACCTGTGTATAATACGCATTTTTCAGCGAAACTGAACAATCACCTGTTGTCACATCGTGAAATTTTGAGTAATGGCGTGATTGGAAATCAGGCAAATAGTTGGGCGTGGACAGACGTGAAAATAAATTTAATGTCTGAACCGGAAATATACGGGCTATCAATACGGGGCGGTGAGTTTGATGTAGGCGTGAATTATCGACAATTCCCATTATTCCGTATATCACCGACATATATGGTTAATTTCAGTTGGTGTTGGCTGCGAGCTGTCTATACATCAAGTAGTTTCGCATATATGGGTGGCTCAGGCGGTGCAGGTGCGGGTGCCGCCGCTACGTTATTTGGCGTCCGCCCCTGTTTCTGCATAGGCTGAGGAGGTACGACAAATGGATACATACAATGAAATCCAGCAGAAAATTGCTGACTGCCGCTGGCAGCTGTCGGATAGCGCCAGCCCCATAGGCGACTGGAAAATAGCCAAGTGCTATGAATATGCGTTGATGGGGCTGCCTGCACCGTATGACATGACCGAATTAAACGCCAAGCGGCAGGCGGTAAGAGATGAAATTAACGAGCTGGAAGAGAAATTGAAAAAATTTGATATTCCTGTGGTTAGGAAATCTAAGGAGGAATGAAAATGGCTGCAAAAACAAATTACGGACTTGTCGAATATGCCAAGGCACAGCTTGGCAAGCCGTACTGGTACGGCACATTCGGGCAGACAGCGACCGAAACACTTTATGTTGCCAAGAAAAAGCAGTGGCCTGTGTATTACAAGTGGGAGGGCACAGCTTACGACAATTTTCCGTCGCAGTATGGCAAGCGTGTACATGACTGCGTGGGCCTGATTAAGGGCTACTTGTGGTCTGATACACCTACCTCGACACCCAAATACAACAGTGCTCAGGACGTGTCCGCAAATATGATGCGGGCAAATTGCAGGGAACGTGGTGCCATCTCAACCATGCCTGACACACCCGGTGTACTGGTCTTTATGTCGGGTCATGTAGGTGTGTACATCGGCAATGGCGAGGTAATTGAGGCTCGTGGGCATGAGTTTGGTGTAGTCAAAACCAAACTCTCACTCAGACCCTGGAAGTGGTGGGGCAAATGCCCTTACCTTACATATCTGGACAAGGCTCCCACGATCACCATTGACGGTGCAACCGCCACAAAGCCCGGCACATCATCTGCTATTGGTATTGGTAAGAAGGTAACTGTTAAGAAAGGCACCTGGAATGTCAGAAAGCTTCCCTCTGCCGATGCCGCTGTAATAACCCGGGTCAAGGGCGGACAGGTGCTTAACGTCGCCACAGGTTGGTCATATGTGCCTGCATTAGGCGGCTGGATATCGGATAAGGGCTTGGAATAAGAAAGGAGATCATCATGGATAATATTAAAAGATGGTTTATAGCCATTGGTGCGGCGTTGTCAAGCTGGCTCGGACTGCTTTACGTGCCGATGATAGTGCTGATACTGTGCAACATCATTGACTATGGCACGGGCCTGTGTGCCGCAAAGTACCGTCAGGAGACTGTATGCTCGTACAAATCAATTCGTGGTATCGCTAAGAAAATATGTATGTGGCTGTTGGTTGCGGTAGGCGCTATACTGGACTGGCTGTTATCTTTTGCCGCTGCGAATATAGGGGTAACGATACCGTTTCATTTTCTTGTTGCATCGGTGGCGGCTGTTTGGCTCATCGCCAACGAGATCATTTCCATTCTGGAGAACGTCAAGGACATCGGTGCACCTCTGCCGCCTTTCCTTTTGAAACTGGCAAAAAACATTAAATCCAAAACGGAAGAGGCTGCTGATATGCAGATAGGTTCAAAAGAGGATAAATAAAATTTTCTCCCGCTCTCGGTTGAGGGCGGGAGATTTTTTTGTTCGTGGCAAAAGAAAAGCGCCGAGAAGTTATTCCCGACGCTTTTTGATTACCATACAGCCGCATATTATCGAAACGGTTTGTATGTTTTTGTTTTGGCTCCCCAAGCTGGACTCGAACCAGCGACATCATGATTAACAGTCATGCGCTCTACCGACTGAGCTATTGAGGAATATGGTATATATGATAAGAGCCGGCGCAGCCCTATTTTCCCGAGACGTCACCATCTGAGTATCTTCGGCGTGTATGAGCTTAACTTCTGTGTTCGGAATGGGAACAGGTGGAACCTCATAGCCATATGCACCGGCTATCATATATTCAAGGTATCAAACCCTGAAAATTGAATAAAGGAAGTAACAGAGAAGCGTAATCAGAAGAG